>ENA-ORXM01000252-ORXM01000252.1-marine-metagenome-genome-assembly--contig:-NODE-252-length-106699-cov-14.159498_pt1 | contig 106699 bp, 95 predicted proteins | sample MGYA00237867_ERZ511480 | MGnify/ENA primary metagenome ERZ511480 (study PRJEB26309, sample SAMN06266103) | marine metagenome | isolation source: Algal blade | place: United Kingdom:Sidmouth, United...
AGCTGGCGTTCCTGCGAGGCGCTCCGCCCAAAGCCATCTGGATTCGAGTTGGCAACGCATCCACCGACCAGATCGCAGGTGTGCTCGACCGCCACCACGACGAGATCGCTCGCTTTCACGCCGATACGGAAGAAGCCCTGCTCGTTATCGACTGAGCCAGCTGCGAATCCACCATCGAACCCGGCCTGGGCAACGCAACCCACTCGATAACGCTCGACGAGGTGGATCGCAGCCCCGCCCCGATCCGGCAGGGAGGATGTTGGTGGGTGCACCGGAGGTGCGTGGGGCTCGATCACCGTCGAGCTGTTTGCGTAGGTTCGGCGTCGTTCCCGACCTGGTCTGACTCTTGAACCGGCTGACGCCTCGGGCTGTCTTCTGAATGACCGGTCGGCCGTGCTCGGGAACGGCACCCACCGGTCGGGCAACGACTGAACTCGAGCACTGCTGGAACAGTTCTCGCAGCGATGTCACCGTCCCGGCAGGTGCGTGCCAACCCATTCACAGCTACTGAAAGGGATGGCAATGACCATCGTAGAGAACCAAACAATCACCGTCACGGGCGGTGTCGACACCCACCTCGACTTCCACGTCGCCGCCGCAATCGACCAAAACGGCGGTGTGCTCGGCGTCGAAACGTTCGACACGACCACGGGCGGATATCGGAACCTCGTGAGATGGTTCTGCGGCTTCGGCACGATCAGCCTGATCGGTGTCGAAGGAACCGGCTCCTACGGCGCCGGTCTTACGCGACACCTCACCGGCAAAGGCGTTCGGGTCGTCGAGGTTGATCGGCCGAATCGCCAGGCCCGCCACCGGGCCGGCAAGACCGACGCCATCGACGCAATCGCAGCAGCCCGAGCAGCGCTCACCGGCACTGCGTCGGGGACACCGAAGTCGCGGACCGGCAGCATCGAGGCAATCCGGGTGATCATGGTCGCCCGCCGCTCGGCGGGCGATGAGTGGATCTCGATCATCAACCAGATGCGCCACATCGTGTTCTGCGCGCCCGACGAGATCCGGGCACGCTTCTTGGACCTCTCACCAATCCGACTCGCGAAGACCTCCGCCGTCCTCCGGCCGCGTCGATCCGACGACGACATCGTGCGGTTCACCACACTGTCGACGTTGCGTGAACTCGGCCGGCGGGCCCTGTTCGTTCGCGAACAGAAAGACCGTCTCAGCGCCGAGATGAAACCGCTCATCGAGGGCTTCGCGCCAGCGCTGATGCAGATCCACGGCGTCGGCTACGACACTGCTGCCAAGCTGCTGATCGCCGCCGGCGACAACCCACACCGCATCCGCTCCGAAGCTGCCTGGGCACACCTCTGCGGAGTCGCCCCGATCCCAGCATCGTCGGGCAAGACCCAACGCCACCGCCTCAACCGAGGCGGAAACCGACAGGCGAACTCGGCGATCTACCGGATCATGTTGACCCGCATGTCCAACGAGCAACGCACCCGCGACTACATCGCCCGACGCAGCGCCGACGGCAAAACAATGGGCGAAATCGCCCGCATGCTCAAGCGCTACATCGCACGCGAGATCTACAAGACCCTGCCCACCACGATCTGACACGACCCGGCGGTCGGAGTATTGGCTCTTTCGAACCGGCTCACACCACCAGGTTGTGCATCAATTGACCTGCCACCCCGACCGCCTGCGGGCGGAACCTTCGGTGACGCGTGGCTTTCTACGAGCGTGACCCCGACCACCGGTCGGGTGTCTTTTCCCTGTCGTGCCCGCAACACCACAACCCAGTCGAGCAACCCACCAGACTGATCCAATGGATCAGCCAAGCCGTCGCGCCATCGCCCGGCAGGGCGAAGAACTCTCGAGACGTCTCTGGCAATGGGACCCGCTCGCCCTGTCACCACCCGAAGACGAATACGAACAGCTCGCCTGGCCACTTCTCGCAATGCTGCGAGACAACGCCCCCGCCGCCGACATCGCCCGCTGGCTCGACGACCAACTGCTCAGCTTCTACGACCCCGAACCCACCGGCACAGCGCCTCTCGATCAACCAGCCTCGACCGACTTCGTCGCCGAAACCATCGAATGGTTCACCTCACTCGAAACCCCTTGACATCCCTACGAGCTTCAATACGAGCGCCCCCTGGTGCGCGATATCGCCTACGTCAGTTTGCGAGGTTCGTGCCGCTTGAAGCACGCAAAGCACAGCTGCCGACAGCGCAGTAGGTGCGACGAGACCACCGTGATTCGGGTCGAGCGTCCGATCTGTCATCGGTTGCGGCAGCGTTCATGCAGCGATTTCGAGTACCGGGTCGAGTCACTCGGATCGGACCGACATCGGGCGTGGCTTTCACTGCACCTAGCGTCGTCGACTGAGCGCGAACTCGCCGTTCACCACAACGCTGCCGCCGCAGTTTCAACAGCTTCAGGCCTCTCGTCTTCCTCGCTCGAGGCGAGCCGGGCAACGCTTCGAACCTTCGTCACCGACCAGCCGATCACGTCCGCGATCGCCGCTGGCGACGTCACCTGACTCAGCGCCCGTATCGCCTTCGCCTCGCAACCGTCGAGCGCATCCAGCTCGACGGCCAACGCCTCACGACGCGCCTCGATCTCGAAGAACTCGTCGAACCCGGCAACCTCAGCCGTCTGCCGTTCCTTCAACCTCTTGCGCGCCTCACGCTGCGCTTCGGACTGACCACGCCTACCCATCGACTACCTCCGTCATCGTGCGACGACCCCAGCGATCACCACGTCACCCCCTAATGGGCCAACCGACCCCCTGCCGTCACATAAATCCGTCAGAAAATGTTCGACCCGCCGTCACCGACACCGCTCCCGACCGCACCGCGCACCGAACACCAACCCCGGAACCGGCCACCAAGCCCAGCCGCAGCCCAAATTTCTTCTACACCCGTGCACTGCAGTGCTGCACGTAGAAAAAAGAATGTGACACCAGGGCCCCTATTGGCCCATTAGGGGGTGATGTTGTCGGTATGGAAGCTCCGGGTCGGGGCCGAGGACTACTACTTGGAGCAGGTCGCCAAGGGGTTCGAGGACTACTACTCGGGTGCCGGCGAAACGGCCGGTGAGTGGCTCGGGAACGGTTCGGGAGCGCTCGGATTGGGCGACGATGTGGTCGGTGACGAGCTGCGTGCCGTGCTCGCAGGGCTCGCTCCGGGCACCGGGCTGACCCCGAACGGCGACCAGATCCGGCCGTACAAGAACCGTGTCCCCGGTTTCGATCTGACGTTCTCGGCACCCAAATCGGTGTCGGTTCTGTACGCCCTGTCCGATCCGTTGGTGCGTGCCCAGGTCACCGAGGCCACCGACGTCGCCGTTGCTGAGGCCATGAGCTGGCTGGAACGAGAAGCGTGTTTCGTTCGGCGCGGCTCGAACACGCATCCGACCAAGAACGATGCAGGAGAGTTCGAGAAGTGGGGCACCCGACGACTGCCCGCCAAAGGGTTCGTTGCTGCACAGTTCCGGCATCGCACCAGCCGCCACGGCGACCCGCAACTCCACTCCCACGTGCTGATCGCGAACATGGCCAAAGGCCCCGACGGTCGCTGGACCGCGCTCGACGGACAGGCGATCTACAAGTCGAAGATGGCCGCTGGCGCGGTGTATCAGAGTGTGCTGCGCAACGAGTTGACGAAGCGTCTCGGTGTCGAGTGGAAGACCCCGAAGAAGGGACTTTCCGACATCGTCGGGATTCCCGACCAGGCACGCAAGTTGTTCTCGAAGCGGCGCGCTGAGATCGAAACAGAACTGGCCCGCACCGGAAAGTCCGGTCCCAAAGCGTCCGACACCGCAGCGCTCGATACTCGCGAGACCAAGGAGAACATCGACCAGAAGACGCTCGACCAGGCATGGCTCGACGAGGCCGCGACCATTGGATACGGGCCCGACGACATCAACGACCTGCTCGCCAGGTCGGCACCCGAATCGGCACAGATCGCGACCGCATCGGCCGACACGCCGCTGGCGGCGGACACGCTCATCGCCGTTCAGAACTTCGACTCGTACAAAGGCGCTGTCGTCCATGAGGCGCTGACGATCGACGAGTTCGCTACCCGGATCGGCCACAAGCTGCCCGAAACCGATTCGATCGTGAACCGCCACGCCGTGCAGAACGCCGTCGCGGACCAGCTCGGTGCGAGCGGCTCGACGCACCTGCTCGAACGTCTCACCGACGCTGTGTTGGCGCACCGCGAACTCGTCCCGCTGCCGGCGCTCACCGACGACGAGACACCGTGGGAGCAACGCTGGACGACCCGCACACTCATTGACAAAGAAGCCGAACTGACCGCACTGTTCACCCCCGACGACTCCATGTCGGTGGGTGTCGTGGACCCCGAGATCGTCGCCCGCAACCTCGCGAACCTGTCCACGTTGGGTGACGACCAGGCCGACGTCGTTCGTCGTCTCACCACCCAAGGCCTCGCTGTCGAGGCCGTGGTCGGCAAAGCCGGGACCGGCAAGACGTACACGATGAACGCCGTACGCCAAGTGTTCGAAGACGGCGGCTACGAAGTCGTCGGAGCGTGCCCGACCGGGCGCGCCGCACGCGAACTGACCGACGGTGCGGGCATCGAAGCAACCACGATGCACCGCTTCGCGTTCGACCAGTTGCACGACAAGTCGGTCGTGGTGATGGACGAAGCCGGCATGGTCGGCACGTTCCAGTTCCACCAGATCGCCACCCGAGCCCGACGCGCCGGCGCGAAGATCATCGTCGTTGGCGACCACCACCAACTCCCCGAAATCGAAGCAGGAGGCGGATTCGCAGCCCTGCTCGAAGCAGTGGGCGACCAGCGCGCCGAACTGCGCGTGAACCGCCGCCAGCGCCACGAATGGGAACACCCCGCACTCGACCACCTGCGCGACGGTGACCTCGACCTGTTCTGGCAGGCGTACCTCGAACACGACCGCGTCGTGCTCGGCTCGGACCAGGCCGACGTGCAGAACCGGGCCGTGGGCGACTGGTTCCTCGCGCAGCGCGCCGGGTCGAACGCCCACATGCTCGCCGGAACCCGAGCCGAAGCAGACCTGTTGAACGACCTCGCACGCCAGCTCGTTGCCGACAGCGGACAACTCCGAGGCGACTCGTTCGACATCAACGGCTCCGACTTCCGGGTCGGTGAACGCGTGCTGCTCACCAAGAACATGCCCGGACAACTCGACCTCGACCAGCACGACGAGACACGCGTCGACAACGGAATGATCGGCACCATCACCGCCTACAACGGCCAACGCAATGAAGTCGACGTCGAACTCGTCAACGGCCGCAACATCCGACTCACGTCGAGCTACGTCAACGGCGGTCACCTCGCATACGGCTACGCCACCACGTTCCACAAAGCCCAAGGACTCACCTGCGACGACGTGTTCGTCGTCGGACCCAACGGCATGTACCGAGAAGCCGGCTACGTCGCACTGTCACGCGCGAAGAACGAAGCGCACCTCTACGCCACCTCGAAACAAGCCGCAGCGATCGGGGAACGCACCCACTCGGCCGGCATCCCGCTGCCCTCAGAAGGAGCCAACGACGCCCAAGCCGACATCATCGGAACACTGTCGATGTCGATGGCCAAACAGTTCGCCACCGCCCACCAACCCCACCTCGCCGTCGTTGCCGACATCGCCCACGAATTCACCATCGGCAACCTCGAATCGCGGCTCGGCCACATCAACAAAGTCGCGGCACGACTGCGCAAACAGGGCCACACCGACCCGAGCGTCGCGATCGAACGACACACTCGAGCGACCCTGCATCGCAGCGTCATGCACGTCGGGGGACGTGTCAACGCCCTCGACCGCGACAACATCGGCACCGTCACGAACATCGCGGATGGAGTCGGCCACGCCCGCGTCGAATTCGTTTCCAGCGACGGCACACGCTCGTTCCACAAGCTGCTGCCGTGGGAGAACCTGCGCCCCGTCGACTCGCCGCCACCCGCCGAGATGACCCCCGCTGCCACCAAATACCTGACCGAACTGGACTGGCAACTCACCCAGGAGCTCCACGACTGGGAAGAAGCACTCGACGACGCCGGCATCGACGTCTCGGACTACGAGATGATCCCCGCAGCCCTCGAGCAACGCCGCCGCCAGCTCGTTCACCAACTCCGAGCAACCCCACCCGCATGGCTGCGCTACTGGACCGGCGACCGGCCCGCCGACCCGACCGGCGCCCGCGTCTACGACGATCACCTCACCAGACTCGCCCAATGGCGCGACACCCACCAGCTCACAGATGACGTCGCCGGCTACGGCCCCCAACCCTCCGATCCTGTCCACGCAGCGACCTGGCGCACCCTGCTCGACGAAGCACTCGACACCCGCACCTGGCTCGAAGCGCACGACCCCAGCGTCCACGCCGAACCCGTCCAGAGCATCGACCTCGCCGCCGCACGCGACCGCATCATCGAACTCGACGCGCTGTTCGCCAGCGCACCCACCGACATGCGCCGAGTCGTCGAAGACCTCACCAACACCATCGACACCAACACCAGCCCGACCGTCGACACCCAACTCGAACTGCTCGACGCCGCCCGCGCCCAGCAGACAGAACGCGCCGACTGGATCCTCGAGCACTGGCCCAACGTCGTGGAATACATCGACCTCCAAGCCATCGTCGAGCACGCCGGCCCGCTCGACCACTGGCCCGACGCACTCGACACCGACGTCCAAGACCTCTACAACCAGCTCGCCGCCACCAGCGTCGACACCCCCGAAGACCGCAATCTGCGCACACTCGATCAGGCATGGCTCGAAGCGCACCCCGCTCACCAAGCCGAACAACTCGACGAGGTCCGCCACCACGTATACCGAGAAATCAACAACCTCGCGGCAGAGACCGACCCGGCCGGTGCCAGCGTGCGACGAGACCAGATCGACCGCCTCCGCGAACGCAAAGGACAGCTGACCGACCAGATCGACCGACTGAAGGCCAAGGCGATGGTCGCAGGCTGGGGCGACGAACCCAGTCCCGAACTCGGCCACGCGATCAGCCAACGATCCAACCACCTCGCACATGCAGCGATCACCACGAACGAAACGTGGGTGACCGAACTCATCGCCACCCGACACGACAACGACCCCGACATCACCGCCGACGACCTCGCATCACTCGTTGCCGACGTTGCTGCCTACCGCGAGCGCTCCGGGCACACCGGCGACCATCCGATCGGGATGCCACCCGACACGACAGGACTCGCCAGCGACCACAGCGCCCTCGTCGAGCAGATCAACGCCGAACCGATCGGCGTCGAACTCGACTGGACGATCGCAGACTGACCCGACAGCAGTGACGCCTCGACGTTGTGCCACGCCTCATCTTGTTGCACAGTCGAGGCATGGTGACCAGACGTCGTCCGGCGTCGGCAAGACGATGCTCTGACGCCGCCCCGGACCAGGGGCGTAAACCGACTGGCCGACCTCTGATCCCGTCCATCATGATGGTGCGATGGGAAATGAAGTCACACACGTCCGTATGACGGACCTCGGCCAATTCCGATCGCTGTTCGAGACACACGGTGTCGACATCTCGCTTGCCAGCAAAGCAGCGCGGGCCACGTGCGGCTGGGCGCCTGGGCTGGAATGGGGACCTGGCGCCGATCTGTTTGCGAGGTTCTTCACCGAAACCTTGGAAAGCCAAGCGGCCTCCATCACTTGGACGGTCGACCTCGACCGTAAGTTCGCCGCCCTCCAGTGGGTCTTGACCCGCATCAGCAGCGACCCGGTCGCGACAGAACTCGTTCACGACAGCGTGATGGGCGCCAGCCTGTTCGAGATCGACCTCGATGGTCGCCACACGACCGCCAGCGGCGGGCAGGGCTTCGCAGTCCGGTTCTCCACCGCAGACAGATGCAAACAGATCGCTGGCTTCCTCTCCGACGTGTCACCCAGCGACATCGGCGCAACCGTCGACGTCGAACAGATGGAGCAGGACGCCGTCTACAAAGTGTTCGCGCGCGACAAGCCCGACGAACTCGCCGGCTATCTCGAGAACTACCTGACGAACCTCAGCGACTTCTACATCGACGTCGCCGAACGCGACCACAGCGTCGTGATCTGTCGTGACTAGCTGTATTCGTCCGGGAGCTCAACGCATCGGCCACGTCGGCGAGGTACAACGCCTCAGTATCTTCAGTGTCAGGGCCTTTCGAGGCACTCCGTGCGAAGATGCGTGTGGCCTCGATTGTTAAAGGACTCGGGGTCCGGGGACGGGTGAGCAGACAGCTCGACGCCGGCGTAAGGGTGTTGGTTCCCAGCAGAACCCATCGCATTGCCTCGCAACGTCCGACGGTGAAAGGGTCTTCGGTGTCGAGATCGTGGAACCCACGTTTACGACGATCGTTCGACTCGCCACGGCACTCGGAGTTGAGCCGTCGGTGTCGCTCGACGGCTTTGTCGATGAGGACGTGAAGGTCCGACGAGATCAACGCATCCGATGACGCGGTTGAACGTTGCTCGCGCCGAATCGGGCCTCGGCGCTGGGAGGTCCGTCAGGGTTCGTTGCGCCAGTCGACGACTGCTTCGCTGAGAGCACGCGAAACAGTCAGCCCACGCAGCTTGGCCACCGTCAGGTAGTCGACGGCTGCGATTAGCTCGAGGAGTGCTCCGGCCATCGGGTCGGGGTGTTCGACGTCGGAGAATGCGACGGATTCGTGGTACTCGGCAGCCACAATTGCGGTCCATTCGTCGACTGCGTCGACGAATGCCTCGTTGAAGCTCACGTCGTCGTCGGACCAGTAGATGGTGGAGACGAAACGGTCGATTGCGGCGAGGTTGGGATCGGCAATCGTGCTCATGGCAGCAGCGGCTCGGTCGAAGGGGCCGGGGCGGGAGGTGTCGGTCCGTCACCGTCGATGATCCCCCAGGAGTCGACGATCTCCATGATCGGGTCATAGGGCTTCTCGGGGGCTTTGGGCGCCAGCATCGACGGGTGAGCGTAGCTCTGCCAGCCTCCGGGCACGTCGGGCCATCCCTTGAAGAGTTCGGCCATTGCGTCAGCCTGCCGCTCGGATGGCCGGTCTCCTTAACTCAACAGCGACGGTTTCTCGCTCATCCGGCGCTACAGACGATCGTCAAGTTCCCCGAGGACGAAGTGTTCAGCGCCATCCGTTCGAATCGAAGGTCGAACAACGCATCTTCAGCGCTACAGCGACAGAGGGCGAAGCCAGAATATTGATTATCGCCAGTGCCACTGCATGAGGCATACGGGCGATCGTCCCAGGACGCACGTAGAGCGAGTTCAAACTGTCGTCCTCGAAGTGTTGTTGGGAGGTGCGCCTTCTGCGTGTGGCGTTGTGCTCGGTCAATCTGGGTAGTACGGCATGTCGGATCGCCCCGGTGCGGGTTGTGGACGACGTATTTCGGTCAGCGACGGGTGCGGCTAAGACTTCGCCTTTCGGCGAGATCTAGGAAACTATCGAGATTTCTTTGTGACAGCAGGGGCCCAATTGGCCCATCTATGTGTAGACGTCGCAAACGGCGGCTTCCTCAACAGTTGGGAGAATCAGGTGGATGACAAGACTGGCAACTTCGACAACCGAAAGCGGGGCTCGATTGATGAATCCGCAGACGAGTTGCCGCGACGATGGCTACGGATCGGCGAAGCGGCAGATTGGCTCGGAGTCAGCGTCGCCTTCATGAGGAGATTGGTCTTGGAGCAGCGGATCTGCTTCTACAAGCCGTGCAAGTTCATCCTGTTCGACATCTCCGACCTCGACGATTGGGTACGACGAGGCCGGAAGCCTGCGAGAGATTGACGTCCAAGCGTCATGCCGCCGACGGGCGCCGGCGGCATGACGTGCAGTTCGACGGTGTTTACCAACCGAACGGCGATGGCTTCGCAGTCACCGTTGCGATCTCGACCTCCTCGCCGTCCATGAGCGTCCATGGTCCGAAATTGTCTCTTGAGAACGGATCGTCGTGCGTCGTGCGGTCCGCGATCTCGGTCGCAACTGGGGCGTCAGGCATCGGCTCGTTGTCTTCGTCCGTTTCGACGTCGTAGAAATCCTCGAGGTCGTAACGGTTGCCGTATTCGGGGTGGATCCAGGATCCGTCGCCGTCGGTCCACGTGAACGCTCCGCAGGGCAACACCCAGATTCGCGAGCTGCCGCTGATCTCGTTCGACGATCGAGCCATCGCCTCCTCCGCTGTCATGAAGAACATGGTGGGGAACGTGTGCATCAGCTCGAGGGCGCGAGAGGTCAGGTTGCTGGATCGAATCATGTCGACTCCTTGTCGTTGTATTCATGGTCAGGAGGCGGCTGCGGAATCACGAGATGTTCGTGAATCCAGGCCTCGATAGGTACGCATTACCCGATGCGGTGCGTCCGTTCCCGCTGAAGGTTGGCAAGCAACTCGACAGCCTGCGCTGGTGCTTCGGAGCGCATCACGACAGCTCTTTTGCAATGCGGTCGGCCATGAGACCGGCGATCTCGATGTCACGTGACTCGGTCGCCTTCAGATACCGCAGTGAAGCGTCTGGCGTCGAGTGGCCGAGGCGAGCCATGATCTCTTTCGTCGACGCACCTGCGCTCGCAGCCGTCGTGCCGGCGAGATGCCGAAGATCGTGAAAGTGAGTCTCGGGGTCGATCTCCGCCTTGCGCTTCGCTCGATCCCACGACGGGTGGAAGTAGCGATTGAGGAGAGGGCTGCCCTTCACCGATCGGAACACCAGCGCGTCGTCTTCCGGGCCCGTGAAGGTGGCGAGGTGCTTGGCCAGGATCCCGAACGTCGTCGGATCGAGTGACACAGTGCGCTCACCCGACTCGGTCTTCGGAGGGCCGAACACCGGCCCGACACCTTTCTCGAACGACAGCGACTTCACCACACGGAGTTGCAGGTTGTCCTCATCGACGTCGAAGCGGCGCAGCGCCGTGAGCTCTCCGAATCGAAGACCCGACGTGGCAGCGCACCAGACCAGAGCGCTCAACTCCGGCTCGATCACCTCGGCGAGTCGAACGACCTCCTGGAACGTCACCTCGGGACGAAGGTGGACCTTCTCCTTCGCTGCTCCCTTCAACTTCACCGGGTTTGCTCGGATCAACCCGTCCTCGACAGCGGTTTCCATGATCGTGCGGAACAACCGGTAGATCTTCGCCACTGTGTTCGCAGAGAGGTGCGTCTGGAGAAGGCCGGCCCGCCAGGACCGAACGTCCGGCGTCACGACGCTGTTGAGTGAGACCGACTCGAATGTCGGCAGGATCCACTTGCGGAGCTGCGACTCGTACAAGTCGCGAGTGCGCGCTCGAAGCGGACGTTCCTCGATCCAACGGAGCGAGTACTCGCCGAACTTCACCGAGCCGGCCGACGCATCGAAGTGATCGCCTCGGGCGAGGTCGGTCTCGACGCTCGACAACCACCGACGTGCGTCGGTCTTGGTCGGGAACGTGTCCGGTGCGCCGACCTGTTTGCCGAGTTGCGAGTAACGCGCTTGAAAGCGCCCGCTGGGAAGCTTGCGGATCGTGCCGAACTGCCTCGCCGAGCTCACTTCTTGCACCCTGTTGAGCGTTGTTCTAGGCACGATTTAGGCATGTCGGCCACCGTAGCACCTTGAAGACGAGAGGGCGACGGAGCCGAAAAAGCCTCTGAGCTGGTCTTATCCAGATCTGCGACTTGGAGCGGATGACGGGAATCGAACCCGCGTATCCAGCTTGGGAAGCTGATGTTCTACCATTGAACTACATCCGCGAAGAGGACCACGCTAGCGGCACGTTCGATGTTGTTGCCAGGCGTCAGTCCTTCGAAAATCGTCGTCTCCCTTCGAGATCGGCACTTGCCTCGTTTTCGTCGTGTGTGGTTCGAGTTGATCGAGGCCCGATCAGCGTGCCGAGTTCGCAGCCGTCGCTCTCGAACGTGCTGACGTTCTCGACGGTGACGAGGAAGAACGTGGCGGGCACGTCGCCATCCAACCCGGGTAGGAGAGCGCTGTTGCCACCGAGGTCGTGCAGCCGGGGGAGTAGACGTACTTCTTGAAGTTCGGGTCGTCTCATGGCTTGTTGCCGATGCCGATCTCGAAGCCACCCGCTGCAGCCGGGAGGTCAAAGCGTGACGACGGCACTGCGCCGTTCTTGCAGTTTCGCCGAAAATACCGCCCTGCTCGAACGGGCTGCGCTGGCGGCCGCCCGATCGGTCGGTGGACTCGAGAATCAACGTGACCAACTCAACCTGGCTGTGCTCTGGACCTCGGCAGGCCGAGCGCCGGCGCTGGGTCGATGAGCCAGCCCGCCGACCGAAATTCGCCGCGAGACGCCTGCTCAAGAACCTACTGTCTTTGGTGTGATCTTTGTTTCCGTACTTCAACGGCGTCCACTTGTCTCGTTTACCGTGGCCGCCTGCCTGGCCGCGACGGGCTGCGCCGCGAGCGACCCTGTGTCGCCCGACGCGGCGAACCCCACGCCGGAAACGGCTGCGACGCAACCCGACACGACCGAGCCCGTGCCGGAGACGACCGCTCCGCCGCCGGAGACGACCGAGCCAGTACCGGAGACGACCGAGCCAGTGCCGGAGACGACCGAGCCCGTACCCGAGACGACCGAGCCAGTGCCCGAGACCACCGAGCCAGTGCCCGAGACCACCGAGCCCGCACCGGACGAAGTGAATCCCTCATCGGATTCTGGCGCCGTGTCCACGACCGAGTTCGCCGCATCCGAGACACATCTTGCGTTCGTGTTCGACGCCTCCGGCTCGATGAACGCCGCACTTGAATCATCGACACGCCTCGACGTCGCGCGCACCGCAATCGCTGGGGTTGCATCCGGTCTGGAAAGCTCGGTGAATACCGGGCTGTGGGCTTTCGGTCATCGCCTTCCCGACAGCGACCCGGCAACATGTCGGGACATCGAGAACCTGGTCCCGATCGCAGCGGGTGCAGGTTCGGCCATCTCGGCCGCTGTCGCGCCGCTCGTCGCGCAAGGCGACACCCCCATCTCTGAATCGCTCACGATCGTCGCCGACGCGCTCCCGGACAACGGTCGGCGGAGCATCGTCCTCGTCTCCGACGGCGAAGAGACCTGCGGCGGCGACCCGTGTGCCACCGCAGCGGCGCTCGCGGAAGCCGGCGTGGACCTGGTCGTCCATACGATCGGCTTCAGCGTCAACGACGTCGCCCGGGAACAGCTCACCTGTATTGCCGACGTGACCGGAGGGACGTACGCCGACGCCGATGACTCCGACGCCCTCTCGACCGCCCTCGAAGACGCAACGGGCCGAACCTCTGGAACGACCCTTCGCATCGAGGCGTCTGACAGCGACGACCAGAGCTCGCTGCTCGTCGATGTACTCGAGCCAGGTACGAACACCTACGCCACCTACGAGGACGGGACGACCTTCGAGAACCCATTCTTCACCTTTGACGTCAGCACCGGGCTCCCCTCGGTGGTGCCAGTCGCACCGGGCACCTGGGACGTCGTTGTCGGAACACAACCGAAAACGGTGTTCCCCAACGTCGTGTTCCCGGAGAACTCCGAAACGGTGATCTCCATCGCACAAGGCGAACTCCAGCTGACCCTGGACTATCCCAACAGCTTCACATCGACGCCGATTCTGCAGGTCCAGTCGCTTGATCGACCAGACACGCTCCCCGAGGTGTACTTCGTCGGCGATCCGGGCAAGTTCCTCGCCGGGGCCTACGAAGTGACCATCAACACCGAACCGCCAACGGTCATCGAGGTAGAGATCGGCGCCGGGGAACTCGTCGACGTCGTCGTCGAGCTCGCCGTGGTCACGGTCACCCCGAAGGTCCCCGGCGAGACGGAGTACTTCGAGTTTCGGGAAACAGCAGACGGGCCCGGCATCGCTCGAGGCAGCTTCCTCGAGACCGAGGTCCCGCACCTCGTTCCCCCCGGCGACTATTTCCTTGCAGGCTTCAGCTCCGACGACAACGGCGTCGCCGTCGAGATCACCCCATTGACCGAACACACCTTCGCGATGCCATAGGCCTCAGTTCTGGCGGTCGAAGATTTTCATGAGCTTCGTGCAGAAACTGTGCGCAAGAAGCTCATGAAAACCGGGGAGGTGGGTGGCCGGTGTCAGTAATGTGGCGCCGTGATCCTGTCCGACCGCAACATGCGCGAACAGCTTGACGCTGGTCGCATCGTCATCGACCCGCTCGACGACTCGCTCATCCAGCCGTCGTCCATCGACGTTCGCATCTCGAACCTGTTCCGCGTGTTCCGCAACCACAGCCGCGGTGTCATCGACGTCAAGCAGGACCTCACCGACCTGACCGAACTCATCGAGATGCCCGAAAGCGCCGATGGCCACGACACCGAAGCATTCATGCTGCACCCGGGGGAGTTCGTGCTCGGCTCCACCTATGAGCGCATTGGCATGCCCGACGACCTCGTCGGGCGCGTCGAAGGCAAGTCCAGCCTCGGCCGGCTCGGCCTGATGATCCACTCGACCGCCGGGTTCATCGACGCCGGCTTCGACGGCCACATCACGCTCGAACTCGCGAACGTCGCGAGCCTGCCGATCACGCTCTACCCGGGCATGAAGATCGGCCAGATCAGCTTCATGGAGATGACGTCGCCCGCCGACAAGCCCTATGGTCAAGGAGCGACCGGCTCCAAGTATCAGGGCCAGCGCGGCCCGACGCCGAGCCGCTACTTCGAAAACTTCAGCTGACGACCGAATTCAGTCGGAGCTCAATCGGAGCTCAGTCGACGTAGGGGCGGGCCTTGACCGGTTTGCCGCGCATCGTGGCCCGGTCCATTGCGTTGATCACCCGGTCGACTTCGTCCTTGGGCACGCCGACGACCGAGTGCTGCTCGGAGATACGGATCGGGCCGATCTGACGACCGGTCAGACCTGACTCGTTGGCGATCGCGCCGACGAGGTCACCGGGACGTACACCGGACTTGCGGCCGAGGCTGATGAACACGAACGCGGTGTCGGAGTTGTCGAAGTCGCGCTTCTTGCCCTTGCGGTCGTCACGATCGAACTTCTTCTTTCCCTTGGCCTTGTTGTCGTCCCAGTTGCGGTCGTCACGGTGGCGGCCCTTGCCATCGGCACGCTTGTCCTTCCACTTCTCGCTGCGGTCATTGCGCACGGAGGCATCGGGGATCTCGCGCTCATCCATCACGGCGCCACGCGATTCGTGCACCAGCTTGATCGCGGCGAGCGCGATGTTGCGATCGCTGTCCTCGCCAGCCAATGCGTGCAGCACCTTGTTGAAGTCCTCGAGGTCGACCGACGTCAACGACTCACGGATCTGGTTGACGGTGAGCTCGACCTGACGGGCCCGGAGGTCAGCGACGCTCGGCACCGTGCCGACCTCGATGGTCGTCTTCATCAGCCGCTCGATGTTGCCGAGCTGTCGCCGGTCGCGAGGGTCAGCGAGCGTGATGGCTGTTCCTTCACGCCCGGCTCGACCGACACGGCCGATGCGGTGGACGTAGCTCTCCGCCGCAGCCGGCACGTCGTAGTTGACGACATGGGTCAGGGTGTCGACGTCGAGGCCGCGCGCTGCGACGTCGGTCGCGACGAGCAACTCGGCCGTTCCGTCGCGCAGGCGAGCCATCACCCGATCGCGCTGGGTCTGATCCATGCCGCCGTGCAACGCCTCGGCTCGATACCCGCGCAGCCCCATCGTCGCGGTCAACTGATCGACGTCCATCCGGGTCCGGCAGAACACGATCGCCGCATCGGGGGTCTCGATGTCGAGGATGCGCCCGAGTGCGTACGGCTTGTCGTTGCGCTTCACGTAGTACACGCGCTGGTTGATGAGCTTCTGGCTCTCCTGCGTCTCGGCCTTGCCGATCTTGATCTTGTGCGGGTCGCGTTGGTGACGCTTCGCGATCGAGTTGATCCGCGGCGGCATCGTCGCAGAGAACATCACCGTCTGGCGGTCTTCAGGAGTGCTCTCGAGAATCGACTCGATGTCGTCGGTGAAACCCATGTCGAGCATCTCGTCGGCCTCGTCGAGGATGACCGTCTTGATCTGGTCGAGCCGCAGCGACCCACGACCGATGTGATCGATGGCGCGGCCCGGCGTGGCGACCACGACGTGAGCGCCACGGTCCAGCGCACCGAGCTGTCGGCCGATCGGCTGGCCGCCGAACACCGGTACCACCTTTGCGCCGAGCTTCTTGCCGTACTGGACGATCGCCTCGCTGACCTGGACCGCCAACTCGCGGGTCGGCGTGAGCACGAGCACCGACGGAGCGTCGGGGAAGCCGGGCTTGATGGCGTTGAGGACGGGGAGCGCAAAGGCGGCCGTCTTGCCGGTACCGGTCGCAGCCTGGCCGAGCAGGTCCTGGCCGGTCAGCAGAATCGGGATCGTCTCACGCTGGATCGGCGTGGGCTCCTCGTAGCCGAGCTCGTTGAGCGTCTGCACGAGCTCCGCCCGCAAACCGAGTGCTGCGAACCCCGCGACCTCGGGAGCCTTGTCTGCCGGAATGACCTGCTCAGGCCGCTCGTCGGCCTCGACCGGTGCTTCGTCTGGGACCGTGTCGGTGTCGGCCGAGCCGGTATCGGTTGCTGCTCCGCCGCCACCGACGTGCGTCTCGGTCGCGGCGGGTTCGACGGGTGCAACGTCGTCGGCAGGGTCGTCGGGCGCAGTGTTGCTGGTCGTGTCGCTGTCGTCGGCAGGGTCGTCGACCTTGCGCTTGTCGAAGCCGGCCATGATGTCGGCGACGTCGTCGTCGCTCACCTCAGCGGAATCGACATCGACATCGACGTTGACCGGGTCGGCGCCTGCAATCTCATCACCGGCTGGATCTTCGACTGCATCGGCGTCAGGTGCTGACGTCGACTGGGAGTCCGGAGTGCCGGCGGGTGCGAGGCGCGTGATGTCGACGAAGTCGGGGTCGGCTCGATCGGTCGGGTCGGGTCGCGCCCAGCTTCCGGTGTCATCGGTGTTCATCACAGTGCTCCTCGCAGAAGGCAACAACGATACGGAGCTCGGGCGCGAAGCGTCGATGGCCGGCGGGCTGCGATCGGGTCGGTCGCGTTCGGAGTTGATCCGAAACGCGGCTGCGGCACGAACGACTTCGGAATGGGCTCGCGCCCTCGATCCTGTCGGGCGGGCTTCGACACGCAAAGGGAACCTATGACCACACCATCCAACTCGAGCGCGTGGAAGCGAGGTGCGGCCGCAGCAGCGGGTCTCGCCCTCGTCGGCACTGCGCTCGCCATCCAAGGCGGCCCCAGTGGCATCAACGCCTCCAGTCACCGTGAGGCCCCGCTCATCGCAGGTGACCCGCGTGCTGACAACACCGACGTGTACGCGTTTGTCAGTCCTGACGACGACAGCACCGTGACCTTGATCGCCAACTGGATTCCCTTCGAGGAACCCAACGGCGGTCCGAACTTCTACCCGTGGGCCGACGACACCCAGTACAACATCAAGATCGACAACGACGGTGACGCCGTTCCCGATCTGACGTACACCTGGATCTTCGAGACGGTGACCAAGGACCCGGGCCAGTTCCTCGTGAACACCGGCCCGTTCTCCTCGGTCGACGACGACACGCTGAACGTGTACCAGACCTACGACCTGATCGTGAAGGCCAACGTGCCGAACGACGCCGACGAGTCGAACGACGTGGCGACCACGCTGAAGAGCGATGTCATCTCCGCACCATCGATCTCCGGCGCAGTCTCGACGCCCGACTACCAGTCGCTCGTCGATGAGGCCGTCGCGGACGGAACCATCGGCGACCTGAAGTCGTTCGCCGGTCAGGCCGACGACCCGTTCTTCCTCGACTTGCGTGTGTTCGACCTCCTCTACGGCGCCAACGTCGTTCCAGAAGTCGGCGAGGACACCCTTGCCGGGTACAACGTCAACGCCATCGCTCTGCAGGTGCCCAAGGAAACTCTTGCCCTTGCAGGCGACGCGGCGAACAACCCGGTGATCGGCATCTGGAGCACCACCGACCGTCGCAGTGTTCGCGCTGCGAACGGTACGGGTGACGACACGAGCGATTTCGTCCAGGTGTCGCGCCTCGGCAACCCGTTGGTGAATGAAGTCGTGCTACCGCTCGCGCTGAAGGATGCCTTCAACGCGATTCCGCCGACCTTCGACGCCGACCTGTCCCAAGCGGACCCCGCACTGAGTGACGAAGCGGTCCAGGCAGTGATCAACCCGATCCTGCCGGGCCTCATCGAAGCCATTTACGGCCAACCGGCCCCCGAAGGCGACCGCAACGACCTGGTGGAGATCTTCCTCCAGGGCGTCAGCGTTGCCAACACGGGCCTTGCGGCGACCGATGAGAACCCCGCACTCGCTGCGGATCTGAACAGCCTGGCGCTCAACGCCGATGTCACCGACATCCGGCCGTCGGAGATGCTGCGTCTCAACATGGCCGTCCCGCTCGCGACCGCTGCGAACCAGAGCGATCTCGGCGTCATCGGTGGTGACTTCCAGGGCTTCCCGAACGGTCGTCGCCTCGGCGACGACGTGGTCGATGCTGCACTGGCAGTCGTCGAAGGCATCGTCTTCAAGGACGGCGCAGACGTCAGCGCACTCGCTCCGTTCGACTCCGTCGACCGCAACGACCGCGAGTTCCTGTCGACGTTCCCGTACGTCGCGTTGCCGCACCTCGACAGCGTCACCAACGGCACCGAGCGCACACCTCGTGCGCCCGAGGTCATCGGTGTCACGCCCGAGCGTCTCCTGGAGACCCGCGTTTCTGAGGGCCAGATCGGTTACACGGGCGCCAAGCCCTCCGCCGGTCAGACCATCGAGCTGCAGGTCGCAGGTGTCGGAACGGCGAACATTCCGTCCGACGCGAGCGCCGTCTACTTGAACGTCACCTCGACCGACACCGACGAAGACGGCTACATCACCGTCTTCCCCTGCGGTGGCGACGAGCCCGAGGCATCCAACCTGAACCCGAATGCGACCCGCACGGCCAACGGTCTGGTGCCGGCGATCATGGACGAAGACGGCAAGGTCTGCCTGTTCACGTCCTCGTCGACCGACATCATCGTCGACGTCTCGGCGTTCCACCCGAGCACCGCGGCCTACCAGCCGATCGTGCCCGAGCGGATCCTCGAGACCCGTGCCTCGGAAGGTCAGATCGGTTACACGGGCGCTCAGCCCACCGACGAACAGGAGACCGTGGTCCAGGTGACCGGAGTCGGTGATGCGAATCTCCCGATCGGTACGAAGTCGGTGTTGGTGAACATCACCTCCGACCGGACCGTCGAGGGTGGTTGGGTCCAGGCCTACAGCTGTGACGCCGAGCCGGCGGTCGCCTCGAACGTCAACACGACTGTTGGCCAGGTTCGTTCGAACCTCGCCTCGGTCGAAGTGGCGGCCGATGGCACCATCTGTCTGTTGAACCAGCGTGCAACCGACCTCGTCGTCGACCTCGTCGGAGCGGCTCCGGCCTCGTCGTCGTTCGTCCCGGTGGCTCCCGAGCGTGTCTTCGAGACGCGTGCGGCAGAGGGTCAGGTCAACTACAGCGGCGCCAAGCCGATTGCGGGCCAGACGCTCGAGGTCAAGGTCGCTGGCACCTCCAGCGTCCCGGCCGATGCTGGCACCGTGTACCTGAACGTCACGGGTGTCGACAACGACGCCCCGGGTTACGTGACCGTCTTCCCATGTGGAGAGAATCCGCCGAACGCCTCGACGATCAACGTCGAGACCGTCGTCACTGCCGGAATGGTCGCTGCCGAAGTGGGTGAAGGTGGCCGAGTGTGCATCTTCGTCCAACAGGACACCCATATCGTCGCAGATCTCATGGGGTTCTTCCCCGGAACGATTCTCGCCGACTGAGTGATTCGATCTGAACCGGGGCGACGGCGGAACGTCGTCGCCCCGGCAAGGGTCACCCCGGACAGGACACAGGATGATGCGCCCGACCAACCCAGACCACGACCACGACCCAGACCACGACCACGACCACGACACCGACACTGTCGACCACATGGCGACTTCCGATGCGCCGCCGCCCGCGCGTCCACGACGACGTGTGCTGGTCGGCCTGGGTCTCGGACTCATCCTGGTGATCGCCAGTGCCTTCGGCGTCAGCCGATCACGAAGCAACGGTGACGAGGTCACCACCGCCGCCGACGCCGAGGTGATCGCGCCCGACGCGCTCGCCTCCACCATCGTCCCACCCGCAGCAACGCTCGACGGTCTCATCGAGCAACTCCAGACACGCCTCGATGTCGTCCCCGAAGACGACGTCGCATGGGCCACCCTCGCACTCGCCTACGTCCAACAGGCGCGTGCGACCGCCGACCCCTCCTACTACGACCGATCCAATGGGGCCCTCGACCGGTCGTTCCAGGCCAACTCCGACGACAACTACCTCGCCTACGCAGGTCGCTCGGCGCTGGCGTCGGCACGACACGAGTTCGTCGACGCCAAGACGTTCGCCGAGCAGGGTCTCGCGATCAACGCCTTCAGCTCGATCCTGTACGGAGCACTGAGCGACGCCGAAGTACAACTCGGCAACTACGACGCAGCAATCCACGCGGCGCAGCAAATGCTCGACCTCTCACCCGACCCCACCTCGTTCGCCCGGGCCTCGTATCTATGGGAGCTCAGAGGTCGAGTCGACACCGCAACCGAGTTGATGGAGCAGGCGCTCGTCGACTCGGCGACCCCGGGCGACAAGGCCTTTGCGCTCTCCCACCTCGGCGAACTCGAGTTCAACGCAGGGAATCCGGCAGCGGCGCTCGACCACTACAACGAGGCCCGCCAGCTCTCGCCCGACGATGCGCCCGCCCTCGCCGGCAAGGCTCGTGCCGAGGCGGCCCTCGGCCAGGTCGAAACCGCCCTCGACCACTATCGAGAACTGGTCGAGGTCGCTCCCGAGCCGTCGTACCTCGCCGAGTACGGCGAACTGCTGGAATCGCTCGGTCGGATCGCTGAAGCCGAGGAGCAGTACGCACTCTTCGAGACAGTCCAGACGTTGTTCGAAGCAAACGGTGTCCAACCCGATGCAGCACCGACGTTGTTTACCGCCAATCACGGCGAACCCGAACAGGCGCTGCTCGATGCCGAAGCGGGTATCGCGTCACGCCCGTTCCTTGCGATGTACGACGCCTACGCCTGGGCGCTGCACGTGAACGGCCGCCACGCCAAAGCACTCGTTGCGATCAACGAGGCGAATAGACTCGGGTACCGCAGTGCCTTGTTCTCCTACCACTCGGGGATGATCAAGCTGGCGCTCGGAGACACCGACGGAGCGCGCGACGACCTCACCCTTGCGCTCGCCATCAACCCGCACTTCAACCCGCTGGCTGCGCCCATCGCCGTCGAGACACTGGCGGAGCTGACGTGACCAGACACCGCCCGACACGAGCGTCGCGCTCTGGGGTGCAGCGCTGGCTCGTCGGCGCCGCCATGGCTCCCGTCATGTTCATCGGTCTCGGAGGATCTCCCGCGTCGGCGCATCCGCTCGGCAACTTCAGCGTCAACCACCTCGACACGCTGACGTTCGCCGACGATCAGATCATCGGCGACATCGTGATCGACATCGCAGAGATCCCGACCGCGCAGGATCGACCCGTCGTCGACACCGACGGCGACGGTGCGGTGAGCCCCGCCGAACTCGTCGACCACGGTGCGAACGAATGCGCCGCGTTCGTCGATGCCGCACGGCTCACCGTCGACGGCACACCCGCGGCGTTCGTGGTCGACTCATCGAGCTACACCTACGAATCCGGCCAGGCGGGCCTGGAGACGAGTCGTCTCGAGTGCCGGCTCGTCGCCGACGTCGCTGTACTGGTCGACGCCACGAACGGCGCGCTCCGCGAGAGCGAAACCGCTCTGGTCGTCGAGTTCTCCGACGGATATCGCTCGGGCCGGGTGGGTTGGCACGAGATCAACGCCGTCGAACAGGGCAGCTCGCTCATCGACTCTCCCGTGCCGATCACGAGCGTGACCGACGGGCTGCGGACCTACCCGGTCGAGCTGCTCGAATCACCGCTCGATGTCCGCACGGCACGTTTCGATGTCGAGTTCGGCACCGGCGCCGCAACCGCGCCGACACCGGTCGAGGCGGTGGGGAACGCGTCGGAGTCGCGCGACAGCCTGGTGGCCTCGCGGCCAGGAGCGCTCGGCGGCTTCGTCGATGGCGTCCAAGACAGGTTCGAAGACGTGATCGGCCGCCGAGACCTGACGCTCGGAGTCGGACTGTTGGCGATCGGCCTGGCACTCGTGCTCGGCGCCTCGCACGCGTTGCTGCCCGGGCACGGCAAGACCGTCATGGCGGCTTACATCGCCGGGCGTCAAGGGTCGGTACGCGACGCGGTTCTCGTCGGGGTCACCGTGACCGCCACGCACACCGGAGGGGTGCTGCTCCTCGGCCTCGGCCTCACGATCTCGACCTCCCTCGCCGGTGAAACCGTGCTCGGCTGGCTCGGCGTGATCAGCGGGGCGCTCGTCGCAGCACTCGGCCTCGCGCTCCTGGTGAGTGCCGCTCGACATCGGGGCGGAGCGTCAGCGCTGTTCGGACACGGCCACACCCACGGCCCCCACGGCCACACGCACGGCCCCGACGGACACACCCAGCACCGCGTGTCCACGCCGCTCATCGAACACGTGGCGGTTGCCCACGAGAATGATCGACACGAGGGTGCAGTGAGTCACGGTGCGCTCCTCGAAGCGGTACAGATCAAGACGCACCAAGAGCACGACCATGAGCATCACCATCACCATCACGAGCACAGTCGGCAGGTGCCACGCCGAGGACTCGTGGGGATGGGCGTGGCAGGTGGGCTGGTCCCGAGCCCGTCGGCGCTCATCGTTCTGCTCTCCGCGATTGCTCTGGGACGAACCTGGTTCGGCATCGTGCTCGTCGTCGGCTACGGAGTCGGCATGGCAGCGACACTCACTGCAGCGGGCATCTTGTTGGTCAAGGTGCGCGACCGCTGGGACGCGCGTCTTTCAGGCGCCAGTGGTCGGGCGGCAGGCGTGGCGTGCCGTTGGAGCGTCGCCATGCCCTACGTCACTGCGGCGCTGGTCTTCGTCGTCGGCCTCGGCCTGGCGATCCGTAGCTTCGTTGCGCTCTGACGCGCGACGTCACGTTCGGCTCGGCGCCGGTGTCGATCAGTACTCGACGTCGGTGGGCAGACCGTCGTCGCGCTGGTCCTTCGGCACGGACTTGGCGAGCTCGGGGTCCTCCTCGAGGCGCTTCTTGACCAAGCCCAGGCTGCCGCGGACCACGACGGCGTAGGCGGCTCCCATGACCACGACTGCAGCGATGATGATGAGAACGATCGTCATGTCAACAGCATGTCCATGTCTCGCTCAGACAAACCCGTGACGTCCGTCGCAACGCTGCGACACGAGGCTGCCGCGGGCCACAGAAGGTCTGTGTCAGCAACAACGCCTGCGTTCCCGTTGTGGCTGACACAAACCGAGAATGGGGCTGGACATAGACAGGGGATTGCCGGCACTCATCAGACGCAGCTCAGACGGTGGTGAGTGGGCCGTCGTCGGACTCGGCCGCCTGCTCGCTGTCGAGTAGCGGTGCCTCGCCGGCGTGGAACTCGGCTTCGCCCGCCTCGATGGCTTCGAGCAGGTGGATCGAGATGTCGGCGACCTTGACCTCGTCTTCTTCCTTGCCGGCACCCTTCACACCATCGTCCAACATGATGTAGCAGAACGGGCATGCGGTCGCGACGCGTGATGCGCCGGTCGAGATGGCCTGCTCGGCGCGCTCGTCGTTGACCTTGACGCCGGTGTTCTCCTCCATCCACATGCGAGCACCGCCGGCGCCGCAACACATGCCCTTGGTCCCGTTGAGCGACATCTCGACGACCTCGATGCCCTTGATTGCTCCGACCACCTTGCGCGGCGCGACGTACACGTCGTTGTGGCGACCGAGGTAGCACGAGTCGTGATAGGTGATGCGCTCTTCGAGCGTCGCCTGGCTCACGTCGAGCTGACCCGATTCGATCAACTGCTCGAGCAGCTGTGTGTGGTGGATGACTTCGTAGTTGCCGCCGAGCTGCGGGTACTCGTTCTTCAACGTGTTCAAGCAGTGCGGACACTGAGCGATGATCTTCTTGACGCCCATCTCGTTGAGCATCTCGACGTTCGGCTGGGCGAGCATCTGGAACAGGTACTCGTTGCCCGAACGGCGAGCGGAGTCGCCGGTGCACATCTCCGACGGACCGAGGATGGCGACGTCGATGCCGGCACGCCGGAGCAGCTTGGCCATCGACTGGGTGACCTTTTTGTTCTTGTCGTCGAAGGAACCAGCGCAGCCGACCCAGTACAGGTACTCGCTCTTGAGCGCTTCGCCGGGGTCGACGATGTCGACGAACTCGAGGCCCTCGGCCCAGTCGCCGCGCTCGCCCTGGTTCAGGCCCCAGGGGTTGAACTGGTTCTCCATTGCCCGGTAGGCGTTGCCGAGTTCGGCGGGGAAGTTCGACTCCATCAGCGACAGGTAGCGACGCATGTCGAAGATCTTGTCGGTGATCTCGATGTTGACCGGACAGATCTCGTCACACGCCTTGCACGTGGTGCACGCCCAGATCTCCTCGGCGGTGATGCGGTCGAACAGGTTGTTCGCCGGAATCGTGATCTCCTTGTCCTCGCCGAGCGGTGCGCTGACCGCAGGCGTTCCGGAGGCGGCCATGACAGCGCCGGCCTTGAGGACGATCTCTCGTGGGTCGAGCGACTTGCCGGTTGCGTGGGCGGGACACACCGACGTGCAGCGGCCGCACATCGTGCAGGCGTCGAGATCGAGGAGTTGCTTCCAGGTGAAGTCTTCGACGACCGAGGCGCCGAAGCTCTCGAGCTCGGTCTCCATCAGGTTCGCCATGGGACGCATCGCACCCTTCGGGCGGTCCTTGTCCTTCAAGTACATGTTGATCGGCGAGGTGAAGATGTGACGGAGCATCGTGATCGGCAGAATCGCGAGGAAGGCGACGAACGTGGCGACGTGGCCGATCCACCACCACTGGTGCCAGGTGCTGAGTGACGCCTGTGACCAGCCGTCGACGAGGGTGGACAGCGGGTAGCCGATGAAGCTCCACTTCTCGTACTCCGGGCCGCCTTCGAGCGCGATGCGGAACATCTCGGCGCCGTAACCGGTCACCCCGATCGCGAAAAAGACACCGAGGATGATCGCGTGCTCGGGCTTGGACTTGATGCGGATGCGATACGGGCGCTGCACGTAACGCCGCACGATCGCCCAGACGATGCCACCGAGGAAGACGAGGCCTGCCGCATCGCCGACGAAGGCGTAGGCCTTGTACGTCGTCCCGTGCAGGAACTTGAGCGACTCGGGCATCTGGTGGTCGACTTCGAGCACCGTGGTCACACCGAGCAGCACCAGGAAACCGAAGTAGATCATCGAGTGCATGAGGCCGGCACCGGCATCGCGCAGCAAGGTCTGCATGTAGACCCCGGCGCGGAAGTCCTTCAAGCGCTGCTTGGCGTTCTTCGTGGTGGTGCGCCGCTGTGACGGTGCGCCGCGCTCCCAGTTCTTCATCCGGAACGAGAACATGATGCCGACCCAGATCAGCAGCACCGGGATCACGGTGTAGAACGCGATCTGGATCGGGCCGGGGATGTTGACGAAGACGGTGCGATGGATCGGGCTGTCGCTCTTCCAGCCGGTGATCTGCGGGATGATGCCCGAGACGAGGGTGAACAGGCCGGCAGCGGTGAACAGCACCAGGGCGAGCTGGTTCGGCTTGAACCGCTTCATCGCGGTCTCGTCGTCGGTGTCTGACGCGGGGGTCTCGGTAGCAGCACTCATGTGCCCGCAAATCTACCCGCGAGTAACCACCCGGTTCATTTCCGCCACGAAGATGTGTCTCGCCGTACTCGGCTGCTGAGGTGGCGAGACCTGAGCGGAAGAACTCGACGGCGTCACTGCGGACTCCATGGCCTGTTGCCCGAACAGGTATCACTCCTCCCAGACTTCACCAGGGGAGCATCAGTCGCCGGGCAGAATTCAGCCGACGTAGGTGCGGTCCATGTCGCGAATACGTGCAGCGAGCGCACCCATCAGCTTGTGAGCGATCGACGGGACATCGTCAAGCACGTTGATGAAGCGCCGCTGATCGATCACGAGCAGGGTGCAATCGGTTGCGCACACCGCCGTTGCGGTACGCGGGCCGTGGTCGAGCAGAGACAGTTCGCCGACGACGTCGCCGGCACCGAGTGAGGCGATCTTGCGGCCGTTGCGCTTGATCGTGACGTCACCGCTCAAGATGATGAACGCCTCGCGACCGGTCTGGCCTTGATCGACGATGAGTGCCCCCTCGGCCATGTCGATTTCGTCCGCGGCCTTGGCGACCTTTTCGAGTTCTTTCTTGCTGCACCCGCTGAACAGCGCGACGTTCTTCAGACTCTCGAGTTGGGTCTTCTTTGTGGCCATGGCGAAAGACTAGACGCGCCCTCCCGTGCCTTGGATCACCGAAGGCGGCGGATGCCGCGCCGGTCAGAACGTGACGAGTGGATCGAGGTAGTCGTCGGGGGCAGCGAAGCCGAGGAGGTTGAACACGGTGGCCGCGACATTGGCGAGACCATGAGCTTGTCCGGGGGCGGCGTCGACCATGTGGTACTCGCCGTCGTAGTTCGGATCATGGATGGCGAACGGCACCGGGCTCAACGTGTGGCTGGTCTTGGGAGCACGCTCACCGGACGACGACACCGTGTACATGATGTCGGCGTTGCCGTGGTCGGCGGTGTAGATCAAGACGCCATCGAGGTCGTCGATGACCGCGACCAACTCGGCGACGCAACTGTCGATCACTTCCATCGCCTCGACGGTGGCGTGCAGGTGGCCGGTGTGGCCGACCATGTCGCCGCTCGGAAAGTTCAACCGTCCGAACCGGTACTCGCCGGACCGCAGCAGGTCGATGGTCTCCGCGGTGATCTCGCGGACCTTCATCGCCGGAGTGGTGTCGAACTCGACGTTGTCCGACGGGATCTCGATGTAGGTCTCGAGCGACTCGTCGATGTAGCCGGACTTGTTGCCGTTCCAGAAGTACGTGACGTGGCCGAACTTCTGGGTCTCGCTGATCGCAAAGCTCTTCACCCCCTCGGCGCAGAGGAACTCACCCATCGTCCGGTCGATGGCCGGTGGCTCGACCAGGTACTGCTTCGGGATGAACGCGTCGCCGTCGTACTGCAGCATGCCGGCGAAGAACGTGGCGGGCGGCGGCTCGGCGTTGGCACTCGTCCGGTCGAACACGTCGAAGTCGGCCTCTTCGAAGGCGCGGGAGATCTCGATGGCCCGATCGCCGCGAAAGTTGAACAGGATGACCGCATCGCCGTCGACGATCTTGCCGACGGGCTGTCCGTCGGCGTCACCGACGACGAAGCGACCGAGATACTGGTCGCCCTTGTCGGTTTCGGTGTACATCGTCTCGACGGCGTCGGCGGCGGAGTCGAAGACGGGGCCCTCGCCGTGGACGTGGCACATGTAGCCACGCTCGACCATGTCCCAATCGGCCTCGTACCGGTCCATCGTGATCGTCATCCGTCCGCCACCCGATGCGATCCGGAAGTCACGGGCAGCGCCAGCAGCACCCTGGTTGATCTCGGCGAGCACCGCCTCGGTCTGCGCGATGTAGCCCAGCGCGCTGCGCGCGTCGACGTCGCGCCCGTCGTGCAGGATGTGGACTGCACAACTGGTCACTCCCTCGTCAGCGGCGCGCCGCAGCAGGAGGTAGAGGTGTTCGGTGGTCGAGTGGACACCACCGTCGGAATGCAAGCCGAGCAGATGCAACGTGCCCGCTCGACCGTGCTCGATGGCGCGCTTCCAAATGTCGGACTCGAAGATCGCACCGGTCTGCAGCGCCTTGTTCACGAGCTTGGCGCCCTGGGCAAAGATGCGGCCGGCGCCGAGAGCGTTGTGGCCGACCTCGCTGTTGCCCATGTCGTCGTCGGTCGGCAGGCCGACCGCCGGGCCGTGTGCCGCGAGTTCGGTGTACAACTCGGTTGCTGTCAGCGCGTCGAGCGCCGGCGTGCTCGCTTCGGTCACGGCGTTGCTCGGCCCTGGCGGGGCCACACCGACACCGTCGGCGACAACGACGAGGACGGGGCCCGGTCGGCCGGCGAATGACGGATGCTTCTCGAGTGACAGTGTCATGGTCGGCAGCCTACGAAGCTCTGGATGGGCCCGTCTCGATACGTGCCCGTCTCGATATGTGCCCGTCTCGATATGTGCCTGCGAGCCCAGTTGGAGATCCGGAATTCTGTCCGTCGGCTGACATCACCGAGGTGGCGATGTGTGATGATTCGAGTCGAATGATCGCATCGGGTACCGCCGAAAGTGAGCGTCGGTCCGCAGGCGCCCAGCAGGATCTGCCTGCCGCCTCGGCCACCCGTCACCGGCATGTCGCAGTACACCTCATCGGCGCCGTGCGCATCAGTGTCGATGGCGTGGTCGTCCCATGTCGCGGGGTGCGCGAGTCGGCATTGCTCGCCCGCTTGGCGATCGACGTCGGCAGCACTGTGACGCGAGACCGACTGCTCGACGACGTGTGGACTGATTCGCAACCTGGGACACGCAACACTCTCCGTGTCCAGATGTGGCGTCTCAGAAGCCTGTTCGAAGCAGCCGGAGCTCCCGACGTGATCGAGACCCGGCAGAACGGGTACGCCCTGGTCATCGACCGGGCAGCCGTCGACGTGCTGGCAACCACCGACAGGATCAACGCAAGCGCAGTTGTCGACGCGAACACGAACGACGGTGACCTGAGCGATGATGACGACGCGGCTGCGTCAATCCCGACGATTGGTGGCGAGCGACTTCTTGAAGGACTCGAGGACCTCGACTTTGCGCGCAACGCCGCCGTTCGATTCGACCGCCTGGTGGTGTCGGCGCACCAGCAACGTGCGCGCAGGTTACTCACCCGGAACCGGCTCGATGACGCCATCGAGGTCCTCACCTCGCTGTTCGAACACGACCCGATGTCGTCCGAACCTGCAGCACTGCTCATGCAGGGATACCGGCTCGCCGGTCGTCGCCGAGACGCCCTACGGGTCGCACATCGTCACCGCGCGGCGCTTGCCGAGGTCGGCTTGCTGCTCGGCGAAGCGGTGCTCGACGAGGAGCGACGTTGCCTCGAGGGTTCGGCCAACCGTCCGTCAGTGGACGACAGGCCGCTCGGTCAGGGTCGGCTGTGTGACGACATGGCCGCCGTCGTCGACGCGATCGGAGGCCAGCAACTGACGCCCGGCGACCGCGGCACTGGGGGACTCGTCTGTCTCAGCGGCGAGGCGGGGGTCGGCAAGTCGTTCGTCCTCGACTGGATCGCTGATCGTGCTGCGCGCAACGGCATCCGAGTGGCGCGTGCGGCCGGCGATCGCTTCGACTCTGCGTTCCCGCTCGCCGTACTCCGCCGAGCTCTCGCCGACGAAGGCGTGTTGTTCGACGACGTCATCGACCCGTCGCTCGCGCCCGACCCGCCGACTGCCTGGCAGCGCGCCCAGGCGAAAGAGCGAGTCCTCGATCGTGTCGCAACGGTCCTGGGCGAACCATTCCTGCTGATCCTCGACGACCTGCACTGGGCGGACGAGACCTCCCTCGTCGTCGTCCGAGGGCTTGCGGATCTGGCCCGGACCAAGCCGCTGGCCATCATCGCGGCCGGACGACCCGTCGGTGAGTGGCGGGGCCTCCTCGCCGACATCGCGACGGTGTCGACGTCGGTCGAGCCGCTCGGACTCGAGGACAGCCAAAGCCTGGCGGCGTCGTTCGTCGGCGCTGACCTCGATCTTGCCCAGCAGGCGGCAGTGGCGAGTGCACATGGACTTCCGTTGCTCATCATCGAACTGCTTCGCGGGCTCGCTTCCGAATCGCGGCTGCACCCGGACTCCGAGTCGTTCGCCATCGGTGGGCAGCGCGTCCCGCGGACGATTCGCGATGTGGTCCAACGACGCGTCGTCGAGCTGTCCGACGACGCGGTCTCGGCGTGTCGCGCTGCCAGCACGCTCGGGAAGAACGCGACGATCGAAGCCGTCGCGAGCTTCCTTCAACGTGCCCCACTCGAAGTCGCCGGTGATGTCGACGAAGCAATGTCTGCAGGTCTGCTGCGCAGTGCCGGCCTCAGAATCGAGTTTCGACACGATCTCGTGCGGCAGGCCTTTGACGACACGAGCACCGACGTCGCGCACGCTGCGCTCCATCGGTCGGCACTCGACTTCTGGTCCGCTCGCGGTGCGCCACTCGCGACGATCGCCGCGCACGCCGTGCTGGCCGGTGGCCGGGACCACGACGAAGAACTCGCGAGCTGGCTGACACGCGCCGCCGACCTGTCCGGCTCGCTCGAGCCCGACAGCGCGCTCGTCTTTCTCGACAAAGCGTTGGCGTCGACGGCGGGCGACGTCGTCGGACGTTACGAGATCCAACGCGCCCGCGTCGAGGCGCTCACTGCGGCGGGTAGGCCCGCCGAGGCCATGCGGCTGCTCGAGTCGGTGATCGACATGGTTCCCGAACGGCGCGCCGAGGCGGTACTCCGACTCGCCGGGCTGCGGATCCTGCACAACGACTTGCACGCAGGGCTCCGTGACATCGCCACGGTGATCGACGCACCCGACGCTGAGGCTGATGTGAGCCCGCCGGTGTTCGCTCGGCTGGTGGCGTTGTCTGCGATGACATCGGTGATCCTGCTCGACGCCGACACCGGTCGACCGATGGCTGACCGAGCCACACAACTCGGCGTCCGCTGTGGTGATGCCGTTGCCCGCAGCATCGCGGCCGCAGCACGCGGGCGGGCCGACGCCTTCGAGCTCCTTCCGACCGCACTGTCCTCGTTGCAGCTGGCCGTCGAACTCGCCGATGCCGACGCAACCCGACAGGCGCACGCCTACCAACCACTCAATCTGTTGGCGCTCACGGCGCTGGACTACGGACAGCATGCGATCGCCGATGCTGCGGTATCGGCAGGTGCGGCGCTGCAGGAGCACCTCTTCGCGCCCTGGACCAAGCCGTTGTTCGATGCCGTGGAGATGACGTTGGCATACCGACGGGGTGACTTCGATGGGGCCATCGCGATCGCTGAACAGATGTTGGAGCGGCGCAGCGAGGTGGGGGCAGGGTCCGTGGATGCCTGGGCCCATGCGACGATCGCGCTCGTGGCGGTCCGGCGGGAAGATCTCGGCGCTGCGGCTGCAGCAGCCCACGCTGCCGAGAACGGCCTCCGCGAGACACCCAACTCGCTGGGCACCGGCGTCGTCGTGGCGACGCAGGCCGTGATCTCGGCGGCGTCGGGTCGGAGCGACGAAGCATTCGAGTCGCTGCACGGTGCGTGGACGTACTACGAGAGTGCCGGCGTGCGCCGTCGTCTCATGACCTTCGCGGCGCCGCTGGTCCTCCTGGCGATCGAACGCGGCGATCCGGCGACTGCTGCGCACGTCGTCGAGACCACCGAGCAGTTGGCTCGGACATCGGAGACGGATGCTCACCGTGCACTGGCGACACGCCTGCGCGGGCTGCTCGACGGCGACGTCGCCGCCCTTCGCTTGGCGGCCGACCTGGCGCGGCAAGCCGACCACGCACTCGATGCCGACGACGGAGAACGCGAGGTCGAGGCGCTCGTCGCCGGTCGGCGTCATCAGGTCGTGGCCTGACGGAAAACGATTCGACTCGTCCCGTCGAATCACCAAGCGTCGACGGTGGCGCGTTGTGGTGTCCAGCCCGTCGCTGCGGTCAGCTTGCCCGAGCTGATCCGCTGCGAGCGGCCGAGGCTCGTCATGCCCTTGCCGGCGAGACGGAGGAGCGGGCGGGGTTGCGGCCGCAGCTTGCTGCGTCCCACTGACCGTGCGAGTGCGAGACAGTGTGCCGAGCGCCGAGCAGGGTCCGGTTCGGCGACGTTGTAGATGCCTGATGGTGCGCCGAGTGCTGCGACGACAGCCGAAGCGGCGTCCTCGACGTGAACGAGCGACGTGTACGCGTCGATCTCGCCGGGCAGTGCGAAGACACCACGGCGGGCGATGCCGCGAATCATCGCACCGTGGGCGCTGTCATCAGCGATGAACATCGCGAAGCGCAGCACGACACCGGTGCCGCCCGCGTCCGCCACGCGCTGGCCGGCCGCCTCGGCGTCGACGCACGTCTGATTGCCCCAGAAGTACGTCCGGTCCATCTGTTCGTCGATCCACTCATCGCCGCCGTCGGCGTACGGGAAGGTGATCGACTCACCGACGTAGCGGCCTCCGGTGCCGGCCATCGCTGCGGCCAAGTTGGCCGACGCGTCGCGGCGCAGTCGGTCGTTCATCGCCCAGCCGCGCCGGAACGCTGCTGACGCACCCGTCGGAATCGACGTGGCGACGTTCACGATGGCGTCGTGATCATCACCGAGGCGTGCGGTGGCTGCTGGGTCGAACAGATCGACCGTGGTGCTTGCGGCGCCCGCTGCGGTTGCTCGTGTCGCTGCGTCGGGGTCGCGAACGTTGGCGGTCACCGTGTGGCCGGCCGCGATGAGCGCCGGTACGACCTGGCGCCCGAGGACTCCACTGGCGCCGGCGACGAACACTCGCATGCTCATGAGGCCATCCGCTCGTCGCTGGTCGTCGGAAGTCGTCGTGACGACCAGATCAGTCCGCCGCCTACGACGACGAAGAGCACCAGCCCGGACAGGCTGGCGACAAGATCGGAGCCGCCGAGACCATCGGTGTTGGCGAGGTGGTACACCGCGTGTGGCGCACCCCAGACCAGTGCGGCTGCACCTGCAACGAAGACCAGTTCGCGTCCGAGCCGTGCCCATGCCGCGATCAAGAGCACAGCGAGCGCAAGGTTGAGTGCTCCGACATCTCGGACGAGATGCCCGTTGAAGGCACCGTCGACCGATACCCACGAACGCCCGAGACCCGGGAAGTCGTCGTAGAACGACCGCGGGGCGAACAGCGCCCACACCCCGATCTGGCCGGTGACCACGATCAGGTAGCTGAGCGCAATTCGGATCCAACGCTGCACTGTCACGGTCGCCACCATACGTCGAGGCGGTAGGCACCGAAAGACCACTTCGATGTCTTGGGAGCAGACCACTTCTCGCAATCCGTTCTAGGGTCGCGGCCATGACCGATGTACTCCTCGACCTCCAGATCGATCTGGATGACAGAGGTCCTCGACGTTCGGCGTTGGAAGCTGCGCTGCGAGCAGCGGTCAGGGCCGGCCGCCTCGCGTCGGGCTCGGCACTGCCGTCGTCACGCTCGCTCGCGACCGAACTCGGCGTGTCCCGCTCGACGGTCGTGGCGGCTTACGAACAGCTCGTCGCCGAGGGCTACCTGATCGCATCTCGCGGCAGCGCCACACGTGTGTGCGACGCACGCCTCGAGCCGGTCGACGACAGCGAGGTCGACCTCTTCGGGCCGACTCCGCTGCATGACTTCCGGCCAGGCGAGCCTGATCCGAGCAGCTTTCCGCGCGCCCGATGGATGCAGTCGACCCGTCGAGTCATGGCCACCGCAGCCGACGCCTCCTTCGGGTACCCGGACCCGCGCGGGCTGACCGAGCTGCGACAGGTCCTCGCCGGGCAGTTGGCGCGCACTCGCTCGGTCGTCGCCACCACCTCAAGTGTGCGCATTGTTGGAGGGTTCGCCGCAGGGCTCAGCTCCCTCGGCGACATGCTGCGTCACCGCGGTGCGGAACGGATCGCAGTCGAGGATCCGATGTTCGGCTTCCATGCCGACGCGCTCGCGCTCACCGGTTTACAGGTCATGCCCATACCGCTCGACACCGGAGGCATCGACATCCAACGACTCCGCGACGCCGACGTCGGCGCCGTCCTCGTCACGCCCGCACATCAGTACCCGACCGGAGTCACCATGAGCGCCGAGCGTCGCGGCGAGTTGATTGCTTGGGCGCGAGGTGCGGACACGTGGATCATCGAAGACGACTACGACGGCGAATTCCGCTACGACCGGCGGCCCATCGGCGCACTGCAGGGCTTGGCTCCCGACCGCGTGGTCTATGCAGGCACCGCCAGCAAGTCGTTGGCCCCCGCACTCCGGCTCGGATGGCTCGTCGTGCCGCAGGTGCTGCAGCGCGATCTGTTGCGGGTCACCCACATGCGAGCGGGTGTCTCAGCGCTCGAACAACTCGTGCTCGCCGACTTCGTCGAGCATGGTGAACTCGATCGGCATGTTCGCCAGATGCGCGGTCGCTACCACTCGCGCCAGCTCGCAGTGCGCCAGGCGATCGCGCAGACGGCACCGTGGCTTCGCGTCGATGAAACCGCCGCCGGCCTGCACGTCATGGCGAAACTCGAAGCTGCGGAGCTCGACGAAGCCACGGTGCTTGCGGCGGCCGCAGAGGCGTCAGTGGGCCTGCTGGGTTTGTCGACCGATCACCGTTCCGACGCTGCGGGCCGCGGGCTGGTGATCGGCTTCAGTCGACCTCCTGAACACCACTTCCGAACCGCGCTGGATCACCTTGCTGCCATGTTCGCACAGCTGTCAGCGTGACCCGATCGGTTGGCCTGTTCTCACACCGGGCGGTCGCTCTACGATCAGGCGATGCACGCACCGGCCGCCGCGTACGACTTCGACAGGTTCCTCCGGTACGACGAGCTCGTTGCCTGGCTCGACGAGCTCGCCGATTCCCACCCCGAATTGGTCAGCATCGAGACCTACGGCGAATCTCACCTGGGCCGTGACCTGTTGCTGGCAACGGTCACCGACCCGTCGACGGGAACCCACGACACCAAGCCCGCACACTGGGTCGATGCCAACATCCACTCAGTCGAGCTCACTGCGTCGGTGGCTGCATGCCGGCTGCTGCAACACCTCGTCGACGGCTTCGACAACGGTGACGAACAGGTGGTTCGGGCGCTGCGGACTCGAACGTTCTACGTCGTGCCGCGAGTCAACCCCGACGGTGCCGAATGGGCACTCGCCGATGAGCCACGCTTCCGTCGATCGAGCGTTCGCAACTGGCCGCTTGCCGACGGCCGACGCTGGCCTGGCCATGAGAGCCAAGACATCGACGGCGACGGTCGCATCCTCCAGATGCGAGTAGCGGACGCGGACGGGCAGTGGATGCCGCACCCCGACGACGCCCGGTTGATGATTCCGATTCCGTTCGACGGACCCGGACCCGACGTCGAGCGCTATCGGCTCTTCGGCGAGGGAACGATCGAGGACTTCGACGGGTTCACGATGCCGAAGCCACGGCCGCCTCAGGGCCTCGACATGAACCGCAACTACCCAGCCGGTTGGGGGACGTCGGTGCCGGGCTCGGGTGACCATCCACTGTCCGAGCCGGAGATCGACGCGCTGATCCGAGCGATCGTCGCTCGCCCCAACATCTGCGGCTTCAACGCGTTCCACACCAGTGGAGGCGTGTTGCTGCGTCCGTCGTCGACAGCTGCTGATGCGACCCTCGCGCCGAACGACGTGTGGGTGTGGAACGAGTTCGCGCAGCGCGGCACCGACGTCACGGGCTATCCGGCGCACTCGGTGTTCGAGGACTTCACCTGGGACACGACCGAGACCATGAGCGGGGCGTCAGACGACTGGGCGTACGAGCACCTCGGCATCTACGGATGGACGACCGAGTTCTGGGACATCGTGCACGCAGCCACCGGCGAGAAGATCTCGACCAAGGCGTGGTACACCGGCCCGACCGACGACGAGGCACTCGCTGTGCTGCACTGGCTCGACGGGCAGCCGGGTGGCGCCCAGACGGCGGGTTTCGTCGACTGGTACCCGTTCGACCATCCGCAGCTCGGCCCGGTCGAACTCGGCGGTTGGAACGATCTGTACTCGTGGACCAACCCGCCGCTGCATCTCTTGCGCGACGAAGTAGACGGACACGGCGCATTCGCCGTCGCGCAGGCCCTGGCCGCCCCCTGCCTGGACATCGCGCACACCGCCGTCGAGTCGTTGGGTCCCGATACATGGCGCGTGTCGGTCGGCGTTGCGAACACCGGCTGGCTCCCGACGCACGTCACCGACAAGGCACGCAAGGACGGCCTCGTTCGACCGATCATCGTCGAAGTCGCCGGCGCCGATGCACATAGTGATGGTGATGGTGATGGCGATGTCGATGGTGATGTCGAGATCGTCGGCGGGTCGAGCCGCACCGAGCTCGGTCAGCTCGCCGGTTCGATGGCGGTTCGCTTCAACCTTGGCGACGGCGGTTCACCGGAGCGCTCGCTTGCGACCTGGATCGTGCGCTGCCCGGCCGGCACCGAACTGGTGATCACGGCGAGCCATCAACGCGCCGGCACGACGTCGACCACCATCGTCTGCTGACGACGTCCTGATCGGAGCGCTCGCTTCAGCGGGTCACTGCGCGAGTTCGTCGAAGAACTGCGGCTGCGGGGACACGACCTGCGCGCTGCGGTGGGGCGTCCAGTCGAGGTCGAGATACTGCTTGTAGCCGACATGAGTCGGAACGAAACCGTGGTCCTGGAAGAACTGGTGAGCCTGCTCGCGCTTGGCGCCGGCGGTCAGTTGCATGCGGTAGCAGCCGAGGTCGCGCGCCCGGCTGGCGGCGTACTCGAGGAGCTGGCTGCCGATGTCGGTGTCACGGTACTTCGGCTCGACGTGCATCGATTCGATCTCGGCGCAGCGGCCACCGCGATGTTGGAAGTGGCGGAAGGTGACGAGTTGCACCATGGCGACGGCTCGACCGCCGAGATCGGCGACGAGCAGATAGTTGCCGTCGGTGGCGTCGATCTCGCAGATCGCGTCGGCGTAGTCGTTGACGAAGCTGGGGTTGTCCCGGTTGCTCTGCATGAAGCCGGGGTCGCGCACCTTGTCGCCGAGCAGGAGCTCGATCAAGTCGTCGACATCTGATTCCAAAGCGTCGCGGAGGTACAGCTGCACGAACCACATTGTGCCACGCGGCGCGAGGGTCACGCGCGATGGTCGAACGGTCATGCACCGCGGTCCGCATCCGATTGCCGTCGACGACAACGCGGGTCTGGCGCGTGCCGAACTCGGTGGCGCTGTGCGATGCGCTCGTGTGGCGTGGCACGATGCATACATGAGTCGTTGGAACCGTGCACTGGTCACCGGAGCGTCGTCGGGAATCGGCCGAATCTCAGGACCGTGCTGACTTCGATGCATCCGACAATTCAGACTGACTGTGGCCGACCGCCGAGCCCCGGGGCGATGAACAAGATCGGCACCGGTGCACTCAACGCACTACCGGGTGTTGCCCGCCGGTTCTTGGTTCTGCGGGTGTCGTCGTGAGCAACGATGCAGCAGGCACCGATCGCGCCGTTCCCAGCGACCTCGTCGACGCAGCGACGGCAGCGCGCAAGCACGCGCACTGCCCGTACTCCGACTACCCGGTGGGCGCGGCGATCCGCACAGCGTCCGGCGCGGTGTTCGCAGGGTGCAACGTCGAGAACGCGGCCTACCCGGCCGGGACGTGTGCTGAGGCCGGAGCGATCGCCGCAATGGTGCTCGCAGGCGAGGTCGAGATCGCAGAGGTCGTCGTGGTCGCAGGGGGAGCGACGCCGGGCACGCCGTGCGGCGGATGTCGTCAACGGCTGAACGAGTTCTCGGGGCCGGGTGTGGTCGTCCATGCCCTGAACGGCGAGGGAGCGGTGCTGAGCGTCACGATGGCCGAGTTGCTGCCGCATTCGTTCGACGCCGAGTTCCTCACCGACTGAGTCTCGGACCGGATCGTCGGTTGTCCTCTCGGCAACCGGTGCTGAGCGCTCGCGAAAGTTGAGTCGATAGCGCTCAGGTTTACTGCCATGACGTTGTGATGAGCTCTGGTTGTCTGTATCTTGAGCGTCACCGAATAAGGATCTTCCCCCGAATTCTCTCGAACACCCTCTTCTCTCGAACACCCTCAAGTACAGCAACCCTGAAGAAGTCAGAAGGAGCATCACATGCCCAAGGCAGTCGGTATCGACCTCGGTACCACCAACTCAGTCGTCTCGGTTCTCGAAGGCGGCGAGCCCGTCGTCATCGCGAACTCCGAAGGTGGTCGCACGACCCCGTCGGTCGTCGCGTTCTCCAAGGCCGGCGAAGTGCTCGTCGGCGAAGTCGCCAAGCGCCAGGCGATCACGAACCCGGACCGCACCTTCCGCTCCGTCAAGCGTCACATGGGTGAGTCGTGGAAGTCCGAAGACATCGACGGCAAGCAGTACACCGCACAGGAGATCAGCGCCCGCACACTGATGAAGCTCAAGCGCGATGCGGAGAGCTACCTCGGCGACACCGTCACCCAGGCCGTCATCACCGTCCCCGCCTACTTCGACGACGCCCAGCGCACCGCCACGAAGGAAGCCGGCACCATCGCGGGTCTCGAAGTGCTCCGCATCATCAACGAGCCGACCGCCGCCGCCCTCGCGTACGGCCTCGACAAGAGCGACGAAGACGAGACCATCTTGGTGTTCGACCTCGGTGGCGGCACGTTCGACGTGTCGGTCCTCGAGATCGGCGACGGCGTGTTCGAAGTGAAGTCGACCCATGGCGACACCGTGCTCGGTGGCGACGACTGGGATCAGCGCATCATCGATTGGCTCGTCCAGCAGTTCAAAGCAGCTCACGGTGTCGACCTCAGTGCCGACCGGATGGCCGCCCAGCGTCTGCAGGAAGCAGCCGAGAAGGCCAAGGTCGAACTCAGCCAGACGCAGTCGACTCAGATCAACCTGCCGTTCATCACCGCCACGGCCGACGGCCCGCTGCACCTCGACGAGTCGCTGTCGCGCTCCAAGTTCCAGGAACTCACCGCCGATCTCATCGAGCGTTGCCGAGTCCCGTTCGAGCAGGCACTCAAGGATGCCGGCGTCGCCCAAGGCGACCTCAACCACGTCATCCTCGTCGGCGGTTCGACCCGCATGCCGGCCGTGACCGAACTCGTGCAGGACCTCACCGGCAAAGAGCCGAACAAGACCGTCAACCCCGACGAAGTGGTCGCCATCGGCGCCGCTGTCCAAGCCGGCGTGCTGCGCGGCGACGTCAAGGACGTGCTCCTGCTCGACGTGACCCCGCTGTCGCTCGGTATCGAGACCAAGGGTGGCGTGATGACCAAGCTCATCGAACGCAACACGACCATCCCGACCAAGCGCACCGAGGTGTTCACCACTGCCGAAGACATGCAGCCGTCGGTCGAGATCCATGTCCTGCAGGGCGAGCGCGAGATGTCGAGCTACAACAAGACGCTCGGCAAGTTCCAACTCGTCGACCTGCCCCCCGCCCCGCGCGGCGTGCCGCAGATCGAAGTCACCTTCGACATCGACGCCAACGGCATCGTGCACGTGAGTGCCAAGGACCGGGCCACCGACAAGACCCAGTCGATGACCATCACCGGTCAGTCGACACTCGACAAGAACGACATCGAGCAGATGGTCAAAGACGCCGAGGCACACGCCGAGGAAGACTCCAAGCGTCGCGAGGAGGCCGAGGTGCGCAACAACGCCGACAGCCTCGTGTACCAGACCGAGAAGGTCCTCCGCGAGCAGGGTGACAGCGTCCCGACCGAGGAGAAGGACGCCGTCGAGGCGCCGCTCGCCGACCTGAAGAAGGCACTCGAGGGCAACGACACCGACGCCATCAAGACCTCGACCGAGGCGCTGATGGCCGCCAGCCAGGCGTTCAGCCAGAAGCTGTACGAAGCGGCTGCCAAGGATTCCGGAGCCGAAGGATCGTCAGCATCGGGTCAGGGTGCCGGCGAGGTCAACGACGACGACATCGTCGATGCCGAGATCGTCGACGACGAGTCCGATGCCGCGACCGACGAGGGGTCCGACGAGGCAGGTGCTTGAACGTGACGGACATGGGAGACGGAGACCTCCACGAACCCGATGACCTCAGCGACGAGGAGTTGGCCGGGACCGCATCCCGGTCGGCTTCTGAAGCAGCCGCGGCGGCTGACGCTGCCGAGGCTGCGGGCGAGTTCGACGACATCGACACGCTGTCCGCGCTCGACTTCGAGACCCCGGACGGCTTGGCGGTCGACCCCGATCAGGCGGTCGACTATTCCGACGTCGACGTGCCGGCGCTGCTCGCCGAACGCAACGAGTTCAAGTCGATCGCCCAACGGGTGCAGGCTGAGTTCGAGAACTTCCGCAAGCAGGCCACGATCAGGGCGCAGAACGACGCCGACCGGGCGACCGGCCGGCTCGCCGAAGCGTTCCTCCCGGTCCTCGATGCAGCCGAAGCAGCGTTTCTGCGGCATCCCGACGAAGTCGGCCCCCTACTCAATCAGATGTTGGCCGAGCTCAAGAAGCACGGCCTCGAAACCCTCGACCTCGACGGGCAACCGTTCGACCCCGAGGTCGCCGAGGCGGTCGCCCACGAGCCGATCGACGGTGGTGAAGCAGTCGTTGCCGAAGTACTGCGCAGCGGCTACCAGTGGAAGGGCAAGACCCTCCGCGCCGCGATGGTGAAGACAAAGGACTGACCAGATGGACAACGCTGATGCCCGGCATTGCGTTGTCGCTCGACACGCCGAGGAGGTGACGCGATGACAGCCCAGCGCGATTGGTACGACAAGGACTTCTACACGACCCTCGGGGTGAGCGAGAGCGCCACCGCCAAAGAGATCACCAAGGCATACCGCAAACTCGCGCGGGACCTGCACCCTGACAAGAACCCCGGTGACGAAGTCGCCGAGGACAAGTTCAAAGAGGTCTCGGGCGCTTACGACGTGCTCGGCGACGAGGCCAAGCGCGCCGAGTACGACGAAGTCCGACGGATGGGCCCGGCAACGATGGGCGGCCGACCCGGCGGCTCCGACGGGTTCTCGTTCAACGTCGGCGACATGGGCGGTGGCCTCGGCGACATCCTCGGTGGCATGTTCGGCGGGCGCGGCAACCCGCAGCGCGGTCGTGGTGGTGCCGGCGTGCAACCGCGTCGTGGCGCCGACATCGAAGCGGCGTTGACCGTCGATTTCGCCGATGCGGTCACCGGGCTCGAGACCACGCTGCATCTCACGACCGATGCACAGTGCTCCGCATGCACCGGGACCGGTGCCACGCCCGGGACGTCACCCAAGGTGTGCTCGAACTGCCAGGGACGCGGCGTGACCGACGACAACCAGGGCATGTTCTCCTTTTCGTCACCATGCCACCTGTGCCAGGGTCGTGGCAGCGTGATCGAGTCACCGTGCGTCACGTGTCATGGAAGCGGCGTGGAGAAGCGGCCACGCGAGGTCAAGACTCGGCTTCCCGCCGGCGTCAAGAACGGTCAGACCATCCGTCTCAAGGGACGCGGCGGTCCCGGTCGCAACGGTGGACCCAACGGTGACCTGCTCGTCGAACTGAAGGTGATGCCGCACCCGAGGTTCGGACGCAGCGAGAACAACTTGACCGTGTCGGTGCCGGTGTCGTTCGCCGATGCCGCCCTCGGCGCGGACGTGGACGTGCCCACGTTGGCCGGTCCCACGGTGACCATGCACATCCAGCCGGGAACCCAGTCGGGCAGTCGGCACCGCGTTCGTGGCAAGGGAATCGAGACCAGCAAGGCGACCGGCGACCTGATCGTCACGGTCGAAGTCGCAGTGCCCACCGAACTGACCGATGCCGAGCGCCAGGCGATCATGGACCTGCGCGCAGCCGCTACTGTCGCACCAGGGCACTCCGAGACCTCGAGTGCCTCCGCCTGACGCGCGTCACACAGACCCCGACATGACCGACCCAACCAACACGACCGAACCGCCAGCCGGAGGCGGAGACGACGCCGACACCGTCGCGGCCACGGCCACGGCCACCTCGCGTCCACAGCCGACCGCCGTCTACGTCATCTCGGTCGCCGCAGAACTCTCCGGCATGCACCCCCAGACGTTGCGGATCTACGAGCGGCGCGGCCTCGTCACCCCGGCGCGAACCCAGGGCGGCAATCGGCGCTACAGCGACGCTGACATCGCTGTGCTCCGCCGCATCTCCGAGCTCACCACCGCTGGCATGAACCTCGAAGGAATTCGACGGGTGATGCGTCTCGAAGCGGAGAATGCACGATTGCGCGCCGAACTCGAACGAGCCCGGGCGATCGCTCTCCACGCGATCGAAGAGGCTGAACGTAGCCAGCGCGGCTCGCGCAACGCACGAACCAGCGCAGGCAACGACCTCGTCCCGCTCCGTCAGGCGGTCGCCGTCTTCGGCCGGCGGGCGAGCATCTTCGAACGCGACTGAGGTCCCGAATCGCGCTCGGCGGCCGAACTCATCCGCGCCGTCGCGGGGACAGTCGCAACAGTGCCCGCCGAGCGCCGCTGGGGCCGGGGTTCGGAGGGGCTTCGTCCTCGATGACTCGCTCGATGACCCACGGGCGACGATGCACGTCCTTGGTGTCCGCAGCGTCGGTGATCATGTCGATCGGCCGCACTCGGCCTCTGAGGCCCGCTGCGCCGACGGCGGCACCGATCGCCACACATTGGCGCTCGGGTGCCCGTAGATCGTGCGGTGGAAACTGCGGGACGGCCACACCGTCGATGACGAGGCCGACGCCGGCATCGGCGTGCTGACGCGTCGACGAGGAACCCGCTGAGCGCTGACGAACACCGTCGATCAGGTCGGCGATCGCGTCCGCGTCGGTGACGTCGTCGAAGAGTTCCACGGAGAACGAGGTGTGAGAGATGTCGAGCGTCGGATGGGGTCGGCCGGTCGCATCGATCGAGACGGCGCTGACGGGCATGCCGGCGTGGACAACCGTGACGGTCGCCTCGGCAGCGGTTGCGACGCGCTGCGTGACGGTTGCACCCCGATCAATCACGCGCGCGAGCGCAATCGGGCTGGGCTCGACAGCGACATCGACAAATCCAGCCCGTTCAGCGAGCGACTCGACCCGGCGTGTCCGGGCGTCAGGCCAATGCAGGATGTGGAGCCATCGGCGTGCGCCGTCATCCACGAGCAGCGTCGATGACGCACCATGGCGTCGATCGATCTCGACTCGAAGGTTGTTCAGCTCGGGTCCGCTCCGACCGGTGACATCGACACGACGCATCCACGAACCCGTCGGGAACGTGGCCAGCCGTGCCGGAACAGCAGCGGCGCCAAGGGCTGCTCGCAACCGAGTCAGGGCATCGAGCAACGAGCGATCGTCGTCGGTCTGCAACGCCACCTCGGCTGCGTGTGTGACCGTTGGATCGGCGTGATCGAGCAGCACGCCTCGCAACAGGTTCGAACACAGCTCGATGCCGACCGCGCGACCGCTTGCGGCGCTCATGCGTCGTCACCGATCGGCGCGACCGACGAACGCAGCGCTTGTTCGAACGGCGCACCGAGCTCGACCAACTGGACCAGCCTGGCCTTCTGCGCGCCATCACCGTCATCAGCGTCATCAGCGTCACGAGCGGAGCGGTCGATGATCTGCGCACGACCGGCGTGGCGTTCGACCTCGGCTGACCGTTCGACCCCGAGCTGTGCATAGTGATCCGGGTCGCTGAGCGCTCCGACGACGAGGGTGAGCGCAGCAGTTGCGACGGCCGAGATGCGATCAGGGCTGACAGCGGCTCCGACGATGTTGATGCCGACTCGGGCACCATCAGCGAAGAGGTGGGAAATCGCTGCGATCGCCGGATCGCTCATGTCTTCGAAGTCACGGATCAGCACGAGGATGGTCGGATGGTCGAGGAGTCGGAAGTCCTGCGTGCCGGACCGTTCGTGCATGGTCGTGGCGACGTCGACGAGCAGCGACTCCACGGCGCCCACTTCGTCGGCGGATGCCGTGCCGGTGACGTGAGCGACACCAGCGATCGCCGCCCGACGCTGCCTGCTCGGGTCGATGGCGACGATCTCCACGTCATCGGTGGAGAATCGGTCCGCAATGCCGACGATCAGCGCGTCCAGCGCCTCGCGGACACCTGATCTCGGTGACCCGACGAACAGCCGGGATCCGTCGAGCCCGGGAAGCCACCAATCAACGGTCTCGACCGGATCGGTCGGTGCGGCCGGGTCGGTCCGGTCGGTCGGTTCGACGATGCCGAGCGGAACACCGTCACCGCTGTGGCGTGCCCACAGGTCTGAGGCGACCACCCGTTGGGGCAGCGGCGTCCGAACCAGCGGTCGAGGTCGCCGAGTCTCCTGGCCCGTAGCGAGGTCCCGGAGTTGTGCCGCCAGCCGTTCAACGACGCTTCGTCGGCGTTCGCTGCCGCTCTGCCCCTGTCGATCGAGGCGACGTTCGAGGCGGCGTTCGAGCGATGACGGCGCACGGCCGAACACGAAGGGCCGCACGGTGAACGCTGCGGCTTCGTTCGCGTCGCCGGTGTCGCCGGTGTCGCTGCCGGAGTCGGCAGCGGGGAAGAAGACGGTCGGCGGCCCGAGCCGCCAATCGTGCATCGTGGCGTGAGCGGTTCCCCCGCTGCGGCGCACGGTGATCTGGATCGGGCAGAGCGCACTGTGCGCGGCGGACAGCTCGGTGAGTGGGCGCGCCGTGGAGATGATGAGATGGACCCCGACGGAATCAGCGGCGAGTGCGGTCAGTTCGTCAACGAGCCCAGGTGCTGCCAGTTCGGTGTCGGCGAGTCCGTTGATGGCGATGACCAGGCGTTGCGCGCTCGGCCGTTCGCCACTGACGTCGGCACGCAGCCGGGTGAGGAGTTGGTGGATCGACGCTGGGTCGCGCTCGGAGAACGTTCCGATGTGCTGCGGAAGTTGCTGCCACGACGTTGCGCCACCTTCTGCGCGATCTTCAGGGCGGTGGTCGACGAACAGGAGTCCGACTTCGGCTGGCGACCAGGTCGACGCAATCGACAGCGTGAGGGTGGTCGCGAGGTCGAGTGCCTCGTCGATGGTCGACCCGCTGATCGCAACGCTCGCGTCGAGGGACAGGTCGACGCCGACCGTCCGATTTCCGACCGTGCCATTGGCTGTGGTCCCGACAGGCATCTCGACCGGGTTCGCCGGGGAGCCGAGTGCGGTGTTCCAGCGGGCACCCGCGGTCGCCGCCGGCACGATCTCTTCTCGTGGGGAGAGTGCGGTTGGGGCGTCCGCCGAGCCGGTGCGGTCAGGATCGAGCAGTGGAGCGAGTCGCCTGGCGACATCGGTGGCGAGATCGGCATCGACGAGCGGGATGAGCAGGTCGAGCGGACCGGCATCGTTGTCGCCGGGGAACCGGCTGAGCGTTGCGGCGCCGGGACGTTCGTGGTCGAGGGCGACGAGGGAGGTCGTGTTCACCGGAGCGAATCGGGCGTCGGCGGTGAGGACGACGACCGATGTGTTCGCCATCGCATCGATCACGACAGGCCGCATCGGGCTGGCCGCTCCGTTCCAGAGCGACTCGGCGGTGACGACGACGACCGTTCGACGTTCGAGTGCCCGGGCGGCGAATTCTGCCATTTCCGCGCCGTTGGTCAACAAGTCGACGCTGCTGTCGGAGCGCAGATGGGGGAGCCACTTCGCCCAGTCCCAGGCTTCGAGTTCGCTCGGAGTGGCCGCGACGACGAGGTCGACATCTGCGGGGCCGTACTGCGTGCAGAGATCAACCAGCAACGCCCGGGCGAACGCTGCCCGATCCGAGGATCCGCCGACCACCGCAACGACCCGTTCGCGCGCGAGATCGAGCGACACCGGTTGGAGTGCAGCGGCGGGTCCGTCCGGGTCGATCAGGCCGATGTCGACACGGATCGACCCCTCGGCGGAGCGACGGTGCCAGAGGCGAGGAACTCGAGATCGGGCGTCGTCGACGGCCGTCGCGATGGTTCGATCGCGGGCAGTGACGCCCGGCGGTCGGTTGTGGACGATGTAACCGTCGGACCCGATCGCGCCGTTCTCGACCGGACTGGGCGGGCTCACGTCATCGAGCTGGAACATCTTTCCATCGACCACGAGCGGACCGCTCGACCATGCGATCGGGTCGCCGAGCTCGCCGACGACAGCGCCTGCGACTCGGACGGGCGATCCCAGCGGAGGCGGTGCGGTGGGTCCTGATGTGGGGCCGGACACGGTGACGCCGCCTGTCCTGACGCGGAGTTCGAACGCAGGGCTACCGATCGTGTCGCGGCTCAACTCGGCGCCCTGCTGACGGCGACCCGGGCCCACTCGGTATCGTCCGGCAGACAAGGGCACCTGGCGTCCTGCTCCCAGGCCGGTGAGTTGACGCAGTGTTGCGACAGCACCCTCATCAGGTCGAGGCACGCTGTCGATCATGGTGTCGATGGCGGTGTCGACGACGGCACCGGTGACGACGTCGCACGCGGCGAGCGTGGCGCGGGTGTCGACGAGGCGATCGTCGATCGCAGCGGCGGCGGGACTCGCCTGACCGGTGACCTCGGCGATGACGTCACCGAGCGAGACGGCGCTGTCCTGGACGTCGACCGAGACGTCAGCGATGCCATGGGCGGTGCGCACGATCAGCTCCATCGTCCTGGACACTATTACCCGAAGCTCGCACCCCAGCACTCGCCAAGGCGCTCGCCGGGCACCGGACGACACGGTCCGAGGATCGATGTGGCCCAGAAATCGTGTTCTGCCTGATGCCCACCCGAGGCGGACCTGCACGTCGGAGCGGACCCGATCGCGATGAACTCGCGGGAGGACTCGTAACCTGTCAGCAGGAGTGCCAATGAAAACTGTGACATGGCGACAAGCGACGGCGGCACTGCTCGCCGCAGTGTTGGCCCTTGGCGCGCTCGTCGTCGTGTTCCGATCCGACGGTCTGCCGGCAGTCGATGCCGCAGTGTCCCGTGCGACGCGCTGGTTCGTGCATCAGCCCAGCGGCAGTGTCGTGCTCGCCGACGGCTACGGCGGCCGCGCCCTTGCGATCCTCGATGTCGGTGCCGATCAGAGTCGACTCCGGGTCTCCGAGGGCGGCCCGGGCGCCTATGTGGTCAACGATTCGAATGCCGAAGTCCGCTCGATCGACTCTGCCGAACTCCGGCTCGGGCCCGCCCAGGGAGTCGTCACGCTCGGCAGCGGCCGTGCGCTGGTCGGTGTCGGTTCGTCTGGCCTCGTCGTCGTCGACCCGGCCGAGGATGCCGCCACGCTCGTCCCGGTCGGCGGTGACCTCGTCGGGTTCGATGCCGAGGTCGCCGAGGCCCCGCTGATCGCGGCCGATGGGTCGATCTGGTCGGTGGCAGCGGCGGACATCGTGCGCACCACATCGGCAGGTTCGACGACCCGCTCGCTCGACGGCGCCGGCGCGGACGACATCACGCTGTCACTGGTGGGAAGTCGACCGTTCGTCGTCGATCGTCGCTCGGCGCGGGCACGATTGGGTGATGGCAGCTGGATCGACCTGCCGCTCGACATCGACCCCAGTGAGGTCGTTGTCCAGGAGCCCGGCCCGGCCCACGAATGCGGATGGGTCGCAGCGAACGACGATCTGTGGTGCGTGTCGGACAGTGAGATCGTCGAGACGTCACAGGTCACCGGCCTTGATGTCGACGGATCGGACCTGCTCGCCATCGCCGGAGATGCAGCGGCGCTCGTACGACGTGGGCCGACCATGATCCAGCAGTTCGACTGGCGCACCGAGGAACTGCTCGACGAGCGGCCCGCATCGATCTCGGGCGACGCCGAACTGGACGTCATCTCGACCGTCGATCTCGTCTGGATCGACGACGTGATGGGTCAGTTCGTGTGGGCAGTGAACCCCTGGGGCATCGCTGCGATCGACAAGAACGATGGCACGACACTCATCCTCGGCGAGGATGGCGAGGTCGTGAACGACGGGACCCGCAGCGCAGGCGGGGCCGACGTCGCAGCGGATGGCACCGCCGAAGCGCCCGAAGAGCGCGAGCCTGACGACAACGGCATCGACGACCCACCCGTTGCGATCGACGACCCGGTCACCTCGCGCGCCGGACGACCCGTGCAGATCCCGGTCACGGCGAACGACTACGACCCCGATGGTGAAGCGATCGCCGTGGTCGGCGTAGGTACCGCTGGTCACGGCATCGTCGAGATCGGTACGGCGTCCACGGTGACCTTCACGCCCGATCCCGGGTACGTCGGCTTGGATCAGTTCGAGTACACCATCGCCGACGGCAACGGCACCGAAGCCAGCGCACGGGTCATTATCGAGTTGATCCCACTGGTCGGAACCAATCGTCCACCGATCGGCGCGCCCGACGACGCCGAGACCGGCGCCGGCGTGGCCGTGGACGTCGATGTCCTGCGCAATGACATCGATCCCGATCGTGATCCACTCGAGATCGATTCCTTCGAGGTTCCTGACGGCATCGGTTCGGTGACGCAGACCGTCGCAGCGTCGGGCCTGAGCGCGCTCCGTTTCGAACCCATCACCGGGTTCGAAGGGATCGCGCAGTTCACCTACCGCCCGATCGATTCGTTCGGCGCGCTCGGTGCCGACGTGACGGTGTCGGTCACCGTCGCTCGCGCCGGCGATGAGAACCGACCTCCCATCGTCCGTCCCGATTCGGTTCGTCTGCGTCGTGGGGTCGAGACACAGTTGCCGGTGCTCGTGAACGACGAGGACCCCGACGGCGACCCGCTCAGCATCGGCTTGATCGAACCGCTCCCGGCTGGTCTGGATGTCGAAGTTCAGGGGGCGCAACTGGCCGTCACCGCACGAGCCGGTTCCGCGGACTCCGTACCGTTCGAGTATTCGGTCGATGACGGCGTGAACGAACCGGTCCGCGGCTCGGTGCTGGTCGAGGTGATCGACGACGTCGAACCCAACCGGCCGCCGGTCGCCGCTGCCGACTCCGGAACCGCGGTGGTCGGCCGATCGATCGAGATCGACGTGCTGGCCAACGACAGTGATCCTGATGGCGATCCGCTCGTCGTGGTTGATGTGACACAGCCCGACGACGAACGGGGCCAGGCCGTCGTGCTCGGCGGAGGCCGAATCCGTTTGACGCCGACCGCACTCGCCGACGATGACAATGCGATCGCCCGATTCACGTACACGATCGACGACGGGAACGGTCACCAGGTCGTTGGTGATGTCACCGTGACGGTGCTGCCCGAGCCGCTGCCTGAACCGCCGTATGCACGCGACGACTCGACCTTCACCTTCGTCGACGTGCCGGTGAACATCGACGTGTTGCGCAACGACGGCGACCCGTCCGGTGAACGCCCGCAGCTCGTGGGAACACCCGGTTGTGCCTCGGTCGGCCAAGCCGTCGTGACCGCCGGCGGGCAGGTCCGCTTCACGCCGCCGGCGGGCGAGTCGGGTGCATTCCGCTGCACCTATGAGGTCACCAACTCGGTGGGTCTGCGAGCATCAGCATCGATCATCATCTCCGTGCGCGAGCCGCTCGTGGCCAACGAACCGCCTGATGCGCTGCTCGACCAGCTGACCGTCGAAATCGGGGCAACCGACTCGATCGACGTGACCGCCAACGACGACGACCCGGACGGCGACAACGGTCTGCTCGAAGTCGTGTCGTCGACGACGCCGACCCTCGGCACGGCCACCCGGACCGGCAATCAGATCACCTTCACCGCAGGGGCCGAGGTCGGCGTGACGGCGATCAACTACCAGCTCGCTGACGCTGAGGGCGCGGTGGCGTTGGGCCGCCTCTCCATTCGCATCGTCGAACCGATCAACGACCCACCAGTCGCCAACCCTGACAGTCGAGTCATCACCGGCCCCGGCGTGCCGACGTCGTTCGAGGTCCTCGCAAACGACTCCGATGCCAACGAGTCCTCGTCGTTGCTCTCGGTGACCAGCGCCTCGCTGGTGTCAGGCAACGGCAGTGTCGCTCTCGCAGGCAACATCGTCACGATCTCGCCGGAACCCACCTTCGTCGGCGACATCGTCGCCACCTACACGGTCAACGACACCGGGGGGCTGTCAGCGAGCGCGTCGATCACCCTCACCGTCCTCGAGCCGCTCAACCGTCCGCCGGTGGCGAACGACGACGCGAACGAGGTGTCCAACGGCAGCTCTGTGTCCACATCGGTGCTCTTCAACGACTCCGACCCTGACGGTGACGAACTCTCGATGACCATCACCAGTGAGCCTGAATCGAGCCTCGGGCAGGCCAGCGCATCGGGCGGGACGATTTCGTTCGTCGCCGTCCCCGGAGCGTCGGGAACAGCAGCGATCACGTACTCGATCAGCGACGGCGAGTTCTCGGACAGCGCAACACTGCGAATCACCGTGCGGGCCTGCTCGGAGTCGGCGCCGGTCGCCGACAGTGCGTTCTTGTCGACCGGTTACCAGCAGCCGATCCAAGTGAACCTGGGTGCCTACTCCGCGAACGGTCAGATCACTGCGGTGTCGACACCCTCTGGATATTCCGGCGGGGTCTACACGCCCCCGGCAGGCCAGAACGGCAACGCAGTCATCTCGTACGCCGTGCTCAACAACTGTGGCCAACGTGCAACCGGCGAGATCACGATCGATGTCAACCAGGACCCCGTCGCGCAGAGCACCTCTGCAACCGTCGGCCGTGGCGCCACTCGGGAGTTCCCGGTCAGCTCGCTGGCGGGCGATGACGAGGCCTTGAGCATCGCTGGCAGCACCGGCGCACCGGGCTGGGTCACGACCGAGGCGGATCGCATTGTCGTCGCTCCGCCGATCGGCGCCGAAGCCACCACCTACAGCTGGACCACGACCGTCGTCGACCCCGGCGGGTTGACCGCTGCGGTACCGATGTCGATCACCGTGCAGAACGCAGCGCCGGTGGCGCTGGGTGACGCAGTTGACATCGCCGACGGACCGACCACTGCAGCCATTGTCGGCAACGACTCCGACCCCGATGCGGATGACGCAGCGCTGCGCATCCAACAGGTCCCCTCCAGCCTCACCTTCGCGAACGGAGCGCCAGGAACGATCTCGATGGCGAGCGACCAACGATCGGTCACGATCGACCCGGGCAACGGGAGAGGCGCAGCATCGTTCACCTACACCGTCGTCGATGGTGATGGAGCGGTGTCCGGTGCGGCGACGGTCACCGTGACCGGTCCGGCCTTCAACGAAGCGCCGACAGCACAGAACCAGACGGTCACCGTGGAGGCCGACACGGTGACTGCTGTCGCACTGGACGTCGACGATGCCGACGGCGATGCACTGACCATCGTCGAGGTCGACAACACCGATCGCGCGGTCAGCTCCGTGGTGGGAACGAACGTGTCCGTCGCTGCCGTCCAGCCGGGTAAATTCACCTACCGTTATCGTGCTGCTGACACATCGACAGAGTCGGAGATCGCCACCCTCACGATCGTCGTGACCCCTCCGGCAACCACGACCACCACTCCGACGACCACCACGACGACCGTGCCCGTGGCAACGACCACGACGACCGAGCCCGTGGCGACGACCACCACGACGACCGAGCCCGTGGCGACGACCACCACGACGACCGAGCCCGCGGCGACGACCACGACGACCGTGGTCCCTGAACCCGATTGATCAACGGCAACTGTCTGCGGCTCCGAGCGGCGCGGTCATCTTGCCGGCGCGCTAGCCGGTGACGGGCGAGCGGGTGGAGCGGCGCAACGAGCGAAGACTGAGCCGCCACCGGAGGCGCTGGCTGCGTGTGCGAGCACCAGTCATGCTGGACTCGACGGCACCCAAGCATGCTGCGGCATCGTCGGCGAGCAGGTCCGGGCGATCCGGGAGGCCGAAGGTGACGGCACTCGACATCGTCGCGAGACGTTGCAGTTCGTGCTCAGCACCGCGCGCGTGGGTGACGCCTGACGAGGCGATGTCGCCGTTCGTTGCCGACGCACCGATCGTGAGACCCGCATCGACGAGCCGGTCCGTTGCAACAGCCCATGCGCCGGCGACCCGTCCTGGCGGACTCCCGCTCAGCAGGAGCCGACGGCGGCGCCGCCACTTGGCGCCCAGGATCAGGAGCGCACCGGCGAGTGCGGGAAGCACCAACGCAGCGATGCCGATCCCGACTCGTCGAACCCAGATCTGCAGCGCCGATTGCGACGTGGTGTCCTGGTCGTTCGTCGTCTCGTCGTCGGTCGTGGGGTCGTTGGCGAGCTCAGGGGGAGGGGCAGTCGGGGGCTGGGCCGCAGTGGGCGTCTGCACCGCAGGGTCTTCGGGTGGCGGAGATGTATCCGACGCTTCTTCCGGTGGAACGGGGTCGAGTGCGACCCATCCACTGTCGTCGGCGAGACGGACTTCGGGCCACACTCGTGCGTCAGCGGAGGTGAGGACGAGAGTGCCGTCGGCTGGAACCACGGGCACAACGAAACCGGTCGCGACCCGTGCGTCGACACCGAGTGATCGAGCGAGCAGGACGTATGAGGTTGCGAATTGCTCTGACGTTCCACGCCGAGTGTCGCGCAGGAATCGCTCGATCAATGTGCGTTGCAACCCGCCTCCGGGCGCGTCGGACTCGAGGATCCAGTCGTTGCGCATCGTCGACTCGATACGCCGCAGTTGTTCGAGCACGGTGCCGCTGCCCGCGATGGTCGCGGCGAACTCACTCAGGCTGGTCACCGAATCGTCGACCGGACGCGTTGCGATGCCGCCGACTTGGGCCCCGCCGAGGGTGGGTGCGACTTCGGCAGTGACGGCCAGCGGCGCCGTGTTGCGCCGCTGCGTGAGTCTCACGACCGTGCGATCGATGTCGGTCTCGACCGGTGCGTCGACGATGACCGGCGTGCCTGGCAGCGGGACCAAGGACAGGTCGTCGTCGAGGAATGAAACCGTCAGGCTGATCTGGCTGTCGCTGTCCAGGGTGAGCCGCCGTCCGATGGGGCGCAACGTGAGTGCCGGTGTCCAGCGTTGCCCGTCGTAGTCGCTGAGGGCTGCAGTGCGCCACCTGGTCGGGAGTTGGGCGGCACCCCTCGCCGTGATCTCGTGGAGGTCGATCGCCGGGTCGAGGGCGCGGAGGGCGAGCGTCGACTCGATCGGGTCGAGGAGTGCCGCGGTTTGGGCGGCTGGATCGTTTCGACGCGGATCGGCGCGCACGGCGAGCGCAGCCGGGATCGAGACCGCTGCCGCGACCAGGCCAGCGATGACGACGAGTGGAATGAGTCGTCGTTCGCCGCGCAGCAGCGCCCATCGTTCGGACAGATCGCCATCGGGCCGGAGTGTTGCGAACACGGCGAGACAGAGTGTCAAGGGGATGAGCCACCGGAGCCGTTCGCCGAGCGGCGCCGACAAGGCGAGAACCGTGACGAACGCGACGATCACGGGCATCCAGGCAGCGAGATGAATGCGTCGGCGCCCGGCGAGCTCGCCGGCGAGCGCGGTCGACACGGCGAGCAGGAGGGCGACGACTCCGATCAGTTCCGGGCGGTCCGGGCTCGGCCACTCCGTGGTCAGCAGGCGTTGTGCTCCGGAGGTCACCGCGTCGGCAGCGTCGCTTGCCCTGCCACCTTCGGCGTACACGACAAGGAACAGACTCGCTGCGACGCCGGCCGATGACAGGATCAAGCGGACCGGCGTTCGTCGAGATCGAACGACGATCGAGATGAGCGTTGGCAGACCGACGGCGATCGCGAGCGACCAGCTCTGTCGATCGAACACGCCGCCCGCGGCGGCAGCGACCACCATCATGGCAACGCCGACGATGACGATGCGGATCCGCAGCAGCGCCGTCACTGATCCCATGACTTCCAGCGGGTGACGAACTCGGCGGCGTCCTGGGCAGCAACAGCGATCCCGCTCGTACCCGTGGCGCCGTCGCCGATCCGGATGACCACTGCCCGGTCGAGGTCAGCGAACCGGCTGGATGGCCCATCCGGCCCGGACACGAGGACGACTGACGTGTGATCGAGGCCACCGGCGAAGAGCGCAGCGATGCTGTAGGAGTGCTCACGGTCGGTCTGCTGGACGGGCGTCAGGAAGTCCAGCACGGCACCCTCGCTGCGCAACGGCGTCGGCAATCCTGGATTGGCATCGTCGGTGGTCCGGACCACGACGTCAAGGCCCGACTGGACGGCGTGCGAGGCGAGCGTCGCAGCGACATCGACGATCTCTTCGAAGTCCTCCGCCGTGCCGACGTGGTCCGCGGTGTCGACGACCACGGTGAACTCGGGGCGGCGGACCTCGACGGTCTCGCGGACCATCAACGTGCCGATCCGCGCAGTGGTCGGCCAATGGATCAGACGTGGGTCGTCTCCGGGGACGTACTCGCGCATCGACACGAAGCCGGACATCGGGTCCGCCGATGCTCTTCGCAGCACCGACTCGCTGTCGACGACCCGCACGGCGCCCTGTGGGCCGAGGAGGCGGTACACCTTTGGGTGCACCGTGACCTGGCCGACTGCCTTGTCGCGACGGCTACCGACGGCGAGCCAGAAGGGATCGATTCGCTCGATCTCGAACGGTCCGACGGCGAACACGCCGCGCCGGAACGTGAGGATGTTTCCGAAGAAGTCGACAGCGGATTCGGCGTCGACGGACTCCAACGGGACACGGCACTCCTCACCATCACACCGATCGATGACCGTTGCCCGGCCGGTCCGGAACCGGCTTGCGTTGCGCACTCGATAGACGACGTTGACCGGGTCTCCTCGCGGCACTCGAATCGCGCCGACTCGACGCTCGACCGAGGCACGAAGTGGCCGTCGGGCCATCCAGATCGCGCCGATCACGACTGCACCGATTCCGGTACCGGCGATCACGAGTTCTTCGTAGTGCCACCACACGCCCAGGCCGACCAAGAGCACGGCACAGACCATGGCACCGAGTCCTGACCGTGTCAGCACGGTGTCATCTCGACGGCAAGCACGGCATCAGGTCCCCGGATGTCGCGGGACCGGAACTCCGTCGAGCAGATCAGCGAGAAGCGAATCGAGGCGAACACCGCGCAGCTCTGCTTCCGATGTCAAGGCCATACGGTGAGTCAGCACGGCTGGGGACACGACCTTGACGTCGTCGGGAGTCACATAGTCGCGGGCATCTGTGGCGGCGAAGGCACGGGCGACGCGCAGGAGTGCCAGCGTGCCACGGGTCGAGACACCCAGGCGAAGGTCGGGATGGGAGCGCGTCTGGTTGGCGATCGCCACGATGTACTCGCTGATGCTGGGAGCCACGTTGACCTGGTCGATTGCACCGATGACGCTGTCGATCTCCGCAGCGTCGGTGACCGAATCGATCTTTGCGTCGCGACGGCCGCGGTGGTGGCTGTCGAGCAGCGCTGCCTCGGTGGCAGAGTCGGCGTAGCCAAGGCTGAGCCGCATGGTGAAACGATCGAGCTGGACATCGGGCAACGGGAAGGTGCCCTGGAAGTCACGCGGGTTCTGCGTTGCGATGACGAAGAACGGGCGCGGTACCGCCCGGCTCAGACCGTCGGCGGTGACCTGACGTTCCTCCATCACCTCGAGCAGTGCAGCCTGCGTCTTGGGACTGCCGCGGTTGATCTCGTCGCCGATTAGCACGTTGGTGAAAACCGGTCCTTCACGAAACGCGAACGTGGTCGATTGCTGGTTGTAGACCATCACGCCGGTGATGTCGGTCGGCAGCAGGTCGGGTGTGAACTGCACTCGTTTCCAGGAACCTGCGATCGAGTTGGCGATCGCCTTCGCCAAGCTGGTCTTGCCGGTGCCGGGTACGTCGTCGAGCAGCAAATGTCCTTCGGTGAGCAGGCAGCAGAGCGCGAGACGAATCTCGTGGCGCTTGCCGCGCACCACAGTATCGACATTGTCGATCAGTGCGTCGACGACGGAGGTGATGTTGCTGCCCACGCCGAGAGTGTAGAACTGCCCCGCCCAGAACCCAGTCACATCGGGGACAGGCACCAACGTGACTGCCGAGTTGACTCAGGGGTCGTCGACCCAGGTGAGCAGGTCGCGCCAGTCGATCAGGGCTTGCTCGACGAGGCCACGGACGGCAGCGGTGTCTCGTTGGGCGAGATCCAAGACGGCATTCGGCAGGCGGTCACCGTTGCGGTCGCGGGTGTCCGGCAGACGGTCGAGTTCGGCGATCATCCGGTCGGCGTCGTCGCCGAACTCGCGGCGTGCCCGTGTCACGACCTTGTCGGAGAAGAGGTACCTGGAATGCGCCATCGGCCGGCGTCAGAGCGCGCGGTGCGCGACGGCGAGGTCAGCGACATCGCGCATGATGCCTGCGATCTCGTAGTCCTTCGGCGTGTAGATCGCCGCAATCCCGATGTCGCGCAAGCGCTGGCGGTCGTCTTCGGGGATGATGCCTCCGACGACGACTGGTGTGTCGACACCCAGCGCCCGGAGATGTTCGAGGACATCTGGAACGAGATTGAGGTGCGAGCCCGACAGGATCGACAGGCCGATCACGTCGGGGTCTTCGTCTCGTGCGGACGCTGCGATCTGCTCGGGTGTCAGGCGGATGCCGGAGTACACGACCTCCATGCCCGAGTCGCGGGCGGCCACAGCGATCTGCTCTGCGCCGTTGGAGTGGCCGTCGAGGCCGGGCTTGGCGACGAGGAACTTCGGTGGCCCGCCGGCCATTGCCTTCACGAACTCGACGACGTCGCCGAGCCCCGCTGCCGATCCGGTTGCTCCGGCGACGCCGGTTGGCGCCCGGAACTCCCCGAAGACCTCGCGCATCAAGGTGCCCCACTCGCCGGTCGTGCCGCCGGCCTGCGCGAAGGCGATCGACGCCGGCATGATGTTGTCGCCGCCCTCGGCAGCAGCGCGGAGATCAGCGAGGGCTGTGTCCACAGCGCCCTGGTCGCGACTTGCCCGCCAGGCCTCGGCGTCGGCGACCATCTCGGCTTCGACCGCATGGTCGACCTTCATGATCGCGCCGTGCCCACCCAGCGGTGAGTCGGTGGTCTCGCGGAAGTCGTTGACGCCGACGACGGTCTGCTCGCCGGATTCGATTCGACGGGTCCGCAGCGCCATCGACGACACGAGTCGCGACTTCAAGGTCTCGACTGCTTCGAATGCACCACCCATCTCGAGCACCTCGTCGAGTTCGGCCTGCGCCGATGAGCGCAGCTCGTCGGTCTTGGCTTCGATCACGGCCGAACCATCGAAGATGTCGCCGTACTCCAGCAGATCGGTCTCGAAGGCGAGGACCTGCTGCATGCGCAGAGACCACTGCTGATCCCACGGGGTCGGCAGGCCGAGCGCCTCGTTCCATGCAGGAAGCTGCACCGACCGTGCACGTGCGTTCTTCGACAGCGTGACGGCGAGCATCTCGAGCACGATGCGCTGCACGTTGTTCTCCGGCTGCGCCTCGGTGAGGCCGAGGGAGTTGACCTGCACGCCGTAACGAAATCGCAGCGCCTTGGTATCGGTGACGCCGTAACGGTCGCGCCCGAGCTGTTCCCACATGTCGGTCATCGCCCGGAGCTTGCAGACCTCCTCGACGAAGCGGATGCCGGCGTTGACGAAGAACGAGATCGAGCCGAACACCTGGCTGAACTGCTCGTCGGACACCTGTCCCGAGGCACGCACGGCGTCGAGCACATCGATGGCGGTGGCCATCGAGTATGCGATCTCCTGCTGGGGTGTCGCACCTGCTTCTTGGAGGTGGTACGAGCAGACGTTCATCGGGTTCCACTTGGGAGCGTGCTCAGCGCACCAGGCGACCATGTCGACGATCAGGCGACGCGAGGGCGCAGGCGGAAAGATGTAGGTACCGCGGGAGAGGTACTCCTTGACGATGTCGTTCTGTGTGGTGCCCCGCAGCTCCTGTGTCGTCACACCCTGTTCGTCGGCGTTGGCAACGTACAACGCGAGCAGCCAGGCCGCAGTCGCGTTGATCGTCATGGAGGTGTTCATCTGCCCTGGTGGGATCTGGTCGAGCAGGGTGCGCATGTGGCCGAGATGGGCCACCGGTACGCCGACTTTGCCGACTTCACCGCGCGACATCGGGTCGTCGGGGTCGTAGCCGGTCTGGGTGGGCAGGTCGAAGGCGATCGAGAGGCCGGTCTGGCCTTTGGACAGGTTGGTGCGGTACAGCTCGTTCGATGCCGCTGCGCTCGAATGGCCCGAGTAGGTCCGCATCATCCACGGCCGGTCGCGTGTCGGCGAGCCACCAGTGGCGGTGCCGGTCGCGGTGCCCTTGTCGTGCGTCATCTCCTCAGTGTCGCTGGTCGAGGAGCAAATCCTCAAGTCGTCACTGCCTTGCCTCTTCGATGGAGGCGCCGAGCGGCTCCCGTCTCCGCCGACTCAGTCGACGGCGTGCCTGAGCAGTTCGAGATAGCGATCGCGGGCCACCTCGATGCCGCCCAGCGACTCCAGGTGCGGGGTGAGCCACTGCGTGTCGAGCAGCTCGGTGCCCTGCTGCTGGAGGTGTTCGACGAGGTGGACGAGAGCGACCTTGGATGCATCGGTCGCGGTGTGGAACATCGCCTCACCGGCGAAGAACCGGTTGATGCCGATGCCGTACAGTCCGCCGACCAATTCGTCATCGAGATAGGTCTCCACCGAGTGAGCCCAACCCAGCTCGGCGAGGCGGACGTACGCATCGACGAAACGGTCGGTGATCCATCGGCCCGCGCGCTGGGGGTCAGCACACCGTTCGATCACGTCGCGGAATCGGGTGTCGATGCGAACCTCGTACTTGCGACGGCTCGACCGGAGCGACTTGGAGATCTTGAGGCCGTCGAGTGGGATCACGCCGCGGGGGTCGGGGGAGAACCAGGCGACATCGCTCCGCCGGCGTCGTGGGTCGACGGGCATGGGGAAGAGACCGGTCCGGTAGGCGGCGAGGAGCGTGCCGGGTTCGAGGTCGGCGCCGACGGCGACGAGGTCACCGCCGGGCTCGCACTGTGTGGGGTCCGGCATGGTGAACTTCGATGGTGGCGGCATCTGTTGCTTGCCTGGCCAAGCGGTCCCTCCCATTCCGACAGGATCGCAGACTGCCCGCCCCGATCCCATCGCCCCCTCGAGTTTTCATGAGCTTCTTGCGCACAGTTTCTGCAGCAAGCTCATGAAAGCCGCAGTGGTCACGGGGGAGGGGGATGGTCAGTAGGTGCGGAAGCCGTGCTTGGTCTTGCGGCCGAGGTGGCCAGCGGCGACCATGCGGCGGAGCAAGGGGACAGCGGCGTAGTTCGGGTCGCGGAATTCGGCGTACAGCGCGTCGAGGATCGACAGCGACGTGTCGAGCCCGACGAGGTCGAGCAGGGCGAACGGCCCCATCGGAAAGTTGCAGCCGCCCGTCATCGCGGTGTCGATCGACTCCATCGAGGCGGTGCCGGACTCGAGCATGCGGACTGCGTTGTTGAGGTAGGGGAACAGCAGTGCGTTGACGATGAAGCCGGCCCGATCCTCGACGAGCACGGCGTCCTTGCCGCATGCGCTGGCGAATGCGGTGGCCGCGGCGATCGTGTCGTCGCTGGCGGTCAGCGGGCGGATGACTTCGACGAGCGACATGGCGGGTGCCGGGTTGAAAAAGTGGATGCCGCACACCTTGTCCGGGCGTTGGGTCATCATGGCGAGTTCGACTACGGGCAGCGTCGAGGTGTTCGTGGCGAGGATGCCCTCGGGCTTCACGATCTGCTCGAGCTCGCCGAACAGCGTGCGTTTCACCTCGAGGTCTTCGACGACGCTTTCGATCACCAGGTCGCAATCGGCGAGTCGGCCGAGGTGATCGGTCGCCGAGATGCGTCCGAGAATCGCCTGGCGCTCGTCTTCGGTCATCCGGTCCTTGGCGACGTGGCGAGCCAGCCCCGAACCGACCTTGTCCAGTACAGCATCGGCTCCGGCCTGCGTCCGCGAGCGCACGACGACGTCCAGCCCGGCGCGAGCGACGACCTCTGCCAGCCCGGACCCCATGATCCCGGATCCGAGCACGCCGACTGTCTTGATCTTCGTCATGACGCCGAGCCTAGTTACCCGCGGGTAACCAGGGACAATCTGAGTGAGCGGGCGATCCGGTCAGTCAGCCAGTTGGTCGAGGAGTTCGCCGATGGTGTGATGAGTTTCGAGCTGGTGACGGCGCGGTTGGCCACCGATGATGTGGTAGAGGTGTCAGTCGCGAAGCATGTCGAGGAGTTCGCCGATGTTGTGGCCCTCCTCGAGCGGGTGGCGCAACGATTGAGCCGTCAGGACCTCGTAGTGATTTCGTCGGCCGATCTTCTCGCGCTTCACGTAGCCCGCATGCTCGAGATCGTCGAGTATCCGTTGCACAGCTCCGGGTGTGATGCCGATCACGTAGGCCAGGTCCCGCTGACGTAGATCAGCATCTCGACTCAGCGCCACCATGACGTGCGCATGATTGGTGAGGAACGTCCATGAGGGACGTTCCATTTGCGGCTCAACCAACGTCATACTTCAATCATACGTTTTTTGTTGAACATGATGATTGATCTGAGACAGCCAGCACGATCTCATCGGCGCGGCTCGTCGGTGTCGTCGATGAATGCAGCGGCTGCTTCAGCTTCGGCCTTGGCCAGGGCATCGGCTCGCAAGTGCGGCGATGGCACGGTGCGATGCGTGGCGCGAAAGAGCAGGTGAGTTGCAGCTGGCAGGGTCAGCACCAGCGCAGCTGCCGCGACCGCGAGTTGGGCAGCACCAGCAGCGCCGACTTCGAGGCTCGCTCCCGCACCCACCAGCAGAAATGCAATCGGGCTGGCCTTGCCGGCGGCATGAAACCGGGCATAGGGCGTCGAGAAGCGGAGCAATCCGACACCAGCGAGCAACCCCAAGAACGCCCCGGCGAGAATCAGTACTTGCGACACTGGATTCATCGTTGCGTCTCCCCCGGCCGTTCGGGTGAGGTGAAATGGGTGAGGGGGTCAGGTGTCGGGGGCCGGCCGATGTTGCTGTCTTCGTCTTCAGCGACAATGAACCGCGCCAACGTGACCGTTGCCGTGAATCCGACGATCGCGACCACCACGACGATGCTCAGGTAGGTGGTCGAACCGGTGTCGGCTGCCAGGGTCGCAATGGCGCACATCAATGCAACCAACGCCACATCGAGAGCAATCACCCGGTCGGCGAGACGTGGCCCGCGCACGACCCTGATTACCGCGGCGAGCGCAGCGAGCGCGAACAACGACATTGCGATGCCGACGATCATGAGGTCACCTCCTCGCGTCCGGCGCCGCTCGGTGTACGGCCCGAGGCGCCTCGAGTTTCTCCGCTGGTTGGAAACGCGGCGCATGCGAGTTCGGCGAGGCGACGTACATGTTCGATCACTTCCGGTTTCGCCTCGGCGTGGAGCAGGTGCACATACAGGCGACCCGTGTCAGGATCGGTGTCGACGACCGCCGTGCCCGGCGTCAACGTGATCGCCACCACCAGCAACAGCAGATGTTGGCGGGTCTCGGTTTGGGTATCGATACCAATGATCGTCTCATCGGTGAAATCGGTGGGCGTCAGGATCTCCCACACCACGCTCACGGTGGACCGCACAAGGTCGATAACCACCAACCAGATCAGTCGCAACGTTGGGACGATGCGGATCGCGCTGCCATTGGTCTGGCTACCCGAGAACACCACCACCGGGACCGCAACAATGAGCCCCGAGGCCACGTTGGCAAAGCTCACTGCCTCCCACAGCGCGCACCACGCACCCACGAGGGCGACGACGATGAGGGCCGATCGAACATTCATGAGCCCGCTCCCTCAACCGATTCGGTGTCGTTCACCGCGTCGACCGGAACTGGGTCAACGTCGGCCGAGCCCGGTTCGGCGTTGACCTGATCGATGTACGTCGACCCGTCGAGCAGGTCGCGGGCGATGTCTTCGCTCATCTCCCACAGCGGACCGGCGAGGGCGGCAATCGTGATGGTCCCTGCAACTGCGGTGCTCGTCGCCAGCGTCATGGTGCGGCGCGCCGAGCCGGGCGACGGAGGATCAGCCGGTGGTGTCGGTGTTCGCCAGAACGCGCCCAGCCAAATTTTCGACATCGAGAGCAAGGTGAGCGCGCTCGCGACCAGCGAGACGACCACGATGGCAACCGAGCCACCGGCGACGCCGGCGTCGATCAGCGCGAGCTTTGCGACAAAGCCGGAGAACGGCGGGATTCCGGCAAGGCTCAGCGCCGGAAGCGCGAACAGCATGGCCATCAGCGGCCGGCGAGCAGCAAGTCCGCCGACTCGACTGAGTGACGAACTGCCCTGGTCATCTTCGATCAATCCGCCGACCAGGAACATCACCGTCTTCACCGGAATCTGGTGAACGAGGAACAGGACCGCGCCTGCGACGCCAGCAACACTGAAGAGGCCCAGGCCCATCAACATGTAGCCGATCTGGCTCACAACGTGGAACGACAGGATGCGCTTGACGTCGTCCTGGGCGAGCGCTCCGGCGACGCCAACCAGCATCGTCACCCCCGCTGCCGCCAGGATGACCGGACCGAGATCGTCCATGCCCAAGGTGGTCTGGAAGCGGATCAGAACGTAGACGCCAATCTTCGTGAGGAGCCCGGCGAAGACGGCGGTCACCGTGGTCGGTGCAGTCGGGTAGCTGTCGGGCAGCCATGAGAACAGCGGGAACATCGCCGCCTTGGTGCCAAAGACAATGAGGAACCACATGCCGATGCCGAGGCGCGTCCCGTTGTCCAAGTTCGGGATCTGCTCGGCGATTCCGGCGAAGTTGACCGTGCCCATGGAGGCGTACACGAACGCGATACCGAGCAAGAACAGTGTCGACGCCAACAGGTTGATCACGACGTAGGTCATGCCGGAGCGGACTTGGCCGCGTCGACCCTGATGGGTGAGCAACACGTAGCTGGACACCAGGATCAGTTCGAAGGCAACGAACAACGTGAACAGGTCACCGGTCAGGATCGCCAGGCTGACACCTGAAGTAAGGACGAGAAGAACGGGCCCGACGATGCTCGGGTCTGCGCCAGCAGCGGTTCCGCGTTGACCAATGGAGAAGATCTCGACCACCAGGATCGTCGCCGTCGCAACGACGAGAATCAGGACAGCGAACAAGTCGGCAACGAGCACGATGCCGAGGTCAGGGCTCCAACCGCCCACGCGGACGACAAGGGCACCGTCGGCACGGACGCTGATGAGCAGCGCCGCAGCAGCAGCGGTGGTTCCCGCAAGGCCGAGCAGTGTGACCATGTCGCGGACACGCGGCCAACGCGCGACCGCGAGGCCGAGTGCCGCAGCGAGGAGAGGCCCGACCACAGCGAGTCCGACGAGCGTGCTCATGAGCCCACCTCCGACTCTGGGTCGATGGTGTCAGTTTCAGCGTTTGTGGGAGTAGCTACATCAGCGTCGTACGCATGGGCTTTGCCGCTGGCGACGGCAGCGATCCGGCGGTCCTCGATGTCGTCTTCGACGAGGTCGTCACCAGTCAGCACCTGCTGACGGCGCGCGAGCGCGAGAACGAACAGCGTCAGCCCGAACGCAATCACGATGGCGGTGAGGGAAAAGGCCTGCGGAAGCGGATCGGAGATGACCGGCTCGCCGTTGTCGGCAATGGGCGGCGCACCCGAGCGCCCACCGGAAGCAAGCAGAGAGAGCACCGCTGCATGACCGAGCAGAGCAAAGCCGAGCACGATGCGGCTGAGCGAACGCGACGTGACGAGAAAGACGCCGGCACCGACGAGCGCGGCCACCGAGGCAATGAGTGCGGCACTCATTCGTCAACCCCCGCCGGACCGGAGAGCTGTTCGGCGCCGAAGCCGTCGAGGAGCGCCAACACCAATCCGACGACGAGCGCGGTGACACCAGCATCGAAGATGAGGGCTGTTCCACTCTTGACCTTGCCCAGCAACGGCACTGTCGTTTCGACGACGACCTGATCGAGGACCACGTCGCCCCACAGGATCGGGGCAATGGCCACGAGGCCGGCAACGACACCGCCAGCTGCCAGGGTGGGAATCGGCCGGAAGGGCTGCGGTAGTCCAGCGACGGTGCGTAAGACGAGGACAGCTCCGAGCAGCAGGCCAGCAGCGAAGCCGCCACCGGGCCGATTGTGCCCGGCAAAGAACGCGTACACGGCAACGATGAGCGCCAGCGGAGTGGCGGCGCGGACGCTGAGCTGCACGATCGGAGAACGCCGGGCGATCATGCGGTCGCCGCCTCGGGCTGCGCGGCGCCAACAGTGTCGATTTCGTCACGCTCAGAGGAGTCGGTGCCGGCCGGACCTGTGATGCGGTCGGGCGGCTGGTTCTCGGTGTCGGTCGGGTTCTCGAGGTCAGATCCATTGTCGTCGTCGCTGTCGTCGTCGCCACTCTGGCGGCGGGTGAGCGACACGATGCCGAGCGCGACGACCAAGAGCACAATGATCTCGCCGAGGGTGTCGAGCGCTCGCACGTCGGTCAGAACCACGTTGACGATGTTGTTGCCACCGCCTTCGTCAACGGCTTCCGCGCGCAACCGTTCGGTGATCGACGAGCCAGGAGCCGGAATGGTGAGCCGACCCGACGACGCAATCAACGCAACCGTCACCGCTCCTGCCGCCAACGCCGACACGACAACTCGCGAGGTGAACCAGAGACCACCGAGAAACGGGAAAGTGGTGGTGAGTCGCCCGAGGCCCACGACGAAACCAACGACCACGACGGTCTCGACAAGCAGTTGGGTGAGCACGAGATCAGGTGCGCCGCTCGTGACGAACAGGCCGGTGATTGCAAAACCGATCGAGCCGAGCACGAGTGCGGCGCCGAGCCTCGTTCGGACTCGAGTCGCGGCGATGGCAGCGCCGACGACGAAGATCGCCAGCAACGCCTGGGCGGGGTGGTCCCACGCGTAGAGGTCACCACTGTCAAGGGACCAGAGGAACGGAATGGCAGCCAAGGACGCTGTGGCCACGATGGTCATGACATACCCAGGGAGCGATCCGTGCTGGACACGTGCCGCGACGATACGGGCGACGACGACGACCTGATCGATCCCGCTGTCACTGGCGTCGGCACCGAGGGTCCGTGGCGCAGCGTTGCGAACTCGGGTCGCGACGAAGACGCCGAGAGCACCGCCCGCCGCGACGATCCCGACCGACACGAGGAAGGCATCGGTGAGGCCGGGCCAGCGGAACAGGGAGTACACCTCGGCTTTCGGGTCGAGCACGACACTGGCGTCGCGGACAATCCCGGTCACCCAGCCGAGCCCGACGAACCCGCCGAGCGAGAGCACGGCGAGCACGACCGAAGGGGCCGCGAGCATTGGGCGCGCTGCCTTGACCGGTGTGGGCTCCGTTGAGCAAATTGAGCCGGTGTCGGCTGCGTCACCGGTACCCACTCCCGCACCTGCACCGTCACCGAACACGCCGATGAGAAATCGGGCGGTGTAGGCAACGGTGAGAATCGAGCCACCGATGATGACGGCGAGTACCACGAAGCGCTGGCCGCCGGTGAGCCCCAGTGCAGCTTCGACCGCCGCCTCCTTGGCCGGGAAGCCCAGCAGTGGCGGAACGCCCGCCATCGAGGCTGCGGTCAGCACGGTGACGCCAAACGCCACCGGCATCGACCGGCGAAGACCCCGGAGTTCACGAATGTCGCGCGTACCGGTTCGGACGTCGATTTCGCCGACGACCATGAACAGTGCCGCCTTGAACACTGCGTGGGCCACGACGATGGAAATCGCCGCGAAGGTGGCTTTCGGGGACCCCAGCGACAGCAAGGCGATCATCAGGCCCAGTTGGCTCACCGTGCCCCACGCCATGATCAGCTTGGCGTCGACCTGGCGCAGCGCACCGATCGCACCCCACACCATCGACACCGCTCCGAAGGTGACACCCAATGGCGTCCAGATCGCTGTGTCGCCGAGCGCAGGAGCAGCGACGGCAACGAGCACGACGCCCGCCTTGACCATCGTCGCGGAGTGGAGGTAGGCACTGACCGGCGTCGGCGCAGCCATTGCTCCGGGCAACCACACGTGGAACGGCACTTGGGCAGATTTGGTTGCGGCGGCAACGAGGATCAGGATCGCAGCTGCCGTCGCCCATCCCCCGGTGACAGGTTCGAGCGTGCCAAGACGCGCCCCGGGCGACAGATCGAGCAGCGCCACGAAGCCGGCGAGGAGCGCCAGTCCACCGGACGCGGTGATCACGAGCGCCCGTCGAGCAGCGGTACGTGCTCCACAATCGGTCCGCTTGTGGCCAACGAGCAGGAACGACGTGATCGACGTCAGCTCCCAGAAGATGAACATCGTCCAGGCCGTGTCGGAGACAACCAGCCCGGCCATCGCTGTGGAGAAGGCGAGCAATGTGGCTGCGAATCGACCGACACCCACGGTGGTGGCGCTGAAGTAGCCGGTCGAGTACGCGCAGACGAGGACACCGATGCCCGAAACGAGGAGCAGAAGCAGCGATGTGAACGAATCGAGGCGTGCGGCAATGGTCAGGTCGAGCCCTTCCACCCACTGCGCTGTCAGGTCTTCGGATCGTCGATTGACCAGTGCTTCGAGGGCCACCACTGCCGAGGCGAGCATGGGTGCGGCGACAACCGCAAATGACCATCTCCCCAGACGGTCGCCGCTGAGCATCACTGCCGTGCAGGCCACGAGGTGAAAGACGAACAGCCAGAACACGAGCCGTCAACCCTAGCAAGGTGACAACAACACTACAATGATAGACCTTTTTGAATATGTGTGTTAAAGTACGTCAAGGACAAGGCAATCTCACCTTGTCTCGACCGTTCCGTGCCCCTGGGTCATCAGCGAACAGGGTGATCTGGAACCTGCGAAAGGCTTGCACGATGCACACCCTCACCGCTCCACCGACACCCGCCGCCGAGTCCTCGGCCAGCCCGGTTGCAACACTGACACCCGCCGGACGACTCCGGGCTCTGGACGACCTGCTCCACAGCCTCTGGGCACACGAACCCGACTGCCGCTTCGGCGAACGCCACCTCCGTCTCACTTCGCTTCGCGAACTGTCCGTCGAAGTCGAACGCCTCGCCTTCCGCCAGTCCTTTCACCCCGACGAGTACCCGGATTGTGCCGCGCTCGACGACTGCGCCCGACGAACTGCTGCGCTGGCGGCCGACTGGTCGGCGGATCTCTGGGTCAGCACACCGTGGCCGACAGACCTGCTCGGCGAGCGGATTCCCGGCGACTCATCATGACGACGTCGACGACCACACCAGCGATCACACCACGGGCCACGCCTCGACCGACCAAGTCGTGAGCCAGCACGTCAACTGGCCGACACTGATCAGCGGATCAGCGTGCGAGACCGGACCGGCGCAACGCTTCCCTTCTCGAGTGGCAACATGGCCACGAGCCTGCCGGCGCGCAGCCAAGCGGTCGGGGCGACCGACGTCCTGGGGTGAACGCAGGTCAAAAGTGAGTGTTCGAGTCACCGCAACACGGGCCTGACGCAATAGCGTCGTCGGCTCCACCATGTTCGCCCTGCTCGCCTTTCACCTCGTCGTCGGCATCGGGGTGATCGCGGCCGGGCGTCGGCTCGGTCGGCACGGGTTCGCGGTCGCCGCGCTCGCACCGCTCGCGACGGTGATCTGGGCCATCACACGGGCGGATGGAGTCCTCGATGGCGTGCCGGTGACCGAGTCGTTCGAGTGGGTCGGCGGGCTCGGCATCAGTTTGGATCTCCGCCTCGATGCGTTCAGCCTGGCAATGGTCGGCCTCGTCTCCGGCGTCGGTGTGCTGATCTGCATCTACGCGCTCGGCTACTTCACGCCACACGATTCCGCGACACCGGTGAAGCCGAACGTCGGTCGGTTGGCCGGGATGATGACGATCTTCGCCGGAGCGATGTTGGGCGTCGTGCTGGCCGACCACCTGATGGCTCTGTTCATCTTCTGGGAGCTGACATCGATCACGTCGTACTTGCTGATCGGTAACGACGACACCAATGCACGGGCCCGAGCAGCGGCGCTGCAGGCCATCTTGATCACCGGCATGGGCGGACTCGTCCTGCTCGCGGGCCTGATCATCATTGGCCAGTCGGCAGGTACCTATCTGCTGTCGGAACTCATCGCCGATCCGCCGTCCGGTGCGGTGCTCAACGCCGGGTTGGTGTGTGTGCTCATCGGTGCGTTCACGAAGTCGGCGCAAGCACCGTTCAGCAGCTGGTTGCCGGGCGCGATGGTCGCGCCGACGCCGGTGAGTGCGTACCTCCACTCGGCGACGATGGTCAAGGCCGGCGTCTACCTGGTCGCGAGGTTGGCGCCGATGTTCGCCGTCGAAGGCGGGTGGCGTGTCATCGTGCTCACCGTCGGCGCGGCCACGATGCTGATCGGCGGGCTGCGCGCCCTGCGCCAGTACGACCTCAAACTGTTGCTGGCGTACGGCACGGTCAGCCAGCTCGGGTTCATGATGCTGCTGTTCGGCACGGGCGACGATCACATCGCCCAGGCGGGTGTCGTGCTCTTGATCGCCCACGGAGCCTTCAAGGCAGCGTTGTTCATGGTGGTCGGCATCGTCGATCACGAGGTGGGTAGCCGCGACATGCGCCGGCTCGCGGGGTTCGGAAGCGGTTGGAAACCGACCGTGGTCGCCGGTGTCGTCGGTGCGGCCTCGATGGCCGGGTTGCCGCCGCTGTTCGGGTTCATCGCAAAGGAAAAGGCACTCGACGGTTACGTCGAACACGGCGACTTCGTCGGTTCGACCGCAGTCCTCGTCGTCATCGTGTTGGCGTCGATCCTCACATTCGCCTACTCGGCGCGCTTCGTCCTCGGCTTGCTCGGCGTCTTCGCCGATGCCGAACACGAAGCGACGTGCGAGGACGACATCGACTCGACGGCAGCGCACGCTCCGTCGTTGCTGTTCGTCGGGCCTGCCTTGCTGCTGACGGTGTTCACCGTTGCCGCCGGCCTCGCCCCGGTCATCATCGACCGGCTCGTCGAGATGGCGACGATTGCGTTGCACCCGGACGCCGACCCGAAACACGTCAAGCTCTGGGCCGGATTCAACACCGCGTTCGTCCTGTCGCTGGTGGTCATCGGTTCCGGCATCGCCCTGACGGTGCTGCGGACCCATGTCGCGCGAGTCCAGCGTGGCGGCTCTCGAGCGATCCGGGCCATTCCGTCGAGCCAGCAGACGTTCAACTTCCTGCTGCGCGGCGTCGGCGCGCTGGCGCGACATGTCACCGGAATCCTGCAGAATGGCTCGTTGCCGATCTACATCTCGGTGATCCTCGTCGTCGTTACCGGCGTCCCGCTGATCGCGTTCGCCCAGGAGTGGAACGGTTTCGGCGAACTCGTCGAGACGCCGATCCACATCGTGATCGTCGCGGTGATCATCGCCGCAGCCCTCGGTGCGTCGATCGTACGTCGACGGATCGCAGCGGCGCTCATGCTCGGCGCCGTTGGTTACGCCATGGCCGGTTTCTACGTCACGCAAGGTGCACCGGACCTGGCGCTCACCCAGTTTGCGATCGAGACGTTGAGCACGGTGCTGTTCGTCTTGGTGTTGCGCTACCTGCCCGCACAGTGGACCCATCGTGCGCCCGCCATCGCAGCACCGATGCGGATTGCCGTGTCGGTCTTCGTCGGTGCCTCGGTCTTCGTGTTCGCGCTCGTCGCCGCTGGTGCGCGCAGCGAGGTGACCGAGCCCCGGATGTCGGAGGCAATGGTCGAGAACGCGCTGCCGAAGGGCAAGGGAGCCAATGTCGTCAACGTGATCCTGGTGGACTTCCGTGGTTGGGACACGATGGGCGAGATCACCGTCTTGCTCGTCGCAGCGGCCGGTGCGGTGAGCGTCGCGCGGACCGGGCGTCGCCGCAACGATGGTGGCCCGACCTTCGAAGAACTGATCGACGATGACCAGCCGCTCGAGTTCGGTCCGGACTCCGACAGCCCGGCAACGTCGCTGGCGGCCGAACGCGAGGCGGTCGCCGGCGGGCCAGCAGACTCGGCGGATTCCGCGGACTCGGCAGATTCGGTGGCGTCGTCATGACGGTTCGTGGGGCACCGCGGCGAGTGTTCATCCTCGATCAGTCGATCAAGGTGCTGTACCAGTCGATCCTGGTGCTGGCGCTGTATTTCGAGTTCGCTGGGCACAATCTGCCCGGCGGCGGTTTCGTCGGCGGGCTGATGGCGGGTGCCGCAGTGTCGTTGCGGTACGTGTCGGGCGGTGCGCAGGCGGTGCGCACGACGTTCCGTGCCCCGTCGCACGTCATCATGGGTGTGGGTCTGTTGCTGTCCGTGACCACTGCGCTCGTGCCCGTGTTGCTCGGCGGCACCGTCTTGGAACACGGAGAGATCGAGCGCACGCTGCCGGTCTTCGGCAAGGTCAAGATCGTCAGCGCGCTGCCGTTCGATGCCGGTGTCTTCCTCGTGGTCGTGGGCCTGATCCTGATGGCATTCGCAGCATTCGGCGACGACCGGCCGCCGCTCGACCGACTCGGAACGCGCGTGGGTGACGACGCCGAGACTGCGTCCGAAGCGTCTGCTGGTGCATCGGAGGGTGCACCATGAGCGTGCTGCTCGCCTTCGCTGCGGCGATGTTGTTCGGGTTCGGCACGTGGCTGCTGCTGCAGCGGCGGCTGTCGCGGATCATCGTGGGCATCGGCCTCATCGGCCACGGTTCGAACATCTTGTTGCTGACGTCGAGCGACGGACGGGGACTCCCGCCGATCATCGGCTCGGCCGACCCGACCGACTTCGCTGACCCGTTGCCACAGGCGTTGGCTCTCACGTCGATCGTCATCACCTTCGGTGTCACGGCGTTCCTGTTCGCAGTCGGCTTCCGAAGCTGGAAGTTGACGAACGATGACATCGTCGAAGACGATGTCGAGGACCGGTACATCGCGCGCCGGCGCGTCGACGTCGACGTCGAGGAGAGCGAAGCAGCCGAGCGTGAGAGTGCTGTCGAGGAGGACCGCGCATGATCGCGAGCCTGTTCGGATCACTGGTGGCCGGCCTGCCTGCTGCCGACGTGTCTGCGCCCGGAAGCGGTGATTTCGATGCATTGATTCCGATGCCGGTGTTGTTGCCGCTGCTCGGCGCTGCCCTCAGTGTGGTGTTCGCCCGGATGCGCGCTGCGCAACGGGTGATCTCGGTCGTGGTGTTGCTCGCCTTGGTGGTGAACAACGTGATTCTGCTCGTGCGGGTCGACGAGGCCACCGGCAATGCAGTCGGCGGTGTCGCGGTGTCGCAGGCGGGCGGCTGGGCCGCGCCGCTCGGTGTCTCGCTCGTCGTCGATCGACTCGCAGCGATGATGCTCGTCGTCTCGTCGCTGATGTTGATCTCGGTGCTCGTGTACGCAATGGGTCAGCAAGCCGAGGAGCGCCGGTTCGCGGCGTTCCATCCGGTCTACCTGGTGCTGGCGGCGGGGGTGTCGGCGAGCTTCATCACCGGTGACCTCTTCAACCTGTTCGTCGCGTTCGAGATGATGTTGGTTGCGAGCTACGTGTTGCTGACGCTCGGCGGCCGTGCCGGCCAGGTGCGGTCGGGCATGTCGTACGTCGTGATCAGCCTGATCGCGTCGACATTCTTCATCACCGCCCTGGCGCTCATCTACTCCGCGGTCGGAACGGTGAACATGGCCGAACTGTCCGGGCGAATGCCCGAGATGTCCGGTGGCGTGCAGGCCGGATTTTCACTGCTGCTGATCGCAGTGTTCGGGATCAAAGCCGGCATCTTCCCGCTGTTCTTCTGGCTGCCCGACAGCTACCCGACGGCGCCGAACGCGGTGACCGCGATCTTCGCTGGGCTGCTGACCAAGGTCGGCGTCTACGCGATCATCCGAACCCAGCTCCTGCTGTTCCCAAACGACTCCCAGCAGGGCACCGTGCTGCTCATCGTGGCCGGTGCCACGATGCTCGCCGGCGTGCTCGGCGCACTGTCCCACGACGACCTGCAGCGGATCCTGTCGTTCCACATCGTCAGCCACATCGGCTACATGATCATGGGCCTCGGTCTGTTCACGCTCGCCGGTGTTGCCGGAGCGGTGTTCTACGTGGTGCACCACATCGTGGTGAAGACCGCACTGTTCCTCGTCGCCGGGTTGGTCGAACGCAAGGCGGGGTCGGATCGTCTGTCGCGGGTGGGTGGTCTGGTGCGGAGCGCGCCGATGATCTCGATTCTGTTCGCGCTGCCTGCACTGAGCATCGCGGGTATTCCGCCCTTCTCTGGCTTCGTCGCGAAGTTCGCGCTGGTCGATGCAGCGATCGACGCACGGCAGTGGGGGATCGTGGTCGTCAGTCTGCTCGTCAGCCTTCTGACGATGTACGTGATGGGTCGGATCTGGTCCAACGTGTTCTGGGGTGCGCCCGAAGACGGTGTCGTGTCCGACCGCCTCGAGCCGGGCGCCACGAAGGTGCCCGTGCTGATGACGGCGGCAACGGTCGCCGTCGTCGGCTTGTCGGTGGCGCTGCTCGTGTTCGCTGGGCCGCTGTATGACCTGGCCGAGCGGGCGGGCGCCGATCTCTTGAACCCGCGGGTGTACATCGACGCGGTCCTCGGCGGCACTGACACGGGCGCAACGGAGGTGGGCGGATGATGAAGTTTCTCCGGCTCCCTTCCCTGATCATCTGGCTGACCGTCCTGTGGTGTGCGCTGTGGGTCGACATCTCGGCGGGCAACGTCGTCGGCGGTCTGCTGGTCGCCATGGTCATCGTGGGCGTGGCGCGTCCGACCGGGATGACCGGGTTGGAACGCACGTACTTCCGGCCGGTGTCAGCGCTGGTGTTCGGCCTCTACTTCCTGTGGCAGCTGGTCAAGGCGAACCTGGTCGTGGCCTGGGAGATCGTGACGCCGGGGTTGAGGATCAACCGGGCGATCATCGGCGTGCCCATGCATTCGTCGTCGGCCAGCGTCGTGACCGTGGTCGCCAATGCCGTGACGTTGACGCCCGGCACCGTGACCGTCGACGTCGTCGAGGAGTCCTCCGCCGACGGCGGGTCGCGCGTCGACCGGGTCCTCTTCATCCACGTGTTGCACTTCCGAGACGTCGACTCGGTGCGTCGCGATGTGTTGCAGTTGGAACGGCTTGCGATCCAGGCCTTCGGTTCGCGCGACGAGCTCCCGCCGGTCGACGACGAGCTCGCCGACCTCGGTGTCATGGGTGTCGGTGCCGCACTGCGTGTCCGATCCGGGCGGTCGTCGAAGCGGTCCACGACCGTGAAGAAGGGGAGTGCGTCATGATCGTCGCGTCTGTCTTGTTGCTGACCGTCGCGGCAGCGGCGTTCCTGTACCGACTGCTGCGTGGCCCGTCGATCCCGGATCGGGTCGTCGCGCTCGACGGTGTCTTGTCGGTTGTGGTCAGCGGGATCATCGTCGGTGCTGCGAGGGCGGACAGTGGCATCACGTTGTCGACGGTGTTGGTCGTGTCGCTCGTTGGTTTCGTCGGCACGGTCGCGCTCGGTCGGTTCGTCGAGCGGAGGGGCGGCTGATGAACGTCGTGGGTGGCATCTTCATGGTCGTCGGTTCGCTGCTGACGATGATCGGCGGAATCGGGGTGGTCCGGTTCGGGGACCTCATGTCGCGCGTTCACGCTGCGGCCAAGGCACCGACGCTCGGGCTGCTGCTGGTCGCGGTCGGTGCCGCAATCGAAATCGATTCGCAAGAGGCGACCGTCACGCTGGTACTGGTCGTTGTGCTGCAGTTGCTGACCTCACCGATCGCTACGCACGTGCTGGCGCGGGCCTCCTACGGCCAAGTGGACATCGCCCTCGACGGTGACGACGATCTGGCCGACTATTACGCCTCGCTCGAAGACGCCGATCGTGAGCGCGGCGAGCGGGACTGAACCGCCGACGAGTCACGCATTCAGGACATGGCGTCGTTGCCGGGTCTACTCGGCGAGTCGACGGAGCCGTTCAGCGATCGTTTCGATCGTCGGGTCGCCTGCGGCAACGTCGATGACGAGGTCGTAGACGTCGTCGTTGCTGGCTTTGGAGATCTCGACATCGTTGATCTCCAAGAAAACAGCGGTCGACAACCAGCCCAAACGTTTGTTGCCGTCGGCGAGCGCATGGTTCTTCACGATCGAATGGAGCAGCGCTGCGGCTTTGGTCCAGAGCTCGGGGTAAGCGTCCTCACCGAACGCTGTGGTTCGCGGACGGGCGACGGCTGAGCCGAGCAAACCGATGTCACGAATCAGTGCGGGTTCACCGAACAGTGCAATGGCGAGGCCGACAACGTCGTCGAGGTCGAGAAACTCGACCGGTTCGGTCACTCGCCGAGCCGACGCAGGGCGTCGCTGTGTGTCTCGAGAATCAGACTGGCGGACTGAGCGACGCGGTCTCGGTGTTCGCTGCGGCTGACGAACTCTCGAACGGCGCGCCGTGCGGCTTCTTGCATGGAGATTCCCTCGACGTCAGCACGCGCTCGCAGAGCTTCCTGTTCCGTGTCAGTGAGCCTCAGAGTCATCGCCATGACCTGATGGTATCACTTCGACACCATCTCAGCGCTGAGTGAGACATCACTGTGGGCTCCCCATATCGGTGACGACACCCACACGCGAGAGCCAAGCAGGACCCCCGGCGACTGACGACTGAGCCGATCGGCGCGGCATGGCACACTCGGCGAATGGGAACTGCAGAGTCCGAGCCGGTGCGATGCGGCTGGCCGACCGACAACCCGACCTACCTCGACTACCACGACAGCGAGTGGGGTCGTCCGACCACCGATGAGCACCGGCTGTTCGAGAAGATCTGCCTCGAAGGATTCCAGTCAGGGCTGAGCTGGATCACCATCTTGATGAAGCGGCCCCGCTTCCGCGAGGTGTTCGCCGACTTCGATTTCCGGGCGGTCGCAGAGTTCGGGCCCGACGACGTCGAACGCTTGCTCGGCGACGCAGGCATCATCCGGCACCGCGGCAAGATCGAAGCGACGATCAACAACGCTGAACGCGCCATCGACCTCGTTGACACCGAAGGCTCGCTCGTCGACTGGGTGTGGGAATGGGCGGTCGACACACCCGAGCGCGACGCCGAGGGAGTGGTTCCCGCCAAAACCGACCGGTCTGCGGCACTGGCCAAGGAACTCAAGCGGCGTGGTTGGAAATTCTTCGGACCGACCACCGCGTACGCCTTCATGCAGTCCGAAGGGCTGACCAACGATCACGAGCCCGAGTGTTTCGTTCATGACGAATGTGACACGGAAAGGTCGCAGTTTCTCAACGGACGGACACTGCGTGCCTGAGCGGAGCGGGGGTACGCTCACCGCATGCGGCCGGCGACCACTCTTGCGCTCGGACTGCTTCTCGCGGTCATCTTGATCGCGGGAATCCTCTCGCTGGTGCGGCTGTGAGCCGCGGACCGCTCGACGAACGACACGGCAGGACAGAACCGGCGGCGCCATGAACATCTCGCACATCTTCGACAACCACCCCGCTGACGCCGTTGCACTGATCAGCCGCAACCGCGAGACGACCTACGGCTCCCTGCGGGACCAGATCGACGCGCTGCGCGGAGGCCTCAGCTCGCTCGGCGTCCGACCCGGCGACCGGGTGGCGCTGCTCTGCTCGAACAGCCGCCACTTCGTCATCACCTACTTCGCCACCGTCGGCCTCGGCGCAGTGGCGGTCCCGCTCAACCCGTTGAGTCCGGCGTTCGAACTCCAGAGCGAGATCGCCGCCGTCAGCGCCAAGGTCGTCGTGATCGAGAAGCTCGGCGCAGTGACGTGGTCCAACGTCGACCGTTCGCTCGTGCCGTCGGTCGAGACCGTGGTGACCACCGAGCAGGGATCGGACATCGATGACATGCAGTCGATCGACGATCTGATCAAGGCCGCGCCGGTACCGATCGTCGAAGTCGACCCGACCGCCGATGCCGCCCTCATCTTCACGAGCGGCACCGCGGGCCTACCGCGTGCTGCACGCCTCACGCACGGCAACGTGTTCGCGAACGTCGAGCAGAGCCGGTTGACCGGCGTTCTCGTCGCCGACGACCTGATCTACGGCGTGCTCCCGCTCTTCCACATCTTCGGGCTCAACATCGTGATGACCACCGGCCTTGCGATCGGTGCAACCGTGATGCTCGTGCAGCGATTCGATCCGCACACAGCGGCCGAGTCGATCGCCTCACGTCAGGTCACCGTGGTCCCCGGCGCTCCCGGGATGTGGAGTGCCTTCACCCACTTCGACGAGCTGTCCGCCGACACCTTTGCCTCGGTGCGTGTCGCCCTGTCCGGTGCATCCAAGTTGCCCGTCTCGGTGTTTACGTCGATGCGTGACCGATTCGGCATCGAGATCGCTGAGGGCTATGGCCTCACCGAGACCTCGGCGACGGTCACCACCTCACTCGGTGCCCCGATCCGGCCCGGCTCGGTCGGTCGCGCATTCGAGGGCATCGAGATCCGGCTCGTCAATGAGGATGGACGCGACGTGATCGTCGGTGACATCGGCGAGATCTGGGTGCGGGGTCCGAACGTGTTCCCGGGCTACGACAACGACGACGCCGCAACCGCACTGGTGCTCACCGCCGACGGCTGGCTCAAGACCGGAGACATGGCTGTCGTCGACGACGACGGCTTCCTGTTCCTCGTCGACCGAGCCAAGGACCTCGTCATCGTCTCCGGCTTCAACGTCTACCCGGCCGAAGTCGAAGACGTGCTGGCGATGCACCCCGACGTGAGCGAAGCCGGCGTGGTCGGCGTTCCGCATCCGCACACCGGTGAGGCAGTCAAGGCGTTCGTCGTGCTGGAACCCGGTGCCGACGTCGACGAAGACACCCTCATCGAGTTCGCTCTCGATCACGTGGCGCGCTACAAGTGTCCGTCGAAGGTGATGTTCGTCGATCGACTGCCACGCAGCACGACCGGCAAGTTGGCCCGCCGTCGTCTCGACGACGCGCTGTCTGTCTCCTGACCCGCACGCACGCTGCCAGGTCGTTGCAACCGCGTCCTGTCATCTGACGGAGATGGCGAGGTGACGAACCTCACAGACTGGTTCGCAGCAGGCTTTGTGAAAACGTGCACAAACGGTTTAACGTGAGCGTATGGCAGGGCAGCGATCACGACGCCGGATCCCGGAAGCGACCGTCGCCCGCCTGCCCGTGTATCTTCGCATCCTCGGTGAGCAGTTCGACGACGACGTCACCAACATGTCGTCGGAGGAACTGGCTGAGTGTGCTGGGGTCAATGCCGCCAAAGTCCGCAAGGATCTGAGCTACCTGGGTAGCTACGGCACCCGTGGAGTCGGATACGACGTCGAGTTCCTCGTCTACCAGATCCGCCGAGAACTCGGGCTGAACCATGATTGGCCGGTCGTCATCGTCGGCGCCGGCAACCTCGGCCAGGCCCTCGCCGGCTACAACGGCTTCGGCGATCGCGGGTTCCCGGTCGGGGGCATCGTCGATGTCGACGATGCCAAGGTCGGCTCGGTCGTCGGTGGGGTCCGCGTGCGCCACATGGACGACGTTCAACAGGTCGTGCAATCGCGCAACATCTCGATCGGCGTCATCGCCACGCCCGGCGCCTCGGCCCAGGTCGTCGCCGACGCCCTCGTTGCTGCCGGCGTGACCAGCATCTTGAACTTCACGCCGAACGTCATCACCGTGCCGCATGGCATCAGCGTCGGCAAGGTCGACCTCGCGGTCGAACTACAGATCCTCGCCTATCACGAGCAGCGGCGGATCAATGCCGCGCAGGGCTCGACCTCGCAGTCGTTGTCCGGGGTTTCGATCCCGGGCGAGTCGCGTCGGGGCGCCAGCGCCTAGGGTTGTCGACGAATGTCCATCCTCGTCATCGGCGTCAATCACCGCACCAGCCCCGTCGCGCTGCTCGAACGGTTGGCTCTCGCGCCCGACGCCTTGGGCAAAGCGGTGTCCGGGCTCGCGCAGCGCGACAACATCCGCGAAGCAGTGGTCCTGTCGACGTGCAATCGCACCGAGGTCTACGTCGTCGCCGAGCTGTTCCACGGCGCCTATGGCGACGTTCGGGACTTCCTCTGTGAGATCAGCGATCTCTCGGTCGACGAGCTCACCCCGCATCTGTACAGCCAGCACGATCGGGCGGCGGTCACGCACCTCTTCCAAGTGGCAGCAGGTCTCGATTCCGTCGTGCTCGGTGAGTCAGAGATCCTCGGCCAGGTTCGTGGTGCATGGGAAGCAGCCCAGTTCGAAGGGGCCGCCCGCTCAAGCCTCAACCTGCTCTTTCGTTGCGCTGTCGAAGCCGGCAAACGCGCTCGAAGCGAAACCGGCATCAGCCGGGGTACTGCGTCGATCAGCCACGCTGCCGTCGAGATGATCAGCGACGTGATCGGTGACCTCGACGGCCGCCGGGTCCTCGTCGTCGGCGCCGGATCGATGGGCGAAGGAGTCGCTGTCGCGCTACACAAAGCCGGTGGTGCCGACATCGTCGTCGTGAATCGTTCACCCGAACGTGGCGCTGCGCTCGCGGCGCGCGTCGATGGGGTCACGGTCGGTCTCGACCGCCTCGGTGAAGCCTTGCAGGCAGCAGATGTCGTCGTTGCCGGCACCGGCGCTGGTGATCCGGTCGTCACGGCCGACATCGTCGCTGATGCTCGCCGCCACGCAACGCATCCGCTGCACATCGTCGACATCGCAATGCCCCGCGACGTCGAAGCAGGCGTCGATGATCTCGACAGCGTCACCGTTTTCGACCTCGACGATCTGAGCCGCTGGGCTGATCGTGGGCTCGCGCACCGTGCCGCTGAATCGGAGCGCGTCCGCGAGATCGTCGACGAGCAGGTCGAACACTTCGCGGTCGAATCGACCGCCCGGCAAGCAGCACCGCTCGTTGCCTCCATGCGCGAAACGGCCGAGCGTGTCCGCTCCGGCGAACTCGACCGGTTTGCGAACCGCATGGATCAACTCGATGACGCAGGCCGCGACGTGGTCGACGCGATCACGAAGGCGATCGTCGCCAAGCTGCTGCACGAGCCGTCGGTGCGCTTGAAGTCGCAGGCCGGTACCCCGCAGGGTGACCGCAATGCCGCCGCCATTCGCGACCTGTTCGACCTGATCTGAACGTTCGGGCCGGGCGATGTCATGACCGAACCGCTGCGCCTCGCCACGCGTGGCTCACGGCAGGCACTCGGTCAGGCAATTGCAGTTGCTGAGGCGCTCTCTGCTGCAACCGGTCGCCATGTCGAACTCGTCGAGATAGCGACCACCGGTGACATCCGTGCCGACGTCCCGCTCCACACGATCGGTGGGCAGGGCGTCTTTGTCAAAGAAGTACAGCGCGCCGTGCTCGACGGGCGCGCCGACCTTGCGGCTCATTCAGCGAAGGACCTCCCGTCGGAGACCGCTGACGGCCTCGTCATCGGTGCGTTCACCGCACGCCGAGATCCGCGCGACGCACTGATCGGATCCACGCTCGCCGACCTCGCCGACGGCTCGACCGTGGCGTCGGGTTCGGTCCGGCGCCGTGCGCAACTGCGGCGAGTCCGCCCGGATCTGCAGTTCGTCGAACTGCGCGGCAACATCGACACGCGGCTGACCAAGATCCCCGCCGACGGCGCCATCGTGATGGCCGTTGCGGCGCTCGAGATCCTCGACATGACCAATCGCATCTCCGAGACGCTCGGCGTGGAGGAGTTCGTCCCGGCGGTCGGTCAGGGCTGTGTCGCGGTGGAGTGCCGCAGCGACGACGACCAGACGATCGCCGCAGTGGCCGCCGTCGACCACGCGGCCACCCGCCACGCAGTCGAGGTCGAACGAGCCTTCCTCGCCGAGCTCGGCTCCGGTTGCTCGCTTCCCGTCGGCGGCCACGTCGCCGATGGTCGCCTGCACACCTTCCTGGCGAACCTCGACTCCGGTGTCACCGTCGCCGACCAGATCGAACTCAGCGGGTCGATCGGGGACGACCGCTCAGCTGCTCGGGCGGCAGCGGCCAGTGCTCATGCAGCGGTGTCGTGACCACCTCGCCCGGCTGACCATGACCGACGACTCAGCATCCTCGACGGCTGGTCCGCTCAGTGGATGCCGCGTCCTGGTGACGCGCGAGCGGCCGGGTGAGCTCGGCCGCTTGCTGGCTGACCGGGGTGCCGACGTGATCCACGTTCCTCTGATCGGTACAACCGACCCACCCGACGGTGGCGTCGAATTGGCGCACCACCTCGACTTCCTCGAGGCCTTCGACTGGGTGATGGTGACCTCGCCGGCCGGCGCCGAGCGGGTGGGCACGGCGGTGCGCGCACGCATCGACGTGTCGCTCGCGGCAGTCGGCACGGCGACCGCGCAACGATTGGCTGAGCTCGCCGGCCGGCCTGTCGATCTCGTCCCCGCAACGCAAACCGCAGCCGCGCTCGCGTCTGACTTCAACGACCGGGCGACGGCGCCGCAGGGGGTCCTGCTCGCCCAGGCCGATCGTGCCGCTGACACGCTGAGCGATGCCGTGCGAGCCGGCGGCCACACCGTCACGGTGGTCACCGCCTATTCGACCGTGCTGGTCGAGCCCGACATCGTGTCGGTCGCCGGAGCCGATGTTCTCGTGCTGGCCAGCGGGTCAGCGGCTGCGTCCTGGGTCGAGGCGTTGGGCGTTGCCCGGCCGCCGATCGTTGCGGCCATCGGGCCGTCGACTGCTGCGAAGGCTCACGAGCTGGGTCTCGTTGTCGACGGCGTCGCTGGCGACCATTCACTCGTTGGTCTCGTCGACGAAGTCGTCCGACTCGTCACGCAATCCGGGTTGCCCGACCACCGTTGACCGAATAGCCGCACCGTAGGCTGCACCCGTGCCGACGATTCGCCCGAGACGACTCCGACGAACCGCTGCCATGCGCGACCTGTTGTCGGAGACCCATGTCCGTGTGGACGATCTGATCGCCCCGCTCTTCGTGCGCGAGGGCATCGATGAGCCGGTGCCGATCGAATCGCTCCCAGGAGTGTTTCAGCACACCCGAGACTCACTTCGCGCCGAAGTCGCCGGTCTTGCTGCGGTCGGCATCAAGTCGGTGATCCTCTTCGGTGTCCCCGAACAGAAAGACGCGGTCGGCAGCGGCGCGTACGACCCGGACGGCATCGTGCAGCTCGCGCTCGGCGACCTGCGGACCGAGGTTGGTGACGATGTCGTCGTGATGACCGACCTCTGCGTCGATGAGTACACCGATCACGGCCACTGCGGGATCGTGGACTCGCAAGGCAACGTCGACAACGACGCCACCCTCGGGCTCTACGTCCAGGCAGCCCTCGCTCAGGCCCGAGCGGGGTCCCAAGTCGTGGCACCGAGCGGAATGATGGACGGCCAGGTCGGCGCGATCCGCAGTGCACTCGACGCCGAGCACTTTCACGATGTCGCGATTCTCGCCTACGCCGCGAAGTATGCGAGCGGTCTGTACGGGCCGTTTCGCGACGCCGTCGACGTCGAGATCGCTGACGGCGGTGACCGTCGTGGCTACCAGCAGGATTATCGCAATGTGCGCGAAGCACAACGCGAGATCGACCTCGACATCGCTGAAGGCGCCGACATCATCATGGTCAAACCCGCCCTCGCGTACCTGGACGTGATCGCAGACGCGGCGGCACGAGTCGATGTGCCCGTTGCGGCCTATCACGTGAGTGGTGAGTTCGCGATGATCCACGCTGCAGCGCGGAACGGTTGGATCGACGGCGACGCGGTAGCGATCGAACACCTCACCGCAATCAAGCGCGCCGGCGCGAACATCATCCTCACGTATTTCGCACGCTGGTTCGCCGAGACCACCAATCGCTGACGGCCACGTCGTGGCGAACACGACGCGACCGCTTGACAGGAGCATCATGACCGACACCACCACCGGCGCCGATACCAACGGAGCCTCGTCCGAGATCCCGCCGTGCGACGTGCAGCGCTGCGCCGCTGCCGCATGCACCCCGACCGTGTGCGTCGGTGCGGGGCTGGCATCGAATCACGAGATGTTCGAGCGCTCCAAGCAGGCGATCCCCGGCGGAGTGAACTCCTCGATCCGGGCGTTCAAGGCCGTCGGCGGGGAGCCCTACGTGGTCGCCTGCGCGAACGGCGCGACGATCACCGACGTCGAAGGAACGACGTACTTCGACCTCGTCCAGAGCTACGGCGCCGTCATCCTCGGTCATGCCCACCCGGCCATCACCGAAGCGGTCACTGCCGCCGTTGGCGACGGCACCTCGTTCGGTGCGCCGACCCCGCGTGAGATGAAGCTCGCCGAGGCGATCAGCGAACGTGTGCCGAGTTGTGAGCGCGTCCGCTTGATGAATTCCGGGACCGAGGCGACGAGCACCGCGGTGCGCCTGGCGCGCGGCGTCACCGGTCGCGACCGGATCGTGACCTTCGCCGGCAATTTCCACGGCGCCACCGATGCGCTCCTGGTCGCCGGCGGCAGTGGCGTTGCCACGCTCGGGCTTCCCGGCACCGCCGGCGTACCGAACGGCGCGGTCGCCGAAACGATGGTCGTGCCGTACAACGTGGTCCCGCAACTCGACGATCAGGTCGCAGCGGTCATCGTCGAGCCCGTTGCCGCGAACATGGGTGTCGTTGCACCGGTCCCCGGGTTCCTCGAGGGGCTCCGTGCCGAATGCGATCGTGTCGGCGCGTTGCTGATCTTCGACGAGGTCATCACCGGCTTTCGCCTGGGCTCTGGCGGCGCACAGGCGAAGTACGACGTCACTCCGGACATCACCTGCTTCGGCAAGGTCATCGGCGGTGGGCTGCCGATCGGTTCGATCGGTGGACGTGCTGACATCATGGAGCATCTCTCGCCGCTCGGCCCGGTGTTTCACGCCGGCACCCTGTCCGGTAATCCGCTCGCCACAGCAGCGGGCCTCGCGGCGCTCGACCAGTTGACCGGCGACGTGTACATGGAACTCATGGCGCGGGCGCGACATCTCGCAGCGGGGATGCGCGACGCATGCGCCGCAGCGGGGTTCACGGCGTCGTTCCCCGTGGTCGGCACGCTGATGGGGATCGTCTGCGGCGCGGAGGCGGGCACCGTTGCGAACTTCGACGATGCCAAGCGCACCGACGAAGTTGCGTATGCGGCGTTCTTCCAGGCGATGCTCGCGGCCGGCGTCGCGATGGCTCCTGGCGCCTATGAAGCCATCTTCGTGGGAGTCGGTCACACCGACGTCGTCATCGATCAGATCGTCGAGGCGACCGGTCAGGCGGCACGCGCCGCTGTGATGGCTCTCGACCGTTGATCGTCGTGCCACCCGCCCGGGGTGAGCCGCCGCTACGTTGGCGGTCGTGAGGCAGCTGTTCACCTGGCGATTCATCGCGGTTGTCGCCGCGCTCGCGGCGCTCGCGCTCTTGGTCAATGCAGTCGTGGCCGACGACGATCAGCTCGCGGCGGTGCTCGAACCCGAAGCCGTCGATCGCCGTATCGATCTGATTGCAGCGGTGTTCCTCACCGAGACCTCCGACGACTTCGAGATCGGGGCCGACGGCCTGACCCGAGGTTTCGTCGACTTCACGTTCACCAATCGCAAGATCATGCGGGTCGCCCCGGGCACACCGGGCGAGGTCGATTGTCGACTCACGGCGATCAACAGCTGTGCCGTGTTCGTCGACCTGCTCGGCGACGCCGTGATCTGGTTCGCTGTGTTGCCGCTGGCGGAACGCAACACCGTTGAGCTGCCACCGATCATCGATCTCGAGGACGGTTACGCACTCTTCGACAACGGCTGGCAGATCCTCTACCCGCCCGTGATCGATCGCTTCTGTGAGGGCGAAGACATCGTCAGTTTCAGTGACTTCCTCCGTCGCTTCGGTCCGGGCAGCACGACCGTCATCGACGTCGAATCGCAGGAGGTACTGCGTGTGCGTTGCGCCGGTGAGGATCGGGTCGAGGTCACCACGACCACCGAGGTGCCGGTCGATCTGCCGTCACCTGGCAGCGATGAGCCGATCCCGGGCGAGGAGATCGACGAGAACGACGGCGTGGTCGAGGTCCCGATCACCGAAGCACCGAGCAACGTCACCGGCAACCTCGACGACACCTGAGCGCGCGACCGTTCTGCTGACACGAACAGGCTGCCGGAAATCTGTGTCAGCACAGACGCAACCTTCGGCTCTTGGTGCTGACACAAACCGAACGATCGAGTGTTGGGCGGCTGCCGCGAACCGGCACGCGAGCTAGTGCAGGAGGGAGTGGGCGGCGGCGAGACCGGAGTTGTGGGCGCCTTCGACCTTGGGGCCGGCGAACGCGTCGCCCGCCACGACCACCTTGCCGCCGGCGGTCGTCCAGCATGGGTCGGGCCAGATCGAACGAGGCGTTGCGAGGCGCCACTTCTTCAGCGAATGCTCGACGATCGTGGCATCTCCCAGCCACGGTGCAGATGCAGTGATGAGCTGTTCGATGAGCGACTCATTGTCGTCATCCCAGTGCGCCTCGCTCCATGTCGGGTTCGCATGGAACGTGACGGCAGGCTCGGCACTGACCCCCTTCGACGCGTTGTCGCCGATGAAACTGAACACTTCGTCGGCATCTTGCACCCCACCGGAACCAGGGATCGCTGCGGCGGCGCCGTCGAGGCGCACGAGCAGGCCGATCGTGCGGTCGTAGGAAGTCCGAAAGAGTGTCTCGTCGAGGTCGATGTCACCGTCGATCATCAACGCGAATGCCTGGGGTAGCGGTGCGGTGACGATGACTGCGTCGGCGTCGAGGGCGGTCCCGTCGTCGATCGCCACGCTCACTGCGCCGGTTGCGGCGTCCCGGCGGACAGCGAAGACCATGGTCGAGCACCGCACATCGATGCCCTGTGCCAAATCCTTCGCGAGTGAGTTCATCCCCTTCGAAGCGACAAAGCGGGCATAACCATCGCCAGCGTCAGCGCCGTCCCCGAGAGGGTCGGTTCGGGCAGCATCGTCGAAGCCGTGGTTCCAGATGTGCACGAGGCCGCGTTCCTGCCAGTCGTCGACCTGCCTGGCGAACGCGGGAGAGCGAACCGTGAAGAACTGTGCACCGTGATCGAGTGTTGCTCCGCTGATGCGGCGGGTCGCCAGCCGTCCGCCGGGTGATCGGCCCTTGTCCAACACCGTCACGTCGGCCCCCGCGGCGGTCAGTTCTCGTGCCGCCACCAGCCCCGAGAGTCCGGCTCCGACGATGACGACGCGCATGTCGGTCAGCCTGCCGCAGCAGCGGCCGGTAGGGCCACTTCGGCGACACGTTCCTGGTACGCATCTTCGGCGCGTCCGACGAAGTCGAACAGCACCTTGTTGAACGACCAGGCGTGCTCGATCATCAGCCCGTGTGCGGCACCGCTGATCACGGCGAGTTCGGCGGTCGGAATCCGGTCGGCGAGTTCCTCACTGTCGCCGCGCGGCGTCAGGATGTCCTGGTTGCCGACGACGACGAGAGCCGGAACAGCGATGTCCTCGAGTTCGTCGGCGTGGGAGGTGTCGACGTTGATGATGGCGTCGACCTGGGCGGCGAACGCATGCGATGGTCGACCGAGTGCCAGCGGCCCGAGCCAACCAATGGCGGGCAACAGTCGACGAAAGGAGCGGGGGCCGATCATCCATCGTGCTGCCTCGCTGCCCATCGAACCAATGCCACTCTCGAGCGCGGTGTCACGCCAGCCGGCCAACAGTTCCTCGCGCCAAGGATGGTTCTGACCGGCCGTGCATGCAAGCGTCAGCGACCGCAGCCGCTCGGGGTACTTGACGGCGAGGATCTGGCTGATCGCTCCACCCATCGACGCACCGACCACGTGTGCGGTGTCGATGCCGGCGTGGTCAAGCACGCTCACGGCGTCGTCGGCCATCTGTTCGAGTGAGTACTCGCCGTGCGGCTTGTCGCTGCGGCCGGCGCCGCGATTGTCCAGTGCGACCGCCTGATACCAGGGCGCAGAGGCGAGCCGCTGGAGGTTCCACCCGTGCTTGTCGGCACCGAGACCCTGGATGAACAGGATCGGTGGAGCACCGGGGCGACCGGTCACGCGGTAGTGGATGCGCACGCCGTCGGAAGCTCGGACGTAGGTCATCAGTTGCCTCCGAGACCGCTCAGGGGCAACCAGTCCAGCGGGGTGCCGGTGGTCATGTCGCCCATCTCGCTGAGCAGGCGGTCGATGTCTCGGCCGACGTCGTCGGCGAGCTCGACTTCGGCGAGCGAACCGCGACGGTTGCGGCGGGCACGGGTGGCGCTGCCGATCTCGATACGGGCGCGCCGACCGAACGGGGAGCTGGTCGTCGCCGCGGGATGCACCGCGACCTTGGCACGCAATGCGGCCCCGATGAGCGCGTGGTCGACGACACCGACGTCGCTCGGACGTCGGGTGGTCGAGGTGGAACACACGACGAGCTCACCGGCGCGCAGGGCCCCTGCGACTTCGTCGGGGTGTTCGAGGAGGCCGCCGAGTCGTTGCCCGAGCGCTCCGAGCGCTCCGCCGTCGGCGCGGCCGACGAAGCGGACCGGCCGGTCGAGGGCACGGCTGATTGCGAAGCCGCTGTACACCGTTGCCAACGCGAATCTGCGGGCGTTGACCACGATGAGGGCGCCCTTGCGCGTGGGGAGGTGCTGTTCGCCTCCGGTCGAGACGGCCCAACGGATTTCTGACAGGCGGGTGACGGTGCGGAACAGGCCGGCGTCGCGACCCCAGTCGTCGACGTGGCCTGAGGGTTCGTCGGTGAGCCGGGAGAATGCGGGCCGGGTGCCGCCAGCGGTGGAACGGGGGCCGGCAACTCCGCGCGTCGGGAATTGGACGACACGACCGTCGCTCGCGGAGTTGGCGGTGCTGTTTGTGGCCATCAGGCACTCACCTCGATCGGCAGCTGCACAGCGGCGGGAACTCGAGCGTGCTGGCGGATGACGCTCGGCCAGCGGTAGAGCTGGTCGATCACCTCGGTCGTACTCACGACGGGCGTGACACCGAGCAGTTCGTGCATGCGGCCGTTGTCCGCGAGGCGCCCGCGGGTGAGTGCTTCGCCGAGGTGGTCCGGGATCGGCGCGCCGGTCAGATGTGAGAGCTGGCGGGCCACCCACCACTGCGGGCCGACGAGCGGAAGCGGAACGCGACGCCCGCGACGGATGGCGTGGAGGCACGTGATCGCCCCGGGTGCGACGACATTGACCGGGCTCGACAGCTGGTTTCTGGCCGCAGCGACGATCGCCCGTGCGGCGTCGACGTGCTCGATCACGGCGAACGGCGGATCGGTGAGCGCACTGAACGGAACGATCGGTTGACGGAGCAGCCGCCCCAGCGGCGAGGGCACGTGAGGGCCGAGCACCGAGGCAAGACGGACTGCGCCGACGGTGACTCCGACTCTGGCCGCCACGTCCGTTGCAGTCCGCTCGATGTCGGCGACGGCGCGGCCGTACTCGCTCGTCGGGCGGAGCGGTGCGTCTTCGTCGGGGCGGGTGAGGGCGCCTGGGCCGCGACCGTAGATCTCGATGCCGCTGCGCACGACGATGCTGTCGAGGGCGCGACATTCAGCTGCGGCGCCGATGACAGAGACGGCTGCCCGATCGGTGAGGGCCGCCGCAACTCGAGGCGCAGCGCGTGCGTCGGGTTCCCATACGCCGACGTGCACGAGAACGTGGGGGTTGAACGTGGTGATCGTGTCGACGATGCGGTCGTGGTCGTCTGGAGAAATGTGGTGGAAGGTCGTACGCTGCAGACGTCGACGCGGAGGATCCGCGTCGATTCCGGCCAGTGATCCCACCCACGACTCAGCTTCCAGCAGACTGGCGACCAGCGTTCCCAGTTCGCCACCGACACCGCTCACAAAGACTCGCCGACCCGCCATGCGCCCCCAAGATACTCCCACCCGCCGCCAGTTTCTCGGTTCCACACTGGGTCTGATCGGCGCGGCAGCGGGTGTCAGCGGGGCCAGTTCCCTGCTTGGCGGATCTGGTCGCGTCTCGGCGTTCGGCACGGCGATCACCGGCGCGGCCAGCGCATTCGAGCCGGCCGAGCGGGTAGGCCTCAGTGGCAAGCTCACCTTCCCGGTCGACAACGACCCCGAGTTCGGTTCGCTGGTCTGCCTCAACAACTTCGGTGGGCGCAGTACGGCCAACGGTGCGTGCAACCACAACGGTGTGGACATCGGCAACGACGAGATCAGCGGTCGAGGGCGTCCGCTGCTCGCTTGTGTCGACGGCGTCGTTCACAAAGACGAAGCGTTCAGTTCGGCGGGCAACACGCGGATCCTGCGCGACAGCTTCGGCATCTACTACCGGTACCACCACCTCGACGACTTCGAAGCCGGCGTCGACGCGGGTGATGAGGTCGAGGCCGGCCAGGTCATCGGCTACATGGGGGCCACCGGCAACACCAGCTGGAACCATCTGCACTTCGAGATCTGGATCGGCAGCCTCACGCCGCGCTTCGCCACGATCATCGATCCGGTGCCGCGTCTTCCGTTCCCCACCGAGAATGTGACCTTGGACTCGCCGACGGCTTGTTCGGGCTGAACTCGACCCGCCGGTTGAACTCGATTGGCGGCTTGGCCGGTCAGAAGTCTCAAGTTCCGATTTAGAGTTTCGGTAGGAAGTTACGGACGCGTGACGAAAGGGTGGTGTGGGTCGTCATATACTATTCGTTGCGCACCGACTGGTGTGCTGGAGCACCACACGGGGCCGCCCACCGCCGGTCGACGAGACCAGCAAGCGCCGTGTTCCCGTGACGAGCCATGACTGATCGCCCTCAACTCTCCCGACGTCAGATGATCACGGCATCATTCGGCGCGGCCGCGGGGCTCCTCGCAACGAGCAGCGTCGCCAGGGCAACACTGCCTGATGCCATCAGTGGTGTCGCCGGCGCGTTGAAGAACGGCGAACTCCAGCAGGCGGACCGCATTCCGACCACGACCACGACCGTGCCCGGCGCGACGAACACCACGACGAACACCACGACCACTACAACGACGACCACCACGACGACGACCACCACGACCATGCCGCCTCCGCCGCCGCTCGTGGAGCCGCCGCCGGAGGGCAAGATCCTGTTCCCGATCGATGCTCGCGAGGACGACTGCTGGGTCGGCGACAACTTCGGCGACTGCCGCGGTACGAACTGCTCTCGAAGCCACGCCGGCCTCGACATCATGGGCAACCGCGACGCTGACGTCATCGCCGTGGTCGACGGGCGGTTGGTCAAGAAGTACACCGACAGCGGCAAGAGTTCGGGGGCCGGTCACGGCTGGACGCTCTATGACGAGACCACCGACACCACGTTCAAGTACTTCCACCTCGCTTCGCACGCTGATGGTCTCGAAGTCGGCGACATGGTGCGGCAGGGCCAAGTCATCGGCACGGTGGGCAACACCGGAACATCGGGTGTCAGCAGCGACACGAACCACCATCTGCACTTCGAGTACCGCCCGGGCTATGTCCCGACCGACCCGCGTCCGCTGCTGGTCCGCCACCCCAACTGCATCTTCGCCTCCTGATCAGCCGAAGCCGCGGCTGTCCTGCTTGAGCGCCGTGTCGATGCTGAGGGCGCTGGCGACGATCAGGCTGTTCAACGGCTCGGCCATCCGCTGGTGGATCTGGACGACGTAGTTGTCGGCCGTCGTGAACATCGTCTTTGCGAACCCTTCGAAGGTCTTGGAGATCCGGGCGACCTCGGTGCCGCTCGCGTCTTCGATCCGGAAGTTCCACGCCCGCCAGTTCTCGGCCTTGATCGACCCGAGTGTCTGGCCGTTGGCTTCGAGCCCGAAGTTGATCTTGCCGATCGCCTTCTGCTGGACGATGCGTCCGATCTCGCCGCCTTGGCCGTTCTCGACGATCACGGTCGACTTGATCACCTTGCGCGGGCGGGTGAGTTGCATGACGACCTGGCCGGCGTTGTCGGTGATCTCGAGCTTGTGGGTCATGAACTGGTCGAGGCTGCTGACCAGTCGCATGGCCTTCTTCATCCCGGACTGGCCGACCTGGTTGACCATGGCGATCTGTTCGCCGTCCTGACCGAACACCCCGTACTGGTTGTTCAGTTCGATGAGCTTGGCCTTCTGGTTGACGACCAGGACGGGTTCGGTGAGGATCGTGCCACCGCCGCCTTCGACTTTGCCGGTCAGGCCGGCGCCGCGGAAACCCTGATCGGTCAACTGCTCGTGGATCTTGTCGGGGCGGCCCTCGTTGCCGATCGTGAGCCCCTTGTCGAGACGGTCGAGTCCCTTGACGCTGCCACTGACGGGGTCGGTGCTCTGCTGGCCGCCGGTACTGACGTGGTCGGTCCAGGCGTTTCCGTCCCAGTAGCGCAGCTCGGCGCGGCTGTTCGGGTCGGGATACCAGTCTGCGGGAGTGCTCATGGCCTGCACTGTAGATGAGCGCCTCGACCCCGCCGCTCGATTTCCTGCGGGTCCGGTCATCGCAGCCACCTGGAGTCGTCGACTGGTGTGCGATGCAGCCACTGCCCCGAGTGCGATGCAGGCGGCGAGAACGATCGGCATCGAGGACGAGTGCTGTGTCAGGCAATGTTCGGGGTGTCACTGAACAACACTTCGGGGACGCGGTTGCTGGGATCTCGCCCGCGCGATCTAGGACAGGTCCGACGAAAAATATGCCGGTTCTTTCGCTCCCTCGGGAGCTCGGTGGCAGTGTCGATATCGCGCTGGTGCATCGTGATATCGTGATGTCATGACGAAGCAGACGACTGTTCGGTTGCCCGACGACCTCGCCGACGACGCCGAAGCAGTCGCACGAGTCCGCGGCGACAGCGTCAACCAACTCATCATCGACTCCCTCGCCGCCGAGATCCAACGAGTACGAGCCGACGACGACTTCACCGCCCGGGCCAAGAAGTTGCTCGAACGCGACCGAGAGATCCTCGACCGACTCGCCAAGTGACCCGCTACCTCAGCCTCGCTGAGTTCTGGTTTCTCGCCGAGCACGTCACCGGCATCGACGCGGCGACGCTGATCAAGGCCAGCCGTGTCGACCTCGCCGATTCTGCGCTCCATGCGCCCCAGGCCGGCTTCGACGACGTCGACTTCTACCCAGACGTCTACGCCAAGGCAGCGGTACTCGCCTGCCGGATCGCCTGGAACCATCCGCTCCCCGACGGCAACAAACGAGCAGCGTGGGCCTGCCTCGTTCTGTTCATCGATCTCAACGACGGATCGTGGAACGACTCAAAACCCGACACCGACCAAGCCGTCGACGCAATGCTCGCCGTGGCCGCACGCGAAGCCGACGAGACATCGCTCGCCGGCTGGCTCAGAGATCGGGTGGTCTTCCGAAGCTGACATGCGGCGCAGAAGATCGACGACTCTCGTTCGTACGGGCCGCTCCAGAACGGCACATCGGATCGATCGAACCCGATCAGAACATGCAGGCAAGCCGCTCCGGTGGAGGCGCTCACCCACCCGTCGGCGGCGGGCCGAACTCGATCGTTCGCCGGCCCCGACGGGTGCAACACTGGTGCATGGCCACTGACGAAAGTCTCCCGCAACGCGAGTTTGGCTGGTGGGACATGTTTGTTAACGAAGCCGACGACCCACGAGCCGACGGTGGGTGGGACAACGACGAACGATCAGTCCTGCTCGGATTCCTTTCGGACCGGCGACTCACCCTCGAACTGAAGTGCTCCGGACTCGATGCCCACCAGCTCGCACGGCAGTCGGTGCCACCGTCGGACATGTCACTACTCGGCCTCCTCCGGCACCTCACGAGCGTCGAGAACTATTGGTTCCAGAATGTGATCGCCGGCCGCACCGGTGACCGGCTTTACCTCGATGCGAACGGGGCAGACCTTGCGTTCGTCGTAGTGCCCGACGACGAAATGGTTTCAGAAGCGTGGTCGGCGTGGCGCAGCGAAGTCGCCCGAAGCGACCAAGTCCTCGCTGGGGTTTCCGACCTCGGCCAGCTCGGCGAAGGCACCGCAATGCCAGTTCGCGAAGTGATTGTCCATCTCATTCGCGAGTACGCACAGCACCTCGGCCACGCCGATCTGATTCGAGAGCGAATCGATGGCAGAGTCGGCCAGTAGCTGGTCTCACCCGCTCCGTAATCGCGGCCTCCGACACAGCTCGAAAGCGCTCGAGATCGGCACGTACGCGATTGGCCACCCGCTCCTGAATGTGCGGGGTGGCGACCTTGGGAAGTGGCCGGACGACAGATGCCTAATGTTGTCGTCATGAAGCGGCCCACGGACGAGGATCGCGTCGAGGCGGTCCAGCGATTCCTGGTTGGTCTCGCCCGAGGTGACGATGCCAACCAGCTCTCGTCTGCGATCGCCGATCTCCACGTGCGCCACAACACATTTCCCGGCGAAGTCTTCATGGAACTCGCCGCCGATGCCCTCGACCTTGCGGGGACGACACGCGCCGACGCTGTCGTCTACCGAGACTTGCTGTCGAAGCATCTGCCTGAGGTCGAGTTCCGAGGCAAGGAGCACCGTCGAATCCAGTACTCGCTGCTCACACCGTTCGCCGTGCAGGGCGGCCTCGAACCCGACTTGCTCGACGAAGTGACGTACTGGATCGAGCAGTATTGGCAGTACGCGCTGTTCGCAGCGGTTGCCATCGTCCGAGACTGCGCCGAACGATCAGACTCACCGATCGAGACGCTCGTCGCCGAGTTGGCCAAGCGCTCGACCATCGAGATCAGCTGAGTTCTCGCGACGCCGCAAATATCAGACGCATTCCACCAACCGACTCGTCTCGGCATTCACCGCAGAAACACAGATCTACTGCCGGATGCGCGTGGGCTGTGCGGCGAACCGCCACGTCGCAACGAGCGGGCCTGATGAGCGGTGCAGCGTCGGTCGCGGCGAAGCTGTCAATGTCCATTGGGCCGGGCAACTCCAACCGGGAGCTGCCCCACGCATGTCCGCGATCGGAATTCAGACGATGCTCAGCCATCTGAGGAACATCTGACCCAGCGGCGTGATGCCATCATGGCTCGCACCCTCAGTGGTGAGGTTCGCAGCGAAGCCGGAGATCACGTTCCTGGGATGAGACCCGCCGAGTAGATCGACGCGTTCCAGATCGCTGACCAGTAGACGCCTGAGTTCCCGCTCGTCTTGGTCAAGCTCGTCGAAGGGCCGCAACGCCGTGAAGCCGGTGTCTTCACTCTCACCGACTCCAACTTGAGCTTCGTCCGGCGGTTGGCGTCCACGACAGGGTGGCCGCTGCGTCTGCTCTGTATCCGGGCCTGAGTTACGACGAGTTGCAGCCTCGCCACATGCAGGTCGTCGAACGCTGGATCGAATCGCGAACACCTCGCATGCTCGTGGGCCGCGGAGATGACACGCCAGCGGTGCTCTATGGAACGGTTGATGAGCTCCAAGTGAGTCTGACCCGAGCCACCGAGGCAATGGAGGACGCCAAACGCGACGAGGTGGCTCATCTCATTCCCGACGGGTACGAGCTGCTCGACGCCCGCCGCGAGGTCATCGACCGGATCCGCGCCTTCGTCTTCGACTACCTCGTGCGAACAGAGACCGAACTGGAACTCAGCGACACTGTTGCCCAGGTGCTTGCCCGGCACCGCACCTGCGTCGACGCCGCCTTAAGATCGTTCGCGCCGAGTGTGCGAGACCAGCTTCAAGCAGCGTTGCGTACCGCCCGCGATGACGACAAGGAGGCAAGGTCGCAGGTACTGACGACATTTCGACGGGTCCTAGTCGCAGTTGCCGACCACCTCTACCCACCGCGTGACGAACCGGCGATCGATTCGACCGGAAGAAAGAGACTTGTTGGCCCGGGCCAGTACCGCAATCGACTCCTGATGGCCTGCGAGGGTTCCCTCACCGTCGATCAAGCGCTGACGTCAGCGATGGCCGATCTGGCCAGTCGGCTCGACAAGCTCGACGATCTCACACACAAGGGCGTTCACGACGAGGTGTCTCGCGCCGAAATGGAGTTCGGGCTGGTCCAGACGTACTGCCTCGTCGGAGAACTGATCGGTCGGCAACAGGGGTAGCTGAGTTTACTGAGGACGTACAGACATGGCGACAGTTGCACGTTTCGGTGACAGGTAGTCGACTTTTCCCCCGAGGGTCAACGACCACGCATATCGACAGCGTGAAGGGGTCCGCCCCGGTGCGCTAAAACGGCACGACTGCGAGCGGCGAACTGCTCCAGAACGTGCGCCTTCCGCCGGGCTGGTCCACACGATCTCTCGGGGCGATTCAGGTTTAAGTTCAGCCGGCAACGAACTCGTAGCGCCACCGATCAGTCGCGCCGTCGTCGACCAGCACGTACAGCCCTTCGTCGATATCGATCTCGAGTGGTGGCGGGTACAAGACGGCGCGACACATCGACGGGCCTTCGTCGCACCAAATCAGCATCCGGTCTCCCACTTCCACGTCGCAAGCCTCGCACACCACGACGCCAACCAAATCTGGTGAGATATCCAATCCGATCCTGATCGGCACGTCCGATCGGTGACACTGCTCCAGAACATCGGATCAAGTCTCGGAGTTGTCGAGCCGGGTCTCTTCTTCGATGAATTCGATGTGGGGACGGAACAGTTCGACCCAGCCAGTGATGAATTCTTCGTCGCTAAGGTTGCAAGGAGGTGCTCCGAACGTCCAGGTTGACCTTCGGAAGTTGATCAGCGCTCCGATCGTCGCGACGGCGAATACGTCTCGCTCGATGGCGGTGGTGTTGGGAAGCCATCGTGCGATCAGAGCGCTGCCGATGCGGTATCCGCGCTCCGAGATTCCTTCGCGGGCACGTTCGCGAAGGTGGGTGAGGCGTTCGCCTTCGCGTTCGAGCAGATGCGTGATCTGTCGCTCTCGATCGAGTTCGTCGAGCAGCCAACGAGCCAGCAGCGTGATCTCCTCACCTACGTCGCCGAGCGGGCGGACTTCGAGTTGCTCACCGACATCGTCGACCGACGCGAGATGTCGCTCAAGGCCGGCGTCGAGAAGCGCCCGCTTCGAATCGAAGTACTGATACAGCGCGCCGGAGCGAGGAGCGAACCCGGCAGCGATCTCGATCTCGCCAACGCTCGTCGCATCGAAGCCCTGGCGTGAGAACAGCTCGATCGCCGCGTCGACGAGCCGCGCTCGCGAAGCGCTTCGCCGGTCGTGCCTAGCCTCGTTCGACGCCGTCGACTTCATCACTACGAGCGTAGTGATACGTTGAGCGAATGACGTTGATCGTGTCCGCGACCGTTGAGATCTCAGCAACACCCCAGCAAGTGTTGGAGTTCGTTCTCGACCTCGATCGATATCGACAGGCCGATCACAAGATCACCCGCGTCTCATCCGTGACCGGGCCCGATGAGAACGGTGCCGGATCGGTCCGATTGTGGGGCAAGCTGCCCGGAATGCCACCGGCTCTCGACCGGCAGGACTTCACGCTCGAGAAGTGGAGCCGGCTCACGTTCGTCGGCGCACCTCGTCAGGCTGGCCGGCTCATGTTCGAGTTCATTGGGACCTTCGACTGCGAGCCCATCGATGACGAACTGACCCAGGTGACCCATGCCTACCAGTTCACGTTTCGGCGACCGTTCAGATGGCTCGAACGTCGCATGTCATCACCACTCGCCGATGAAATCGACCAAGAAGTCAAACGTCTTTCCGAACTCCTCGCCGACCAATCAACGACGCCGAGCCCCTGAACCACCGGACTCCTTCCGTAGCTGAGCTGGCACGGACCACCCACGCATATCAACCACCGAGTTCAGGGGATGGAAAGAGCGCATAGCGAAGCCTCTTTGTGTCAAGGGGCAGTTTCAGAGGTCGTTGAGGGCGCGTCGGAGTTGACCCTCTTGATCGGCCGGCCGGAGGGTCGTAGCGTTGGCTGTTGGGTTCGGGAGTGACTTATCCGAAGAACCGGCTGTTCAGGATGTCGAGCCGGTCACGCTGGATTTCGTGTCGTTCCTGATTGTCCTCCCGGGCCCACCTGTTTCAGTCGAGCCCGCTGCGGCGGGTGTCGTCGATGATGACGCGGAACACGCGATCCGAGATGCGTCGCTTGAGAGCCCGGATGGCTTCTTTGGACGATTTACCCTCGGCGACTTTTCGGTCGAAGTAGGTGCGTCCTTCGCCGTCGTAGCGGAGCTGGCAGATGGCTGCGACGTGGAGGGCATGGTTGATCTTGCGGTTCCCTCGAGGGTTCAGTCGGTGCCGGACCCGTCCGCCCGATGACGCCTCGATCGGGGCGGTCCCGTTGTAGGAAGCGAACTGGGCTTTGGTCGCGAACCGGGCGATGTCGCCGGAGTAGCCGAGGATCGTCGCGGCGTTGATCGGGCCGATCCCAACGATCGAACACAACGTTGTTCCCGACGCTGACACAGCTCGCTCGACGCGCTTCTTCGATGCTTTCAAGATGGTGTCGAGGCGGGCGATGTCATCGATTAGTTCGGTTGCGATCAGCACCCGATGCCGGAGCACTTCGGAGTCGACCACAACCGTGTCGAGCACAGCGTTGGCCTTGGAAACAGTGAGTTCGGTGCCGATCCCGCCCGCAGCCAGTTCGCCCAACAATGCGTGCAGGCGGGTGCAGTGCTTGTTACGCAGCTGAGCCATGTCACGGTGTCGTTTCGCGAGGAGCCGCAGTACTCGGGCGTGGTCATCGGCACGGACCCGGCCGAGACGATCCGAACGCATCGCTGCGATCGCAACCGAGCGTGCGTCGTTGGGGTCGTTCTTCTGCGACCGGCCTGAGCCGAGCACCCGCACCCGCGACGCGAGCACCGGTGGAACGTCGAACACGGTCTCGCCGGCAGCGACAAGTTGCTGAGCCAACAGGTAGCCGAGGCCGTTCGCTGACTCCACTGCCCATTGGCAGCTGTCGAAGCGGGCAGCCCACTCGCGGAGTCGGTCGGCCTGAACGCTCGACGCTCTGAGTTTGAACTCGTCGAGGACTATCTCGTGGTCGTCGATCGCGACCACAGTGTGGGATTGCTTGTGAGGATCGATTCCGATCATCGTCATGGGGATGGTGCCTTCCTGGTTGATGGTGGTGAACCGAGGTGGGCACTCCTGATTGGGGTCGATGTGTCTGGCCTCTTTCGAGCCACACCACGGTCAGATGACCGACCGGCGGACAGTTCGTTAGAAAGCCAACCCGTTCGGGCGGCGGGCACTTGAAGAGCCCACCAGCCGGATCATCCGAACGCTACGGAACCGCCGCAACGCACCTGCCATCATCAATCAGGCACATGAGGGCGGCCCGACCCGCTCAAGAATGTGCGCGGAAGCGGTAGCCGTGAAAACTTCCAAGTCGAACGTGGGAGGCTTGCGGGGTGCTGAAGCGGGTTCTCACGGTGTTGATCGGAGTGCTGTGTCTGCTGCTCGCAACGGTCGGCTTGTACCGCTACGGCTGGACAAAGTGGACCACGCTGGACTCGGCTCGATTTCCCGACACTCTGGTCTGTCGCCGGAACTACTACCCAACGTTTGGCGGAAGCTGCTCGGTCCCGAGCGACGTGGCATACGGACTGCTTCTCACCACCGCCGCGTTGCTTGTTCTCGCACTCATCGGCGCCGTCGGACGACTGCGACGGCGAAACAACCGTCGCGCCCATATCGCCACTCCGCCTGTGGCCGGCTAACCGAGCAGAACGGCACGACTGTGCGCCTCCGACCGCCCATAACCGCACTCCGTCGGCTGCAGCGTGAATCACCTCTACCCTTGTGAGCGTGCGACACGAACTGTGGGATGAAGGCGATGGCCGCTCAACGTTCTGCCTGTCGAGTGAGCGAGGAGACGGCGCGCGCGACCTCCTCGAGCCAGGTGCCCGACTCGTGTGGGAAGTCGATGCTGTATCTCACTACGAGGCCATGACGAAGTACTACGCCCACATGGGCTGGAGCGAGTACACAACCGACTTCCCAGAAATCGACCGGCAGACGTACCAAAGTCGGGGCTGGGAGTAGCGAGCAGCCCAACCCGCACCTATTCAGCCGTCGATCACTTCGATCTCGCTACCAAGCACCCACCACTCGTCGGCGCATTCCAGGCGGTCATCGGTCAGTCGTTCGGGTCCGAGCACATCGTCTTGGTAGTAGCTCAAGTCGTCAGACGACTGCCCGCCGCCGCTTACTCGGATAAACACGCCGTCGGCGATCTCCACGCCGCCGGCCGTCAAAACGCTGTTGGTGTCCGCCGACCATTTCGTGCCGGACGGCCACACAAGACCAAGTGCGCGTTCACCATCACCAAGGCGAGTGCAACCGTCCTCGATCGTGATTGGACCTTCGATCAATGCGTCCATCTGTCCGTCATCCCGCCCCTGAACAATGAGCCTTCCCTCGTCTGCACCCCCGTCGTCTGTACATCCAGACATCGAAAGCACGATCCCCACGATCAAGGTCGGAGCGACACGCGGCATGATCGAAAGCTACTCGTGCAATCGGTTCGGATGCGCTCAGAACATCATCCAGCAATGCCCGGGCAACCCGCCCGATATCGGCACGTACGCGATCGGAGAGGCGCTCAGGAATGTGCGAGGGGCGGCGAGGTTGCTGGCTCGCTCTCTTGTTGCCGGGCATGCGCCATCGCCCTGAGCGATTGCATGAGCGTTCTGAGGGCTCGGCGCTACTCGCAGCCGGGCCAATTTGTGCCAGGGGTGTACTGATGGGACACGCCACTTTCGGGAACCGTGACTTCGAGATTCGATTCAGCGACGAGGGTGAGTTGCAGATCGGTCGCTTCGCTCTTCGGCCACAGTTCCTCGGTCGGGTTGGCAGCACTGTCGGAGCCCAGGGTCTGGGTCATCCATCGCTGATCGTTCACATCGACCTCGAGCCATTCGTAGCCGCAGTGAGTGCTCACGTACGCCGTCACTGATTCGCCCGGCTCCAACTGAATCGATGACGCCAGAGTGCGCGCCGGGGACGGTTGACTGCCGGACTCGCACGCCGACAGCCCCGACACCGCGAGGACAGTTGCAACGGCGAACGACCCGATCGTCGAACGTGTGGATGACTTCTCCATGACTGTTCGACGCTACGAAACGAAGCTCAGTTCCCCACGAGGCGCGCTGTGTCAGCGCTCAGAATCGACGACAACACAGAACCCTGCCGCCGCTCTGAAAGTACACTTTGATCGGGCCAAGCCCGCCCGGAAAGTGGGGCTTCGCCCGAACCGGTAGGGATCAGCCGCAAGGGCTCCGATGTCAATCTGTTGGCTCGAGCGAGACAACCTCAACGCTGAATTCATCGTCGATTGCGTTCTCGATTGGATCGAGATCGATCTGCGTTGGGTAGCCGAGATCGGCATCGAAATCCGCGCTCACAACGACGTCGGCGTCGTCAATCTCGTCGAAGAGGTCGGCAACGCTATAGGAGGGAGCGAGTTGCGTCGGATCGCTCGTATCCACCTCGACTGCTTCACCATCAACGACCTGGACAACCTTGGGCCCGACGCGACCGATCCCGCCTGTAACGAAGTACGTGATCGTGTAATCGCTCAGCCCGGCGCCTTGCCACCGGTCGAAGGCCCCCGCATACGGCTCCTCTGCTGAGGTACGAGTATCGGAGCCACACGCTGCAGCAACGACCGCTGTGCTGAGCGCGAGCAGGGTGAGACGTTGGCGTGTGAATCGCATGTCCTGTTTGACGCTACGAGTCCGGGCCCTGTTCCCACGGACAGCCGACGAACTTTCCGAGATCGTCAGAGCGAAACGTGGTGCGGCGGCCGAACCGCCCTGGTGGCGAACGATGAGAACGACCGGCGCATAACAACGACCCCGATCCGAACGCCCACCTACGCGCTATCGGCACATGAGGGCGGCCGAACCCGATCAGAACGCGCAGGCTGGCAGCCGCAATCGTGAAGGCGCTCATCGCTGCCGGCTATGTGCGTGGTCGATCGGCTGGGCTGTGAGCATTCTGATCGCCCCCTCGGCTACCCGTCGTTGAGGAGCGGATCGAGAACTGTTGCGTGATCCCAATCGGTTTCGAGAATTTGCTTGAGCAACGGGTTGGTACTGACACTGATGTAGGGCAGTTCATCGAGGTGCTTCACTTCGGTTTCGACGGAAGCGCCGGCCTGGAGATTCGGGAACGGGGCGAGCGTGTTGGCGAGGTAGCCAGTGAGCCGAAGGTCGGCATAGTCGGGCGTATCCCAGTTTGGTGCGGCAGCGGTGAGGTCGTCGACAGTGACCTGTACCCATACTGCGAACGCTATGAGGTGCCCGCCGGTGAGATGCACGGGCAAGATAGAACGTATGAAGTAGCGATCGTTGTTGACTCGCATGAAGGTGTCGTTTGTGTCGACGCGTTCACTCAGGTCGCTGGCGCTCCAGCCAGCGATCTCGTCGGGATAGAGAAGGCGCAGATCCTGTGTGTGGTGCTCAAGTGGCCACGAGCAACTCGGACAGGGGCTCGGTGTGGCTTCGTTGTGCCGCCGGTTCCACATTCATCCCATGTGTAGCTGACGGGCGTGAACAACTGGTGCCGGCACGATTGGAACCCTCGCTCCAACGTATGTGAAGCGCCCGACATCGTTGGCTGCAAGTCATCCGCCGAGGAGCGAGTCGGGGCACCTCGAGTTGCACTCGTTCAGGAGAACTCGATGCCAACGAGATCCTTTGAGGTTCCGTGAGAGGCCCGGTCGAGCAGCGGGAGCACCTTGCGAACGAGGTCCTCCACCAGTGGATCTGCGACAAGTTCGGCGATGAATCGAACTTCGGCTTCGAGACCGGTGCATTGTGCTTCGTTCAAGAAGATGGGATCAGTCGATCCATCGAGCAGTGGCAAGAGCCGCATTTCGTAGGCAGCGCCCATCATGCGCAAGCGGTGCCAGATCCGCTCGGGCATCCAAAGATCGTTAGTCGCTGGTCCGGTGCGGTCACAGCGGTAGATGTGAACGGGCGGGTCGTCGACAAACCGTTCGGTCGAGAGACGGTTTGCGTAACCCTGGGTCATCAACTTAGCATCGCATGAGCGGGTGGCGTTCGCCGAGCGCATACCACGCCGATCGCCGCAATCCCCGCTCGCTAACGGCGCGTCTTCGGTTCGTGGCGCTCAGAAGCGCGTGGGGAGCTGTGCACCGACCCCACCCGTCGGACCGTGCGCTGTCTGCTGCAAGTGTTCGTTTGCCAGGGACGTGCTGTCCCGCTTCATCCGAAAGCTAGGGATTGGCCTGTTCGTCAGCGTGGTTGTCGATGCGGTCGGTCAGGGCGACTTCGAGGACTTCCAGTTCCGGGTCGGCGAACAACTGCGACGCTGTCGAGGCTGACGAGGCGATGTAGGTCGACGACAAGTCGTAGTCAGAGCAGATGATCCAGCGTTGGTCCTCGGGCCATGTGTACTCAGGGGTGCAGAGGTCGTGTCGATTGATCCAAGGGACAACGTCAGTCGTCACCTCGATCCACCGATCGATCGACTCGATGGAAAACATGAGCGGGCTCTGCCGAGTGGTGCGAATGATCGATGCAAGGTTAAACGCGACAAAAAGGGGGCCAGTTCCAACAACGCTGTCGAGGTTTGAGAGCAGCGCCTCGGCAGTGTTTAACTCCAACGTTCCTTCCCACACAGCATATGGACGTCCGTGCTCGGTATCAGGCAGAACGGGCTCGAGTTGCCGCCAAGTCGTGGTCGACCCGTACTTGACTCCGGCCAGACCGGCAAGATGGTGCCACCTCGTTCGTCGATCCACAGGTAGCGGTTCTGACGACTCCCAGTCCCACGGAGCGAAGGGGTGGAAGAGCCGAAGATACGTCTCGAAGCCAGCAGGTAGAAGCGATGCCACAGTGACCTTGCCTGGTGTCACGGGCTTGAGAACCCACGGCAGTTCGAACGGAATCTCTTCGATGCCTGGCCTCATGAACGAACAATGCCCGGTTCGGCGCCCGAAAGCAAAGCCATTCCGGCGGGCTGATCGAAAGGAAGGAAGCTCATACCGACGGTGCGTCCTTGGAGGCCGACCCGTCCGCTGCCGACACATCTTCCACGGCCCTAGTCGATCAGAATGCCCGTTGATTCGGACGGGCGATTCGGTCTTGCCACTATGGCGCAGCCGACCCATCGGCGCGACTATGACCCGATGAGCGACGAACCCGACCTGATCCCTCCGAAGAGCTCTCCTGTCGACCAGATCCGCAAGACGGTCGTTGCCTCGGCAACCGCCGACCCGACGGGCTTAGTTTCCGCCGGGCTGCATCTCATCGACGCCTGGATCCCGACCCAACTCGAACGCCGCACCCGCGACTTCCACGAGCGCATCGTTGAGACGTTCGAGCGAATCGACGGAAACGTGAAGGAACTCAATAAGGCGCTCGCGACGGCGGCCTCCTCGCATCCGCTCGGTCTGCGAGCGACGAGCACCTTGACTATCTCGCGAAGGCCACGGCTTCAGCAATGGTGAACCCGACACACCTCGCCCGCGACCACTGCATCTTGTTGCTTCGGATCGTCGGCGACCTCACGGCGACCGAAGTCCGCCTACTTGTGCTCTTCAACGACCCCATCGCCGTAGCCGCAAGCGGCGGGATGACGTTCGAGTGGACGCGTGACGACAAGGACCAATTCCCGCGAGAGCAGCTATTCCGCCTTGACCCGGGCCTCCCAGACGACAGTGTCACCGACCAATGGGTCAGCGACTTGCAACGAAGGGGGCTGGTGCGCAAGGGTTGCGACTTCGTCACCCAGTTCAGCCGTCTGACGGTTCACGAGGGCGAGGTATACACTCCGACCCCGCCAGGCCCCGAGGGTCCGCACGGCCTCACCGAACAGGGTCGGCAGGTGCTTTCGTTCGTGGTGCCGAACGAACACGGCCACGCCTGATCGAGGTCGATCGGCACGCAGGACCCGCTCGACATCGACGCCGCTGAAGGACCGCCGGGAACCGAGAAGGATCGGCACATTCCGGACGGGCGCACCGCTCGAGAATGTGCGGGCGCTCCAGGTGCTAGGTACGCGATCCTCACTGTCGGTTGGCCCGCAACTGGACCAAGTTGGATCGTTGCGAGCGATATTCGGAATGCTCGGTCAAGGAGTGAAGCGCGCCAGCGCCCACTCATCCTTCACCACAGCATGGTTGAAGCAGACCCGCGGGTCATCCACGTCGATCCGTCGCCAGAGAAGGAGGAGGAGCAGAGCCGCAGACGCCTCGACGGCGCTACTTTCTGGGTCGCCATCAGTGGGGCCCACCTGCCAGTCCTGGTCGGTGTCGACGGCTCGTATCACGGTCGTTCTTGACAACGCCGGGGACCGGCCAAGCGCTAGTTGGCGAGGGAAGAGATCTTCGACAACCTCGGTGATTCCGAGCGATGCCAGGTCCGATCGGACTTCGTGATCAGCTCCCGTGGCGAGCTTCGCGTCCCAACAATGGATCGCGGCCTCCAAGGCTTGACGGCGAATCCAGAACCACACACATTCGGGCGGGCGTCCGAACGTCCAACAGGCCCGATCGCGATCCAGCCCCGACACAGTTGATGCAAAGCGCTGCGCAGCTTCGATGTACCAACGCCCGAGCCGATCGCGATCATCTGGCGGTGGGTGCTGTTCGAACACAGGCTTGCCGGCCTGCACGATTGCTTCAGCCCAGCGAAGCACACCCCCGTGATGCCCGACTAGATCTTCGACCGTCCATCCGGGACAATGGACAACCGAAGCGCCAGGTGCCGTCTCAAGGAGACCCGCCGTGGCCTCAACATCGCTCAGCAAAGAAGCGAGTAGATCCTTATCGTCCACACGACCAGTCTCGCATGACCAGACCCCGCACATTGACGTTGTTCAGTCGGCAACCGGTCACACCACTGTGCCGGCTGGCGACCCGCACCCGGCGCACATAACACGCTCTTCTGCTGGATCTGTGGGTCAGGTTCGGCCTGGGAGGGCGGGTGGGTGGCTGCCGAGTGCGAGGAGGGCGAGGGCGATGAGGGGTTCGGGTCCGTGGAAGCCGAACGCGATGCGGGTGAGGAGCCGGATCTTGGTGTTGGTCGACTCGATGAGGGCGTTGGAGAGCCCGGAGTCGAGGGCGTGATCGATCGCGGCGCGGTGCTTCACGATCTTGCGGGCGAGTTCGACGAAGGCCGGCATGCGTGATCGGCGCGCCCACGACAACCACCTGTCGAGCGCGTGCTTGCCGGCGTCGCCCTTGACGGCAAACACGAATCGCAGTCCTTCTTTGAGGAGGTAGGCGCGATGGAGCCGGGGGTCGGTCTTGGCGATCCAGTCGAGCTGGGCGCGTTGGTTGTCGGTGAGATCTTGGGGGTTCTTCCAGAGCGCGTAGCGGGCGCGTGCGATGCCGAGCGAGGTGCTCGGGCTCGTCCTCGCTGGGACATGACGGTCGTGATCGCGTTACGTCCCGCCGCCTGGTTCCAGGCTCGGCGACGCTCGACGTCGAGCGCTTCGATCGCCCACGCGACGACGTGAAACGCATCGGCGCAGCACACGGCGTTCGGGGCTCGCTTGGCAACGACGCGGGCGATCCAGCCCGCCATGTCCGCAGAGATGTGGGTCAACTCCGCAGCGCGTTCGTTGCCGAGTTCGTCGTAGAACACCTGAAAGTCGGCGTCGGTGCGGCCAGGGCCGACCCACACCAGATGGCCGGTGTCGTGATCGACCACGACGATCAGGTAGCGGTGTCCGCGCTAGTAGGAGATCTCATCGATCCCGATCCGTCGCAACCCGTCGACGCGATCAACACGCGCCTCGACATCTGCATTGACCCGCGTGACGATCGCCCCGATGGTGCGCCACGCCACCCGCAACAACTCACACGTCGCGGACTTCGAGGTGCGCACCGCCAGCCACGCCGCCAGGTCGTCGAAGTCGCGGGTGTGGCCGACACCGTGACGAGTCCACGGCACCGCCGTTACCGTCGGGCCATGAGTTCGGCACCGGACCCGTGGCGCGTCGGCTTCGATGAACACCTTCGTCGTGCCGGCGTCCAACGCCCGCCACCGCCGACGACCATCACCACGGTCGTAGCGAGGCGAACGTCGATGGCAGTGTCCGCAGCGGCCACGAGCCTTCGCGTTCGGTCGAACCGACACGATGATCGAGCCGTCGATGTCGTCAACTGCGACCCCTTCCACGACCGTGCGCGTCAACCCGCATGCCTTCTCCCATACCTTGGTGTTCAGCACCCCGTCTGCCGTCCTTTCAGTTTCGAGCCTTCGACAGCGCGAAACCTAGGAATCAGGCGGGGTGCACCCGCGGATAGGCCCTCAACTCACCCACGGACAGAGCAGAAGAGCGTCATAAACAACATCCGAAATCAGCACGCCAACGTGCTCGCTATCGGCACATCGGAGTGTTGGATGCGCTCAATATCGTCAGCTCGCAACGTGAGATTCGAGAGGCGTTCGCCGGTTCGGCGCCGGTCAATCATAAGACTTCGTGAGCCAGGTGAAGAAGAACCAGGCGGCGCCAACGAGCAGGATGGGAACCGCGATGACCGCGAAGCCCAACAGTGCGTGGTTGAGACGGTAGCTGTCAGGCATCTCAGCGAGGCACGATCCGGTGCAGCCTCGAAAGTACGCGTCTTCGGGAGAACCGAGCGTCGCAAGAACAAAGATGATCCATCCGGTCCCTGCAGCGACGAGGCCGAAGCCGACCCACGTACGAATCGGGAGCGATCGCGAGGTCGTGGCCACGCACCCGAAACTACTCCGGCCTCAATTCGGCCGTTTCCGTCGGCCCGTACGGAACCGCAATACCCAGGACGCACCCGCCCGATATTGACAAGAGCTTCGGACACTCGATCCCGCTCGGGATCGGCACGTTCGATCGGTCAGCGCCGCTCGAAATGCGCGAGATCGGGTGGACGCGGCGCTACGACAAGTCGATCAAAGAAGAGGAAGCAAGAAACGCGGAGTCGGACGAGAACGAATCAGCGTGGTGGCACGGGTTAGCCGGTACTCAACGCCTTAACGCGTTCTTGCATGGTCTCGAAGGCGTCACGCGAAGAAGGGGGCTCCCAGATATCGGCGGCGTCGTCGTCGATCAAGCTGAGCGCGATCGGGAGCCCGGACTGAGCAGAGTGAGCGAGCTGTATCAGTCGGTAGTGCCGAGGTGGATGTTCGGCTGCTGACGACGACCAACCTTGTTCGCCGAGGAGATCCTGCTGTAACTGCGAGATGAAGTTTGTCTTTCCAAACTGTCGGAGGTCACGTGCCTCAGGATCGATAACGACCATTCGGCGGTGGGGTCCTCGGTTGACCCATCGGCGAAGAATCTCGTTGATGTGATCGTCGCGGAACGAGTAGCCGACCACTATTAGGTTGTCGCTACTCGTCAAGACGTCTTCCCATCGGCTGAGGAGTTCCAAGTACGGTCCGTCAGCTCGAAGCTTGTTTGCGCCGCCGAAGATCATTCCAGGGCGAACCCCTCGAAAATTCGGAAATTGATCGTCGTCCCGTCGAGTTCTGAAACGAGCTTCGGGTAACGCGTCGGTGTGGATGTCTTCCTCGATCCAGTCGATGGAGCCGTGCAGCTTCAGTAGGTGGACCGGAGCGTCGTTGTTGAAGCTCCATTCTCCGTTCGATGTCCAATGATCGATTCCGGTATCCATCCGAACGTCGCTCTCATACGCTGCGTCTTCAAGAGTCCTGTCGTAGTTGAGAGTTGCAACCGTGCAGTGGGTCTGCGAGTCCGCCAACCGGAAGATTGGTTTCAGGTAGCTCACGTCTTCGTGGTCCTGGAGGACGGTGATAAGGGTTGCAATTGACGCCTCGCGTGCTCGCCGGTAGTTGGCGCCGGTGCTCGACATCCCGGCGATGTTTCGGATGAGTTCGATGAGGGGCTTGCCGTCGCTGAAGCTGGGTTGGCTGAAGTTGAAGATCTTGCCGATGGCGTTCTCAGCGTCTCTCGACGTCACTGCGCTCTGGTCGAAGTGTCCGACTCCGTGGTCCCAGGCTCCCACGAATGGCGAGATCTCTAGATTCTTTCGATTGGCGAGTAGATCTAGGGCGGTCATGACTTCCTCGACATCGATGCCGTCCAGTGGATTGTTCCCCTGACGTCCGCGCTCGGCGAGCAGCACACCCGTGACGAACTGCAAAACGGGCCGACTTCCGTGGTGAATGGGGGCGAGCTGGGCGATGATGTCGCGCGTCAGGCCCGTGGACATGGGCAGTCCAGCATCGACTGAGGCGCCGGCGCCGAGTAAAAAGGATGTAGTCATCGATCGACTTTGTATCGGGTTAGTTGGGTAGTCCGGCGGACGAAGCGCACCTTCAGACTCGACCGAGTGACCTCGGTGGCCGAGCGAACAAATCCGAAGCGCTCCATAACGTTCGCCCAACGTGAGCAGCCCACCCGCTCGTATCGGCACGTCCCGGTTGCTACGGCTGCTCGATATCGGCGAGGACCGCTGCGATGTCTTGTGCGTCGGCGAGCAGGCGGACGACATCGACACGATCGCCGTCGACGAGGTAGAACCAGCCGCACGGGAAGTCCGGGACTCGGTGGACTCGTAGCCCATCGATGCCACACATCTCGCCCACTTGCGGCGAGCCGGCGCCAGGCATCCGTCCGATCGCGTCGAGCGCAACGATTGCTGTGTTGAAGAATCGTGCGCCGAGGTTCGAGCCGCCCTCGGCTCGGTAGTACTGGGTTCGCTCGACGAGATCGTCCTCGGCTTGCGGGCGAAGGGTCGGGCGTG
>ENA-ORXM01000253-ORXM01000253.1-marine-metagenome-genome-assembly--contig:-NODE-253-length-106099-cov-18.341429_pt1 | contig 106099 bp, 88 predicted proteins | sample MGYA00237867_ERZ511480 | MGnify/ENA primary metagenome ERZ511480 (study PRJEB26309, sample SAMN06266103) | marine metagenome | isolation source: Algal blade | place: United Kingdom:Sidmouth, United...
TGTTGGCGGTCCGGACGAGACTCGAACTCGCGACCCCCTGCGTGACAGGCAGGTATTCTAACCAACTGAACTACCGAACCTCATTTAGCTTTCTAACTAAATAGAGTGCAAATATATCATTCTTTTTCTTTTTTGGTATCATTATAATAAAAAAAAATAAACAAAATTTTAAATTGCTATTTAATGCTTACCTCATCAGCAAAAATCCAACTTTTTCCGCCAGCACCTTTATGATAATCTGGGCAAAATTGACGGTTTTTAGCAACTATTTTAATATATCTGCCAGCACCAGCCTTACTACTTTTAAACGCTTTTATTATGCTACCACTTTCTTTTGGCGATATTTCGTTTTTAATAATTGCTACTAAGTCAAAATCTATACCATTATTAGAGCTTAAAAACTGTACTTCCAAAGGCATAAAGATCCAACTGTTTTCATCTTGCAAAAAATTAACTGCTATTTCATTATATGATGTTGTGTTGCCTAAATCAATAGTAGCTTCTAAATTAACATATTGATAACCTTGCCAATTACCAACTCTAAAATCATTACCACCAAATATTTCATCAATCAAAGCATAATCTCCACCAGCAGAATAATGGCTGGCATAAGCTGTTGCTAATTCAATTGTTTTATTGTTTTCTATAAAATGAAAATCGCTTGTTGCTTTTTTACTTTCTGAATAACCTTCTTTTGTAGCCCAAACAGTTAAATCGCAATCTTTACTAATTATAAAAGGCTTGCTATACACTTTAGTTTCTTCTTTATCAATTTGATAATATATGATAGCATTTGGTGTGGCACAATTTATACCTATGGTAGTTTGTTCTCTAAACGATCTTTCTCCTTTAAATATCGCCGGAACTGCCACAATTCGTTTTGTTTCAATTTTAGTAACAGGTCGATTTTCTTCGTTTTTACCAAACTCAAAATTGGGGGTGTCATCCATAGTAAAAAAAAATTCTCCACCTGCTAAAATATCAGCGTGTGTTAAATAGCTTTTGGTATAATCTTCTAATTGCTCGTTTAACAATTTTCTTTTTATCGTTTTTATGTAAGGAGCGGTGTCTGAGTTTTCTTGCGCTACATTAATACTAAAGGTTTTACCATTGGTTGTTTTAATATGCGCATAATCAAAAATAGGCGAACCAATTACATACTTTTTGGTGCCGGGGCACACCGAATAAAACCCGAGTGAACTTAAAACATACCAAGCACTCATTTGTCCACAATCTTCATTGCCGCTGTAACCGTTTGGCTGTGCAGTATATAACTCATTAATTATTTGCCTAACATATTTTTGGGTTTTATGTGGCTTGCCAATATAGTTATACAAATATGCAATATGATGGCTTGGCTCGTTGCCGTGTGCATACTGACCAATTAAACCTGTAATGTCAACCTGATCTCTTCCCTTAGTTTCGCTGCTGGCAGAAAACAAAGCATCCAATTGTTTTTCAAGAGCAGCTTCACCTCCCAACAAATCAATAAAACCAGTTACATCTTGTGGCACATAAAAACTATATTGCCAAGCATTGGCCTCGGTATAATTAAAATTTACTTCAGCAGCATTGAAGGGGCTAAACCATTGGTTGTTTAATCTGGCACGCATAAACTTAGTTTCTGGGTCAAGCACATTTTTGTAATATTGCGCTCTTTCAAAATACTCCTCAGCTATTTCTATTTTACCCATAGCAGCTGCCATTTGGGCAATCGTAAAATCATCATAAGCATACTCTAAAGTTTTGCTAACACATTCTGCTTCTACTTCGCCACTTAAAAAACCTTCTTCAATATAACTGGGAATGCCAAGCCGTTGCGCAGTTGAAGCCGCTATCATTGCTTGCAAAGCCAATTCTGCATCATAATCTTTTATACCTTTTATATAAGCATCGGCAATAACTGGTACTGCGTGATAACCAATCATACAGCCAGTATAGTTAGCTGCCAACTCCCACATTGGCAACTGCCCACCTTGTTGGTATTGATTTAAAAATGTTTTTATAAAATGGTTGGTTCGTTCTTCATCAATAATGGTGTAAAGCGGATGAGCAGCTCTGTAAGTGTCCCATAATGAAAAAACTGTATAATGCGTGTAATCTTCTGCTTTATAAATTTCTAAATCAGTTCCACGGTATCTTCCATCAACATCGCTAAAAGTATTGGGTGCTATCATGGTATGATATAAGGCGGAATAGAAAGTAGTAAGTTTATCATTTTCGTAATCGCTTAATTCTTCATTATTATAACCAACTTTTATTTTGTTTAATTCTTTTTGCCACATTGCCTTAGCTTCAACTTTTATTTCATTAAAGGTTTTGTAAGCAATCTCCGCTTCTAAATTTTTTCTGGCACCTTCAATATCAACTGAAGAAATTCCTACCTTTACACCTAAACTATTTGCTTTCGAAATACCAAAATCAAAACTGGCTTTTATGGCTTTCCCTTTTATTTCGGTTAGCTCGGCAATTTTATCATCTAATAATAATTCATAAGCTTTAATCGGTTCCATAAATTGAATAACAAAAAACAAGTGCTGATCTTTTGCCCAAGCGGTGGAGTGTCGATATCCTTCAATTTCGTAATCGCTTACTTTTTTAAGATGGGCATCAGTAACAACATCTCGATGCACCAAATCGAGTAGCACTTTTCTATTCTCCCCTTTTTTATATGTATACTTATGATGACCGCAGCGGGTACTCGATGTTAGCTTAACTAAAATATCATCTTCGTCAAGGTAGGTTTCGTAATAACCTGCTGTAGCTTTTTCATTTTCTTTTTTATAAGATGAGCGGTAGCCCGGCTTGCCATCTGCACCATTATTATAAAATGTTTTACCTGTATAAGGCATCAACAACACATCACCATAATCACTAACTCCTGTGCCACTTAAATGGGTATGACTAAAACCATACACCAAGCTATCGGTATAGTGATAACCGCTACAACCATCCCAACCTGTTAAGCGGGTATCGGGGCTTAACTGCATCATACCAAAAGGAACAGTTGCTCCAGGAAAGGTATGCCCATGACCGCCGGTACCAATAAAAGGATCTACATATTGGGTTAAGTCATCGTTAATATTTTGAGCTATAGTAGTTAAGCTTAGCCAAAAAAAGATTAAAGTTTTAAATGATTTCATCAATGCAAATTTGAGCTGGAAGATATGGAAATATATTAACTCAACTTAGTAGTTTTTAATAAAAAGTGTAGAAGATAAAGGTCTTATCTATCTATTAAAACTTCTTCTCTGGCTTAATAATTAACCGTAGCGATTGGTCGTAAGTAAAATAATTCCAAATCCAATTAATAAAAACAAACAGTTTGTTTTTTACCCCTACAATGGCAAACAAGTGAACAAATAGCCACAACAGCCAAGCAATAAAACCCGACATTTTTTTATTGCCAATATCGGCAACTGCTTTGTTACGACCAACTGTTGCCATAGACCCTAAATCTTTATATTTAAATGCTTTTAATTTACCAGTTTTAAGTTGTGTTGCCAAGTGGTTAGCCTGTTGAATAGCAGGTTGCGCTACTTGCGGATATCCATTGGGAAATTCGGTAGAAAGCAATGCTGCTGCATCGCCTAAGGCATAAACATTATTTAAATGCTTAACTTGCAAATGTTTATTTATTAATAAACGGTTGCCTTTTGTTATCGCTTCTTCATTAATGCCTTTCAATTTTTTACAAGTAATACCTGCGGCCCAAACTACTTTAAATGCTTTTATTTGTGATCCATCTTTAGTAAAAACGGTTTCTCCATCATAATCGGTAACCATTACATTTAGCTTTACTTTTACACCCAGTTCTTCCAAAAATATTAAGGCAGCTGCACTTGCTTTTTCCGACATTGAAGGCAGCAAGCGACTGCCACCTTCTAACAAATAAATATCTACTTCTTTTTCATTTAACTCGGGGTAATCTTTTGGTAAAATGTATTTTTTCATTTCGGCCAAAGCGCCAGCCAACTCAACACCAGTTGGCCCTGCGCCTACAATTACTACATCAATAAAGCCTTGTCGCTTGTCATAATCTGGTGTAATCAAAGCTTGCTCTAAATCTTCAAATATCGAATTTCTAAGCAGTAGCGATTCGCTAATAGATTTCAGCGAGTAAGCATTCTTCTCAATATTTTTATTGCCAAAAAAATTAGTTACCGCACCAGTTGCTATTACCAAATGATGGTAATGCAAAGGGCCTAAATTGGTTTCAATATAATTTTCTTCTGTTTTAACACCTGTAACTTCAGCAACCCGTATATGTATGTTTTTTTCTTTTTGAAAAGCTTTTCGTAAAGGAAATGCAATAGAAGAAGGCTCTAAACCTGCCATTGCTACTTGGTAAAATAATGGTTGAAATTGGTGAAAATTATTTCGATCAATCAACACAATTTGGAAAGCCGATTTCATTAATTTTCTGGCCAAAGTAAAGCCCGCAAAACCTGCTCCAATAATTACAACTCGCTCTTTTTTGGTATCTGGTATATTTACTGGCATTAAATGTTCATCATTTTATTGTTGTAAGATGAGTTTAAATTTATAACAAAATATTAACTCAGTTTGTTTCAAAATAATACAATATAATTTTTTTTACTCAAACAGCTACAAATCATTTAAATAGTTCACCACTTCTATAACATTGCCGATGTCGTGAAAATCTACCGTAATAAAATTAGGTAATTTATTATGGTAAGCTTGGCATTCTTGAAATCGATTAAGCAAATAATTGTACTGATTAATAACAGCCGAAGAGTCAAAAACACCTGTACCTAAAACTGAATGTGTAATAAAATGATTGAAAATAAAAAGATCGTTATTTGAATCGCCTCTATTGGTATTGCAAGAAAAATCGGCTTGGCTATTGTTACTGTAATGGGTTTCAAAAGCTACATCCCAAACATAAATATACCACGGGGCAGCATTTTCATCTTTTACATCACTTAAAATAACCAGACGTTGATTGCTATCAATCATATTTTGCAAAATAGGCCATTCGCCAGTTGCTTGCGGATAATATAAAAAAGGCAATAAGCCATTTTGTTCAATCGCTTTTTCAAAATTAGCAAACTCTATGTACGACTCTAAAATTATGGTCAAAATTTCGGTTGGATTATCTTTTAAGAAATTTGCGATTACCTCCAATTCATTTTTCAAGTTGTTAGCGCCTGCTAAACTTGTTCCGTGATACAATAGAATATTTTCGTTATCATTTGCGTAATACAAATCTAACATTAAAGCCCTTACACCACTATTTAATTGTTGCTGAATAGATTGGCTTTGATTAGGTAATAAAAAATTAGATGGTTCGGTAGGGTAGTTGTAAGCATTATGTGTGCAAGCGAATACTGTTTCGTTATATTTTTTTGAGCATATATTAGAACTGTTGTTACACAACTTTACGGTTTCAATTGGCGTGTCAACATCAGCATTGCAAGAGATTATAAAAAGTAAAGTGAATAATAAAAATAGGTTTGCAATAAACTTCATCATCAATTTTTTGTACTTATATTTTTTTAAAACATTGCTGTGTTTCCACTAAAGTTAATTTATCTAAAGTAAATTCAATTAATATCTCGTCTCTTTAATTTTCTTTTTCAAGAATGTTTTTACCGTTCGTATTTATTTTGGTGTTATTGATGGTTATAAAGCCGGCAATATAAAGTTATTTTATCGCCCATCATAAAATTTTCAAATTACCTTAGATGTCAATAATATTTTGGGCAAACAATACCGCAGTTTCCCTGGCACTCCTTTAATAGGCAGAATGGCATTTTTAAAACTTTAAATAGAAGAAGCGTTAGTTGTTTTTTTTGAAGCGAAAAGGGTAAGGATCGCATTAACAGCGGTCCTATTCATATCTTTACAATCTATTAAATTAGCCAATTAATTAATTTATATAGGAATGCGGTAGTAACAAGAAATCTCCCTAAATATAAATTTTAAGGGGATATCTATTTTTTAAAATTGCTAAGCATAGTGCCACAAAACAAAAACTAATATTAACTAACATTTTTCTTATCTCCTTTAAGTCTTTTCTACTTGCAGCTTATGTTTAAACATAAAAGAAGGCTAAATTGGGAAAATTTAGACGCAGAGCGAAGCTTGAAAATTAACCCTTGCTTTTGGCCTATATTATAACTTCAATTTTTTAAAATAAATACCATATTCATTTTCGCCAATAGTTTGTACCCACGCTATACCAACATATTCATTATTAATATTGGTTATTACAGGAAACTCTGCTTTATAACCTGATAGCGAAACCCAATGTTCGTAGCTTGGCGTTTGGTTTTGCCAAACTTGCGCTTTAATGTATGAAGTTTGCTTTGTTTTTTCAGTTTCACTTTTTTTCGTTTTATTTTGAGGTGTTTTATGATGGTGCGCTTGCCGTGCAGTTTTGTTGTTCCCTTCTTCCCAAACAAAAACGAGTTGCTCAGTTGAAGTGGCTAACATTTGTGGGTGTTTACCATTTGCAGTAATTAACTGGCGTGGGCTAAAGGTATCATTTTCATCTAAAAAATTGTAATATACGCCTTCTCCTCCACCCAAGGTGTACCAAACAAAATGAGTTTGGTTTGTTGTGTTGGCCATGGCCGGCCCGGTATGTGGGCAACCGTTAATCATCCAATTATCGGGGCTTATTGTTGTGGGTTTGGTAAAGGTTGCACCATTATTTAACGATACCAGATGTGCCATATCTCTAATGGTATCTTGCATAATATCACGGTAGGCAATGTGTACTTTTTCATTGGCAACAAAAAGCTCTGTACGGCAGCATTCGCAAGTTTGGTAGGCTATTGGTTGATACTTTTAAGAAACCTTTTTGTTTATCGGTTTTGGCAAAAAATAAGGAGGAGCCATCGCCACGTTTTTTGGTTAAGCGAGAATCTAACCAAACTGCGCCTACTTCTCCATTGGGCAAAGTGGCAAGGTCAAAAAAGCTGCGGCTTAAACCTAAGGTGGTATCACCAACGTGCAAATAGTTGGGTGCCGACCAGTTGAGTCCGCCATCGAAAGATTGGGTGTAAAACAATGCGCCTGCAAAGCGGTTTTCTTTATGAGGCGTTCGTTTAGAGTAAACTGCTACAATGGTGCCATCTTTTTTAAAGGCAATTTTGTTCATGCTTTCATCGTGTGCGCGGCAGCCTTTGCTGCTTGTAACAATAACTGGTTCTTTAAAAGTGCCGTTGCTTTGGTTAAATGTTGCAAACTTAATTACGTTTTCTGGTTCGGTATTTTCAGCTGCGTTGGGTAGGCTTTCCGTCCAAACTAAAACGGGTTGTTGTTGGTGGTTTGTTGTAAAAAATGGGCCTGATGCGTTTTGTGTTTTTGATGATATTAGTTGTGGTTCGCTTTGGTTATGGGGTTGGCAGTTAGCTGGTTTATTATTTGAAAAAATAATAGTTAGTAGAAATATTATTATACTTGTTTTCATGTTATTTTTTTTAGATAGACTACTTTTTTTAAATATACCTATATTTTTTTGTATAGATTTTATATTATATATTTAAATGTTTTTAAGTAGCCCTGCTGGTTTTAAAATAGCCCCGACTGTAGCGGTTATTGCCTGTAGCTTGCGCAAGGCAATTTGAGCGGAAGGCGGGACTGAAGTTTTTAAATTGTTGGCTGTTTCGCTTCAAATAAAAATTGTAATTATAGATTTTATAATTTTAATGTTGTGCTACTTTATTTACGGTTATAAAATTACCTGCGCTTTTTTTTGCAAAAAAGCCCACTCCTTTAAATTGTGAAGGGGAGTTGGTGCGGGCTTGCTTTTGCCTGGTTTTATTTTTAATTGTTTTTACTTTTACTAAAGTTATAGCCTATGCCTACGTAAATGGTACGGCGTTCGCCAATGTTGTAACTGTCGCCATATTGGGTGCGGCGCGCTACGGTAGCATATAGTTGGTTGCTTAAGTTCATCGTGTTGGACCAAATTTCGAAATTTTTAAAGGTGTAACCTAAACGTAGATTGAACAAATCGAAACCTTTGTAAGTGGTTGAGTTGGCATTGTCCATAAAATATTTATTTACGTGTTGCCACTCAATAGCTGCCCTTAAACCTGGCACGGCAGCAGGCTTGTAACTCAACTCGGTATTAGCAATCCACTTGGGTGCTTGCCCCATTTCGTTACCAGAATAGTCGTTGTTGTTTTCTATATAATCAATAAATTGGTGTGTTGCGTTTGTACCACTTACTCGCAAAGTTAAATCGCTTATTGGGGTATAGTTGACGCCATATTCTATGCCACGGTGTTGGGTTTTGCCGGCGTTTTTGTTTTCTCTTGATCCATCTTCTAAGCGCACAGTTATAATTTCGTTTTTACCATCTAATTGGTATATACCAAACTCAACGGATAAGTTTTTTTGCAATTGAAACCAGCCGCCTAACTCAATATTGTTGTACAAGGCAGGTTTTAAGGCCGGTATTTTTACGCCTCGGTACAACTCTGAAATTTGTGGTGGTAAAAAGCCTTGACTGTAGTTTAGGTACAAGCCATTGCCTTTTTTTAGTTGATAGGTTAAGCCAAGCTTTGGCGTAAGGGCAGAAAAATTATCTACGTCATCTTCAGCACCTGAAAAAGCAGCTTCGTTTAAGTTGTTTTTAAAGTTGTAATATTATTATATCATAATCAAGGGTTTATCAAATATTTTTTAATATTAATTAAAATTGGATAGCCTCTTACATTCAACAAATGTCTCTCAAAGAGAGATTTTGATATGCTTGCGCTATATCAACCCACCATAATCTGTTAAAAAAATCTGGTTTTTCTAAACCAACATTTTCAATCCTAACAAAACAAACTCCTTTACCCATAAAAAAAGGCGGCTCATACAAACCACCTTTATTAATTTTTTTTTTAGCTAAGTATTAAGCCTCCAAATCAAAACGATCTAAATTCATAATTTTATCCCAAGCGGCAACAAAGTCGTGTACAAATTTTTCTTTTGAATCTGAACAAGCATACACCTCTGCAATTGCTCGAAGCTCTGAATTAGAACCAAAAATTAGATCTACTCTTGTTCCAGTCCATTTTAAGTCGCCCGTATTTCTGTCTCTTCCTTCAAATACGGTTTCTTCTTCGTTAGCAGCTTTCCAGGCAATGCTCATATTTAATAAGTTAACAAAAAAGTCATTTGTTAAAGCTTCTTTCTTATCAGTAAATACTCCGTGTGTCGATTTATCAGCATTGATATTTAACATCCGTAAGCCACCAACTAAAACGGTCATTTCTGGTGCAGTTAGCGTTAACAAATGCGCACGATCCACTAACATTTCTTCTGCCGAAATTCCAAACTTTCCTTTCTCATAGTTTCTAAAACCATCGGCTATTGGCTCTAAATATGCAAATGAATCAATGTCTGTTTGTTCTTGCGTGGCATCACCTCTGCCAGGCGTAAATGGAACGGTAATATTATGGCCAGCATTTTTTGCAGCTTGTTCTACACCTGCGCATCCTGCCAACACAATTAAATCTGCTTTAGAAACTGTTTTACCAAATCCATCTTTAATTCCTGTTAAGGTTTCCAAAACTTTTGCCAGTTGCTCTGGCTGATTTACTTCCCATTTATTTTGAGGTGCTAAACAAATGCGCGCGCCATTAGCACCACCACGCTTATCCGAATCACGGAAGGTAGAAGCCGAAGCCCAGGCGGTTGAAACTAACTCAGATACGGTTAGGCCAGAAGCCAAAATCTTTTCTTTTAAGGTAGCAACATCTGCATCATTAATCAACTCATTGGTAACCGCAGGTATAGGGTCTTGCCACAATAATTCTTCTGCTGGTACTTCTGGGCCGAGGTAACGAACCTTTGGCCCCATATCTCTATGGGTTAACTTAAACCAAGCTTTTGCAAAAGCAGCTGCAAGTTGATCTGGGTTTTCGTAAAAACGTTTTGAAATTGGCTTGTATAATGGATCCATTATCATCGCCAAATCAGTAGTTAACATAATTGGCGTATGGCTTTTGTTAGGGTCGTGTGCATCTGGTACAGAACCTTCACCAGCGCCACCTTTTGGTTTCCATTGGTGTGCGCCTGCTGGGCTTTTGGTTAATTCCCATTCGTAACTAAATAAGTTTTCGAAGTAGTTATTACTCCACTTGGTAGGTGTAGTTGTCCAAGCGCCTTCTAAACCGCTAGTAATAGTATCGCCACCTTTACCAGTAAGAAAACTGTTTTTCCAACCCATGCTCTGCTCTTCAATAGAACCTCCAGCGGGTTCTCTGCCAATAAATTCTATATCGCTGGCAGCACCGTGTGTTTTGCCAAAGGTATGTCCACCGGCTATTAGTGCAACCGTTTCTTCATCATTCATTGCCATACGACCAAATGTTTCTCGTATATCTCGTGCAGAAGCAATTGGATCGGGATTTCCATTTGGGCCTTCTGGGTTAACGTATATTAAACCCATTTGAACAGCACCCAAAGGATTTTCTAATTCTCTATCGCCAGAGTAACGCTTGTCATCTAACCATACATCTTCTAAACCCCAATAAATATCTTCTTCCGGATGCCAAACATCTTCTCTTCCACCTGCAAAACCAAAGGTTTTAAAATCCATTGATTCTAAGGCACAGTTTCCTGTAAGAATCATTAAATCTGCCCACGATATTTTTTTACCATATTTTTGTTTAATAGGCCAAAGTAATAACCGTGCTTTATCTAAATTAGCATTATCTGGCCAACTATTTAAAGGCGCAAAACGTTGACTGCCCGATCCTGCACCACCACGTCCATCACCAATACGATAGGTGCCTGCACTATGCCAAGCCATGCGAATGAAAAATGGCCCGTAATGACCATAGTCGGCAGGCCACCAGTCTTGCGAGTCGGTCATTAAGTTTAAAATGTCTTGCTTTATAGCTTTTAAATCTAAACTTTTAAATTCTTCTGCGTAGTTAAAATTTTCACCCATTGGGTTAGATTGCGCAGTATGTTGGCGTAGAATATTTGTTTTTAGTTGATTGGGCCACCAATCGCGGTTCGACATTCCACCACCAGCAGCTTTTTTTAATATGCCTCTCGAAAATGGGCATTGGCCCTCTCCATTACTGTTGTGATTAGAAGCACCGTTTGATGTACTTACCCCATTGTTTTCTTCCATAAATGCAAATATTTAATGAAGTGTAAAGATAAAACTAAAGCTTCAATACATTAGCAACTTGTACAATACTTTTAGTTAAGTGTTTGTTAAATTTTGAATTTGAATATCGTTTAATGATTATAGTAATATTAAGCAAAGCGATATTCATTAGCAACTGCATTAGCAACCGATAGTAAAATTAAGATTTTTTTTGTAACTTTATTTTGAGGTTATAAAAAAACAACTTTTATCTTTTCATTTCTCCTATAACTTTGCTTAAAATTGGTCATATTAAATTACAGATTCATAGTGAATATAATTAATATTTATTTATTTTAATTTTAAAGCTGCTTAATTGGATATATTTGATGTAAAAGATTTTTTTTAAAATACAAGGCAACCATTTCCTATCTTTCTGCATATAACTAATAATTAACAAATAACAAAATAAATATGAATATGAATATTAAATTTTTTGCAGGCCTTTTTATGGTGGCCTTATTTATAACAAGCTGTGAGAAAGACGTTGTAGAATACGATGAAACTTCAACAGCAGTTACTACAGCTCAATTGGTAAACTCACATGATAAAATTTCAACTGATTTTGCTGAAGAAAGAGAAGCGTTAACAGAAAATCAGTCTTATGTAAGAAAAGGAGACTACACATTTAATACTTTAAACCAAGCATTACATTGTACTGGCTTAACAAAAGCCTTATTTTCTGGTAAAAAAACAATTTACGCGCCATCTGATGCGGCGTTTGAAAAATTAGGTTTAAATGCTCAAAATGTATGTGATGCCTTAGATGTTGAAACTTTAACCAATATTTTGTTGTACCATGTTGTTGACGACGTAGTACGATTGAGAACTAAGGGTTGCACAACTATGTTAAATGGAGATATTTCTCAGTTGAAATCTGTTAATCATGGATTTTTTATAAACGATTCTCAACTGTATGCTACTTTTACACTTAGAAGTACAAAATATAAGCTAAAAGTTTATGCTGTAAATAACGTGTTAAGTGTGCCTACTAATAACATCGTTGCAACGGCAGCTGGTGCAGATATGTTTTCATCATTAGTGGCAGCCGTTTTAGCCGCCGATCCAGCTATTGCAGCTGCTTTAAGTGACGAGGATGCAATTTTTACTGTATTTGCGCCTACCAACCAAGCTTTTGCTGATTTATTAGGTGCTTTAAACCTAAACAGCTTAGAGGAATTGGTAAAAGCTATTGGCGTAGATGCTCTTTCAACAGTATTGTTATACCACGTAGTTGATGCTTGTGCTTTTTCTAATAATTTAGAAGATGGTTTAAAAATTACCACACTTCAAGGAGAAGATTTAGAAGTGGATTTAGCCAACTTATCTATATTAGATAAAACTGGCACGCCTTCTGGCTTAGTAGTTGAAGGTTTAGATATTTTAACTTCGAATGGTATTGTGCATACTATTAACAAAGTTTTACTACCACAAGTAATTATTGATGCTTTATAAATTTTAGTATTTAAAAGCAATTTTTTCAACAAAAAAGAGTGTAGCTTTCAAAGCTACACTCTTTTTTTATTTTTCCCTTTACATACTAATTATTCAATCTCTGCTTTAATTTACCTTTATATGTTCACTTAAAAACTACAAATAAAACAAACCCCTTCTATTCATTTCTTTTTTAATTAATGAAAATTCTCGGCTCCATTGGCCATCAGTACTACTGTTTTCTTCAGCCCTGCGAATTAGGTAAGGAATAACATCTTTTACTGGGCCATATATTAAATATTTCATAGCACAAAAACCGGCCTTGGCAAGGTTAAAAGTTAGATGGTCGCTCATACCATACAGTTGTGCAAAACTTACAGATGGATGGTTGTTTGGCAAATTACATTCTTGAATTAGCTGCATAAAGTAGGCCGTACTTTCCGCATTGTGTGTTGCACAGCATATCGAAATTTCACCACAACGTTCCATACAAAAACTTAGGGCTGTATCAAAATCGCGATCGGTTGCAGTTTTATTGGCTTGTATAGGGTCTTCATAACCAAATTGAGCCGCTCTTGCTCTTTCTTTTTCCATATAAGCACCTCTTACCAACTTAACACCAAGCTTGTAACCATTTTTAGTAGCTTTTTCATAAGCATCTTTTAAAAACTGTAACCTATCGTGTCGGTACAATTGAACCGTGTTATAAATAATGGGTTGTTTTTTGTTATGTATCTCCATCAACTCTGTTACAATTTGGTCAATTGCATTTTGTATCCAGCTTTCTTCTGCATCTATATATATTTTAATGTTAGCTTTTTCGGCAGCTTTTGCAATAGCTGCTATTCTTTCTTTTCCATTATCGTATTTTGTCTGCTCTTCTTTCATTAAAGGAATGCCGGCACTTACTTTTTCTAACAATTCAAAATTAAATAGGCTAGTTAATTTTGAACTGATTATATTTAACAATGGTTCTTCTTTAGCGTATTCAATTTTTTCAATTAAATGGTCTTTGGTTTTATCAAACTCTTGTTCGGTTGCTTTTGCTTCAACACCATAATCTAAAACAGTATGCACTTTGTACTGTTCTAAATTGTCAACTACTTTTTTGGCTTGTTCTATTGTTTCGCCTGCGCAAAATTGTTCAAAAATTGTTTTTTTTATGATGGGTTTTATCGGCAAATTTAATTTAAGCGCACGTAATGTAGCTTTTGAACCAAATTTCACTAACAAATTATAGTTGAACATTTTGAATAGATAATAAGCTCTTCTTAACTCATTGTTAGAAAGACTTTGAAAAGCGATCGCCGTATTATCGAACGATTTTAAAGATGGACTACTTTGTGCACTCATATTGCTAAAGGTTTATTTTTTATGCCTTAAAACTGGTGATCTTCCTTTTTTAAAAACATTTCTGCTTTCTTTTTTACCTTTTCTTAGTACTCTTTGTTCTTCTAACGGCAAGGCATACAATTTTTTGCATTGCTCAGTACAACAACCATTTAATTTTTCTGCACAGCTTTTACATTGAATAAACAACAAATGGCAAGCTTCGTTTTTACAGTTGGTATGCGTATCGCAAGTTTTGCCACAAAGGTGACAGGCAGCTATTACTTCTTCGGTAATGCGTTCTCCTAAACGTTCGTCAAAAACAAAATTTTTACCAATAAATTTATTCTCTAAATTTTGCTCATCAACCCGCTTGGCATATTCAATAATGCCACCATCTAACTGGTATACTTTTTCAAACCCCTTGTGCTTAAACCAAGCGCTGGCTTTTTCGCAGCGAATACCTCCGGTGCAGTACATTACTATATTGCTATCCTTTTCTTTTTGTAAAGTTTTTAATATAATAGGTAAGCTATCTCTAAAGGTATCTACATTAGGGGTAATGGCTTCTTTAAAATGTCCTACTTCACTTTCGTAATGGTTGCGCATGTCAACTATTATGGTGTTGTCTTTTTCTGCTAATTGGTTAAACTGCTCTGCATTAATATGTTGACCGCCTTTGGTAACATCAAAACTATCGTCGTTTAAGCCATCGGCAACAATTTTGGACCTAACTTTTATTTTAAGTTTATAAAAAGATTTGCCATTATCTTCTTGGGCAATATTGAGCCTATTTTGTTGAAGAAAGGTAATATGTTGATGACTTTTTAAAAATGCTTCCCAGTTTTGTATAGGAACAGAAATTTGTGCATTTATTCCTTCATTAGCTACATAAATTCTACCTAAAACACCTATCGCATCATATTTCAAATATAAATAATCTCTAAAAAAAAGCGGATTTTTAAGCTGATAATATTTGTAGTAAGAAAGTGTAATTCTTGCCGTTTCACTATTGCCTAATTGTTGCTTTAATATTTTTCGATCTGTTGTATTAAAAAGTTTCATTTTATTTTACCAAACAATACTTAATCAAAGCTACAACTAATTTTATTATGCAGTATAAAGCAATCAATATATTTAATTAGCTAAATCATTTCTTTGTTTTTCCTTGTCGTGATCATCTTCGTAAGCTTCAATAATGTTTTTCACCAAGCGGTGTCGTATTACGTCTCCTCTATTCAATTCAACCACGCCAATACCTTTTATATCTTTCAATAAATTTACTGCTTTTGCTAAACCCGATTTCTGGTTTCGGGGTAAATCAATTTGGGTTAAATCGCCAGTAATTATGCATTTGGCACTTGGCCCTAATCGGGTTAAAAACATTTTTAGTTGTGCAGTAGTGGCATTTTGTGCTTCATCTAAAATAATAAAAGAATTATCTAAAGTACGGCCACGCATAAAGGCCAATGGTGCTATTTCAATTACTCTATTGGTCATAAAATAATTCAACTTGTCAATAGGCAACATATCATCTAAGGCATCATATAATGGCCTTAAATAGGGGTCAATTTTGTCTTTCAAATCGCCAGGTAAATAACCTAAGCTTTCGCCTGCTTCAACGGCCGGGCGGGTTAAAACAATTTTTCTTACTGCTTTATTTTTTAACGATCTTACAGCTAAGGCAACTGCGGTATAAGTTTTGCCGGTACCTGCAGGGCCAATGGAAAACAAAATATCATTGTCATCATTTAGCTCAACCATTCGTTTTTGGTTGGCCGTTTTTGCCTTTATTAGTTTACCGTGCGGGCCAAAAACCAATACATCTGTTGATTGATGGTCACCATTTAGCTGATCTACTTCAATACCATCTAACAAGTCGGTTAGTTGGTCGGCCGAAATTTCGCCATAGCGTTTTATAAATACTTGTATTTGATCTACCGTTTTAGTAAACCTTCCTATATCAGCTTCGTTTCCATTTAGTTTTATCCTTTCTCCACGAGAAACAACTTTCAATCTTGGAAATGCTTTTTGTATTTTTTTTAACTTTGCGTTATTAATGCCGTAAAAATCTACTGGTTCAATACCGTTTAAATGTATGGTTACTTCGCTCAAAATATTATATTTGCGGTTTTAGCGTTTAACAAATTTCTATATCAAAAATACTACCAATTATAGCCAATGCCCATAATTACTTTAACTACCGACTTTGGTAAAGGCGGCTACTATTTAGCAGCCCTCAAAGGTAAACTATTAACAGTAAGCAAAAAAGTTACCATTGTTAACATTTGTGACGTAATAAAACCTTTTTGTATCTCACAAGCAGCTTTTATTTTAGGTAATTCTTATGCTCATTTTCCAAAAAAAACCGTTCATTTGGTTGGGGTTTTAAGTAGTTACGATAAAAAAAACCGTTATGTAGCTATAAGACATAATAATCATTTTTTTATTGGAGCTGATAATGGTGTTTTTAGTATTATGTTTAAAAATAAGGTAGAAGCTGCAGTAAAATTACCAGAAAGTGATGTAGACAATCAAAGCAGTTTTCCTGAATTAAATTATTTTGCCAGCTGTGCGGTAAAATTGGCAGAAGGTGCGGCTTTAAAAGACGTAGGTCAATCAATTAAACAAATTAAAGAAACTTATGCGCTGCAACCCATCTATACCAACAATTTAATTACCGCATCTGTATTGTTTATTGATGATTACAAAAACGTAATTTTAAATGTTACCAAAGCACTTTTTGACAAAATTGGCCAAGGCCGAAACTTTAGTGTTAACTATAATAGTCGCGATTATATTAATAAAATGAACAAACATTATGGCAGTACAGGCGTGTTAGAAAAATGTTGTTTTTTTAATGATGCTGGTTATTTGCAAATTTCGATGATACAAGGCCGGGCCAGCGAAATGTTTGGTATTTATGAAAATGATAAAATTTTGATTGAGTTTACGGGTTGATGGTGTTTTTTTAGTAAAACCTTCATAATTACTTAAAGAGGTTTCAAACAACTACAATTAAGCTAAATAAGAATTTCCGTACATTTATAATATGTTAAAAAGAAATCCAAATACACTTTCAATTGGTGATCAAAATACTGTAATTGCATTAAATGAACAAGAAGTTGGTAAACTATTTGTAGGTGATACCAGATCTGATATAGGTTCGGAAGCAGAGAAAATGAAATTTGCTAATTCGGTAAATGATTTGGTAGTAAAATTTATTCGTTTAGATGTGAATGAGCAACTAAATGCAGATATGTTAGTAATGGAAAGGCTTTATCCAATTGATTTTAGAGCTTATGAATTTGAAAGAAAAGAACTTTGGTTGGAGGTGTTTGAAGATGAAATTGCCACTATGCATAAAGCAGGATTTGTACATAGAGATATTACCCGACCATCTAATATGCCGGGTTTACAATACGACAATATTTTTTTAACCGAAACTGGCCTTCGATTAATTGATGTAGGCATTTCTGCACTTAAAAGCCAAGTTGGTGAAAGGTTATTTGCTAGATATGTAGAAATAGAGTTAAAAGAAATAAAGGAGTTTGAAGAGTATTTTTTGATGCGATAAGCTACATCAACCCATTACTTAATGCTTTTTGTTGATTACTAAAAACAATCATTTCATCAATTCCCCCAAAAACTCTTCCAACTCACTAACATAAGCTTCATATTTAGAAGTTGCTGGCCCGTTAAAACCTGTATGAATCCGTTTTACCTCACCATTTTTATCAATAAAAATAGAAGTAGGAAAAGACATTACATGGTTGAGCATAGGTAAAACTTCTGCAGCATATTTTTTACTTGCTTTTCCAGCCCACAGAATTTCATAATTAATACCCATTTGTTGTTTGTAGCGTTTTAAGTTTTGCACTACTTTGGCTTCCTCTTTATTAGTTTCAAAAGCCAAACCAATTATTTCTAAGCCATTTGCTTTATGTTGCTTATACAAATCTGCATATAAACGACTTTCATCCATACAGTTAGGACACCAAGTACCCAATATTTGAACAATTACAACTTTGTTTTGATAACGTTCATCACTTAAACTTATGCTATCTCCATTTTCATTTTTAAAAGTAAACTCAATTTTATCGTACCCATCTTTTAAAAAAGTTAAGGTATTAGCGTTGCGCAAAGTAGCTGCATCGTCTCTTACCGCTACAAAATCTGCTTGGTAATGATTGCCAGAATAAAACATACCATTAATAATAGAATCGGTTAATTCTCCTTCAAAATGAAAAGCGTGTGCGCCATCAAAGGCAGAAACGTAAAATTTATTATTGCTAATTTTTCCACTTAAAAAACGATAGTCTCCCGTTTCTGTTAAAAAAGTGCCTGTTATTATATTAGCTTTTTGCTCAAATTCGGCAATGGCACTGTATTCATTTTCCGTACCTTTTTTAAAAGTAGTTTGCCATTTACCAGTTAAATTTATGTTAGGCTTTTTGTAAGGTAGTGTTTGAAAAGGTTTAGCTAATAACGGCAACTTATAATCTTTACCTTTAGCAAAGTTAAACCAATTGCCTGTTAATTGATCATTTTTGTAAATGCCTTTAAACTCATTATCAAACAAAGGCATTTTAAAACTAACCGAATCTTTTATATGACTAATTTCGATTACCTCAATTACTTCATTACCATTCTTTACTTTTATTTTATCAATTCTTTTATTACCATCTAAAACCAATATTAATTTAAATGGCAATAACGCTTCCCCCAAATTTAATGAAGCGTCAAATTTTTTTTCAAAAAGTGTGTTGGCTGGCACAATTACCTTTTCCTTAACTTTAACTGTACTTGCCTTCTTATTACAAGAAAATAAGCATAATAAAAGTATTGGCACCAAAATATTAAATAGTTGAAAACGCATTTTTGCAAGTTAAATTTAATTATCCGGCTCCAATCATAATTAAAAGCGTTTTTATTTGGCTTTCCCACAGCATGTTTTGATCTTCCGTTTCCCCTTCTTCGGCAAAATCGGTAATTACTAACACGGTATCATTGGTAATATCTACTTTTTCAATTCTAAATTCAAAATATTCATCCTCTTCTCCTTCATCCCATTGATATCTTATCATTTCATTTTCTATAAAATCTACTCGAGTAGCTTTTTCTACAGAACCATCCCAAAAAAAACTGTACGACTTATCAGTTTGATCAACATGATCGGCAAACCATTGCGCCAAACCCGCTGGTGTTGATAGAAACTTGTATAAAATTGCAGGTGAAGATTTTATTGTAAATTCAACTGTAAAAGGCTTTTTCTTCGACATTTATTTTACTTGTTTTCGCAATAATAAATAAAATCTGAACTAAACAAAATTAAAACGGATTAATTTCTTCACATCATATACTTGCAAGCTTTTATAAGAAAGCCTATATTTGCGATGCTTGGGCAAATAAAATGTATACGGACCTACTGCGGTAACAAACAAATTACAGAAATGAGGCAACTTAAGATTACAAAGTCTATTACCAATCGTGAAAGTCAATCACTAGAAAAGTATTTACAAGAAATTGGAAAAGTAGACTTACTAATACCCGAACAAGAAGTTGATTTAGCACAAAGGATTAAGCAAGGCGATCAAGAAGCATTAGAAGAATTAACCAAAGCAAATTTACGCTTTGTGGTTTCGGTGGCCAAACAATATCAAAACCAAGGCTTAAGTTTAAGTGATTTAATTAACGAAGGCAATTTAGGCTTAATAAAAGCAGCGCAACGTTTCGATGAAACCAGAGGCTTTAAATTTATCAGTTATGCCGTCTGGTGGATCCGTCAATCTATTTTGCAGGCATTGGCCGAACAATCCAGAATTGTGCGCTTACCCTTAAATAAAGTCGGCTCTTTAAATAAAATAAACAAAGCATTTTCGGCTTTAGAGCAAGAGTATGAGCGAGAGCCCTCACCCTCAGAACTAGCAGAAGTATTAGAAATAGCCAGTGAAGAAGTAGAAACTACGCTTGGCGTGGCCGCCCGACACGTTTCGGTTGATGCACCATTTGTAGAAGGAGAAGACAACTCTTTGTTAGATGTATTAGAAAACGGCAATACGCCTTCAACCGATTTAAGGTTAGAATATCACGAAAGTTTAAGAAACGAAATAGAACGTTCTTTAAGTACACTTACCGAGCGACAAATGGATGTAATTAAACTATATTTTGGTATTGGTGTAGAGCATAGTATGTCGTTAGAAGATATAGGAGAAAAGTTTGGCTTAACTCGTGAGCGGGTTCGTCAAATTAAAGATAAAGCCATCAATAAATTAAGAGGCACCAGTAGAAGTAAATTACTAAAAGCCTATTTAGGATAAAAAAGTTAACCAATAGGTTTAAGAATATTTAAAAGGTGATTCCCGATTTTTTCGGAAATCACCTTTTTTTTAATACCTTTTTTTGAAGCGAAAAAGTAAGCCCCGCAAAAACGAAACACCTGCTTTCCGCTAAATCTTTTTGTTCCGTTACCCTCCACAAAAAGGATACCGCTACAATCAGGGCTATTTCAAAAACCTCGCTCCCCTGTAAGTTAAGTGCTTAAAAAAAATGATGACCTAAACATTACCAGCATCATTTCAAGCAAATTCAAACCATTTCAATAAAAATTTACTAACGATACTTTTAAAAGTAAGTAATTTTAAGCAGCAGCTTAAGGTAAAGTAAAAACCATAAATTGCCTTTGTTCTAAATAAATTGATCAATTTTATAACCTTACAAAAATATATTAAAAACTATTTAAACTAACACAATCAATCTTTGTCCTACAATTTATAAAAAAATAAAAGTATTATGAAAAAATATATATCCTACTTATTGTTTACAATTTTTGCAACTCAAATGAATGCACAACCACCTTGCAAAGAAAATTTAAAATATTTAAAAGAAGCTTTTCATACAGAAAAAGATAATTTGCATAATTGGTATCATGGGCAAAAAGATAGGCTTCAAAACGATTATCACAAAACCAAAGATGAGTTAAAAAAAGATTGGGAATACGATAAAAAAACGGCGGATTCTGAAAAAGAAAAAAATGAGATGGAAAGAACTTTTGAAGCTAATATAAAAGGATTAGAAAATGAGTACGAACAAATAAAAAGCGATTTAGAGTACGAATTTGAAGGCAGAAAAAATGACTTGACCTACACTTTTGAAGAAGACAAGCGCAGGTTAGAAAAAGATTGCGAAGATATGGATAATGATGATGATAAAGATTGGAGAAATGACGATGACGACGATGGACGTGGCAAAAGAAAAGGCGATAATAAAGATTGGAGAAATGACGATGATGATGATAGCCGTGGCAAAGGAAAAGGCGATAACAAAGATTGGGGAAATGATGACGACGACGATGGACGTGGCAAAGGAAAAGGTAAAAATAAAGACCGTGATCAAAATTGGGAAAATGATGACGATGATGATGGCAGAAAAAATGACAAAGATAAAGATTGGGAAGATGAGCAAGATAGAGACCAAGAAAATGATACAGAGTACAATGTTGATATAAAAGATAGTGAAACTGATTATACTGATGAAGTACCTTACAATGATGAATTGGATAGCGCAAGCTCGGAATGGGAAAATATAACGCTACCAAGAGAGGTGTTTGAAAAAATGAATGAAAGCAAATACAATTTTTACGAAAAGGCGCAAAGTAAAGATGAGGCAACTTGGTTTAAAACAGATGGTTCTGAAATAAAAATAACCCATCCTTATGCTGTAAAAGGTTCGGCTATAAAAATTGTTAATCCAAAAAATAACAATACTGTTTATGCAAGGGTGAAAGGCAATACAGATAACATAAAACTAAGCAGCAATGCGATGAAACTGTTGGGTATTTACGATGACTATTTTACCGCCGACTTCACTTTTTTTGTGGAAAATACTTTAGGTAAATAAATAAGGTTTGGCTTATTTTAAAGAAGTAGCATTATATATTCTTAAAAAAAATAAAATGAAAAAATATATTATTAGTGGCATTATTGGCTTTATAGGCGGTATTGCGAGTACACTCATCTTTGAACCTATAAGCGGTATTTTCGATGTGCTGTTTAGCGATTTTGCCATTGGCGGCATTATAGTTGGCATATTGGGTAGTGTACTTGCCACACGAATCACACAGTTAGATAGTTTTGCTAAAAAATTGTTGTTTAATGTAGGCATTGGTTTGGTTGCTCCGTTCAATTTATATTCAATTAGGTAATTTTTAAAGCTTTTAAGCCAATGCTATCAATTTTCTCTAAAAAAAATAATAATCATAATTAATTGGTTATCAATTAATTGCAAATAACAACTATAATTCTCAACTTTATTTATCAATAATTATTTATTGTTTATCAATAAATAATTATCTTTGTACGGTAAATTATTATTGGTATTTAAAATTAAACATAAAATGAAACGTACAAGAACAATTAAAAACGTTCAGTTATTTTTAAAACTTGCGTTGGGCGTAACTTGTATTCAATTAGCATTTATAACACTAAGTTATACCGTTAATTTATTTGACAATAGTAAATTTTTTGGTGGTTTGTTACAAGTAAACGCTTCCTACACCTTAAACAATGAGCAAATGGAAGCTTTACAAGAAAGTGGATATAATGGCTGTGTTAGGATCACTTATCCAAATAATTCAACTGCCAAATCTTTAACAGGTATCAACTACAGCTCAAAAAATAATAAGCTTGCATGGAAATACGAATATCAAAATTCGGGAGACTGCCAACCACAAAGTATTGCCTACACTTATGGAGTTACCTCAAAATCATTTACAGGTTTAATGCTCTTTTTATTTAAATTTATTAAAACGCTATTAATAGGGATTGGCATTTATTTGCTTCACCAAGTTTTATCAAATACGCTAAAAGTACATCCATTTGTAAAAGAAAATAGCTCCAAATTAAGTTGGATAGCCTATTTATTATTTGGTTTTGCCTTTTTAGATTGGCTATATAGAGATATATTTTTAGATCTTGCCAAGGCAGTTCATTTATCTGCTGGTGAAAAATGGAGCATAGGTTTTAATACTGAAAAAATAAGTTTCACACTATTACTACTTGGCTTTCTGGTACTAATTATCTCCTCAATTTTTAAATACGGTTACCAATTAAAAGCCGAAAACGACTTAACTATTTAATACTATGGCAATAATTGTAAATTTAGATGTAATGTTGGCAAAGCGCAAAATGCCACTCACCGAACTATCAAACAAAGTAGGTATTACAATGGCTAATTTATCCATCTTAAAAAAAGGAAAAGGAAAAGCCATAAGATTTAGCACTTTAAATGCTATTTGCAATGTTTTAGCATGCCAACCAGGCGATATATTAGAATATTGTGGAGAAGAATAATTACTTCAATTTTCAATTCTTTTCAACTATTTTTTAAAACAACCAATAAGCCAACATGGCGGCCACGTAAGCCATTACCAACATAACCAAAAATTGAACTGTTGTAATTGTCCAGCTGCCAGTTTCTTTTTTAACTATAGCTACGGTACTCATACATTGCAAAGCAAACGCGTAAAACAACAATAGCGAAAGGCAAGTAGCAAAATTATACCTCGGTTCATTAGTTTTGGTATTTATTTCATTTTGTAGGCGAGCTTTTATTAAGGTTTCATCTTCGTCACCACCAATACTATAAATGGTTGATAAGGCACCAACAAAAACCTCTCGTGCAGCAAAAGAAGCAATTATAGCAATACCAATTTTCCAATCGTAACCCAATGGTGCAATTACGGGTTCAATCATCTTACCCAAATAACCCGCATAAGAGTATTCTAAAGCAACCGCATCTTTACTTAAATTATCGTTTTCATTTAGCTGCGTTTGGTAAGCATTTTCAATAAAATCTGCTGATTTGGGGCTAAAGCTGGATATTAACCACAGCACCATCGAAACTACAAAAATCACCTTGCCTGCATCAACCACAAAAGCTTTGGTTTTATAATACATATTGTACCAAACATTTCGCCAATTAGGCATTCGATAAACTGGCAATTCTAACGACCAAAATTGAGCATCGGGCAACTTAGATCTTCTGCCTGCTAACCAAGCCACCAACAAAGTGGCTACCACACCAATTAAATACAAACCCAATAACAGCAAGCCCTGTGCATTAAAAAAACCACTTTCGGTAGCTGGGTACATTATGGCAATTAAAATAGTGTAAACGGGTAAGCGCGCACTACAAGTCATTAAAGGCGAGGCAAAAATAATTGCCATTCGTTCTTTAGGGTTATCAATAGTTCGGGCACTCATAATAGCTGGTATAGCACAAGCCCAGCTCGACATTAAAGGAATTATGCTTTGACCACTTAAACCAAATACCGACAAAAACCGATTGCTAATAAATGATATTCTGGACAAATAACCCGAATGTTCTAAAACGCCTAATAGAAAAAACAGAATTGCAATTTGCGGTATAAAGATTAAAACGCCGCCAAGCCCTGGCAAAATTCCATTACTCACCAAATCGGCCAGCCACGGTATGCCAATATATTGATTGGCTAATTCTGTAAGCTTGGCAAAACCAGCATCAATCCAATCCATAGGTATGGCAGCAAAATAAAACACCGCTTGAAAAACAACTAACAAAGTCAACAAAAAAAGCAATAACCCAAACACAGGGTGAAGCAAAATTTTATCCCACCGTTTCGATTTTTCTAATAATACATTAGGCCTGTTAATATTGGGCGAAATATTTCTAACAATAGAAGCAACAATTTTTTGGCGTTTTAACAAATCAATATTACTTGCCTGCTCAGTGTTTATTAAATTGTTAGTCAACTTTTGTGCGTAGCTGTTCGTAATTATGTCTTCCTCAAAGGCATCATATAAATTTCTACAAAAGGCATTAGGCGTACTAAAACCCTTTTGCTCAATGGTTTGTTTTAATTGCGCCAAACCATCAGCACTTTTCGAGTTCATTAAAACCACCGGGCAGCCTAATAAATCGGCTAACCTATCGGTATTAATACTAATTTTATTTCTTTCTAACTCATCTTTAAAATTAATAACTACTAAGCAAGGTATTTGCAAATCGGCCACCTCTGTAAAAAATAATAAGTTGTCGGTCAACTGCGTAGCTGATAGCACAAAAACAATCGGTTGCTTATTCTCAGCATATTGAAGAATGGCATTTTTGCTTATTTGCTCATCTAAAGAAACACTTTTTAGCGAGCGGATGCCCGGCAAATCCAACACTTCAAACAACAAGTAATTGCCTAATTTTTTTTCAACCGTAGCGCCATTGTAATTGGCCGTTTTTTGATTTAAGCCTGTTAATAAATTAAACAAACTGCTTTTGCCCGAGTTGGGCTTTCCTACCAATGCAAATTGCTTCATTGTTAAATCTTGAAACATTCAATTTTTTCAAAATCGGAGTTGCGCAAAGTCAACAGCTTTCCGTTTACTGTTAAATTAATCAGCCTTGCATAACCAGGACTATAATTTTTTACCACCACCGTACCCAAAGTGATTCCGTTAGCTAACAAAAAATTCTCGAACCCTTTACCAGCATTAAAGCTGGTAACAATGGCTCTTTCTCCTTCCGTAAAATTATGTAGTGTTACTAATTCCATTAAGTAATGCAAAAGTAATCACTTATTTATAATAATTCTAAATAAGCTTACACAAAAAGAAATCTATTTAGTAGGCCCTACAAAACCATAACTTATTTTTTTAGAAGCGAAACCATAATACTCGCAAAAACTTTGGTCGCACTTTCCGCTCAAATACTGTTCCGCTGCACTCCACAGTATAACCGCTGCAATTGCGGCTAATTTGGAAACTTTGCCCTGCCGTGGTAAACATGTTAATAAAAAAGCCTCTTATAAAATAAAAATTGAGTAAAATACAGCTTCACTACTCTTGGGCTAACTCATCTTTCTTATTCAACAATAAATAATTTCTTTTCTTTGCATTAATATAATTGGTACATTAATTTATGAACGTTTTAATACTTGGTTCGGGTGGCAGAGAACATGCCTTTGCTTACTACATTAATAAAAGTAAAATGCTTAGTCAACTATATGTAGCGCCCGGCAACGCAGGCACACATACAATAGCAAAAAATGTAAATTTAACCCTTACCAATTTCGATCAAATTAGCAACTTCATTTTAAAAAACAATATTGAGTTGTTAGTAGTTGGGCCAGAGCAGCCTTTGTGTAATGGCATCAGCGATTATTTAAAACAAAATGAATCTCATCATAAACTTAACATAATTGGGCCAACAAAAGCAGGTGCTTTATTAGAAGGCAGTAAAGCATTTTCTAAAAAATTTATGCTGCGCCATAACATACCAACGGCCGCTTATTTTAAAGTAAATGAAAGCAATTACCAAGCAGGTATTAGCTTTATTGAAGCGCAAAAGCCACCCATTGTTTTAAAAGCAGATGGCTTAGCAGCAGGTAAAGGCGTTTTAATTATTAACAACAAAGCAACTGCCAAAATAGCCTTAAAAGAAATGCTTGATGGCCAATTTGGCGATGCCGGAAAAACGGTTGTAATTGAAGAATTTTTAAGTGGCATTGAGTTTTCTGTTTTTGTTTTAACTAATGGTTCACAATATAAAATTTTACCTACCGCAAAAGATTACAAGCGCATTGGCGAAGGCGATACGGGTTTAAATACTGGTGGTATGGGAGCGGTTTCGCCAGTACCTTTTGTTACTAATAAAATAATGAGCGATGTTAAACTGCAAATAATTGAACCTACGCTAAAAGGCTTACAACAAGAAAACATTGACTATTGTGGTTTCCTCTATTTTGGCTTAATGCAAACCGATAGCGGAACAAAAGTTATTGAGTATAATGTTAGATTGGGCGACCCTGAAACCCAAGTGGTGTTACCAAAAATTAATAGTGATTTGGTAGCATTGTGTTTAGCTTGTTGTAACAATAATTTAGATAAATTTGATTTAGACGTAGATGAAAGATATGCCACAACGGTAGTTTGCGCATCAGAAGGATATCCTAAAAAATACGAAAAAAACAAAGTAATAAAAGGCATTACTGAAGTAACCGACAGCATTGTTTTTCAAGCTGGTACTAAATTAGAAAAAAATGAAATTGTAACTAATGGTGGCCGGGTTTTAAGTGTTACAGGTTTGGGCAATACTTTAGCCGAAGCACTTTCCTCATCATACCAAAGCATTAACAAACTTTGTTTTGATGGCATTTATTTTAGAAAAGATATTGGCTTTGAATTTAAATAAAAGTAAAAATGAATCGTATTAAAATTAAACTACCCGAAGTAATTCACTTTAGCACCGCCATACCAATTCGTATTACAGATATTAACTACGGCAACCATTTAGCCAACAATAAAGTATTGAGTATTTGCCACGAAGCAAGGGTTCAATTTTTTATAAACTATGGTTTTGAAGAATTGGATATTGATGGAGTTGGTGTGATAATGTCGGACACTGGCATACAGTTTTTAAAAGAAGCAAAATATGGCGACACGTTAATTATTGATATGTCGATAGCCAATATTTCTAAATGTACTTTCGATTTGTTTTATCATTTAAAAATAGAAACAAGTAAGGTAACCGTTGCAAAAGTAAAAACAGGAATGGTTTTTTATAATTACGACTTAGGTAAAATTGTGGCAATGCCAGCGGTTTTTAAAAATAAGTTTTAACAAGCACTCCGCTTTTACAACCGATATGCTTTTTTAAAAACAATAATTCACATAACTGTACAACACTTTAAGGTTTTAGAAAGATGTTTAAAAGCTGTAAAGCTAAACTCTTGGGCAATTTCGGTTAAGCTGTAATTTTAATGGTGTATGCGAACTATATGGAGAGACAGTTGACTCTCATATAAATTATGACCTCTTTAAATTACGACCAAAATGATGGCAATCGAAAATTCGTATCAATACTATTTTGGCAATGCCGCATAAGTAAAAAATGGCGATAAAATAAGTTTACCTATATTGTAAAACTAAATTTAATTTCTTGTCCGCAAAACAAAAGGATTTTGAATTATTTGCTATGAATGAAAAAATTAAACAAAAGATAATTAATGTTTGCAATGAGAAGATTGAAAAAAAAGGAGAAAATGTAGGGCTTTCGTTTTATGCTTTTTTCGCCAATAAAAACGATAACCCAAAATTGTTAATGGAGGTTGCCACTTGGTGGATTATGGAGCATAAACTTGATCATTTTGAAAAAGCTAAAAAAATTAAAGTACTTGTTCAAAGTGAATTATAATAGCCAACAGCTAAAAGCAATAGGTATAACATTAGCACCAGAAAAACTGAATGGATAAACTTACAGTTCGCCTATTAACGCTTTGTACAAAAGTGAGTACCTAAAAAGTTGGAAACCATAAGGTCAAATAGTAAACGAAACCGCCAATCCTTATCAAACTTTATAAAACATTTTTTATAATGCCACGGCTTTGTTACATTCGTAAAGTAATAATTTGTGTTTAACACACAATTAATGTTCTTACCATTTAAATTTTATTTGAAGAGGTAACGTATAAATTTGATAAAATGTACAAGTCTACAGTAACGGTATTGTTGTTATTTTCAATAGTCTTTTGTGGCTATGCACAGGTAAATATAAAAGGGCAAATACAAGATGCCGACAATGGCGACAACTTAATAGGCGCATCAATTTTAATTAAAGAAACCGCCACCGGCACCACAACCGATTTTGATGGTACTTTTCAGTTAAAAGTAAAAAGCCTGCCAGTTACCTTAGTTGTTTCTTATTTAGGGTATGATGCGCAAGAGCATATTGTTACTACTGCTGCCGAAAAAATTAAAATCAAATTAAGTACTACTTCGCTTTTAACAGAAGAGATTGTAATAAAAGGCCAACTAATAGATGAGAAAAGAAAAACAGCGGCCTTAACCATTGAATCACTTAGCCCAATTGCTATAAAGCAAACCGCTTCCGAAAATTTTTACGATGGCTTAGGAGCTTTGAAAGGCGTAGATTTAACAAGCGCAAGTTTGGGCATTAAAGTAGTTAACACACGGGGTTTTAATAGCACAACTCCAGTACGTATTTTACAAACTATTGATGGTGTTGATAACGCATCACCAAGCGTAAATTTTGCCTTAGGTAATTTTTTAGGATCGTCAGAATTAGATTTGCTTAGTGTGGATTTGATAGTAGGTGCCAGCTCCGCATTTTATGGGCCAAACGCTTTTAATGGCGTTATAAAAATGATTTCGAAAGATCCATTTTTTTCAAAAGGCTTATCGGCTTATGTAAAAGCTGGTGAACGAAACATTCTCGAAACAGGCATCCGTTGGGCAGATGGACTGAAGAACAAAAACGGAAACGATGTACTTGCTTACAAATTTAATTTTTCAGTTTTAACTGCCGATGATTGGGAAGCCAATAATTTTGTAGCAATTGATTCTTCTAAAGTACCCAACGGGCATTATGCTGGTTATGATGCCGTTAATATTCACGGTGATGAATATTCCACCGCTTTCGATTTAAGAAAAGTGGCGCCTTGGTCTTCACGAGGAATGACTATTTTTTATCGTAACGGTTATAAAGAAAGTGAATTATTAGAATATGAAACAGAAAATTACAAAGCCAACCTATCTTTAAATTTTCGTTTACAACCTGCCAAAGGCTCAGCATCACCAGAGTTGATTTGGGCTAATAATTTTAGCCAAGGAAGTACCATATTTCAAGGTTCGGCCCGCTTTCGTTTGCAAGATGTGCGCTACTTTACTTCGCGAATAGAGTTGCGAAAAAGAGATAAATTTTTTTTAAGAGCTTACGCAACTGCCGATGGCATTGGCGATACTTACAATCCATTTGCTACGGCACAAAAACTAAACGAAGCCGCTAAAAGCAATGAACTTTGGGCCAGCTTATATACCAATACTTGGTTAAGTAATTTTGGGCAACGGGCAATTGAATTGGGCTATCCTTTATTAGAAGTAATTAATGGAATGCCTACTTACAACGAAGCTGCACGCAATGCTTTTTTTGCTAACCCAAGCGTGCAAGATTCACTTAGCAGTTGGCACTTACAAGCGGTTGATATTGTTAATTCCTCTTCCGAACAAGGAGGAAAACCATTTTTACAACCAGGTACACCAGCCTTTCAAGAAGAGTTTGATAGAATAACGGGAACGCTAACTTCGGCAGGCGGGGCAAAATTTTTTACTGCTTCCGAGGTGTATAATGCAGCCGGCGAATATATTTTTGAACCGAAATTTTTAGATAAAATTACTGTTGGGGGAAGCTACCGTTTATACACGCCCAATACCAAAGGAACTATTTTTGCAGATACTACAGATATGCTGACCATCCGTAACCAAGAAGTTGGTTTTTATGGCGGTACTGAAAAGAAGTTTTTCGACAACAGCTTATCTGTAGCTTTAACAGGTAGGGTAGATAAAAATCAAAATTTTAATTGGATCGCTACCCCAGCAGCTTCTATTGTTTATAAACCAACTGAAAATGACTATTTTAGGCTTTCTTTTTCTTCTGCCATACGCAATCCAACTTTGCCCGATCAATATTTTTGGTTAGATGTTGGTCCAGCTATCTTTGCGGGCAGTGTTAAGGGTTTTACCGATTTGATAACTATAGATTCTTTTGAAGATTTTGCTTTTGATTTAGATGTTAATCGTTTAAACTATTTTAATATTGCCCCCATCCAACCCGAAAAAGTAAAAACTTTAGAGCTGGGTTATCGCAGTGTTTTTTGGGAAGACATTTATTTTGATGCCAGCTATTACTACAATATTTACGATCAGTTTTTAGGTTACCGTGTAGGGCTTGATATAGATTTTAATGAACTAAACCTACCAATAAATACACAAGTGTTGCGGGCCTCTGCCAATGCAGAAAGTCAAGTAACTACGCAGGGTTTAGCAGTTGGCCTTAATTACTACTTCAAAAAGTTTTACCAATTGGCCGGTAACTACACGTGGAGCAAGTTAAACACCCAAACCGACGATGAAATTATTCCTGCCTTTAACACCCCAGAACATAAGTTTAATTTAAGTTTCTCTGGCCGTAATGTTCCTTTTAGTTTTGGCAATTTAAAGTTTGATAATTTTGGTTTTAACATCAATTACAAATGGATAGATAGTTTTTTATTTGAAGGCTCGCCACAGTTTACCGGTATTATACCACGGTACGATTTGTTAGATGTGCAAGCAAATTACGAATTTCAAAAAATTAATACCACCTTAAAAATTGGTGCATCTAACATCCTCAATAATTTACATTTCGAAACAGTTGGTGGCCCCTTAGTTGGTCGCTTGGCTTACGTAAAACTAACCTACGATTTTAAGAGAGATAAATAGAGGTCAGACAGATAGATTACAGACGGACAGATTGCAGACAGATAGATTACAGATCTCAGATGGATTAGCGGTAATCCGAACATCTGCAAATCTTTAATATAACATCTGAATATCTAACATCTCAAATCTGAACATCTAACATCTAAACATCTGATTTGTTTAATTATTTGTATATTGTAAGTATGTTTTACGATGTTGAGACTAAATTTAACCAAATAAAAATTATATTTATGAAACAATTTTTTACACTATTTTTATTTTCAATTTTTTGTGCTAGCATTTTTGCACAAGAAAGATACACCGAAGAAATTTTTACTGATGGCGAAATTAAGGTAACCGAGAATGTGAATTACGCTACCAATGCTACCATTTTAGCCTTATTGTTTAATCCTGCCGTTAACGAGTTTGTGCCAGAACCTTTATTTATGGATGTGTACGAACCCGACACAAGTGTTGATACAGAAACAGATAGACCAATGGTAATGATAGTACACGGCGGCGATGGTTTACCAATATATGCTAATAATACTTGTTTTGGTGATAAGTTAGATTCGGTAACAGTAAATACAGCTCGTAAATTAGCTAGAATGGGTTATGTAGCAGTTGCACCAAACTATAGGCTCGGCTGGAATCCGTTAGCACCAACACAAGATGTTTTTTTAGATGGTTTAGTTGATGCAGCAGCTCGTGTTTCGCAAGATTTACGTGCCTGCGCAAGGTATTTAAGAAAAGATATTGCAGAAAACGGCAACAATTATAATATTCATTCTGAAAAATTTGGTATTTGGGGAACTGCAACTACCGCAGGCACTTATGCTGCATTTACAGCTTATATAAATGAATTGGAAGAGGTACAATCACCAACTTATTTTGTAACCGATACTACAGGTAATATTTACAATGTATTTAATGAAATGGAAGTTGGCAATTTAGATGGAACCGTAGTAGGTATTAATGCAGCTGGCGATACAACCAACTATGTCAATACCCCAAACTATTCCAATGCGTTTCAAATTACGGCCGTAGGTTCTGCAATTTCTTTAGATGCCGGAGTTATTGATGCCGATGAACCTCCAATGATTATGTTTGGCAACCCCAATAGTAAAGTAACCTCAGTACCCGAAGGGCCAATTCAATTGCCTTCAACAGGCGAAGTTGTTGCTTTCGTTCAATTGTCACAAGGGCTAATTAAAGAAGCAAACGATGTTGGGGTTAATAGTGCTTGGGAAAACCATACCTTTACCGATCAATATTCATTAGCCCAACAAGGCCACCCTACCTTTGGAGAAGTAGAAGGTTGGTTACCGCTACATGGTGACCCAGAAAACGAATATCCTTGGGTACATTGGGACCCAGCTACTTGTTCTGTTGATTCTTTATCTCAAGCCAGTTTTCCTGGTATGGATAGAGATTATGCACTGGCTCAAATTGATACCATGGCAGGTTATTTTGGGGTGCGTGCTTGTATTAGCCTTGGTTTAAATTGCCCAAGTATTACCAGCATAAAAGAAACATTATTAGAAGAAAGCGTTGTTGATGTTTCACCTAACCCAGTTACAAACGCAGTGCGCTTAGTAGCCAAAAATGGGCTGGTAATGCAGTCGGTAGAAATTTATAATACTAACCTTCAATTAGTAAATAAATTTGCTGTTAACCATACCGTTTTCTATAAAGATGATTTAAATTTAAGCTCAGGAATTTACGCTGTTTTGGTAAGATTTGAAAAAGGCATTGTCAACAAAAAAATAGTAGTAATAAAGTAAATTTTTTTGGTAAGATATTTTAAAAAAGGCGTTCATTTTAATGAGCGCCTTTTTTAATTTGGTTTTGATAGTATAGTCTCAGTAAAAAAATATATTAAATTTATATGCTATGTTTTTAAAATTGTAAAGTGAAAAGAAGCGCCCTCATATTGGTTAGGTGTGTAGTATATTTTACCGCCATGTAAACTAACTATTTTTCTACATACTGATAAGCCTAAACCATTTCCCGGAAACTTGTGCCTTAAGTTTAGTCTTTTAAAAGGCTTAAAAATAGTGTCTTGAAATACTTCTTTAATACCAATTCCATTATCTTTTATTGTAAAATGCCATACTGCTTCATTTTCTTTAAATGTTATTTCAATTGTAGGTATTTTTGATTGATTAAATTTAACGCCATTTGATATTAAATTTTTAAAAAGCACTTTCATTTTTTTGGGGTTACAATTTATTTTTTGCTTAGGAAGATTTATTTTTAATAACGCATTACTTTTATTTATTAAGATGCCCAAATCATCAATTGCACTTTTAACTACTTGTCCTAAATCTACCCTTTCAAATTTATCTTTTATTTTTTCTATTTTCGAATAGTCCAAAACCTGTCTGATTAAAGACGCCATTCTTTGTGTTTCTTTTATAATGTAATTTAAACTTTCTACCCCATTCTTGTCAAAAACACCTGCATATTTGTTTTGAAGTAACCTCGAAAATCCCTCTATTGTTGATAATGGCTCTTGTAAATCGTGTGAAGTAGCATAGGCAAATTGTTCTAAATCAATATTTGCCATTTCTAATTTGGCGTTCAATTCTCTAAGTTCTTTATTACCCCTAATCAATTCCAGTTCCATTATTTTTCTCGGAGTTATATTTTCATAAGCCCCCAAAATACCAATAACTTTATTTTTCGAATTAAATAATGGTATTTTACTTGTTCTTAACCAATTTATTGGCCCATCATCAACTGTTTGAGATTCCTCAAAATTGATTTGTGATACGCCGCTATCCATTACTTCCTTATCAATCTTTCTATAAAAGTCAGAATCTTTTTTACTCCAAGGCAAGTCATAGTCGCTTTTACCAATTATTTCATCGGTTGACGTTAAACCTGCAGATTTAGCAAAATTCAAATTACATCCTAAATAGATGCTTTCTCTATCCTTCCAAAATACAAATGACGGAATATTATCTAATACTAATTGAAGGAATTTTTCTTTTTTTTGCAAATTCAAACTCATAATGAATAAAATACGTTAGAAAAAGTAAGAGGTTAAAAGATTTTATGTATTAAAAATTTGCTGTCAATTTATAAAAGTGAAAAGAAAATCAGTTTACCGTTTTCTTTTTCAATCTTTCTAAAACCAAAAACTTATCGTCCATTACATTTCCGGTAAAAATTAAATTACCAAAGGTAGCAGCCACCGACGAACCCGACATCTCATTGCCATCTTCTACATAAATTTTTTCAACTGAATAATCGTTGATGCTTCTATAAATAATTTTTATAATTTCAGAAGGAGCGATTTTCTTTTTGCCTGATGCATAAGTTTGAAACGCCAAGAGCTTGGGATGAGCTCCAATCCAAATATTGCCTACTTCATCAAATTCAATATTGTCAACACCGGTGCCACAAGGTATATCTTCTATAAAGGTAAGTGAACCGTCTGGCTTTTTATCATACACTTTTACCAAAAAATCGCTTACGGAAGCCACAAAAAGTAGGTTTCGTTTTTTATCATAATTAATACCGTTGGCATAAGCAATGCCCTTGGCCACTTCCTTGTAATTTGTGCCATCAAAATACACTACATTTGAAATTGCTAAGCCGCTGTACTCTTCAAATAATTTTTTAAACCCTTTGGTATAAGCATGATCATTAGTAAAGTAAAAACGGTTTTCATCTATCATTACCACATCGTTTGGGCTTACCATTGTTGGGTGTTTTAGGGTTTTTATATGATTTAAAATTTGATCACGCAATTTAAAAACTTCTAATGAATGCCCTTGCGAGGTATGATTAACCGCCATTACATAATAAGTAGCATCTTTTTTAAAAAATGAAATGCCATGTGGGGCAAAAGGTTGATTGAAAGAAGCTGTTAAATGAATGGGGGTGTAATTGTCGTTTTTTAAGTCAATTAAATATAGACCACCTTTTTCTTCTTCTTTTGGTGGATGCACAATTCGGTTGGTTGAAGAAATTAAAGCAAAACTATCTACTCTGCTAATCATAATATCTTCTGCTCCTTTTAGTGCAATTTTTTTAAGTATTTTTCCATCAAACTGAGGTTCAATAGTTCTGAAAGTACCTATTGAAATTATGGTTTTACCTATAAATATGAGTAGTAGTAGTAGTAGTAGTAATAGCGAAGCAAATATTTTAAGTTTCATAATTTTTTCTAAGTTAGTGTTTGTAAATGATTTGAGGCTATTTCTATTGAAAAAAGCAACGTTTAAAAAATACATACGAAGAAAATTGTTTGAAAATTAGCCCCGATTGAAGTGGTTATGCTATTGTGCAGCATGGGTTTTTTGAAGCGAGGGCAATAGCATTTGAACGAAAAGCGGGACGGGTGTTTATTCAAAGCTCATGAGTTTCGCTTCAAAAAATAGAGCAATATATAATTTATGTTGTTAAATAAATTTATAATTTTTAAGTTTAAATTTTTACAGTAGCTCGTTATCACCTTGCCTAAGTCTTATTAATTATTTAAGCTATAATATTTGATACCGTTCATTAAAATGTATAGGCTACTATTAAGGAAAAAAGGTTTCCAACAATTAACATTTATTTATTATTATTAATTATATAATTAAAAAAATAAACATAAAAGTTGAAAACCATGATTGAACTCAAAAGTACACAATTAGAATTAACTACTGGTCATTTTTTAGATAGAATAAAAAAGGGCTACCAAAATGATAGCCCTTTCTTTTTTACTCAAAGTATGTTTTTCACATTGAAAATTTTCTTCTTCTACTATTTGCCATTTTTACAGCACCAAAACACATCATTAATAAAGCTAAAGTAATTAAACCCCACTGACTTAAGGTCGGTATTTGTGGTGTTGTACCAAAATTAGCCCCATCTGCAGTTCCATCGCCATTTATTTCAAATGCAAATGGCCCTTCAGTACCACCTAATTGAGCATAACAAATAGGGGCTGTGCCGGCCACAACTTGTACCGTATAAGCACCACAAGGAAATGGCCCCGGTAAACTGTAATCACCCGTAGCAGCATCAACCGCAACTGGCGAACCCGCAACTGGCATTCCATTGCTATCTAAAATTTCCACCATCATACCTGTAATGTCGCACATTGGCTCTTCTACATTTACATTACCAACTATAGCATCTTCACAAACACCGCAGTTTTCTTCTCTAATTACGGTTATTGGGTTTGACAATACGGCACAAGTAGCTGCTGCAACAATAGCAAGGGCATCGTCGCCAACTGCAGGCGTAAAGTTCGGATCATCAAAATTTACCCACCATATAGAACATTGACCTACGCCAGCAGCATCTAATAAAAATGGAGGTGCCATAGGTAAACCTAATATAATACCAGCTGCATCGGTAATTACCCAAGCACCATTAGCACCTGTGCCCGAATCGTCAATGGTAACTTCAATGGGTTCATCTATACCGTCATCTGTACAGATGGTAATTGGGTTACCTTGTGGCGATGAAATGGTAGAAGCCACTACTTCAACTCGATCAACTGTAATTGGGTTAGATAAAAAGGCGCAACTTGAGGCAGCTACCAAGGCTAATGCATCATCTCCAAGCATGGGGTTAAACATGGCATCATCAGAATTGAAATACCAAATGGAACATTGCCCAACACCAGCTCCATCTAAATCAAATGGAGGTGCGGCAGGTAAGCCTAATATAATGCCAGCTGCATCGGTAATTACCCAAGCACCAGTTCCGCCACCATCTGTATCAATAGTTACATCAATTGGGTCGGCTACACCATCTATACAAATACGAGTAGGGTCGGTGGTAGATATTGTGGACATTGCCGCATTACACGGATCGGAACAACCACCACAAGTTAGCATACCAGATAAAGCAGGCAACAGACAAGCAGCAGGCGGTGTAAAAGTTACATCACCAGTAAAATCATACGTTAATACCTCTCCATCGGCAGCGCACATTAATGGCGATCCAGCAGCTGCAGCGCAAACTGTATTATCGGCTGCAATTAGTTCTGCGCTTAACATTCCACACGTTCCATCTCCAGCAGTATTTACTATTAAGTTAGGGTATACATTAATGGTAATACCGCCATCGGCATTTAAATCATCGGCTAAGCTTGGTGAAGCAGGTCCGGCAATAGGGTCGCCATTATCACAAGTTATTGCGTTAAATGTAATATTAAAACTATTTAAACTACAAGTTTGGTTGGCTACCATTGGTAACTGAATGCATAATTCATTGGTGTTGGCGCCTGCTACGCCAGCAATTACGCCTGCTGAAGCACCATCAATATTTATATCAAAATTAATACCTTGCGTGGCATCTACCAATGTAAAACATAAATCTATTGGGCCATCACCATCACAAAGTTCTACGGGTGATACTATATTAGGATTGGCTGCTAAACCATCGCAAGGTGCATTACAATTAGCACAAGTTAAAGTACCCATTAAAGTTGGTAAAGGGCAATCTGCTGGCGGTGCGGTAAAGTTGGTTAATGCCATATCGCCTGTAAAATCAAAATCAAAAGTATCGCCATCCATAGCGCAGGTAAATGGTGCATCGGCTGCTGTTGCGCAAATGGTACCATCAATAGCTACTAACTCTGCGTTTAACATTCCGCAAGTTCCATCGCCCATAGTATTAACGGTTAGGGTAGGATAAACAGGTACGTTTATTGGGTTGAAATCTGCCCCTGTTAAATCTTCTACTAAAGTAGCGCCACCCAAAATGCCTGGATAATCAGTACCATCTGCACAAGTAATGGCCTCAATTAAAATAACCACATCTATTACATCGCAAGTTTCATTTACTGGAGCGTTTATAGTTACACACAACTCATTTGGATTGCCGCTTGCAACACCTATTAAGGCTACGGAAGCGCCATCAATTGTACCTGTTACAGTCAAACCTTCGCTTGCATCTACTAAAGTTAAGCAAATATCGGCCATTGCGCCAGAACATACTTCGGTTGGTATATCGGGTAAACCAGCTCCTATGTCAATACCTTGGCAAACTGGGCCACACATAGCGCAAGCTTCGGTAGTAGCCACATAAATAGAATTGCAAGATTGAGAAACACCGTAATCAAAAGGGCCGCCTGTAAAATCTGCATTAAAAGTTTCGTCATTATTTGTACAGGCTTGAGTTTGTGTATCACAAGCCATACCATCGGCATTTTGTAATTCTACCGTTAAAGTACCACAAGTAGCTGCATCTGCAGTAACATCTACTGCTGTTAGTGTTGGGTAAAATGTAACAGTATGTCTTTCAGGATCGGGGCAAAACGCTCCTCCATTATCATTATCGGCGATTAGCGCAAAGAATGTTACGGTTAAAGGCTCGCAAGTATTATTTATTATTGGCATTGAAACAAAATTACTATTACACACCGTTCCTAAAGTAAAGCCAAATGCTTGGCCAACCGAAGTTGCTCCGCCACCTAAATCAAAAGTCATCACATCAGGGTCAACAATATCGGCCGGCGTAAAAGTTGCGGGAGCTTCTCCTGGAGCACCTGTAGCTGGGTCTATATAAACTACTGGAAATACATCGTATGCATCGTTGCCTGGAATAGTGGAGCTTTCTTCTTGAGTCAAACCACAAGAACCACCAGGAAAAAATTCTGCACCTTCGCCTGAACATTCATTAATTGGTACTTGATAATCTGAATCAAAAGTACAAGTAGCGCAATTCGCAGGATCATCCATTGTAACTATCACATCATCAATACAAGGTACGCCATTACAATCTACTACCGCAAAGTAAGTTGTTGTTATTGTAGGGTTCACATTTGCTGGATTAGTTGTTGAAACTGTTGTTCCTGCAATATCATTAACATCAGTAACCCAGGCTACAAAATCGCAAGCTGAAGGTGGATCAACATTTGGTGTGAAGGTTACGCAATTAGAAGTAGTTGCCGCAGCTGGAACTGTGCCATCTGGAAAAGCAGGATCGAAATTACCGGTTGCTCCGTTTTCATCTTCAATACCTTGTACGGCTGTATCAGTTCCTCCATCACTTTGGCAATCAATACAATTAATGGTTACGGTATTATCTGGGCAAATAATAATTTGACCTGTAACTGTTTCGCCTCCACCAAAATGAGCAATGTTTTGATAATCGGCTACAAAACAAGTTTGACCACCAATTGTTGCCAGGTAAGTACATATAATTCCACTAATGGCATCGGTAGGGTTTAAATCATCCCAAAACAAAGCTACAATAGCATTAGGGGCTATAGGATCTGGGATAGGGTCTTCGCTAAGATTTGTTTCATCTACACAAGCGAAGGTTACATAACCATTAGAACCCACACAAACATCGGTATAGGTTACGCCAAAAAAATCGAAGCTAAATCCTAAAGGAAGTGGCCCACTACCTGCATCATCGCCCAGTGCTAAATCTACACAATCTGCTGGATTATCGGCCACGGCCGTGCAAGAACCTGCAGCGGCTGTTGTTACGGTATAATCAATAAATTCTTCTGGTATAACTTCATTTAAAGTAGCCTCTAAAGTAAAAGGATCGCCTGGACAAACTATTCCGTCGGCTACTGCCTCTACTGATAAGGGATCGCAGACACAAGCTTTATCTAAGCCTGTAATGGTAGCTCCGCAGAGCGCATCGTCAACTCCTGTTAAAACAACATCAACTGGTGTACCGCTTGGGAATGGGCCATAAGTGGTAATGCCTGTTGCGGTAATATTGGCTTGCGGGCCAGCTACATCAACTGTGTAAGCTGAGTTACCTGTGCCAATATTGGTTACATTCACTTCCACGTAAAACCCAGATTCATCACCTGGTTGGCAAATAGCGGTGGCGGTAGCGGTTGGTGTTGAGCAAGCAATTGTTAAACAAAAATCACAACTTGCCGTTGAAGGAGAATCTTGGTATATCAATAAAACATAATCAGTACCTTGCACTAAGCCGGTAAGGTTGCCACTTACATTGCTTAAACAATTACTGGCGGTAGTCAAACAATCCGTTTCATAAGCTTCAATACCTAAATTACAATCTGTAGCTTGCCCGTCACCATCATCAAATGTCAAATCAATAGGGTCACCAGCAACAGTAGTGATAGGAGCTGTCCAACTAAACCAAGCAACTGCATCACCACCAAAATCGCAGGTAGGACTTGGGTTGCCACTATCGGTATATGCTGAAAAATCAAACCCTGTTACGCAAGTACCTGCAGCTACATCTTCAGGATATGGTGTAGCTGTAGCACACTCATCATTAGGTGGTGGCGGTGGTTGGGTTCCTATACATACATCAAAAACAGAATCTTGTCCTGCAGTTGCAGTCCAAGTATAAATTCTTACGTAGTATGTAGTGCCTGGCACTAAACCTGTTATTGTGCTTGTATTTGGATCGCTACAAACAATATTGGTTAATGCACCACAACTACCAGACCATACGGAATGATATAAGTCGGTTGTACTGCCAGTTACGTTAGTTAAATTTATTATATGATCTGTATTTGTAGCCACGAAAGTGAACCATATATCGTCATCTTCAGTACCACCACATATAGTATTATCTTCTGGAGGCGTATCTAAACCTGAATCTGTTGCAGACTCTATGGTAGCATTAATTACCATACCACAAGCAAGATCTGCATTAACAGGAAGCGCAATTGCATCGGCGCACATATCATTGGCTGGTGGTGGTGGTGGCGGCAGTGGCTCGTAAGCACAAACACTAAAAGTACCAACTGCATCATTGCTAAATTCCCATACCCTCACATATATTATATCACCGGGCGTTTGGCCTGTTAGCTCTATTAATGAGAAAGCACCATCAGGGCTGTCATCATCATCACATTCTATTTGAGTTAATGCGCCACAAGCACCAGAATATAACGACATGCCTGAGTCGGTAATGGTTCCACTGCCGTCATTATTTGTTTCTACCGAAACAATTCCACTTGCAGGTACGGTTACAGAATACCATACATCTCCGCCAGCGTAACTTGCACAAGTTGGTGCAGCCTCACCAGAATCGGTAGCTGCCGTATTGTCAACTGGGCTTGCTACGCAAGTTTCGGTAGCATCTACTGTAAGCGGTATTGCATTGATACATAAATCATTAGCTGGTTGAGCTAAGGTATTAGTGTTAGACAAAGTAATAAATAGGGCTGTTAAGCAAAAAGCTAAGGCTTGTAATATGTATTTACTTCTTTTCATAATATTCGATCTAATAATTTTTAATTTTTGAAGAGTTTAATTGGTAAGATACGATTTGGCAAAGCATTAACTTTGTAAGCACTACTAAAGTTGAGCTGTTTTAAAACTGATAACAGCTGATTTTTAGTCACCTCTTTTTCCATTACTATATACAAACCTTCAGGTTCCCATTGGTATTTTAAAAAACCGTCTGTTTTGCGTAACAGTAAATCATCAAAATTTTGGTTGGCATTTTGATCAAAAGAAATTTGGAAAATTTTGACTTCTTTTTCATCTGATAAATTTGTTGCTAAAACTGAATTTACAACCACCAAGCTTGAAACGAATAAAAATAGAATTATTAATCTTTTTTTCATATTTGAAAATATTTTAATTTAATGTTCAAAATTGGGTGTTTTTGGGTATGAAATAATAAGCAATGTAACTATTTTTTCTAATGTCTATAAATATAAGAAGTACAGAACACTTATTTTTACATTAATCATATTACAATATCACATGCTACTATTTCATTAAATAGTATGCTTAAAAAAATATTGCTTTTTAAAGAAAAGATAAATGATTGTATTGACAGGCTAACATGAAGCCTTATTAAAACCATAACAATTTTAAGGCCCTGTTGGAAAATTTCCACCATCTGTGTCGCAATTAGTAATTACGGTTATAGTGCACTCTGCTGTGTTACTTGTTGAACCATCGGCGCCCATTAATTGTAAGGTGAGGTTATAAGTACCAATGCTTGGTATTAGTGTAACATCAACTACATCGTCGCTAACTATGGTTGTACCCATTGTGTTGATAAATGCTGTTGCTGTGCCGCCATAAGTTGGTGTTGAGGTAGTGGCGGTATCTGGATTGTCGTCTGAGGCATTTATTGATATTGAACCTCCGGCACATAAGTCTATTTCTGCTGGGCAGTTTAGCGAAGCCATTGGAGGTGGTAAAGCAGTGCACGTGGTTGGGTCTAATGTAAAGGTATCTGTACATCCATCGGCTGTGGTTACTATAAAGTTGGTCGGTGGTGGGTCATCACCTGGATTAGTTGGCCCAAAGGTTGGTGGGTCAACTGCATCGTTTGGACAAGCGGCTTTTATGGTATAGTTGCAAACTTCATCGTTTCTAACTATTGTAGGGGTTTGCGCTGGTGGAAAAATGGTAACTGTTACTAACTGATCGCAAGTGTTTCCACAAGCGGTAATGGTCATTGTTAAATCAACATCGGTAGGGTCGCAACCTGCTGCAGCAACCTGACTTGGGTCAAACTCATAAAATTCGTCGCCAGAATTGGGCACATTTCACAAAGAAATGTGATATCCAAAAACGGTTAATACGACAGAACGAAGCTGGAAAAATAGCCCTCGCCATTCCACCTAATAGACAGCAGTAGTTTATCATTTTTTGATTAAAGGCTTATGAAGCAATTATAAAAATGGTATTTGAACAAATCCGATAGCTATAATGAGCGACCAAAATTTGATGCGTGTTTGATATTTTAAATCAAAGAATATTTTGAGTTTACGTTCGCCATAATATAAACTTAGGTTTTTTAACAAGTTAGCCTGCGTTGGTTTTGTTTATACATGCGTGCAATATATTTTTACCGAATATCTAATAATTGAAATTAGTTTTAGGGCTGGGCTTATGCTTCTATTTTTAATTGTTTAATTTTTATTCTAAACGCTGCTACCAACAAAGTCATAAATGGACTAATCCAATTAAAAATGGCGTAAACAAAATAGTCAGCTACCGACACACCAAGCACGCCCGATTGATAGGCTCCACAGGTGTTCCATGGCACTAATACAGATGTAACAGTTCCTGAATCTTCAAGAGTTCTGCTGAGGTTTTCGGGTGCAAGATTTTTATCTTTATAGGCTTTTGCAAACATTTTACCTGGTACAACAATTGCCAAGTATTGATCGGAAGCAGTAATATTTAATGCCAAACAACTTGCTACTGTACTGGCAAATAAACCAAATACTGTATTGGCAATACTTAAAAGTGCGCTGCTAATTCGGGCTAATGCGCCAATGGCATCCATTACACCGCCAAAAACTAATGCGCATATTACCAACCATATTGTTCCTAACATACCGCTCATACCGCCGGTAGAAAAAAGGTCATTTAGTTCGGTATTGCTTGTTTTAACGGCGGCATCTACTGTCATAGCGTTCATCATGCCTTTGTAGGCAGCTTTAACACTCATAGTTGTTTCGCCAGAAATGCTTAAAATTATGTCGGGTTGGAATACAATTGCTGCAATTCCGCCAAACATTGTTCCGAAAAATAAAGCAATTAATGGTTTCGTTTTCATTATTACCATTGCTATTACTGCTATTGGAACAAGAAAAAGTAAAGGGGTAATATGAAAGGCGCCATCAATCGCTTCCATTATTTTACTGGTATCTGCATTGCCAGTTGTTTTTTGTGTAAAACCAAGTATAATAAATACTATAAATGCTATGGTTATTGATGGTATAGTGGTGTATAACATATAACGAATGTGCGTAAACAAATCTGCCCCAGCCATCGCAGGCGCAAGGTTGGTAGTATCGGAAAGCGGTGATAATTTATCGCCAAAATATGCTCCTGAAAGTACGGCACCTGCCACCATACCTAACGGCAAACCAATAGCTTTTCCAATACCTATAAGGGCAATACCTACAGTAGCAGAGGTAGTCCAAGAACTGCCTGTAGCAATTGAAATAATTGAACAAATAATTAAACAAGCTGCCAAAAAAATCTTCGGACTTAAAAGCATTAATCCATAGTATATCATTGATGGGATGACACCACTCATCATCCAAGTTCCAGTTAGTGCACCTACAAAAAGCAATATTAAAATTGCGCCGGTGGTTGATTTAAAATTATTTGCCACCTCATCAATCATTTTTTTATAAGAGACTTTGTTAAAAAATCCGACAAGCATGGCTACGGCAGCTCCTGTAAGTAATACAAATTGGTTTGAGCCACTCAAGGCATCATCACCAAATGCAACCAATACATTATATGCTAATAAACCTACCAATACCAAAATTGGTATTAAGGCTTCAAAAATACTGAGCTCTTTGTTTTCTATAATTTTCTCATCCATGGTTTTAAATGCTTCAACGATTTTTTTTATGTTGCCGTATCGTTTGTAAATGTATCAAAAAAAAGTAGTATTTTTGAATAAAACATTTTTAAATACTTTGTTTGTTAAGTGAAATAGATGCCAATTGGCAACCTAAATATATAGAAACAACCTATGAAAATTTACCGCAATCAATTAACCCGAATAATTCACCGATTTACGTTATGAAAATTCAAAAAGCCAGTAAATAAAGTTAGCGCAGCATTTTTATTCAGTAGAAAATGTAGCCCATTTTTGAGTAATAAAAATTGTAAGCATTGCTTTATTTAGCCAAACTTTTGGCCTCGCAATAGAAAAGCGATGAATTATTTGGGTAAAGTTAAAAGTGCCTCACAAACTACTTGCGTACCGCTTTATTTTTATCTTTGAAATTCTTTATGATCGTAAAATATATAAACTTTTTTAACAGATTAAGCATTACACTAACAATAATATTGATTTGTGTAATTCAGTCACCAGCACAAAACTTCGAACGCATCACCAATATTCCGGTTTCGCAAAACGAACAAGCGTTAAAATTTGCTTGGGTAGGAGGCTTAAATAATCCTCAATTTTCTAATGCAGATGTAAATAAAAATGGGGTAGAAGACTTGATAGTTTTTGATAGAAAAGATAATATCTTTTTGACTTTTTTAAAAACGGGTGAGGCTGGCAGTCTCGATTTTGACTACGACTTTAGCTTCGAAAACAACTTTCCGGAAACAGGCAGCTGGGCTTTGTTTTTAGATTTTAATTGCGATGGCATTAAAGACTTATTTACCGCTAATAATAGGTTTGACTATTGCCGCGTGTTTAAAGGATACTACGAAGATGATAAACTTAACTTCAGCCTTTTTGCAGATACTTTAAAATATTTTAATGTTTTTGAGCCAAATGATGGGATAGTACCTTTACTTATTTCAAGGGTTGATTTACCCGCTTTTGCTGATATTGATGAAGATGGTGACATTGATATTTTAACCTTTAATCCTTCTGGTGGCTTTTTAGAATACCATCAAAACCAATCTGTAGAAAAAGGGTATAATTGCGATAGTTTAATTTTTGAAATGGTTGATGGTTGCTTTGGTGATTTTTACGAATCGGGTTTGCAACAGGCCGTAAAGTTAGATTCGGCTTGTATAAAAAACTCAGCCAAGAAAGACTTGCATCCTGGCTCCACTATTTTGGCTATTGATTTAGATGCCGACATGGATAAAGAAGTAATGTTAGGCGATGTTTCATTTGAAAATATTAATATGTTGATAAACGGTGGCGATTTACAAAATGCTTTTATGGTAGCGCAAGATACCATGTTTCCAAGTTACAGCACACCTGCTTTTTTTTACAACTTTCCAGCCACATATTATGCGGATGTAAATAACGATGGCAAACGCGATTTTTTGGCTGCCCCCAACAGCAAAAACAACACCATAAACTTAAATTGTAGTTGGCTATATTTAAACAGAGGAGAAGACAATGCAGGTGATTTTGAATTTCAGAAAGATAATTTTTTGATGGGTGAAATGATAGATGTCGGCGAAAGCGCTAAGCCAGTATTTTTTGATTATAATGGAGATGGCTTAAAAGATTTAATAATAGCTAACCGAGGTTATCATACTACAAAAGGAGTGGTTAATCAATTGAAATCTACCCTAAGCGTATATAAAAACACTGGAACTGCTAACGAGCCTGCTTTTGATTTATTTAGCAGAGAATATTTACAACTAAACGAAACCTACGGATTTAAAGAGCTATATCCCACTTTTGGCGATATTGATGGCGATGGTGATGAAGATATGATTTTAGGAGAAGCAGATGGATATATTCACTTGTTTGAAAATACAGCAGGGCCAAATGCCACGGCAGTTTTTACGCTCTCAAAACCCCGTTTAAATGGTATTGATGTTGGCCAAGTAGCTACGCCATTTCTGTTTGATGTAGATGAAGACGGCCTTTTAGATTTAATTATTGGCGAAAGAAATGGCAACTTAAATTTTTATAGAAATGAAGGCTCTGCTACCGAAGCAAATTTTGTACTGGTTTCTGATTTTTGGGGTTTTATTGATGTAGATGCCTTCGGAGAAGTAACCGGTTACTCAGTCCCTTTTTTAGGCTATTTCGGTGAAGACAAACAACTATTATTAATTGTTGGTTCTGAAAATGGGGCTATTTATGCATACGATGCCATACTTAACAATATTGAAGATGGCGCTTTTTACGAAGTAACCGACAATTTTTTAAACTCAAAAACAGGCACTTATAGTGCAATAGCAGCAGCAGATTTAAATAATGATGATTTAGTAGAAATAGCAGTTGGCAATAACCGTGGCGGTTTAGCAATGTTTAAAGAAGATCGTTCAGTAAATATTATTGATAATATTGTCAACAATATTGTTGATGCTACTGTTACTATATTTCCTAATCCGGCAAATACATTTATAACTATTACAACTACAAACCAAACGTTTAAAAATTTTGAATTGATAGATGCAATGGGTAAAATTCATATAGCCGGTAAATTTTCAAATAACTTTACATTAAATATTGCCAACACGTACAAAGGCATCTATTTTTTAAAGTTAATTAATGAAAATAGTAGTGTAACTACCAAAATAGCTATTTACAACTAACATAATTTTAAGCACCTTTGTAACTATAGTAATTATTCAATATATTTTAACACTATAATGCCGAATAATTACACAAACACATCCGCTCACTTATCTAAAAATTAATTTTATGTTTAAAAATTTACTCTTTATAATTGTTTTTGTCATCACTACACATTCACTTTTAAAAGCACAACCTACCGTAGGTTTAAAATTGAATACAGCAGATGCTTATGATGGTTATGTTTTTTTTACACCTTTCTATTCAGACTATACTTACTTAATTGATAACTGTGGCGAAATTATAAATACGTGGAATAGTGGTGCCAGACCTTACTATACCGCCTATTTAATGGATAATGGAAGCATTGTACGCCTAACAGGTAGTGCCGGCGGTAATGCAGACTATATTGAAATTAGAGATTGGAACGATAACTTAGTTTGGCAATGGAACCCAACCGGTACCGATTACGATTTTATGCACTCCGATTTGGCCATAATGCCCAATGGTAATTTATTAGTAATATGTGAAGACCGGCTTACACCAACAGAGTGGGTTACACTTGGTGGCGACCCCAATAACATTAGTGCAAGCTTTTCTGCATTTGAAGGCGTTATTGAAATACAACCTGTAGGCACAAATAACGCTAATGTTGTTTGGGAATGGAAATTAACCGATCATATAATACAAGATTTTGATGCCACAAAAGCAAACTATGGAGTAGTTGCAGACCACCCCGAACTTTGGAATATTAACAATAATAATTGGGTAGGTTTAGCAGACGATCAGCAGCATTTTAATGGCATTGATTATCATCCCACAAAAGATCAAATCGTTTTTTCTTGCTGGACTTGTTCTGAGCTTTTAATAATAGATCACTCCACAACAACTGCGCAAGCAGCAGGTAATACAGGCGGTAACTTAGCAAAAGGTGGAGATTTATTGTACCGATGGGGTAACCCAATAAATTACGATCACGGAACAACTGCCGACCGCGAATTTTACGGCCAGCATAATACCGATTGGATTGAACCAAGCCTTCCACATGGAGACAAAATATCACTATTTGAAAATGGAAACGGACGGCCAAACGGTGCTTATACAAGAGCAGTTATTTTAGATCCACCAACCGACGCGGCTGGCAACTATTTAGCCGATGCATCAGGTAGGTATTTGCCCACTTCGTTTGATTACCAATGGAACGGAAATACCTATGATGGAACAGCTTTTTACAGCCAATATATGGGCGGTGTAAATATGCAACCCAACGGAAATATTACCATCTGCGAAGCAATGACAGGTCGCTTTTTTGAAGTTGACCCAGCAGGTAATGTAGTGTGGCATTACCAAAATCCAGATAAAGCTACCATCTATCCACAAGGCACAGTTCCAAATAGTGCTTGGAGTTACCGAGCAGAAAAATACCAAGCCAGCCACCCCGCATTTGTAGGTAAAGATATGTCGCAAAAAGGCACTATTGAAGATTTTAATACCGTAACAGACAACTGCACCACCTACGCCAACTGCAACATTACAGCAGCTATTATTGGGCTACCAACAGTAACTTCATCCAACTCGCCAATTACATTATCGGGCAGCCCGGCAGGCGGCACATTTAGTGGTACCGGTGTTATTTTTAGTGCCTTCAATCCATCAGTTGCAGGGCCAGGTATTCATCAAATAAACTATACCTTTACAGATGCAAATGGCTGCAATGAAACCGCCACACAAAACATTTTAGTATTTACCATTGTTTATAATTTTGTAAATTACAACTTAGGCACAGTTGCACCAAAATACAGCAATACCTTTGATATTCGAATGCAAGTAAAGCAAACAGGCAACTATACATTTGAGTTATACAATGCCACAGGCCAGCAACTAATGCAACAACAAACACAATTACAAACTGGCCATCATACCAAAACCTTTCAACTAAATAAAGCCCTAAAAAAAGGAGTCCATTTTTTAAAAATAAACGATGGTAAATATCAAGATGTAAGGAAATTTAATAATTAAAATTTTCTTGAAACGAAAGCGTAGGGGCTGTATTAACAGTCTCCCCGCTTTCCGTTCCAAGTCCTCGCTGCGCTGTGGGCTTTCCTCTGCAATCGGGGTTATTTTTCCACCCTCGCTCCGTCGTATCAACCGCTTATAGAAGTGTTTTTTTCAAAAAAAAAATTATACTTTATACAATTTAAAGTTTCCAAATTTGCCCACCTACACAATCTTTATTAGCACCTGTAACTACTTTAAGGCAGTTAACACTATTGTTCATTTTTAAAACGCCTAACAAACCAAATATAATTGCCTCTTTATATTCAATAATTTCGGTTGCAGGTATACAAACTTCAATTGGTAAGCTCGTTTTTATAGTTTCTACCAAAAATTTGTTTAGTGTTCCTCCCCCACTCAATAAAACTTTCTCATTTTTTTGTTGATAGTGTTTTAAAATTACTATTTTAATTTGATGTGCTATATGTTGACAAATGGTATGTAATTTATCTTCTATTTCAATATTAAAACGATCTATTTCTGGTACAAAAACATCAATACAATTTTTTGCATCTAAACTTTTGGGCGCTTGTTTATTATAATATGCATCATTGTTCAATTTATCAAACAATAGTTTATTAATTTTACCTGCACGTCCTATTTGCCCATCTCTATCAAACTCAAAACCTATTTGGCGAGTATAATGGTTTAACAATACGTTACAAGGCGAAATATCATAAGCTAACAACACTTCGTTTTTATTTTGAATGGTAATATTACTTATGCCACCAAGATTAATACAGTAGTTAAAATTATTATAAAAATGAAAATCACCTATTGGCACTAAAGGCGCACCTTGCCCACCAAGTTCAACATCTAAATTTCTAAAATTATTAATACAAGTAAGGTTTGTTTTTTTGGCTATTGTAGCTCCATCTCCTAATTGAATAGTCGCTTTTTTATGTGGATTATGATAAACAGTTTGCCCGTGGTTAGCTACAAAATCTATTGTTTCAATGTTATGTTCTTTTATAAATTGATTAATAATTTTTGCATAGTAAGCTCCTAACTTTACATCTAATATATGGTTGTCTTTAGGTTTATTATCAATTGCCGCTCTAATTTCAACTATTAATTCGTTACTAAAGTTATAGGTTTTAGCTTGTATTAGTTTAAAACTCCATTTTTCATTTTCTAAAAAATACTTGCAATAGGCTAAGTCTATTCCATCTAAAGAAGTACCCGACATTGCACCAATAGCATAATATTGTTTCATCAGTTATCTTAAAATTTTAATTGCACCCATTTATTTGATCTAATATAATAAGCCGACCATTTTAATATAATTACCCAATATACAAACTCTGCCAACCAAGCCATTAATAAGCCACCTTTTAATATAAATACTACAAAATAAGTAAATAACAAATAGCCAAAAACTGCAGCAATTTGTATTTTTAAAGATGCCCTAATAGCCCCAACCCCAATTACGGTATAATATATACCCGAGCTAATGGAATACAACATTAAAATGCTTGTAAGTAAATACAACAAGGGTTTTGAGGCCGCTATTAGGCTTACATCGTTTGTTATTATACTTAAAAAACTTGTTGGAAAAATTAGTATAGCTGCACAAGAAATTGAAGTGCAAATTATACTTAGCCAAAGTATTTTTACGGTAGTGGGCCAAACCATATTTTGACCTTGTTGGCCCAATAAATTGCTTATTATGGTTTGCCCTGCCGACCCTAAGCCAGTAGTTGGCACCATAAAAAATAAGTAGAGCGTTTTAATAATATTAGAAATTGCTAACTCTTGCTCGCCTAACTTTTCGATACAACTAAAAAATAAAAACCAACTACCAATACCAAACAAAAATTGCGTTACAATAGGTATTGATAATTTTATTATACTTTTTATAAGTTTTAAACTTAATAAATGATTTTTAAAAAGTTGAAATTGCTTTTGAATGTTGCTAAAAAAAGTAAATACCAACAAAAATATACTGGCTCCTGCTTCTGCAATTGAAGATGCTAAGCCTGCACCTGCAATACCCATTGGCGAAAAACCCATCTTACCAAAAACAAAAACATAATTTAAGCAAATATTTAATAAGGCTAAAATAACGGTGCTATAAATAATTGGTTTGGTTTTACCGATGCCTGTATAAAACGACATTAAAGCAAAACCAGTAAAAGAAAAAAACAAACTAAAGTTACGATAATCTAAATAGGTAGCACCAGCATTTAAAATTGCTTTAGAGTTGATAAAAAAGCCAAGTATAAAATCTCCATAAAAATAAAGTAGTAAAAAAATTACTATTGCGATGCTCAATTGAAAGTATAGCACATTCCAAAATATATGTGCAATACCCCTAAAGTTCTTTTCTCCTGCTCGGCGTGCTATAATAATTTGAGCGCCTTTGCTAAAGCCCAAGCCTATCATTACAAACGAGTAAAAAAAAATACCGACCAAACCAATAGCTGCTAACTCGGTTTGGCCAACACGGCCTAAAAAAATGGTATCGGTTAAATTAATTATATTTTGTGCCAAACTACTTATCATTATTGGATAAGCAATTGCCCAAATACCTTTGTATGACGGTTTTAATTGCACTATAAATACACCTTTTTAACTAACACTAAAATACCGTTGATTGAAATTGTAATAAATTACTTGCAAAGTAATGACAATTTTTTTTCAAAAAAACCTTATAATTGCATAAGCCTAAACATATAAACGGTATTATGTCAATAATTAGAATTATTTTAAATGTATTATTAGTTGCTATTGTGGCCTTTTTGGGTTGGAAACTGGTAAATGATATAAAAGGACCTATTGCATATGAAGACGAAAGGAAGATTAGATTAGAAGCTGCAGTTGTTAAACTTAAAGAAATTAGAAAAGCCCAAATAATGTATAAGCGTAAGTACGCAAGCTATATTGGTGATTTAGATACGCTAAAACAGTTTATTATGAATGATAGTGTAATGATTATAAATCAAATTGGCGACCCTAACGATTCTACTGTTGTTGTTAAAAAAGATACGGCATGGGTAATGGTACTCGACAGCCTTTATAAAACTGACAAAAACAAACCTAAAGAATTAGATATTGTGCCATTTAGTGGTGGTGAAAAATTTATGGCTGATGCTGGTGAGATTACAAAAAATAAAGTAAAGGTAAAAGTTTTTAAGGCATGGTCTACTTTAGAAACCGTATACAAAGGCTTAAATAGGCAATACTTTGATCCTAAAAAAGAATTATATGTCGGTTCAATGGAAGATGCGACCACTTCGGGTAGTTGGGATTAAGTATTTTAGTGAAACATACACAAGTTTATAAAGCTGACGCAGCATTAGTGCAAAATGGTAAAAGCATTTTGTCAATTTTAATTGGTAATAAAACAATTAAATACGCTATTTATAACGATGCTTTTGATTTGCTTGATCTTTCCTTCATCACCAATTCAAATTCTATTAATTTAGATGTTTCAAAAATATTAGAATCTCCATTATTTAGTTCAATATCTTACCAAAGTTGTATTATTGGTTTGGTAAGCGAATTTGCCGTCATTCCTCAAGAGTATTTTGATGATAACAAAATGGAGGCGTATTTAGCCAAACAATTAGGGCTAGATTATAAGGTTGCCTACAGCTATGATATTTTAGAAAATCCTAATATTAGAATTGTTTATAAAAAGGATAATGAGCTAACCACGCAACTAAATAGTTTTTTAAAAAACACCAAAGTATACAATAGTGTTAGCCCATTAATAAGCAACATGGTAGCTAACTATAAAACCGATACTGCCATCTTAAATAATTTTTTTGAAGATAAATTTGATTATATTTGTTTAAAACAAGGGAAGTTACAAATGGCTAATCGCTACAAATGTGATACGCCTGAAAACTATTTATACTACTTACTAAATGCTATGCAAATAAATAAGGCGTCAACAGATAATACAAAAGTGATCCTTAGTGGTGTTATAGATGATGCTGATTATCATACAAAACTCTCTCAAAGTTATATACCTAATATTGCTTTATTGTACGATAAGGTTAATAGTGCTGCTAACAATATTGCATTGAGCAAACATTATAATTTATTAGCACTTGCCAAATGCGCATTATAGGCGGCCACAACAAAGGATATAGGTTTACGCCGCCCAGAAAAAATCCGGCTCGGCCAACTACTGATGTTGCTAAAGAAGGCTTATTTAATGTACTCACTAACCAGTTTGATTTTAGCGAACTAAAAGTATTAGATATATTTGGTGGCACGGGCAGCATCAGTTACGAGTTTGCCTCTCGTGGATCTGATGATATAACAACGGTAGAAATTTTTTATCCTAACGTAAAATTTATTAAAACAACTGCTGAAAAGTTAGACTTTAATATTAGAGTTTACAAGCAAGATGTATTTAAATTTATAAATAGTTGTGCTGATAGTTTTGATGTTATTTTTGCTGGGCCACCCTACCCGCTAAATAAAATTCCTCAAATACCCCAACTAATATTTCAAAAAAAATTGTTAGTTGAAGGTGGTTGGCTAATTCTTGAGCATAACCCTGATCATAACTTTGAAAAAGCAGATAATTTTTTAAAGTATAAGAATTACGGAACTACCATTTTTAGCATTTTTGAGCAAAATAAACCAATTACTACATGAATAATAGAATTGCCGTTTGCCCTGGTTCTTTTGATCCGATAACCATTGGCCACATTGATATTATTAATAGAGCTTTACCAATTTTTGATAAAATTATAGTTGCATTGGGTTATAACCAGCAAAAAAAATATTTATTTGATGAAGTAAAGAGGATTGAATTTATCAACAACATATTTAAAAATGAACCAAAAATTAGTTGTAGCTCTTACAAAGGTTTAACAGTAAATTTTTGCAAAACTGTAAATGCTAAATATTTAATACGTGGCTTACGCTCTTCGGCAGATTTTGAATACGAAAAAGGAATTGCTTTATTAAACCAAAGTATATCAGAGGTAGAAACTGTTTTTTTAATTAGTAGACCTCAATATTCGCACATAAGCTCGAGTATTGTACGCGAAATTATAATAAACGGTGGCGATGCAAGGCAGTTTTTACCTAAGGAAGTTCAATTTTAACGCTCTATTTTTTTCGAAATTGCTGCTGCAATATTACTAAATTCTTCTTTTGTTAATTCAACCCTTGGTTTAGTAAAATTTAAATCGCCAATGCTGTTAATGGGTACTAAATGAATGTGAGCATGAGGTACTTCTAAACCAATTACTGCAACACCTATTCTATTGCACTCAATAGTAGCTTCAATAGCAGTAGCTACTATTTTGCTAAAAGCAAATAAACCGGCATAAATATCGTTTGGCAAATCAAAAAGATAATCAACCGCTAACTTAGGCACTATTAAAGTATGGCCCTTGTGTAGCGGATTAATATCTAAAAAGGCAAAATAATCATCAGTTTCTGCCAATTTATAGCTTGGTATTTCGCCATTAATAATTTTAGTAAATATGCTGGCCATTAAATTGAGATATTTAGTACTTCAAACTCCATTTCACCTGCAGGTACTTTTATTATAGCTATCTCCCCTATTTTTTTTCCTATTAATCCTTTACCAATTGGTGAACCTATTGATATTTTCATTTCTTTTAAATTAGCTTCCTCTTCTGAAACAATGGTATAGGTAAATTCCTTATTCATTTTTTTATTTAACACGGTTACCTTTGACAAAATCATTACTTGAGAAACATTCATTTGACTTTTGTCTAAAACACGTGCATTACCTGCAGCACCTTCTAGCCGAGCTATTTTGGCCTCCATTAAGCCCTGTGCTTCTTTAGCTGCATCATACTCTGCATTTTCCGACAAATCGCCCTTTTCCCTTGCTTCTGCAATTTGCTTCGCCATATTGGCTCTACCTTTGGTTTTTAAGTACTCTAATTCTGCTCTAAGTTTTTCTAAACCTTCTTTGGTAAAATATTTTACATCTGACATATATATAGCTATAGTTAAAAAAAAAGAACGTTTCGACAAGCGAAACGTTCCATTAAAAATACATTTTTTTCTTAAAAATTACAAATCTAATCTTAAAGCAATTTTATGAGTGCCCTCAAACATACGAGTAGCAACATAACAATAGTCTAAACCTAGTTTACTACTGCTTTCTTTACTCATTGGCAATTCTACTGAAAAGCCTCCGCTGTAACCATTATGAATATTAGTAGCCCCATCTTCATCAAATGGATCAAACATACCATCTTCATATCGGTAGCCGGCTCGTAACATAAATATATCCAATAAGGCATATTCGGCAGCGAAGCCAATCATATCACGGGTAAATGAATTTGACCTAAAATTACCCATAATAGTTAGCCTATTTTTTCCTCCTAAATCAAAGTCATAAGCAACACCTATATTTAAAAGTGTAGGTAATTCGTATTTTTGAGTGCGTTGCTCTACTGTTATATTGTATTCTCCAGCATCTGGTTCTAACAAGGCAATTGACAAACCATCGCCACTATAGCGCATTGGTGCACCTACGTTTCTTAATGCAATACCAAACCTAAAATCGTCATTACTACCTGCAGTGTATAATATACCAACATCTAATGCAACACTTGATGCGGTTACGTTAGAAATTGATTCGTTAACTAAACGCACGGTTAAGCCACCGCTAATACTGTTTGAAAATGTGTGTGCATAAGCCAAACCCATATTAAAATAAGATGGGGTAAAGGTAGCTCCTGTACCTTCGGGTAAATTTTCGGTTGTAATTTCAATATCGCCAACTGTGGTTGACATTATACTGATACCCATTACGCCCGATTCACCAATTTTTTGGCCAAAACCAGCTGCGCTTACACTAACACCACTGCCTCTCCACCAAAAGTTATGCGATAACACCACCTGAGTTTTGTTTAACTTTGCTAGGCCGCCTACATTTAAACGCATGGCCTCTACGCCAAATACGTGTACAGAGTTTAAGCCCATAAAACCTGAACTACGTGCCCACGGGTTTATTAAAAGCTGGTATGCGCCCGCCTCGCCTGCTCTATCAGTATTGCCAGCAAATGTAGTTGCATAACTTAATGCTATTAGTATTGTTGTTATTAATTTATTTTTCATCTTTTGGTTTTAATAATTATTAAAAGGTGTCTAAATCAGTAGGTCTAAGTATACCAAACCATTTCATCGTTCGCTCGCCTATTTCTGGTGCGTCAAAATGAAAGATATACATACCACTTGAAATTTTTATATTTTTACTATTGGTAAGATCCCAGTCTTGTGTGTTTACACTTAGGTCTCCTTTCGAATAGTCAAAATTAGGTCCTACATCACGTTTGAACTTACGTATTAATGTACCATCTAATGTTAAAATAGTGATGTTTACAGTATTGGGTAAGTTAGTTATTTTCACTCTATTATCTAACTGTCCTGTTTCGTAAGTTGAAAAACCATAATAAGGGTTTGGTACAATTTGTATCATATTCAACGCTTCTTCCGCAGCAGCTTCATTGCCTATTATGGCCGACTTATTTTGGAAACTGAACTGATAAGATGGGTCTTCTAATGTGCCGTCACCATCATTATCATACAGCGTATATGGTTTAGATACTCGTGCTTTTATGGTTACATCATTTGGTACTAACCCTTCAGCTGGTGTTAGCAATTCTTTTCCTCTTTCTAAAATAGGTAACAATACCCACGATGCGTCTTCATAAGTTTTGGCAAGTTGCGCAGGAGTTCCACTTAATTTTGATGCCAAAGCGGCACCTTCATCGTAGGTAGTTTTCATTACATAAACATAGTGCATACCTCCGAACAAAATATTACCAAGGCCACCACCTTGACGAGCTATATTACTTGTTGGGTTCCAAAGCATATCGCCACCATTCTCTCCTAAAAAAAACGAATTTTCACCAAACATCATATTCAATCGTCTACCTTTTTCAACATCAATTGCATAACCTGGAAAGTATGACATACCGGTACTACCTTCTATATCGTTTCCATCTTTATCTTTTGATGTTGATTTACGCAATCCATTTCTTTTAGCTGCTCCAATACTAAGTTCGTTCGAATTAGCTAACTCTACCACAGGGCATTTTGTCCATTTTGATTTATCTGAAGTAAATACGATATCAACACTTAATAAAGAAAACAACGTATTTCTAGGTATTGTCGAATCGCTAACTTCTACTGCTGGCCCAGGGTATTCATTTGATGTTAAGCAATATGGCGCAATTTGTCTATCTAAGGCATTTTCATAAACGCCTTCTGGGTCATACGGGTAATCTTCAAATACTACTACATTGTCATTTTCATTTGCAGGTGTTGCATCAATTCCTTCAGAATCGCCAGATCGTATCCAGTTTAATGGTGTGGCTCCATTTACATCTGCCACTAAGTTTATCCAAGTATTGTTTAAGTCAGATTGCTCTATGGTAGTACCAATTAATTCTTGAGTTGAATTATTTTCATCCTTTGTAGGATCGGTACCGGTAACATAACTTGCCCCAACTGTAAAACCTTGTGGTGCAGTTGCACTAATATTAGGTGCTACAAAATATGGTATAGCTTGCGCGGCTGTAAAGCTATATTTTCCATCTTCTGGGTAAGTTTCACCTTCACCTTCACCTGCGGTAATATTTTCTATGTCCCAGGTTGATTCAGGATCTAAAATGCCTACCGCGTCATCACTATCAACCATTCTAACTATATACTCGTCATTTTGTATTATAAAAGGATCATAAATATTAACATCAATAGGGCCAGCGCCTGCTTTATAGGTTGGCTTGGCTACTGCGTAATCAGTTAAAATTTTAGTAATCGTTTCCTCTGTAAGATCTAAAAACAAACCACCATTACCGGTACCGCCTAAGGTTGTAATTTCTACTGATTCACCATACTGCGAATTTAATATTAGCCCATTTTTTTGTGGGGTTGGTACGTGAGGTATGCCAACATACTGTTGAATATTATTTCTGCCACCTAAATAAGCAACTGTTTGCCCTATTGCGTCGCCACCATCAACAAGTTCAAATGGTTCAAACTCGTTGTGTGCGTAAGCAATAGCCATAAAATAATAAGCTTTATTATTAACAATTGGTTCGTTACTAAATCCATCAATATCAAAAGTAAAAGTACTTTGTATACCTTCATTAGCACCACTAACTTTTTGTTCTCCAAAATAAAGTTGTGTTGCTGGTTCTCTACTATAGTTATAAATTTCTGAAATACCATCACGCACATCAACTTGGTAAACCAGTTTTGCTCTGTCTTGATCGTTCAAATCACTTGCTGAAATAGTTGCATCTCTAAGTTGATAAATTTGATAGCCTTGAAAGGTATAGGTAGAGTCTTCTTCGCCACCTAATAATGGGTCAAATTCATCATAACTTAAATTGTAATTGTTTGAGTTTTGTTCATTATACATACCAATAATTAGTTGCCTGTCTAACTCACGAATAAATAAATTTGGTGCATCGGGGCCGTCCAATATTTCAAAGCTATTATCAAAAAGTGCTTGTGCTTTTTTGTCGGCAGCCAAAATAGGTTGAAAAGATGGGCAAGGATAATCTGCCTCTGGTACCCAAACTACACCAATAATAACGTCGTTTATTTTACCTGGTTCTAATATAAATGGGCCAGAAACTTGTAAAAATCTTCTATCCATAGGCTCATTTGGCACGCTACATTCCGACCAAACACCTTCACCATCAGGTGTGGACGGATCGCTTGGAAACATAAAAGTAGTGGGCTCTGTACCACCTGTACCATTACCACCAAAGGTAATTTGATTTCCGTTTTTCCAAACCCCAGCCATATAACCGTAATAGTGTGAGGCATTTTCGGGGTTACCTATATCTGTAAAATCATTATTGTAATATATGAAAGCTGACATTCCCAATTCGTTTCCCTCTTCATCTAAAGGGCCTTTAAAATAATCAACTCCTAACATTGGTATTTCATCGCCATAGCCTTGCTCTGTATCATCAAAATCATCGCCATTATAAACAATACCTAAACTTTCTTCAACATTACAACCAACAAAGTCGTCCTCAAAATTACCAAGATCTGGATCTACCCATTGTGCAAAGTAAACCGAATCTAAGGTTGAGGTTGCTTTGTTGTCTATAACATATTTATAGAACGTCATATTGTTTATTTCGTCATTGGTTTTAAAGGCAAAGGCTGTTGCGCTAATTTCGAGACCTATTGCTTCACCACCAGTTTCGGTATGTACATTTCCTTTATCATTATAAATCCACCAGATTATTTGATCTGGTACTACATCTGATTGTTCTCCTTTTAACTCTCCCAAAGAAGGAAAGTCGCCCCTTGTTGGGTCATAAGTACCGTCTCCATCTACATCAAAAAAGGGTGCCATAGCCTTGCCAGCTGGTAATGAAAAGCCTGTTGCTACCTCAAAAAACGGATTGTCTTTTCCGGGCCATTCTAGTAATGCTTCACTAATTGCTCTAATATCAGTTTCGGTTAATGAAGTTCCTTTTTCTTCGAATTTTGCTTGTAATAAGGCTATGTCTTCGCTGTTTACTTCAAAAAAACGATCGTAATTACTGCAAGTTAGTGCTTCAACATCACCGCTGTCATCTAAAGGGCCTGCCCAAAAATCGTTACCACTTTGTCGATAGGTTTGCGCTGCTACTTTTAGTTGACCACTTCCATCAATTCCACCTATCCAAATTGAGCCTGCAAAAAGAGCGTGTTTTGATACGCCATCACCAGTTACTTTTGGTACTTCGTATTGTGGATTATTTGATAAATCCCACCACATGTCACCACCATTTTGAAGCCTTGTTTTTACATTATTTACATTTAAAAATGTAAAGGCTGTTGGTGCTGCACAATCGGCAGCCGATTTTTTTAATAAAGCCTCTGCTCTATTACTATTTTTATGCGCACCTTTCACCACGTTCATTCTAGCTGAAGCATCAACAGAAAGAATCAAAACGATTATAAGGGTTAAAAATAATTTATATATAATTTTCATTTTATTGTTTTCTGATTTTTAAAAACTAAAAGAAGCCCCCAAACGAATTGTTCTTGGCCGTGAATAATTATTTGGATTGTTTACTGATATGTCGTACAAGTCTTCAAATGACTGTGGGTTATTTACCTGTGATATTTCATTTTGTCCTTCAATTGAAGCAAGGTAGCCATCATCTGTAGGTACACCAGTAAAACCATATACGCTTATAATGTTTTGGGTATTAAACAAGTTTTGCACTTGCAGATATAAATTAAATGCGTTTTCTTTCTGAGTTCCTTCGTCTTTATTGCCTGTTTTAAAAACAAAGTCTTTATCTGCTCTAATATCAACCTTAGCATTCCAAGGCAATCTTGAGCCGTTAGGGCTGCCATCTAATCGTGTTCTTCCTGCTCTTCCAAATATGGCAGTTGGAGCAGGCGTACCTCCTAATTTTGTAAAAGGTTCGCCCGAACGTGCCCTAATAGTAGTATTTAAGCCAAAATAGGCCAGTACTGGAAAATTGCCAATCATTGGGCCTTTATATTTTTTGCCTCCTTTAAAACGATAATCTATTGAGGTAACTAATAGGTGACGAGAATCAAAATCTAACGGAAAAATAGCTCTTAGATTAGGTTGACCAGAGTTTACTACCGCTGCACCTGTAACGTCGTTTGAGCCAGTACCTTCTGCAAATTGCAGGGTGTAGGTGGCTAATATTCTTAAATTTCCGGTTCTGCGCAAATCATAAGTAACTTCAAGGCCTTTTACGGTACCAAAATCTTGATTTAAAAAAGTGGTGTATTCACGAGGATAGGCATAATTCACTCGTCCAAACTGTACCATATCTTTCATTTCTCTATAAAAACCTGCTAGTGTTAAGGCGGATGATTTACTCAAACGTTGCTTAAAACCAATTTGATAATCAATTGTTTTTTCGGGTTTTAAGTTTGGGTTATTAAGTGTACCGGTACTATTTTCTACCGCAAAATAATAATCAAAAGCAGTAGCTAACAGTCTACCTTGTGGCCGCTGCGCTAATCTGTCGTAATGTGCAAAAAACTGTGCATTATCCGACATATTGAAAGAGAATGCCAACCGTGGCATAATGCTAAATTGTGGTTGATAATCTTCAAAAGCAGTGCTTGGATCAAATCGCTCATTTTGAATGTTTAAGCCTTCACTTGAACTTTGTGCGGTTACCGGAATTGGGTTTACATCTGACAATACTCTTGGATCTTTTATAAATTCACCTGTTGAATCGTACCAATCATTACCATTTCTATAAGCAACTATTGTTGATAAATTATCTCTGGTATTGCTAGGATTATAAATTGGGCTATCACCATAAACTACCCAATCTGCTTCTACATTTTCGGGGTGTGTACCATCCAAATCACGATTGAGTTCCCCAGGTATTTCGTCAACAGTTTTTACACCAAAAAGGCTGTATTCATCTTTCAATACTTTTTGGTTTGCATCAAACCTGTCAACCCTAACGCCAATATTAAATACCAAATCTTTAAAAGCAAACTTGTCTTGCAAATAAGCGGCAGCATATATTGGTTGGAAAGCTGGTACTGATAGTTTCAAATTCCCATATTTATCTCTTTCGTTGAAAAAATCTTCAAAACTGGGTTGTTCTGATAGTTTATTGCCTAAATAATCATAACCATAATAACCGCCAACTGCGCCCGCATCAACTAATTCTAATGCTGAAAACATATTAATATCGAAAGTAGATGGATCTAAATTATCAATATCTACCCAACTATCTATCGAGGTTCCTAACTTAGTTCTAAGTTGTTCGGCAAAAAAGCTTGGGCTGGTTCTTGCGCCATATTCATAAGTTAATAAATCTCTATCGTCAATAAAATTATTATTGTTAGAAGCAAAATCATACACACTTATGGAATCAACTATTGCATAATTTACAGTTTGTTCACCATCATCATCAATTGTGTATAAATCGCTTTGTGTGTTATTTAAATCATCTAAAGTAAATGGAATTTGCTCACCTTCAATATCTCTTGTAAGCACATACAATCTGGGTCTGCCTTGTGAATCTTCTAAAAGAGCGTCTAAATGTGAGTTGGCACTTAAACGCATTCTTTGCCATATACCTGTTGGGCTAATACCCCAACCTCGTTCTACACGTTGGTCATATTCTAATCCAAATTCAATAGCATGTTTGCTTCTTTCGGATTTGCCCGATTTAATATCAACAGAACCATTTATTACGGCACGATATTGATCGTTATCATTATTATTTTGTCCTCCATAAACTCTACCTGGGTTATACCATATATTATATGCTGTTTGTGCAGAAGCAATTCTGGAACCATTAATGATACCAGCACCAGACTCAATTTGAAGAAATGACTGTGGTAAGCTGCCATTACTGTGTTCAAAATCGTAATATTGATTTGTATAATTTGCTAAAAGTGGGTTTATATCAAAGTTAGGTGTAAAGTCAATACCTGTATTGGTAAAGCCAGAAAACACAGGTCTAAAAGTTAAGTCATCGTCTCCAAATTCAGGGAAATCTTTAAAATCTAATGTAGGAAATCTGTTACTCTTAAACTTACCAATGTAGCCATAATCAAAAAATCTATCTTGGTGGCGTGCACTAGTTCTATCAAACAGGTATTTAGTATAATCGAGTTGTATGGAGTAGAAGACATTTGAAAAAATAGGTTGTTTGGTATTTTCGTCTCCTGTTGGTGCTGATAAATCTTGATTGCCAAAGCGTTGTGTAAAACGAACATACCCTCTATAAGTTTGAGAACTTTGTATCGGATTACCATCTTCATTGGCCAATGAATAAAGACGTATGGGAAGATTTCTTTTTTCATAATTTGCGGTACCTCCTAAGGTAACACCAATATTACGTGATGGTGCAAAATCTATTTTCATGGATCCTCCAAAGGCTTCTTTGGCCACGTTTGGTCTTGCCTTTCTCAATTCTAAATCTTCTTGGGTAATTTGCTCCATACTTTTACTTATTGAGCCACCAGAATTTAAAATAAGTGGATTCTGGCTTACAAATTCCTTTACCTCATCTTTTAGAACGTAAGCCCCGGTTGCTGGTGGATCGTCATCTTTTTCACGTAAATATTCACCGGCAATAAAAAATCCTAATATTGATCTTTCGTTTTTTTCTCCTTTATTAACTTTTAAAAGTGGGCCAGAAAGGCTGCCTGTAAATAAATTGTAGCCAAAAGGATCTAAAAATTGAGAGGATAATACTTCTACACCGCCCGAAAATTGTTCGGCAGCGCCTCTTGTTGTAATGCTAATAACCCCACCTGTAGCATCACCGTATTTAGCTGGCAAACCACCGGTAAGCACAGTTACCTGCTCAATGGATTGTTGTGGTATGGCTGCCGACCCTCTAACTCTTATGCCATCAATAAAAAACTCTGTTGCATTAGAACGAGAACCTTTTATGTTTACGCTACCGCCTTCATCTGCTTGATAAACACCAGCTGATGTTGAAGCAATTGAGTTTACATTTCTTGTTGGCAGGTTTTCAATATCTTCTTTGGTTACCGTATTACCTGTTGAGGTTTTATCTTGCTCTATTAATGGTACTTTATACTCAACAATAACAATTTCATCTAAAATTTCACTTTTTGAGCCCATTGGTATATCTAAAAAAGTAGTTTTATCTGATATTACTAATACCCCTTGAGTTATTTGTGAGGCATAGCCAATAAAGTTTACTTCTACATCGTAAGAGCCTGCTGGTACTGGTTTAATAGAGTAGTAACCATCAAAATCGGTTTGTGCCCCTGTTACCGATCCTGCAATTTTTATGGTTACGTTGGCAAAAGGAAGGCCTTCTCCTGAATCGGCATCTGATACTTTACCTTGTATTTCGCCAGATTGTGCATAAGCACAGAGGTAAAACAATAAAGAAAATACAATTAATATGTAATGTTTAGCCATAATCCTATAATTGATAATTTGTATTAAGTAAATGTTAAATTTTTGAGGTGACACAAAAATATCGAAATCATTTTCAAAAACAAATATATCTACAAAATAATGCAGTTTAAGTGACTTAGCCAAAACTTACATTTGTATGACACAATGGTGACTTAATTATGAATAATATAATTATGATTGAAAAATAGCGGAATGTTGAACAGTAATAAAAATGCTATTTCCTTTTCCTAATAAAGTGAAATAATTTTTTTTGAAAGGATATCGGCTATTTTAAATTCTGCCTCTAACGACCAACCAGCAACGTGGGGCGTAACTATTGTTTTGTTAGAGCGCACCAATTTTTTAAACAATTGCTTTTGCCTAAAAGTTATGGTAGCAAGGTTTTCGTTTTCAAAAACATCTAACCCAATACCTTTTAATTTTTTATTTTTTAGGGCTTGCCAAACATCTCGAGTATTCATTATCATTCCTCTTGAAGTATTTATTAAATAAATAGGTTTATCAAATTGATTGATAAAGTTGGCGTTTATATATTCGAAAGTTTCGGTATTGCCTTGCAGGTGAACACTTACAATGTCCGCTTTTTCAAAAATTTCATTTAAAGAAGTTTCTTTAATGGCATCATTACCAAAACCGGTAAAATATTTATCGTGTACTAAAATAGAACAGCCAAAAGAACATAGTTTGCTGGCCAAGCGCGAACCGGTGTTTCCAAAACCAATTATACCAACTGTTTTGGTGGCCAATTCAGAGCCTGTATTGCGTTTTCTGTCAAAAATAAATCGCCTCATTTCCCTATCCGATTTATTGAGATTATGCAAAAGGCTTAAAATCATACCAATGGCATGTTCTGCTACTGCATTGGCATTACCTTCGGGTGAGTTAATTACTTTTATATTTTTACTTGCTGCGTAAGCCACATCAATTTTATCTAACCCGCTACCGCACCTGCCAATAAATTGCAAGTTTTTACCAGCATCAATAATTGCTTGGCCTATTAAAAAAGTTCTAACCACTAAACCACAATATGGTTCAATAATATTAGGTAGTTTTTTATGATTAATGTTTTCTAAATAATCACATTGAAAACCAAAGGCCGTTAAATTTTTAATTAACACCGCTTCAATATTACCAATTATCAATACTTTTCCCTTCATATAAAAACAATAATATTGCTAATGTAAGATGCCGAATTAACCTTTCAAAAAATAAGTTGTTGGTAATTTAAAAACGTTTAGCTATACTTGTTTAAATAGTTTATAATTTATGCCAAATTTTAACGGATATATTAACTCAAAGTTACCAGAAGTGGGTACTTCTATTTTCTCAAAAATGAGTGCCTTAGCCAACGATTATAATGCTATAAATTTATCGCAAGGCTTTCCGCAAGATAATCCGCCAAAAGAACTAATTAAATTGGTGCATCAAAATATGCAACAAGGTTATAACCAATATGCACCTATGAAAGGCAATGCTGCATTAAGAACAAACTTGGCAGCTAAAGTAAAACAATTATATAACGCTGAATATAATACCGACACAGAAATTACAATTACCGCAGGTGGTACGCAAGCTATTAGTGCCACTATTACTGCCCTTATTAATATTGATGATGAAGTAATTATTTTACAACCAGCTTATGATTGTTATGCGCCATCAGTAAAGTTAGCCGGTGGCATGCCTGTTTATTTCAACTTAAGATATCCCAATTTTTCTATTGATTGGGATTTGTTTAAAAAAGCGATAAACCCCAAAACCAAAATGATAATTATTAACAACCCTCATAACCCTTCGGGTACTATATTAAAAAAAGAAGATTTAGAAGAGCTAACTCACTTGCTAGATGGAACGGACATTTTGGTATTAGCAGATGAAGTTTACGAACATTTGGTATTTGATGAAGCCAACCACCAAAGCGTAATGCTTTTTGATGATTTAAAAAAAAGAAGCATCGTAATATACTCTTTTGGCAAAACTTATAATTGTACCGGTTGGAAGATTGGCTATTGTTTTGCACCGCATCAATTAATGAAGGAGATTAGAAAAGTACACCAATATCAGGTATTTTCGGTAAATAACCCAATTCAGATGGCATTAGCGGCTTTTTTAGAAAATACAACCTATTTAAAAAAGCTAACAACTACTTTACAGCAAAAAAGAGACTTATTTAGAGCTGGCTTAGCACACTCCAAATTTGAATTATTAAAATGTGAAAGCACCTACTTTCAATTGGCAAAGTATAAAGAAATTTCAAACAAAGGCGATATGGAGTTTTGCAAAGAACTTACCACAAAACACAAAGTAGCCGCCATACCTGTTTCTGCATTTTATAACGACAAAACGGACTATAAATTAATTCGATTTTGTTTTGCAAAATCAAACGACATTCTTAAACAAGCAACCGACATTTTATGCAAAATTTAAACGTAACCATAATACAGGCCAATTTAATTTGGGAAGATGCCAAAGCCAATCGTAAAAATTTTGACACCATTTTCAAAAACATTGAACCCAACACTACCGATATAATAGTGCTGCCCGAAATGTTTAGCACTGGTTTTACAACCCAACCCAACAACTTAGCCGAAAAACCAAACGGCACCACCGTTAATTGGATGAGAAGTTGGGCAGGCAGACTAAACACCGCAATAGTAGGCAGTTTAATTATTGAAGAAAAAAAACAATATTACAACCGTTTAATTTGGATGCCCCCAACGGGTGTGCCGCAGCACTACAACAAAAAGCACCTTTTTAGCTTAGCAGGAGAACATCATAATTATAGCGCAGGCCAACAGCGTTTATACATTAATAACTACAAAGGTTGGAATATTTGCCCCCTAATTTGCTACGATTTACGTTTCCCAGAATGGAGCAGAAATATAAACAATTACGACTTACTGCTTTACGTAGCCAACTGGCCTGTTAACCGCATTAATGCTTGGAACAGCTTACTAAAAGCCCGCGCAATTGAAAACCAAACCTACACCATTGGCGTAAACAGAGTTGGTAAAGACGGTAATAATATTAGCTACAATGGCAATAGCGCAGCTATAGATTTTAAGGGCCACACTATGCTAAATATTGCCGATAATGAGTTTGTTACCACCTTAACTTTGCAAAAAGAACCTCTAGTAAATTTTAGAAAACGCTTCCCTTTTTTAGATGATAAAGATGATAAGAATTTAGCTTAATTTTTTTTGGAGCGAAAGAGAATAGCTCGCAAAAACAGACTCCCCACTTTCCGCTCAAACCCCAACACTGCGTGGTTGGGGTAACCGCTGCAATTGGGGCTAATATGGATGCCTCGCTAAGCCGTGGTAACTATGCTTACACTAAGTTTTAAGCATCATAAAAAAAAGAGATTTTTATTACAACCTATTTTTCATAAAAATTATAATATTTGAAGTTATGAAAGCTTTAGCGCTACCTATTTTTTTTACATCTTACCAAAAAGAAGGTACATTTAAATTTTAAAACCGTAAAATGCTGAAATTGATAACAGAAGCTATTTTTAAAGAGGAAGAACGCTCGGCTTTGGCTTTATATAAATTTCTAACTTAAAAAACGTGGTGTAAATATGTTATTTGCTTGTGTAGAAAACAGTAATTGTAGCCAAATGGCTGAGGCTTTTAGTCATATTTACAAAACAGCTAGCATTAAAATATATAGAGCGGGTTTAAAACCAGCGCGTAAAATAAACCCCAAAGCGGTTAAAGCTTTGCAGCTTTTAAATTTCGATATGTTAGCCATTCATCGCTCAAAAAAATAAAAAAATGAGCTAAAAAATATTAGCTTTGAGGTGGTTAAATTTACGGGCTGTGGTGATGATGGTACGCAAATAAAAAGCACACACAGGGAAAATTGGCAAAAAACCAAGCGAAAAAGATTATTTAACCGTTAGAGATTATATAAGCATAAAAGTACAACAGCTATTACCAAGCCAAAGAAATTAAAGCAAATGAAAGAGCAGCAAAAAGTACTTTTGGTTGATGACGAACCTGATATTAGAGAGTTTATTGAGTACAATTTAGTAAAAGAAGGTTACCTTGTTGAATGTGCCGAAAACGGCGAACAAGGCTTAAAAAAAGCAAAAGCATTTCAGCCCGATTTAATTTTGTTAGATATTATGATGCCCGATATGGATGGCATTGAAGTATGTAGCGAGTTGCGCAGCATTGACGATTTTAAAGATACTATAATTGCATTTTTAACCGCCCGTAAAGAAGATTTTACCCAAATAGCAAGCTTTGAAAGTGGTGGAGACGATTTTATAAACAAGCCAATAAAGCCCAGAGTACTAATGAGCAGGGTAAAAGCACTATTAAAACGAAAAAAGAAAGATAAACTACAAAAAATTGAAGCCACCTTTGGCGATTTAAGAATAAACGAAGAACAAATGTTGGTTTATTTAAACGAACAACCACTTACCCTTACCAAAAAAGAATTCGAAATATTGTTGCTACTTTCTACCAAACCAGGTAAAATTTTTAATAGAGCCGAAATTTTTCAAAAAGTATGGGGCGATAATTTAATTGTTGGCGACAGAACCATTGATGTGCATATTAGAAAAATTAGAGAAAAAGTAGGCGACCGTTTTATTAAAACCAAAAAAGGAGTTGGTTATAAATTCGATTATTAAGCTATGAAAATAAGTTTAAGAAAAAATGCCAGCCCCTCAAATGTTGCAAGGCTAACCGCTTTGGTTGTTTCCACACTAAATTTTATATTACTACTTTTGTTAAAATTTATAGCTAACATTAATATTAGCTTTTGGGTAGTATTCTTTTTTTTTACAATCATATTTCTATCTACTTATTTCATCACATTAGTCTCTATTAAAAACTTCATTTTTAGGAAAATAAAACTGATCTACAAAAAAATATCAACCACCAAACTTTCTGATATGGAAAAGCTAAACTTTAGCAACAATAATGTTGATATGATTGCTGCTGCCGATGAAGAAGTAGATAAATGGTTAGAAAACAACAACCTTGAGTTAAAAAAATTAAAAATAGAAGAAGCCTACCGTAAAGAATATTTAGGTAATGTTGCGCACGAATTAAAAACCCCTCTATTTACCATACAAGGTTATGTAGAAACATTAATTGATGGTGCTTTAGACGATCCGGAAGTAAATATGAAATACCTTAACAAGGCCAAAAAAAATATAAGACGGCTCAATAAAATTGTTAATGGTTTAGATAAAATTAATGTATTTGAATCAGATAATTTTAAGTTAGAACAAGAAGTATTTGACATTAATGCCTTGGCTAAAGATGTTATTGAAGAGTTAGAACCACGTGGCAAAGAATTTGAAATAAAGTTAGGCATAAAAGAAGGTACTGATTACAGCTTTATGGTATTTGGCGATGTTGGAAAAATACAACAAGTATTAATTAACCTCATTGAAAATTCGTTTAAATATGGCAAGGTAGGTGGTACTACTGTAATAGGTTTTTACGATATGGCAAATAGCATTTTAATTGAAGTTTCTGATGATGGCGTTGGTATTTCAGAAGAAGATCTTCCTCGCCTTTTCGAGCGCTTTTATAGAGTAGAAAAGAGCCGTAGCCGCGATAGTGGTGGCTCCGGTTTGGGCTTGGCTATAGTAAAACATATTATTGAAGGTCATCATCAAAGTATAAACGTTCGCAGCACATTAGGTTTGGGTTCAACTTTTGGCTTTACCTTACAAAAGGCTTAAATTCTATTGGGTTTTATCAACTGTTTCTGTAAACTCACCTCCTAATTTTTACCAGTTAAAACAAATTTATACTTTATAGGTTATAGTTGCCATGGATTCGTTATCACAGGTAGTTTTAGGAGCAGCAACAGGCGAAGTAGTGCTAGGCAAAAAGATAGGTAATAGAGCAATGCTGTGGGGAGCCATTGGCGGAACCATACCCGATTTAGATATTTTGGGCAGCTTCTTTTTATCAGAAATTGATAACTTGGCCTTTCACAGAGGCATCAGTCATTCCATTTTGTTTAGTATTGTTGGTGCATTCGTATTTGGTTGGGCGGTTCATCAAATTTATAAAAGTCCATATCACAAATGGATCGCAACCGTTTTTAAAATTATGGCAGCCATTTTGGTTGGCTTTGCTTTAGAGTTTGTGGCTAAAATATTTTTCCCCAACAATATTGTTGCTCCTTTTATTATTATAATTGGGCTGGCTATTTTATTGTATTTCAACCTTAAAAGAGCTTATTTTAGTGCGCATTGGGAAACGCCAAATACAAGTATACGAAATTGGCAATGGTTGTTTTTTTGGTGTTTGCTCACCCACTCAATTTTAGATTGTTTTACCATGTATGGCACACAACTGTTTGCCCCTTTTTCTGATGTTCGCGTGTCGTGGGCAACTATATCCGTTGCCGACCCGCTGTACACCCTACCCTTTTTAATTTGCTTAATTATTGCAGCGCTACATTTGCGAACAAGCAACAAAAGAAGATTTTGGAATTATTTAGGCATAGGTATAAGTTCTTGCTATTTACTCTTTACCGTTTTTAGCAAACAACACATTAACCAAGTTTATGAAGCAGCATTTAAAAAGCAAGGTATAGCAGTAGAAAGATATGTTACCAATGCCACTATTCTAACCAACATTTTGTGGAGTGCAACAGCAGAAACTAAAGATCATTTTTATATAGGACAATATTCTCTATTTGATGAAGTGCCCATTGAATTTACCAAAGTCGATAAAAACCATCAGCTGTTAAAAAATATAAATACAGATCCTACAATTGCTACACTTAAATGGTTTTCTAATAATTATTTTAATGTAATTGACTTGGGTGAAAAATTTCAATTCAACGACCTTAGGTTTGGCACATTTAATGGAACAATAACAAAGCCAGAAGATTATATTTTCAAATTTTATTTAAATGATATTGGAGCCAATGGCTATAAAATGGAAGAAGCCATTGGCGGGCCACCAGAAGATGATGAACGGAATATTATTGTGCGCCTGTTTGAAAGAATAAAGGGTAAGAGAAGTTAGTAGGTAATCGCATAAAATTTAACTCAAAAATATACAAATGTTATAATTATTAGTAGCTATATTTTTTAGAGCGAAACGGTTGAGCCCTCGAAGAAACTTTGGTCCCGCCATCCGTTCAAATACCATTTTGCCAACGCTTCAAAAAGCCGAGCTAAAATGGTATAACCTCTCCTGTCGGGGCTAATTTTCCAACTGCGCCCAGTCGTAGTAACCGAAGAAATGAGCCTCCAAATTAGCCCCGATAGCAATGGTTATGCCGTTTTGCAGCGACGATTTTGCAGCATAGCAACGGCATTTGAATGGATAGCGGGACGGGTATATTTTAGAAGCCCAAATAATTCGCTTCTAAAAACTAACGTATAAAGGGAGCTACTTTTATTGTTTAGATAAACTTGCCAACCGTTTTATTGTTATTCACCTTATTATATTATAATTCATTTGAATTTTAACTAATTTTTTACTTAAAAACTAATGAAATTTTTTATATTTATGTGGTAACACTTTTTTAGTAAAAACAGCGAAAACCAAAAAGCTATAATAGAGTAGGAATTTTTTTTTAATAAAACCAATTAAAATAATGGGGTACACAAAACCAAAATTTAAAGACCAATACGAAAATTTTATCAATGGCGAATTTATAGCACCTGAAGGCGGGCAGTATTTCGACAATCCTTCACCAATTGATAATTCGCTTATTGCAAAATATCCACGTTCTCAAAAAGAAGATGTAGATAAAGCAGTTGCTGCAGCCAACGCAGCTAAACACGCTTGGGGAAACACTTCGGCAGCCGAAAGAGCAGCCCTGCTTAATAAAGTGGCCGATATTATTGAAGCCAATTTAGAAGAATTTGCCTTGGTAGATACTTGCGATAATGGCAAACCAATTAGAGAAACCCTTAATGCAGATGTTCCGTTAAGTGTAGATCATTGGCGATATTTTGCAGCCGTTATTAGAGCAGAAGAAGGCTCGGCCACGGAGTTAGATGAGCACACCGTTTCTATGAATATTAAAGAACCGCTCGGTGTAATTGCGCAAATTATTCCGTGGAATTTTCCGCTCTTAATGCTATCGTGGAAGTTACCGCCCGCATTGGCCGCAGGCAATTGTGTTATTTTAAAACCAGCTGAACAAACGCCCTCTTCTGCCACTTTGTTGGCAGAAAAAATAGCGGAAGTATTTCCACCAGGGGTACTTAATATTATTCACGGCTTTGGGCCAGAAGTGGGTAAACCATTAGCCTCACACTCTGGGGTTAACAAGGTAGCCTTTACTGGTGAAACTACCACAGGTCAATTAATTATGCAGTATGCCTCAAAAAACCTAAACCCAGTAACTATGGAGTTAGGTGGTAAATCGCCCAATGTATTTTTTAATTCTGTAATGGATAAAGATGATGCATTTTTAGATAAAGCCATTGAAGGTGCCGTTCTATTTGCATTTAATCAAGGTGAGGTTTGTACCTGTCCATCAAGGTTATTAGTGCAAGAAGATATTTATGATGCCTTTATGGAAAAAGTAATAGCCCGTACCAATGCCATTGTTCAGGCCAACCCTTACGATGCAAATACAATGGTTGGCGCACAAGCATCAAACGATCAATTCGAAAAAATTCTTTCTTATTTTAAAATAGGAAAAGAAGAAGGTGCCAAAGTGCTAACCGGTGGTGCAGCTTGTAAATTAGATGGCGATTTAGCGAACGGCTTTTACATACAACCCACCATATTAGAAGGGCATAATAAAATGCGTATTTTTCAAGAAGAAATTTTTGGGCCTGTAGTTGCAGTAACCAAATTTAAAGATGAAGCAGAAGCGATAGAAATAGCCAATGACACGCTATATGGTTTAGGTGCTGGCGTATGGACGAGAGATGCGCATCAGTTATATCAAGTTCCAAGAGCCATAAAAGCAGGTAGAGTTTGGGTAAATTGTTACCACGCCTACCCAGCACACGCGCCATTTGGTGGCTATAAAAAATCTGGTTTTGGGCGAGAAAATCACTTAATGATGATGAACCATTATCGCCAAACAAAAAACATGTTAATTTCTTACGATAAAAATAAATTGGGTTTCTTTTAGTATTTTTTTTAATAGATAAATAATTAAATATATAAAAGGTTGGTCAGTGTTTCGGTCAACCTTTTTTTTAAAATCAAATTATGGCAAAACAAAGAGTCGCAATTACTGATAAAGCAATCGCAGTTTTAAATCAACTAAAAGAAAAATACGGTGCCTTAATATTTCACCAAAGTGGTGGCTGTTGTGATGGATCGGCACCCATGATTTTTGAAGAAGGCGACATGTATTTAGATGAAAGCGATATTTTGTTAGGCCAATTAGAAGGCGTTAATTACTACATCAACAAAGACCAGTTTGAATATTGGAAACACACCCATTTAACAATTGATGTAACTGCTGGAAGAGGTTCCAGTTTTTCGCTCGAAATTCCGCTTGGAGTTAGGTTTATAATTAACTCCAGGTTGTTAACTGATGAAGAAAATGCGGAATTTAATTAAGAGTAAAACATACTCAGCAAAATTAGGCCACCTTCAATTTCACTAAATTAAATTTCAATTTTTATATAAAATCTTTAACTCAAATTGGTTTTAAGCATAAAAACCGTATAACAAAATATTAAACACAGTACGACAAGTATTACCAAACTAAAAAATTATTTTGACAACCTTATCCTGAATAGATAGATTTCTATTTCAAATTAAAAAACAAAGCAAACTATTATATGTAGATTGCAGACAAGGCAGAGATGCAATTGCCTTAGCAATGTTAAGCTTTAAAGTAATTGGTATTGCCAATGCTAAAGTTGGAATTAATGAACTAATCAAAATTGCAAAAAAAAGTTGATCTTAATAAGAATTGTGGAAGACCTATACAATTACTCAAATTTTAAACAATTTGAATATACTTTCAGATAGCATATTTCATTTCGAAAAAAAAGCAAAAAGTGAAAAAGATGATTTTTTTAATGAAGGTAATAGCAGCGTCAAAACCAAATACCGAAATCACTATTTGTACTTAACAAACGGGAGAAGAAGTGAAAGTATTAAATTTGATAATTTCGCAAATTGAAGTGGTTGAAATAATTGAGCAAGATGAATTTGTTTACCAGTTTGAAGATAAAGCATCTAACCATTACTAAAAAACAGCTTATAAAATGAATATAACTGAAAACTATAACGGTGAGCTTGGTTACCTAGTTAGCTTTAAAAATTTGCAAAAGATTTACTACAATAGTTTTCAGTAAAAGTAAATTGTCAGGCATAACTAAAGGTTTTGTAATTTTGTGTAACACATGAACTATATTGGATCTAAACATAGGTTAGCAAAATTTATTAAACATTCTATATCTGCTGCAATTGATGGTAAACTGGCCGAAAAAGTGTTTTGTGATCTTTTTGCCGGTACCGGAATTATTGGAAAAAATTTTAAACCCTATGTTAAAAAAATTATCAGCAACGATTTAGAATATTATAGTTATGTTTTAAATAGAAATTATATAGGTAATTGTACTACTATAAAAAATAAAACCAATTTTATATTTAAGTTAAATGCATTAAAAGGTATTGATGGCTTTATTTACAATAACTATTGCAGAGGTGGCCATGGACAAAGGCAATATTTTTCGGATTGGAATGGCCGAAAAATTGATGCAGCAAGAACACAAATTGAAGATTGGAGAAAGCATAACGAAATTGATGAAAATACCTACTATTTTCTTTTAACAAGCCTTATTGAAAGTGCAGATAAGGTGGCAAATACTGCATCGGTTTATGGTGCTTATTTAAAAAATCTAAAAAAATCTGCTGAAAAAAAAATTACGATACAGTCAGCCGAATTTTACGAAGATGATAATAAACACGAAGTTTTTAATGCCGACAGCAATATACTGATAACGCAAATTGAAGGAGATATCCTGTATTTAGATCCGCCTTATAATGCTAGGCAATATGGTGCAAATTACCACGTATTAAACACTATTGCTAAGTACGATGTTTTTGTACCAAAAGGAAAAACCGGATTACGAGCATACGATAAATCTAACTTTTGCAGTAAGCCAAAAGTTAAAATAGCGTTTGAAGAATTAATTAAGAATGCCCAATTTAAGTACATTTTTTTGAGCTATAATAATGAGGGCTTAATGCCCTTTGATGAAATTAAAGACATAATGGAAAAATATGGTGCCTATAATTTTGTATCGACCAAATACCAAAGATTTAAGGCCGATAAAGATGAGAACAGAAACCATAAGGCTGACCATACGGAAGAGTTTTTACACATACTAAAAAAATGAAAAGGAAGAGAGCTAAAATAAGATCACTTATTAAAATATGGATTGGCATAGTTAGTTTAAATTAAATGAAGCTACCATAAGCCAATAGAGTTAATGCAATTGGCTTATAAAGTTAATTCAAAAAGCAAAACATTAAAATTTTAATGGAAGAATTCGTACTATCTCATTGTTAATATTAAAAGCTATATTAAATATGTTCCGCAATAAATTACCGACAAGAAAAAATAGTTGAATATTTAAAAGTACTCAAGATTTCAAAAATGAAATTAGTAGAGTAGGTTAAGAAATTGAACTTAGAAACTTTTCAAGAAAGCAGTGGAGAACATAACTCTAATATTGGTTCATTTGGCAGAAGACGAAGTTCATAATAGAGTACCAATAAGTTTAATTAGAAAGCTGTACAAAACCATTCACTACAAAAGATAAGTGTTTTAAAATAGTTGTTTATTAAATCTGTTTATCAAAATTACTACATACTCAATTTATAAAAACAAATGACTATATTCGTTTACAAATGGCTAAAATTTGTAAGCAATGATAATGAATAGAAAAAGAAATGAATGTTTGTATTGTGGTGAAACAGTAAAAGGCCGAATTGATAAAAAATTTTGTGATGATAATTGTCGTAACAGCTATAACAATACTTTAAACCGAGATGCCAATAATTTTGTGCGTCGTATTAACCGCATTTTACGTAAAAATCGGAGGTTGTTAAAAACAATGAATCCTAAGGGGAAATCGAAAATCAGTCGTGAAAAATTATTGACAGCAGGCTTTAATTTTAACTATTATACCAACACTTACAAAACTAAAGCTGGCAAGGTTTATTATTTTGTGTACGACCAAGGTTATTTACAATTAGATGCAGCTACTTATGCGTTGGTAGAAAAATTGGAGTATGTGGATTAAGGTTTGGATACTTTAATGCCAAAATACTAAGCAAAAATTAATATAGGTAATTTTAAATGTTAACCGATGATGAATACATTATCCCCGAGGCAAGTTTTTGTAGTAATCATTAAGCTAAGCAAAATTTAATGTTTACAAAACTTTGATGTTAATGCGTTAAGGATTGTAGCGGTTATACCGAAATGCAATGGAGGTATTTGAGCGGAAAGCCTGACCCGAAGGGTAACGCCCAAATCCATTTATTTATCATTTGGTGATTGTGAACAATTAATATGCTTTTAAAGCAAATTAAATTTTTAAGTTTTATTTAATTGCTTTTAACAAAATATTCTTATCATTAAAATCTTCAGCAGCCTTTAAAAAAGTTTTCATAGTGTCCCAATTTTCTTTTGCTACAAAATTGGTAGTGTACAATTTCTTTGTTTCTACAATAAGTTTATCGGCATTAATTTTTGCTTCGCTTACAAAGCCACCAAAATCTGTTTTTGTATTCACTATTAAATTTTCAACACCTTCTACCTTATAACCTGCTGGTATGTTAAAATTTATTTTATAATTATATGATCTTGGATAGGGCATGTAAATATCATAATCTCGTTCTAATTCCTCTTTTTCCAAATTAATTTGTTGATCAATCAGCTTTCCGATGTTTACTAAATAATCGTTACCAGCTTTTTTTATCAATCCTTCAAAATTTACTTTATAAGTAAACTCAAGTTCAGGTTTTGAATGATGCCTACCGTGTTCGATTAAAACAAAATCTTTAACTTCTTTTATTTTTAGCTCATAATTCAACTCCGTAATGTCTTTTAGATAATCCATTTTTTTTTGCTGAACTTCATCAATATAAGCTTCCTTTTTTTGTGTGTAAGTTCTGTGTAATTTTTTTTTTGATGGATTACTGTATTCAACCATTTTATATTTTATGGCCTCTTCATTTTTATAATCGTAAAAATCTAACAATTGGTTTTGGTACAATTTTTTATGATGACCAGAAAATATATTATTAATTTCTGCAATACTTTCATCCTTATCCAAATCGATAATAGTTAGGTTTAACTGCTTAGTAATGTTATTGTCTGTTGCCTTGCTTACCGGCAAGCTATTGGTTTTAACCATCCACTTATCTTTAAATTCGTACACTTCGGTTCCTTCTAACAGATAAGGATGCGCTCCAAAAATTGAGTAATTATCGAAGTCGCCTACAACAAAATCATCATTAACTTTTAAGGCACAGATAATTTCGTTTTCTAAAATAATATCTTCAATATTAGAAATATTTCTTGGCACACCGACTATTACTTTATTTTTAATTCCAAATTGATCGTACACATATTTTAGTATGCTAACAAATCGGTAATTATTATAGTTTTGATTTTGATTTTTACCGCTTTGAACATACGATTCCACATAAGCAATAATATAATTGTTTCTTAACTGGTAATAAATTTCTTTGGCCATTTCTTCTTTATCGGTTCGGCCCTTAAAGCGTTTTCTAAATTTTTTATAAAAAAAAGCACCTGCAGCTGCATATTCTTTTAAATATGCATTTACAAATTTAACTACTTCATTTTGAGTAACTTTACTTTTTAGTTGGCCCTGTTGCCCCAAAAATAGTGAAGAATAAGTAATAGCACCTTTGGCATAAACTGCTTTAAATTTTACCGTAGGCAATTGCCGGTAAGGATACATCCAATTAGCATCTTCATAATTTTCTCGATCTCCATCTTCTAAAACATATACATCAGTATCGCCTTTTTTCTGTTTTACAAAATCAGGCGCACCGTTTAACGATTTGGCATTTAAATAACATTTTCGTTCAACAGCAAAAGTTATTTTTTGTTTCATTATAGGATAGGCCGCCACCAAAGTTTTTATTGACGGATCGAAACTGTAATACTTGTCAACAGGTGGAATGTATTTTTGCTCGGCAATATAAAAATCAACTATGTCACCAATTTCTAAATTTGGAATAGCCAGTTTAAGCATATTTAGTTGATAGCGATTTACTTTCATTTCCGTAACAACCGCATCATTTAATGATACTTCAATATTTTTACCATTAGGCTTTATAATTTTATAACCTGCATAAAATTTTAAGCTGTAACCGCCAAAGGTTTTGCTTTCAGGAAATGAAAATTCAGCATAATCTTCCAACGCTTTTTTCGATTGCATTTTAATTCTATAATGTTTGTAATCAAAAAATTCTAAACCTCCTACCCTACGCTTTTTATAGTATTTTTCAAAACTACGAGCTATAATTACAGCGGGCTTATCTTTCCACTTTTTAGGTATTTCGGTAACTTTAAAATCATTACTACATTCGTTCCAAAAATAGTTTTTAAGTTCAATGGCTTTTTTGTTATCGTTTTGTGCAATGGTATTTACTAAACTAATTACTACTATTACGCTAACCAATAAGTATTTTAAAAGGTGTAACATCTATATAATATTTATTTATTTTTTAATATGAGTTGATCGCCATAAAATTTATTCAGTTGATTAATAGCAGCATTCCAACTTTCAAATTGCTTGTTTTTTAAAATAGAGGTTAACACCTTTATGCTTTTATGGTATTTTACTTTGTTGCCTTCTATTTCAAAGGCCATCTGTGCATCTATTAAATCGTTTTTTATATTTAATGGAGCAGGCAAATATTCCACTTGTAAATTTTTGGGTAAGGTTAAATTTATTTGCTCTGTAATGTACATTCTATCATCAAAATCAATTGGCGCAATTCTATCTTCTTCCACTTCGGTTTGGTACAACTGTTTAGAGGCATCTAAATCAACATACCATTTATCATTAAACTGTTGTATTTGATGGTCTAATTGGCAAGTGTATTCTATTTCGGCAGGTCGTTTCCTATCAAAATCAACTACTTTTACCAGCTCATAATTTTTGCTATCTCCGTTATTAATCACATACTCCATTAGCTGTTTATTCTTTTCTTTGGCAATAGCATCGGTAAACATTTTAAGCTTCTTTTTACTTTCTCCATTAAGTTTTTTTATGCCTTTGCCCACCAATAACTTATTTTCAGTATCTATTTCAAAATCAATTTGTTCTTCTATTAAATTAATATCAATATTTTCTATAGCTAATTTTTTTATTAGATAAGATGCGCCATCTTCAATTAAAACCTGTTGGCCTTGTAACCTTTCTCCCACATAATCAATATGTTGAAATGGCTCCGTAGCATCTAACACCAAAGTAGTATCAGCCAGCATTATAGAACACACCATGTGGTTGTCAACTGCCAACGATGGTATGGAATAATCATAAGGAATTCTGCGAGTACCCACCCAAGTTAACCGAGCGTCAAAACCTGCTATGCTCAACATTTCTTTTAGCAAGTTCGACATCCCTTTGCAATCACCATATCTATTGTACAAAACCGTATGCGCATCTTCCGGCTTAAAACCAGCAATGCCATCTTCAAAGGCAATGTATTTAATATTGTCTTGCACCCAATAAAACAGCAGTTCAATTTTTTCCTTATCAGTAGGCGTTTTAATTTTTTGTAATATCTCTTTTACAACAGGTTCAATTTTTTTAGGATCGTTTGTTACACCAGATTTCAAATCGATATACCAGTTATACAACTCTTGCGTGTTAGATAAAATGCTTTCTTTTTTACCATCAATAGTTTGCCACTTAGTTAAAATTAAAACGTGCGGTACAAAATGTAAAAATGAAGGCGTGTTGCTTTCATTAGAGAAGGCTTTAAACTCATTTACGGTGTAAGTAATAATGGTATGATCTGCTTTTGTTTCTTCTTTTTTCTCTATATCGTATCCATCAAAATTCATCTCCATCAATTCAATTTCAATATGCTTTGGTATTTTAAATACAATGGTACGCTGCTCATTAAAAAGTGGCGTTTGTAAAAACACCTTAGTTAAATACCGGGCGTCTAATACTTTTTTTCGACCCTGAAATTTTACTACCTGACCAATATTTCTAAACTTAAAATAATAAGCACAAACTTTAGCATCTGAATAAAAAATACTTTTATCTTCAATATGTCCGCAAACTTTATCGTGTGCTATCGCCTTATTTTTTTCACTTAATATTTTGTAAGCTTCAATGCTTCTATAGTCATCATAATAGTTGCGCTTAACATAATTACTATTGGGGCTTAACGACAAATAAAGTTCTTCCTCATTAACCTCAACTTCTATTTTTTTTGATTTTTTTGCCGCATAAAAATCGTATTGAATTGATGATTTTAAAGCCATTAGCTTTTCGTTGCTTAGCTGCTTTTTATATGCTTGGGCAAGCTTTAAATTTTGAGGATTTATTTTTTGTGCTTGTACAAATGGTACACTTAAAAGGCTAAAAAGTGTAACAACAGTTAATAGTAATGTTTTCAAATTATTTTCTTTATGATGTTAATATAAAGCAATTTACTAAGATGCCAAATTTATTTTTTCTTTTCACGGAAAACCATTAGGCAATCATAATAATACAATTGAATTACAAACGCATTGTAAAACAATATAAGTTCCCTAAATTAAATTTTTACTTTAAGATGAGCTACTGCAACTTCACATTTTTAAGCACCAACAAGTTTTGTGCGTTAGCTTTAAAGTTGTTCACCCGCTTTTGGGTAAACAGCGTTAACTCATCATAAAATAATGGAACAACTGGTGCTTCTTCTATTAAAATATTTTCCATTTGGTGGTAGAGCGAAAAGCGTTCGGCATTATTATTGGTGGTTAATGCTTTTTCATATAACTTGTCGAACTGCTTATTTTTAAAGCGGGTATAGTTTGGCGGCGCAGGATTGCCTCCATAAAAAACGGTTAAAAAATTCTCCCCATCTGGGTAATCTGCAATCCACGATCCTCTAAAAAAATCAACTTCTCCTTTTACCATCATCTGCCGTAAAAATGAAGATTGATTAATTTCCATATCCACATTAAGGCCAATATTAGCCAAGGCCTTGGTTATATAAGTCCCTAAATCTTGGTAAGATGCATTAGTTACCAGCTTAATATTTGGCAAACCTTCTCCATTAGGATAACCGGCCTCTTTTAATAACTGTTTGGCCTTGTTAACATCATAATAATAACCCTTTACAACTTGCGGATTGAAAGAAGGTAAGCCCGCCGGAATAAAACCCGCTGTTGCAGGACGCCCAATATTGTTGCGCAGGTATTGCAACATCTTCTCCCTGTCGAAACCATAATTTATAGCTTGCCGTACTTTTTTATTTGTAATTACTGGGTGATCGTTCTCCATATTAAAGGCAACATATTCACTATTTAAAAATGGCGCTTTGTATAAATTAAACTGACTGTTAAGCTCAGGCAAAAGTGTGCCTGTTTTAGTCAACATCTCATCTTTAAAAGTGGCATCAATACCCGAGATAAAATCTAACGCTCCGTCTTTAAATTTTAAGTATTCTGTTTTTTTAGTATCGAAAAAAGAAATCCGTACGCCATCAATGTAAGGCTTGTTGGTTTCGTAATAGTTATCATTTTTTTCTAAAACCAACACTTCATTTTCTTTCCACACTTTAAATTTAAATGGGCCAGTACCAACAGGGTTAGTTCTAAAGCTTTTACCAAAATGTGCTACTACTTCTTTTGGCACTGCGTAACAGTAAGGCATGGTTAAAATGCCCAATATTGGCCTAAAAGGTTTTTTTAATTTTAGCTGAAAAGTATTTTCGTCAACTGCTTTAAATGGTTCAACTTCATCTAACCGATCGGTAAAAATCCAACGGCCAGGCGAAGCCACTGCATCATCAACAATACGGTTAAAGCTGTACACAAAATCGTTGGCGGTAACCCGTCTGCCAATTTCATTTTTAAACTGTTCGTGATTATGAAAACGAACATCATCGTGTAGTATGAAAGTGTAAATCAAGCCATCGTTACTTATAGACCAGCTTTTGGCAATGGCGGGTTGTACGTTTAAGTTTTCATCTAACTGTACCAAACCATCAAACAGTTGGGTGGTTGCCCATATAGTAGCTTGGTCTTTTGCAAAGGCAGGATCTAAACTGGTAATGCCCGACGACTGATTATAGCGGAAGAATTTTTTTTTATTGTTTGAGTTGTTTGAGGTATCGGTGCTTTGGCAGGCGGTTAGTAATTGTAATATAGTTAAAAATATGATATAAAGGTTGCAAAATTTCATTGGGCTAAAATAGTGAAAATAGTGGGTTTTGTTTTAAATCACATACACATATAGAAAGCAAAAATTTTAGGTGTTGCCGCTATATGTCTATGTGATTAAAACCTCTACTTAGCGTAATTAACCGCCCGTGTCTCCCTAATAACGGTTACCTTTACTTGCCCCGGATATGTCATTTCTTCCATAATTTTCTGAGAAATATCAAACGATAGTTCTTCGGCTTTTTTATCGCTAACACGTTCCGCTTCCACCAAAACTCTCAACTCACGGCCAGCTTGAATAGCGTAAGCCTTGTTTACGCCTCTGTAGTCCAAGGCCAATTGTTCTAATTGTTTAATACGCTTTAAATAGCTTTCTAAAATTTCACGTCTTGCACCTGGGCGTGAACCACTAATAGCATCACAAGCCTGTATAATCGGACTAATTAAGTATTTCATTTCCATTTCGTCGTGGTGTGCACCAATGGCATTTACAATAGCAGGATGTTCTTTGTATTTCTGCGCCCATTTAGCACCCAACAATGCATGCGACAATTCCGATTCTTCTTCTGGCACCTTACCAATATCGTGTAGTAAACCAGCACGCTTCGCCATTTTAGGATCTATGCCTAACTCGGCAGCCATAGTGGCGCAAAGGTTGGCTACTTCTTTTGAGTGTTGCAACAGGTTTTGCCCATAAGAACTTCTAAAGCGCATACGGCCCACCGTTCTAATTAAAGCATTATGCAAACCGGTAATGCCCAACTCAATTACAGTACGTTCCCCAATTTCTAAAATTTGTTCTTCTATTTGTTTCGAAGTCTTCTTAACAATTTCTTCTATACGGGCCGGGTGAATACGACCATCGGCTACTAAGCGTTGTAACGATAAGCGACAAATTTCTCTACGAACCGGATCGTAACCAGAAATAATAATTGCTTCTGGCGTATCGTCCACCACAATTTCGCATCCAGTAGCCGATTCTAAGGCTCTAATATTTCTACCTTCACGTCCAATTATCTGTCCTTTCTGGTCATCAGAATCTAAATTGAAAACAGCAACGGTATTTTCAATAGTTTGTTCCGCTGCGGTACGTTGTATGGTTTGAATAATTATTTTTTTGGCTTCTTTATTAGCTTTTACTTTAGCATCATCGCTAATTTCTTTAATATGAGCAAGCGCTTGATTTCGAGCCTTTTCTTTCATAGACTCTATCAACTGAGCTTTTGCCTCCTCGCCAGTAAGGTTAGCAATTTTTTCTAATTGAGTAACTTGAGCGTTAATCTTTTCTTCTAACTGCTCTTTTTTGTTGGTAACTAAATCCAACTGTTCTTCTAAGTTATTTTTTATACGTTTTACTTCCTCTTCTTTTTGGCGAGCTTGCTTACTTTCGTTTTTCACCTCAGCTTGGCGTTTTTTCAACTCTCTTTCGCCATCTTCTAATCGTTTACGGCGCTTGCCAAACTCATCGTTATGTTGTTGTTTTAATTGTAGAAATTTATCTTTGGCCTGTAAAATTCTATCTTTCTTAATTTGCTCACCTTCTTTTTTGGCATTTTCAAGTATTCCTTCTACTTTATTGTTGGCCTCGCCCAGCAAAGAACTGGCTTTTTTTTGCACAACTTGTTGATTGCCAAAATATCCAGCCACTAAGCCTATTATGCCAACAACTACTGCTATTATGTATTCCATTGTTTAATCCTTATTTAAAATTTATATTAAAACAAACTTTAAAAGAAGAGTAGATCACTTGAAAAAGAAAAGATAAAAATACTACGTACTTTGCAAAAATTGAGATAAGATGTTATCTAACTTATCTAATTTTTTAGTAAGGTTACCCTGTTTAGTATTGCTTTGTTTTGGAGTATTATTTATAGATTCAACTGCAAAAGTAAGTGCACTCATCGCCAAGTAATCTTGTTTATCCTTCACTTCATAATGCTTTTGCAGTTCTAACATTTTATTTTTAATCATTTCTGCTGCCTTTTCAACCGTAGCCACTTCACTACTTTTCACCTTTAGCCGGTACGGTCTGTCAGCAACAATTACGCTAATGTGTTCAATAATTTCATCCACGTTGGTTAATGATTAAGCATTGCCATACATTTATCAATTTCTTTCACAAATTCGTCTATTCTCATTTTCAAAGCTGCATTATCGTTATTATTCGAATTTATACTGTGCGCTAAGTTAAAATCTTTTAGCTTATTATTTAAACTTATCAGTTCTTCTTTTTGTAAAGCCTCTTTTTGCTTTAACACTGCATTTTCGGTTAAAACCGCACTATAGCTTTCTTCCAAGTCAATATAGCGGGCCAACACATCATTTATTTTATGAATTATTAAGTCTAATTTTCCAACACCTTCATCCATTTACTAAATAATTATACCATCTTTTAATATTTTGAAGCGAAATAGTTGAGGTTTTGAACAACGAGCTCCCCGCTTTCCGCTCAAATGCTGCTCCGCTTTGCTCCACAGCATAACCGCTGCAATCGGGGCTATTTTAATAATTTCAGTCATATTTAATAATTTTATAACTATCGCAAAACCGCTCCCAACTCATCACTAAAGCTTTTAATCAACTTACTCATTGCGTTATCTACCTAATTGTCGATTAAAGTCTTTGTAAAAAAAATTATTTCTTAACCATTTCCTTTATTTCTTTTGGCAATCCACATTCTTCAAGCATTTTATTAGCCTTTTCTAACTTCTCAGGAAACAATACTTTGTCATTGTAAGCATCTAACGACTTATCAACAAGTACTATTGGTTTTTTATTCGTATCAATATTTTTAACATTCATATCTTATTCTTTAAGTTTAACTAAGAACGCATCGTAATTTAATCCTTTTTCAAATATTTGCCAAGAATTATTTATTTGACCATATATCAAAAAATCAGAATTGCCTTCTTCTAAATATTTATTTATACCCATTTGATACAATCTTGTTCGTGCTTTTGTGCTACCAGTTGCATAAACCATAGCATTAGGCCGTTTGTTAAAAAACACATAAAGTGTTGCTGCCACAGTTGATAGCACTTTTGCACTATCCATATTATTTGATATGGATAAATCGTCCATTTCATCTGTTTTTACATCCTTATCACCGAAGCCAAGATTATATATATTTTTATAATTGGTTAAGGTATATTTTACTAACTTTTTAATACTACCTTTAGGCCCAATACTTGTAAATTCATAAACTTCAAGTTTTGATCCTGCTTTTATTTCATATCGTTCAAGATGCATAAATTAAAATATTTAAGAGCTTCAAATTTTAACTCCATCAAACAAACTATCGCAAAACCGCTCCCAACTCATCACTAAAGCTTTTAATCAACTTACTCATTGCCTTGTCCACTTCCTTATCAGTCAACGTTTTTTTATCATCTTGAAAATGAAAGCTTACCGCATAAGATTTTTTGCCATCTTCTATTTTATCGCCTTTGTAAATATCAAATAAATCTACTTCTTTTAATATGTTTTTTACGGTTTTAGCACTAATACTCTTAATTTCGGCAAACTGTACTTTTTCATCTATTAACAAAGCCAAATCTCTTCGTACTTTTGGGTATTTAGGTATTTCGGCAAAAGTAATACTTGCTTTTTTGCTTAACTTTACTATTGCCGACCAATTTAAATTGGCGTAAAAAACAGCTTGTTTTATATCAAAGGGTTTTAAAATTTTGCTGTCAACCAAACCAAATGTGGCTAACGTTTTATCATTTTTAGTATAAGATAAATTATAACTCAACCCATCAGTTTCAATTTCTTGCGCTTTGTAATTGCTAATGCCCATCTTACCCAAAACCTGATTTACTAAAACTTTTATTTGGTAAAAATTTTGATCTTCGCTTGCTGCTTGCCAACTTTCGTTACCTGTTTTACCGGTTAAAAACAAACTTAAATTTTCGGTTTCTTTATAAGCATCATTTGTTTGCCAATAAGTTTTACCAAACTCAAACAAGCTCACATTATTGGTTTGTCGGTTTATATTATGCCTAATGTTTTCTAAGCCCGAAAACAACATAGTCGCCCGCATCACATCTAAATTAGCATTTAAATTGTTTAGCAAAGCCACCGTTTTTTTATCGTTCAACAAATGCTGCTCATAATATTTTGCATTCGAAATAGAAAGGTTCATTGCCTCCACCAAACCATTGGACACCAAAAAATTGGCCACCTTATTTTGCAGTTGATGCTTGGTAGGTGTTTTACTATAATTTAAAGCCGCACTAATTTTACCCGGTATAGGCACTTTGTTAAAACCATAAATTCTCAATACCTCTTCTACAATATCTGCCTCACGCAACACATCGTATTTATTAGTAGGCACTTGTACTTCAATTTCATTTTCGGCAGTTGCCTCCACTTTCATTTCCATCGCTTCTAAAATTGCGGTTATGGTTTCATTGCTAATTTCATTACCAATTAGACGCCTTACATTATTGCAATTTACCTTTATTTTTTTTGGTAAGATGGTTTGCGGGTAAACATCAACTATTGCGGTATTAATTGTTGCATCGGCTAAGTCTTGCATTAACAATGCTGCCCGTTTTAATGCATAAACCGTAATATTGGGATCAACCCCTTTTTCAAAACGTTGTGCAGCATCGGTACGTAACAAATGTTTGAAAGAGGTTTTACGGGTATTAATGGCTTCGAAACAAGCACTTTCTAAAAATATGTTTTTGGTAGCAGCGGTAACACCCGACTTTAAACCGCCAAATACGCCAGCAATACACATGCCATCTTCACTATTGCAAATCACCAAATCATCGGCCGTTAGCTTGTATTCTTTTTCATCTAATGCCAAAAAAGGTGATCCAGCAGGCAATGTTTTTACTATAATTTGTTTGCCTGTTATTTTATCGGCATCAAAGGCGTGTAATGGCTGACCAATTTCGTGTAAAATAAAATTGGTAATATCAACCACATTATTAATTGGCCTAACTCCAACTGCTTTCAATTTATTTTTCAACCAATTGGGCGATTCTTTTATTGTAACATTTTCAATGTACAAACCTGTATAACGATGGCATTTTTCATTATTTTCGATACTAACCGTAATTGGGCCAGCTGTTTCTTTTTTAGGAAAATTACTGACATCGGGCAGCTTAACCGCACCTTTAAAATTATGATTAATTTGAAGAGCCGCCTTTAAATCTTTAGCAACACCAATATGAGAAAACGCATCGGAACGGTTGGGTGTTAAACCAATTTCAATAATGTAATCTTCTTCTACTTCAAAAACTTTATTGGCGGGTGTACCAACTTCAGTTTCTGGGTTTAAAACCATTATACCATCGTGCGAAACACCGAGACCAATTTCATCTTCGGCACAAATCATACCTTGTGAAGCTTCGCCACGTATTTTAGCTTTTTTAATTTGAAATGGCTCGCCAGCAACTGGATAAAGCATAGTGCCAACAGTTGCAACCACTACTTTTTGACCAGCAGCAACATTTGGTGCGCCACATACAATTGGTAAAGTTGCTGCTTCGCCAATATTTACTTGGGTAATTTTTAGCTTATCCGCATTGGGGTGTTTTTCGGCAGTCAATACTTCGCCTACTACTAAGCCTTTTAAACCGCCGGGTAAGCTTTGCCAATGCTGCGTACCTTCCACTTCTAAACCTGTATCGGTTAGTATTTCACATAATTTGTCCAGCTCTACATCAACATCTATATAATTTTTTAACCAGTTGTACGATATTTTCATTTTTTACTAATGCCTAATTTAAGTGGGCAAAGGTAAGGGTTTATTATAAAATGAACTAAAGCTTTTGTTAAAGTAATTTAGTTTTCAATAGACAACTTATTTTATTCAATTTTAACAAACCTACTTGAAGAAACCGCTATACCATCATTTAAAAAATGAATGATATAAGTGCCAAATGGAAGCTCACTAACATCAATACTTTCAAAAGACTGACTCTTATTTTCTAAAACGCTTTGGCCATTAGTATTGAAAATGCGATAATAATTATAAGTTTTACTTGATAAAATGGGCCACAATACTTGTAGTTCGTTTTTTACGGGGTTAGGGTAAAGTGTTATGGTTTTATTTAAATTAAATTCATCAATACTTACTTCTACATCTCTTATTTTTTTGCCTTTGCAACTGCATCCAAAACCTCGTATAGAGTTTTCAATTGTTACTCCAAAACTTATATTTATTGAATCTTTATAGAATATACTGGTATCATTAAGAAATTGTAAATAATAGTTGTCAAGTTGAAATGTTTGCTGGTGAATTTTGGAAATACTGTCATTTATAAAACTGAACCCTAATGCATAAGACCGTGGGGAAAGGCTAATGTTGACTTCAATATCAATTGTGTCATTAGCTGAACTACTAACTTTTAATTCATATTGAGATGCATCTCCATTGTTATATATTTCGGTCGAATCATTTGTAGGCAAGTTGTCTACGAAATCATAACAAATTTGTTCCACCAAATAAACGCCAGCATAGTTTGTTGGGTTTTGGGCAGAAAGATTTGTGTAGGAAAATAAGATAGTTAATAATACAATAAATTGCAATTTCATATTTACATGTTGACTATTCTACTTTAATAAATTTATTGGAAGCTACCTCAACATCATCATTTAAAAAATGAATGATATAAGTGCCGTTTTTTAAAAGGCCAATATTAATTTTTTTTGTCGGATAATTCAATTGATTTTGCATTACTATAATGCCATATGCATCATAAATAGCATAGGAGTTTAAAGTTGCCTCAAAGCTTTTAGATAATTGAATGTTTAACTGTGTTTGAACAGGGTTAGGGAATAATCTAATCTCAAGTTTATTGGTATTTACATTTTGAATGTTTATTGGTATTTTTTTGTAACCAGTAGCTTTACAACTAACAGAAATAAGATCACTAAATTTGTAGTAAATTTTTAAGTAATTATCAACAATTAAACCTTCAGCATAAATTCCTATAATATTTGAAATAGTTTGATAAGGCTGTGGAAATATAAGAAAAGTACTATCGCTTAGTATGTTGGCATAAGCTAAGTAGCTACTTTGCAATAAAACTTGTAAATCAATTGTGTCAACCTCAGCTTTTGTTATTTCGATAACATGCATTGAGGAATCTAAAAAATCTTGTTCTTCAAAATTAACATCTTCAAATTCAGCTAACAAATCGTAGTAATTGTTTGGAATAAAACAAATACCTTTTGTTTCATATTTGCCCACAAAGTGTTCAATATTTTGTCCTACTGTAGCAATACTAAAAAAAACACATATAATAAACCCTAATAATTTTAATTTCATATTTACGTGTTGACTATTCTACTTTAATAAATTTATTCGAAGCTACCTCAACATCTTCCACTAAAAAATGAATGATATAAGTGCCAAATGGAAGCTCACTAACATCAATACTTTCAAAAGACTGACTCTTATTTTCTAAAACGCTTTGGCCATTAGTATTGAAAATGCGATAATAATTATACGTTTTGCCCGATAAAATTGGCCACAATACTTGTAGCTCGTTTTTTACAGGGTTTGGGTAAAGCTTAACCGCCTCATTCAACAAAGTGTTTTCTTGCAGCCCTACTTCAACATCTCCAATTTTATTGCCATTACAATCGCATTTGAATATACCGTTATTGCTTGCAGTAGTCATATTCAAGTCTATTGAATCTTTATAAATAAAACCACTACCTGCAACATATTGTATTGTACTATCTTGGTTCAAAAAAAGATGATTATATATCCAAAACATGCTATCGTTTTTAACATTAAAACCAAGCGCATAGGGTTTTAGTAACACAAGATTTACTTTAAGTTCAACTGTATCGTTTGCAGCTAAGTTTACTTCAATTTCGTACTCTGTTATTTCTTGCCAATTATTACTGAACTCCCAACAGCGTTGTTTCACGGCATAAATACCAGTAAAGTCTGCTGGGTTTTGGGCAACAACACTAAAACTAATTATTAGTGTTACGGGTAACATTTTAATTATTTTATTTTTCATTCTATTAAAATTTATCATTCATTACACTCAACAGTTTTCGCAGTAAAAACACCTCCGTTTTTCACTTCGAAACCACCATTTAATTCTATTTGCTCATTAGCTTCAAATGTTATAGTGTCAACAGCTTCAAGTATTACTTGGCCAGTTGCTGTTATGTTTGGTGCATTTGTTAGTGGTGGAATTTTGCTTGTATTATCGTAATAAATATCACCTGTATCGCAAAAATCTACTGTAAAAGAAATCCTTGGCCCTGTAGCGGCGGTAATATTTTTAATAGCTACTTCACAAGTACTTCCATTTGAGATAAAACAGAAAGGATCAGTAGTATTGCTAAATTCTTTTCTATTGTGGTTCGCAGAAAAATTTGCTTTTTTGTAATCACCTTTGCGATAAATAGAACCACCTGGCCTAAAGATATACACTTCATCATTAATGCCACCTGAGTTTTCAGGTTTAACAATAAAATTACCCCAATAGTTTTCATTAATTCTGTAAATTAATAAGCCTCTATCAGGTAATTGACTTTCAAAAATACCAATATTTAACCGAAACTCAAATAACAGATACTCATTAGTATTATTTAATGGTATTTTATAACAGTTATTAGTAGCCATCGTCAAAGGGTTTAAAGAGTAAGTTCCGTTAGTTGTTATTTCGGGTATATTATCAATCCAACCGCAATATCTGTATTTTATATATGCATTTGTATGTTGCGGTGGATTGTTATTATTCGCCATCACATCCCAACGACCAACTGGTATGGAAAAAGCCCTATATCTGTGGTATAGATCTGGAGCACCAAATACATGTGTAATTTCGTGACAAGCTATACCGGTATCATTTCTATTTTCTAAAAGGAAAATATAGTCATAAATCCTTTTACCATTAATATATTCAAATGAAGTATATAGTGCAAAACGGTGAGGCCATAAAATTTCGCGAAATTCACCTTCATCACCTTTTAGGATAAAGCTAATATTATCAATTATATTATCATTATTAAAATCAATATTTAAATCAGCAGGTATTTCCGCTTTAACAAATTTCATAGCATTGCTAACTAATTCATGCTCTCGTTTTATTCTTTCTGCAGAGTCATTACCACCAGCATATCCATTACTATTTGTAAAGGTTAAGGGCTTATAATAACTTCTGTCGTGACTATCTTGATAAGATAAAATAATATTACCATCATTGGCAGGATAAAATGTTGAATTAATATCTAATTTATTATAAGATGATTCTTTAAAATAGTTGGCAACAGAATTTACATTTTCACCAGTTTTATTAAACATATCTGTATAAATACTTTGATCTTTTGTAAACTCCTCTTGGTCTGCAAAGCGTATATACACAACTATATTGTTAATCTGTACTTGGCCTTGTACGTTTACAAAATCTTCTCTTGTTATACTAGCAGGTACATTTTCAGTAAAAATATCAATGTTTTGCTCAAGTATTTCTGGTGGTAGATTAATATCCGGGGCTAAACCACTTATTTGAGGGTCGTCTGCTCCAGGCAGAAAATTAGTTGGCATTAATTGATCATCTATCAACTCGGCATAACAGTAAAAACCGTTTGTTTGGTCTTGTACAATGGTGTAGCCATTTTCGTCGTGTAGCCAACTGTAAAATTCGTCGCCTGTTGCAAAAATGTTTAATACAATACCATCTGGTTGAGTAACTTTTACCGGTACATCAGTTAAATAAGCTGCTTGTAAGTTTAGGTAAAAAGTAAGCGTGAGTGTTAAGCTAATAATTTTTAGTAAAGCATTCATATTGTAAGTTTTAAAATAGTTAAATGCTTGTGTTGTTTTCTATTGCTGTTTTCTTTTTTATCAAATATACCAAATTTTCAAGCAAAAAGATAACTTAATTGTATGTAAATTTTAATATTAAAAATCTGCTTTATGTTTGCAGCAAATAATAATTTACATAGCCTGCAACAGTTTCAACCTAAATAGTTTATCTGGGTTAGCCCTTACCGCAGTAGAAAAAACACTTTACCATAAAAGCTTTTGTGTGTAGGACAGGATTGAAGTTAAGGCAAAAAAAAGTGTTTCGCTTCTTAAAAAAATGATAAAACCTTTTTGAAGATATTGCGTTCAATAAAAAAAGGCGACACCTTTTGAGAAAGATATCGCCTTTATATTTTTGAAATTAAATTTCTATTTAGCTGCGAATAAATACATCGCTGTTTTGGTCGTATTCCCCTAATTTTTGAATGTGTTCATCATTTATGATAAAGGCTTTTAACTCTTCGCCTGTTTTAAATGATGACGTATACCATTCGGGCGTGGTATTCATTTTCATTAATTTCGATATTTTTACGTTTAACCAATCTTTTGTATTGCTTGGCATACCTGGCTTAACGGTACTTTGCGATTCTTTTAAACGCTCAGAAATTTTACCAAAAGATATTAATTTACCGCTTTCCAAATTTTTTAATAAATCGAATACATTGGCTTGGTCTAAAAATCCGTAACCATTTTCCGTTTTAATAACATCTAAGGTTTTGTAACGGTCAAACACTACCTTGCTATCAATACCAAGTGCTTGTGCTTGTACAAATTTTTCTGGATTATCAAAGCTGCCTTTTTGCGCTGCTTGGTAAGCTTCGGCGGTGCCAAAACCACTTTCTTTTGCAGTACGAAACTCAGTTGCATTTTTACCAACGTAACCAGCATAAATAGCATCTTTAAATTCTATAAAGCTTTCGTAGCTACTTTCTTTAGCATAGCGATATAAGTCGCCGTCTTTTTTAATGCTTTTAATTTTGCTGTAATAAGCATCTTTTAACTCGCCACTCATTTTGGCTGCGTTTAGCTTAGCAACACCACCAATAAAGCCAGTATTTTTAGCCTTCTCAAATTCTTCTTTACTGTTAAAACCATCGCTTTGGCTCTGCTTAAATTCTTCAAAATCACTATAGCCGCCATCAACGGAGGCGTAATAATCTTCCCCATTTTCAAAATTGGCAACAATTCCTTTTTCATAGTCTTCTAAAGTACTAAAGCCTTTTCCATCAACTGCATAAACTGTATTTTCTGCAACAAAATAAAATTCACTATTGGTGCTGCCACCAGCTACTGAGTTAATTAAGCCTTTTGTTCTACTTAAAAAATCAGTTTTATCTTGCGCTTGCTCGTTAGCATTGGCTTTTTCTACTTTGTTAAACAAATGCTTTGGTTCAAACTCCTCTAATAGGTTCATAAAATCTTGCACGGTAGCAAGTTTTATTATTGGCAGGTTTTTAAACGAATCTACTTTTATATACTTTAATTGATCTTTCATTGTCTATCCCTATTTATTTATTGTTTTGAGCATTTTTTTTTACTGATTCCCAAAATTCTATTCTCTCGTTAATAAAATCTTCATCTTTAGTTGTTGCAATATTACTTCGTCTATCGGCAGATTTGCCTAATTCTGCAATTCTACTCTTTAATTGATTTACTTCTTTCTTTAGCAAATTAATTTCATTTTCTATTAATTTAGAATTTGGGTTGGTATTTTTGCTTTCAATATTATTTTGTTTTACTTCTTCCTCCTCTAATTTCGAAATAGTTTTGTCCGTTTTGGCAACCACTTCGCGCTTTGCATTAGTGTTTTTCAAACCTTTGGCTAAGCTATTATTTTTAATTTGAAGTTCAGGTTTTATTTTTTCAAATTTTGGGTTAGCTTTTTCATTAACGGCATCACTAATTTTTAGCTTTTCTTCTTTATCGGTAAAAACTTCCCCAATTCTTTTTTTGCTTTCTTTAAAATTGTAATTCACATCTTTTGCCACTTCCTCAATCTTTTCTTTACCCTGTTTTACAGTAGCATTGGCCTCTTCAATTGCTTCATTTGTTTTACTTTCTATAGCCGACCCAATTTTGCTAATTTTATTTTCACCCTTTATAGAATGATTTTTAATAGAATTAGTTGCTTTGTTTTTTGCACTCTTATCATAACTTCTTTTATCAGTTTTGCATTTTTTACCTTTTATAGCTAATCGTTTAGGAGATCTTTCGTTATTGCCACCTCCTATTAGTATTGCTAAAAAAAGTAAACACAACAATAATAAAACGATATGCTTTACTCTTAAGGTATCAAAAAAGGAAAATAAACTTTTTTTTGTGGAAGGTGATTCTAAATTTTCGTTTTGTTGTTCTTGCTCCATTTTTTAATATTTTTTCGATGGTTACTTAATATCTCCTAACGTATCTTCAATAAAATCAATTGCCTTTTCGTTAGCAGGATTTGGAGTTTTTAACAAAGTATTGCTTAAAGTTTCAAGGCTCATCTTCATACCTTCAATTTGGCGCTCTAAATCGTACACTTTCTTTTCATTGGTAGATTTCAGTTTTCGGCCACTCCAAGCTGCGTTAATTCCGATAATTGAACCTAATATAAAACCTACTAAGCTAAAAATACCAGTCAAATAGCCTAAAGACATAGAAAATTCTTTATTGGCAATAAAGTATTGCACGGCTTGTTGGTTGGTAAAATAAAACCCTATTATAATAATAGCCAATATTAAAATGACTATTAAAAAATTTACTATTCTGTTCATATTATATTTTTTATTTACTACTATTTTTTTCAATTGTTGCTAGTAATTTTTTACCCGTTGTAATTACCCCTGCTGTGTATAATTCAAATATACTACCAAAAAGTTGAAGTGTATTTATAAGTTTTAATAAAGAGCCTTTCGATTGTTCATCAATTTTTTTGTCTTCGTATATGTCATCTAAATTCATCATTCGAAAGTTGTTTTTTTGTTTATGGCTTCTATAATTATAGACTGTTAAAAACATTTTGGTAACTTTAATTAGTACTTAAGCTTGTATGCATTTAGTACTCTTTTTCTTGCCCGGTGCAATCTCATTTTAACTGCGCTTATAGAAATATCTAATTGTTCAGAAATTTCGGGTACCGTTAGCTTATCTTGATATTTCATAATTAGTAAAATTCTATCTGTATCAATTAATTCTTTAAAAATTTCGCGTAAACGGCTGATCTCAATTTCAAGGTTTTGTTTTTCTTCAATTCCATCCGATTGTTCTACGTTTTTTATGTCAACATTAACTTCATCAGTAAAAATTTTTCTGGTCTTTTTTTTAAGTCTAAAATGATCTAAACATGCATTGTAAGTAATGCGGTACAGCCAAGTAGAAAAGCTTGACTTGCCTTTAAACTTGCTAAGGTTAAGCATTGTTTTAACAAGTATCGATTGTGTTAAATCCTCTGCATCGGCCTCGTTTTGAACCATAGCATAGCACTTTCGATATACTTTGTTACTGTAACGATCATACAATTCACCGAAATAATTGGTATCACCAGATTTCAAAATATATTCAATTAAGTCATTATCTGTACACTTCTTTATATCAATCATTTAACTGTGCTTGAAAAAAGCAAATAATTTATTGTTTCTGGTCAAAAGTAAGTAATTTTTTAAAGATGGTTACCCGTTAACCGTTAAATACTAATTTGTATATTTAGCTAATTGAATTAAAATGCTGTACAAATTTGTATAATTGAAAATTATTTTTCTTGAGCTCATTTTGTATAAACTTTATTAAGCTTAACTTATTAATACGTTTAGTAAAATTGTTTTGTAATAGTTTAATAGCTTTTTCAGTTAACAACATTGCTTTTTTTTCGTCATTAAGTTCAATGTTATGATATTTAAACTCAATGGCAGCCAACAATTCATCAATACCAATATTTTCAGATGCAATGGTTTTAACCAAAGTAGGTGCTTTTTCTTTTGTATAATTTTGATGTATAATTTTACTTAAAAAACTGTGTAGTGTTTCATAGCCAGGCAAATCAGCTTTGTTAATAGCAAATATATCAGCAATTTCAAGTATGCCAGCTTTTATCATTTGTATATCATCTCCGCTATTAGGTGTTAAAGTAACCACGGTTACATCTGCTAAACCTGCAATTTCTACTTCGCTTTGTCCTACACCAACTGTTTCAACAAAAATATAATCGAAACCTTTCGACTTAATCACATCAACTATTTCAATAATTTTGGCAGAAAGCCCGCCTAATGAACCTCGGCTTGCCACACTTCTAATAAAAATGTTAGGGTTGTTAAAAACTGCTTGCATTCGTATTCTATCACCTAATATTGAACCATAATTAAATGGAGATGATGGATCGACAGCAATAATAGCTATTTTAATATTATCTTTTTTAGTTAGATGCTTTACCAATGCATTTAAAAGGGTGCTTTTACCAGCTCCAGGAGGCCCTGTTATGCCAATAACTGGTATTTTGTTTTGAAAACTTAGGTTAGTAAGAATTTCAAAATAAGTAGGAAGTTCATTTTCTACAATAGATATTTGGCGAGCAAGCGTTTTAAAATTTATATTTTGCTCTGCAATCATTATTTAATAAAAAGTATAAAATATTGATATTTCAGCTGTTATATTGATCGGCTGTTATTGTTTAAGTGGTTTTTTATACGCTCAATCAATACTTCTTTTTTACAGCATTTTTTATTGATCTTTTGTCTTATAAAAGCTTTAAATTTTCTTTCGCTGTAGTAGGCATCTAAACAACGGGGATCTTGATTAATTTGTTTAAAAAAAGCAGTTTGCTCATCGGGCCTTAGGGCTCCATCAATAGCTAATTGTACTTGTTCTAAAAATTCTGGCGAGTCAGCCGCATTATGCAAGTTTTCTTGTCCCATATTTTTTTTAAATTATCTATTTTCTTTAAAACCTAAATTTTGAGCATATTGTTTTAGTTTATCTTTTAACATATTTCTGGCTCTGTGTAATCTCGATCTCACAGTACCAATAGGTATATCTATTATTTTTGATATCTCGTCGTAGGTAAAGCCCTCAATATCACACAACAAAACTACTGTTTTAAAATCAACTGGCAAACTGTTTAAAGCAATTGTTACTTCATCGCCTAACATATCTTGGTATATGTCCAATCTTAAATCAACAGCCCCAATATAAGACGCTTCATCTTTATCGTGGTAACTTATCAACTCTTCAAAATCAACTTTCTTAGGTCTTTTAGATTTTTTACGATATTCATTAATAAATGCGTTTTTTAAAATCTTAAACAACCAAGCCTTGGCATTAGTTCCTGTTTCGTACGAACCTATAAACCGATATCCTTTCAAAAAAGTTTCCTGAACTAAATCATTTGCATCATCTTCGTTATAAGTTAAATGATAGGCAAAGTTGTATAACGAATCAATGTGCGGCAAAAATTCTTCTTCAAAAATTTTGTCTTTATCTATTTTTATATCTGCTAAATTCGACATTTTATACTGCGAAAATAAGTTTTATATTTACTAAATACCAATTAAATCTCATATTAAGCATAATACAGTTAATTTTGCCAGCTAATTTAATGGAAAATAATAGAACGATACAGCTTAGAAATGCCGTAATTTATCAAGGAGATACTTTAGTTTTAACTAAAATTACGCTAAATATGCAACAGGGTGAATTTGCTTATTTAATTGGTAAAACAGGAAGCGGTAAAAGTACTTTACTAAAAGCGATATATGGCGAGTTGCCTTTGGCAGATGGCTTTGGTGAAGTAGTTGGTTTTGATTTGAATAAATTAAATTGGAAAAAAATTCCTTTTTTAAGAAGAAAATTAGGCATCGTTTTTCAAGATTTTCAATTGTTAACTGATAGAACAGTTAATGAAAATTTGCACTTTACTTTGCGGGCCACAGGTTGGAAAAACGAAAGTGATATTAAAAGAAGAGCAGAAACCGCGCTTTCGATGGTGGGTATTAAAACAAAAGGGTTTAGAATGCCGCACGAGCTTTCGGGGGGCGAACAACAACGGGTAGTTATTGCCAGAGCATTATTAAATAAACCTGCCTTGCTATTGGCCGATGAACCTACGGGCAACTTAGACCCAGAAACTTCAAACGAAATAATGCAATTATTACATTATTTAAGTAAGCAAACTCAAACTGCAATGATTGTGGCTACTCACGATTACACCATCATAAAAAAATACCCTGCCAAATTAATTCATTGTCAAAACCAAACGATTACCGAAAACTATGGTGCAGTTAATTTGTAGTTATTTTTAATTGTAGTGTAAAATAATTATGGCAATGGTATTAAATATGATGGCTAATAATTTGTTTAGGTAAGGTGCACGTTGACAAATTACTTGGCAAAAAGCGGCTGATACGGCTGAGCGAAGTTGGAAAAATAGCCCCGACAGAAGTGGTTATACCATTTTAAGGTGGGCTTTTTGAAGCGTTGGCAAAATGGTATTTGAACGGATGGCGGGACTAATATTTTTGCGAAGGCTAATCGTTTCGCTTCTAAGTAATAGTGAGAAGAGATTTATGCAATTGGTAAGATAAAATAACATATTTGTAAACTAAATTGTTTAACTTAATGTTATTTGAAAGTATTGCGGTAAAAAGCTATCTTTGCAAATCTTGGACTACTTCAAATTACAGTTTACCTCAAATAATTTATTTTTAACCTCATTTAATAGTTAATGAAATATAATACTGATAACGATAATATAAAGTTTAAAGAATATGGTAGAAATCTGCAAAAACTAATAGTTCATGCAGCTACTATTGAAGACCGCGCAGAAAGACAACAAGTAGCCGAAGGCTTGGTAAAGTTAATGAATCAATTGTCGCCTCACGCAAGAAATTTTGAAGAACAAAAAGCTAAACTTTGGCATCATTTAGATTTTATTGCTGAAAAAAAATTAGTGGTTGATGTACCCGAAGGTTTAGAATTTCAACCAATTGAATCAACTTACCAAAAGGTAGCGTATCCTTACAATAAAATAAGATTTAAACAATACGGTAAAAATGTTGAAACAATGGTAGAAGCTGCCAAAGTACAAACAGACCGAGCAAAGCAAGAAGAGTATGCGTTGATAATTGCATCGTACATGAAAATGGTTTACAAAAACTGGAGTGGTGAAAATGTAAGCAATGAGGTAGTTAGAGAAGATTTGAGGAACTTAAGTAAAGGAATTTTAGAAATACCTGCAGATGCTAATTTAGATAGTTTAGCTAAGAGTAGTAACAATCGGCGTAAATTTAAATCGGGTGGCAGCAGCAACTATAAAACTAACAGCCGAAGTGGCAGCAATAGTAGCTATAATAAAAAAAGAAGTAAAAGCGGTGGCCATTATTCTTCTAACAACAACAGCAATAGCAGTAATAATAGAAACAAGAAAAAATCATACCGTTAATACCTTTGTTTTATAAATGAATAACCAAGTATTTAAAATTGAAGGTGGCCACAGTTTAAAAGGAAATATTATACCTCAAGGTGCAAAAAACGAAGCTTTACAAGTTGTTTGCGCTACCTTAGCTACCACCCAAAAAGTAACTATTGCTAACCTGCCAAACATTTTAGATGTGCAACGCTTAATTGAAATTTTGCAGTTGCTGGGCAGTAAAGTTGAAAAAATAAACAAACATACTTACACTTTTGAAGCCAATAATATTGATGTAGAAGTGATGGCTTCGGAAGAATATCAAAACTTGGCAAAAAAAATAAGAGGTTCGGTAATGATTATGGGTCCCTTGTTGGCACGTTGCAAAAAAGCATTGATACCCAAACCAGGTGGTGATAAAATTGGTCGTCGTAAAATGGACACGCACTTTCAAGGTTTTGTTCAATTGGGTGCAAAATTTAATTACGATAGCAAAAACGAAATATTTCAGATTGATGCCAGCCAGCTGCAAGGCACCTATATGCATTTGGATGAACCATCGGTAACCGGAACGGCTAATATAGTAATGGCGGCCGCTTTAGCAAAAGGAGAAACCACTATTTACAATGCCGCTTGCGAACCTTACTTGCAGCAACTATGTAAAATGTTGGTTTCAATGGGAGCTAAAATTGAAGGAATTGGCTCTAACAAACTCCTTATTAAAGGGGTAGAACAACTAAACGGTTGCGAGCATAGATGCTTGGCAGATATGATTGAAATAGGTAGTTTTATTGGCTTAGCTGCAATGACACAATCTAACTTAACTATTAAAGATGCCGGCATTGCCAAACTTGGAAATATAATCACCACTTTCAAAAAACTGGGCATACAGTTAACCATAAAGGGAGACGATATTCATATACCAGCGCAAGACCAATACCAAATACAAACCGCTATCGACGGTAGTATAGTAACCATATACGATGCGCCGTGGCCTGGTTTTACACCAGATTTAATTAGTATTATTTTGGTAACCGCAATACAAGCTGCGGGCAGTTTGTTGGTACATCAAAAAATGTTTGAAAGTCGGTTGTTTTTTGTAGATAAGCTAATTGATATGGGCGCACAAATTATATTATGCGATCCGCATCGAGCTACCGTAATTGGTTTAGGTAGAAAAAGTAAATTAAGAGCCATATCAATGAGTTCACCAGATATTAGAGCTGGCGTAGCCTTGTTAATTGCAGCTATGAGTGCCGAAGGCACAAGTACCATTAGCAACATTTATCAAATTGACAGAGGCTACCAACAAATAGATGAACGCCTTAATGCTTTAGGGGCCAATATTCAAAGAATTTAGTCTAATGAAAACCTGCAATATCATTTCCGTATTTTGGGTGCTCCTTTTTGCAGTTAGCAGCAGCTGTTTTGCCTCCACAGAAAATACCGATCAAAACAACAGCAAATCAGTCAATCTACTTCCTATTAAAAACCCCATGCTTAGCGTTGGCGATATTGCACCTAATATTATTTTAAAAGGAAAAGGTGGCAAAAAGAAGTTAAACAATTTAAGAGGCAAAATAGTGCTGGTCAACTTTTGGGCCAGTTGGTGTTTACCCTGCCGTAAAACTAATCCACAATTGTTAAATCTTTACAACAATTATAAAAAAGCGAACTTTACCGCTGCACAAGGGTTCGAAATTTTTGCCATTAGTTTAGATATAAAAAAGCGCAATTGGAAAAAGGCCACAAAAGAAGATCGGTTAACTTATAAAAACAGCACTATCGATAAAAAAGGATGGGATTCTTCCTATGCCTTTATTTATGGTATTAGCCAATTGCCCAGTTATTTTTTGTTAGATGCCGAAGGCAAAATTTTAGCAATAAATCCCAGCCCAAATCAAGTTCAAAATATTTTACAAAGTAAGTTAAAGTAGCTTTGTATTGTATTTTTTTTAGAAGCGAAAGATTTGGGTTTTACAAATAAACCCGTCCCGCTATCCATTCAAATGCTATTGCTCACCCACAAATCAACGCTGCAAAATAGCATAACCATTTCTATCGGGGCTAATTTAAAAGCTTTTCTCCCTTGTAAAAAATTCACTAAAAAACAGTTTTGTACAAAGCAACATCTTTATTCTTATAAAAAGCCTAAACTTTGTTATTGTAACTTATATTTGCACAGCAAATTAAACTAAACCGTTTTTTCTGCGTTTATTCTTATGTAATCGAATATTTTTTATGAAGAAATTACTGCTTTATTTAATAATTAGTTTTTTAAGTATCAGTTTTTGTAACGCTGCTTATTTGTTAATTCCGATGGATGATAACCAAAGTAACCATCTAAAAGCTTACGGTATTGCCTACTGGATTTTAGGAAGTGGTGGCAATGTTGATTGGTTGTTGAATTACCGTGGTGGTAGCTTTTGCATAGGGTATGCTAAAACCCTTGAAAACGAAATGAAAATAAGAGGCGTAGGCTATGAGGTTTTGCCAGATGCCAGCTACAACAAAATATTATTAGAAATTGCCAACCCCGAAGAAAATATGGATTTGGTAAAGCTTGAAAAATTGCCGAGAGTAGCCGTATACAGCCCAAAAGGTAAACAACCTTGGGATGATGCGGTAACCTTAGTTTTAACCTATGCCGAAATACCTTACGATATAGTTTATGATGAAGAATTGTTAGAAGATGAGTTGCCAAAATACGATTGGCTGCATCTTCATCACGAAGATTTTACTGGCCAGTATGGTAAATTTTATGCCAATTATCGCAATGAAGCTTGGTATAAAGATCGCCAAAAAGAAGAAGAAGCACGGGCTGCAAAATATAAATTCAGTAAAGTATCTCAAATGAAGTTGGCAGTAGCACATAAAATTAGAGATTACGTTTTAGGTGGCGGCTTTATGTTTGCCATGTGTTCTGCTACCGATACTTACGATATTGCACTTGCCGCAGAAGGTACAGATATATGCGATCGTATGTTTGATGGTGATGGCCCAGATCCACACGCACAAGAACATTTAGATTTTAGTAAAACTTTCGCTTTTAAAGATTTCAAAATTGTAAAAAACCCTTTTGAATACGAACACGGAAATGTTGATGTAACCAAATCTCGTGGAAGCGTTTCACAACCAATGGATCAATTTACTTTATTTGAGTTTAGTGCAAAATGGGATCCGGTGCCTACCATGCTAACCCAATCCCATCAACGAGTAATAAAAGGTTTTATGGGGCAAACTACTGCCTTTAAAAAGAAATTGGTTAAAAAAGATGTACTTATATTAGGAGAAAACAAAGGTTTAAAAGAAGCTCGCTACATACACGGCGAACACGGCTATGGCACTTGGACTTTTTACGGTGGCCACGATCCAGAAGATTATCGCCATTTTGTAAACGACCCGCCAACAGATTTAAACCTGCACCCCAACTCACCGGGTTACCGTTTAATATTAAACAACGTATTGTTTCCTGCTGCTAAAAAGCAAAAACAGAAAACGTAATGTTATATTTTGAAATAGTTCGTCAATTAAGTAATTATTTATGAAATACTTTAATAGTGTTTTTATTTAGGGTATCGGGTTTGAGAGCAGAATATTTAAATTCCTTCAACTTTAATCCAATCCTTTTTTATTCCGTTCTATTCTGTATTTTTGTCCTACTATTATGATTATTTATAACATAACCACTAAAGTTGACTTTAGCATACATAACAATTGGCTTACTTGGATGAAAGAAGAACATATACCTGCGGTAATGCAAACTGGTATGTTTTTGAGCAATCGACTTTGTCGTTTAATTAATCCAGTTGATGGTGATGGTTTTACCTACGCTATTCAATATTTCGCAAAAGATATAAACAAAATAAAATCATACAAAAACGATTTTGCACCTGGTTTAAATAAACAACACCAAAATTTATTTGGAGATAAAGCAGTTTCTTTTAAAACACTATTAAAGGTGGTAGCGTAAAATATAGTGTGGTTAATTTAGCATTACTATGCTAAGGTTTAAAACAGTAGCAAAGCTTACCCACAACAAATAAGGAAGTAATAACCAAGCAGCAACTTTATCTATTCTTCTAAATAAAATAATACAAGTAACAATTAATACTAACAATACCACTATAACCATTAAACCTAATACTGGGCTTTGCATCCCAAAAAAAGCTATTGACCAAAAGGCATTTAATATTAATTGCGCTGCAAAAAGATAAACTGCATTTCTAACTAATTTATTGGTCCAACCTTTATGCCATATCAATGCTACTGCAATGCCCATTAGGGTGTAAAGCAAAGTCCAAGCTGGGCCAAATAGCCAGTTGGGTGGGTTAAAACTTGGTTTATTTAAATGAACATACCAAGTATTTATGGAGTTGCTGGTAGCTAAGCCCGATAAGCCTCCGATTACAATGCAAGCTACTACACACAAAACAATTTTTAAAATTAAAGAAATTTTCATACCAAAAACTTAATCGTTTATACAGCTGTATTTCACATTTAATGTGTCTGCCTGTGTGGCAACAAAATCTTCAAAAGAAGTTAAATCAGCACTTTTACCACAAACTTGAGAGCGGTATAATTTTTCCTCTCCATTTTCGGTATAATTGTAACTACAAGTTTTACATTTTTCGCAACCTGTTAATGCAAACGATAGAACTACTACAATTACTGTAGCAACAAAGCTAAAATATTTCATATAAAATTTGTTTACCTTTTTTCCATAGCAACAAATTCTGTTGCGGTATTGCCAGTATAAATTTGACGTGGTCTTCCTATTGGAGTTCTTAATTCTAACATTTCTTTCCATTGGGCTATCCAACCTGGCAACCTACCTAATGCAAACAAAACAGTAAACATTTCTTCGGGGAAACCCATAGCACGATAAATAATACCGCTATAAAAATCAACATTTGGAAACAGTTTACGCTCCTTAAAATAATCATCATTTAAGGCAGCTTGTTCTAATTTTTTAGCAATTTCTAAAATAGGATCATCAATACCTAACTTTTCTAAAACAGAGTCTGCTGCTTTTTTAATAATGGTTGCTCTTGGATCAAAATTTTTATAAACTCTATGCCCAAAGCCCATTAAACGGAACGGATCATTCTTATCTTTTGCTTTATCTAACCATTTCTTGGTGTCGCCGCCATCATGCCTTATGCTTTCTAACATTTCTAATACTGCTTGGTTAGCGCCACCGTGCAGCGGCCCCCACAATGCAGAAATACCAGCAGAAATAGAAGCATATAAGTTTGCGTGAGAAGAACCCACAATTTTAACTGTAGAAGTAGAGCAATTTTGCTCATGATCTGCGTGTAAAATTAATAATTTATTTACTGCATCTACCAATATCGGATCCATTTCAACATCTTCGGTGCGTTGGCCAAAAGTCATGTGTAAAAAGTTTTCTACATAACTCAATTTATTTTGAGGGTATACTAATGGATGTCCTACACTTTTCTTATAAATCCACGATACAATGGTTGGAAACTTAGACAATAAGCGCACCGCCGTCATATCCATTTCTTCTAATGATCTGTTGGGATCTAAAGAATCTGGATAAAAAGTAGATAAAGAAGAAACAATACTCACCAACTGCCCCATTGGGTGCGATTTTGACGGATATGCTAAAAAGAAATTTTTAATATCCTCGTGTACTAATGTATGCCGAGATAGCTTAGTATCAAAAGTTTCTAATTCTTCTTTTTTGGGCAGCTTACCAAATAGCAGTAAATAAGCTACTTCGGTAAACGATGAGTTTTCAGCCAAATCTTCAATAGCATAACCTCTGTATCTCAAAACACCAGCCTCTCCATCTAAAAAAGTAATCCCACTAGTAGTGGAGCCGGTATTTTTGAAACCAGGATCTAAGGTAACCAAACCAGTGGCTCCTCTAAGTTTGCTTATATCAATTCCTTTTTCATTTTCAGAACCAGTAACAATTGGTAAGTCTATTTGAGTACCATTGTAATGCAAAACCGCTTTGTCTTCCATAAAGTTTTATTAGATCAATTTTATGACGCTAAAATATAAAACTATTTAGCTAAAACGATAACATTATAGTTATAAATAAGTAATTGATTGTTTTAAGATGCAGTATTTGCATTAAAAAACCAATATTTTGCACCTACATCACCCTTACTGCCTTACCTAACAATAGAAAAACAATTATGCGAAAAACCCTTTTGTACAATCCATTATGGCTTGGGTTTTAATAGTAACCAACTAAACGAATTACTTTCTTTAAACAATTAGTAAGCTAACGTTGTTTGAAATATTGGCTTAACACTACCAGTTTTTAAACAGCTGAAAGTAAAGGCTTTTAAAACATTTACTTATTAAGATACTCCGAGTTAAACCCAAAGATTAATCAATACAAAAAAGGAAAGAAAAAGCTTAAACCGATATGACAAAAACCCTTTTAAATTAATATTATAAAAACTAATAAATAAGTAAAAGAATGATTTTCTTTATATTTTGACAGTTGAGCGTAATAAAGCATTGTTATTCAATAAGTTATTTATTTGCTGGTACACCACTCTTTTGATGTAAAGCATTAATTTAT
>ENA-ORXM01000256-ORXM01000256.1-marine-metagenome-genome-assembly--contig:-NODE-256-length-105572-cov-7.201175_pt1 | contig 105572 bp, 90 predicted proteins | sample MGYA00237867_ERZ511480 | MGnify/ENA primary metagenome ERZ511480 (study PRJEB26309, sample SAMN06266103) | marine metagenome | isolation source: Algal blade | place: United Kingdom:Sidmouth, United...
TGGACGCCCAGTCGGGTAGCGACGAGAATGGTAGAGACGCTGGCGGCGACAATCCGGGGCAGCGCGAGAGCTTTTCCGATGATCCCGAGTTCTATCGGCGCGTACTGCACTACTTGCCGACCCCTGTTGCGGTGGTCGATGACCAAGGCAAGATCATTTATTTCAACCAGTCGCTGCTGGCGCTTGGTGGCTGGGAGGTCGAACCGGACAGTGACCTCGGCTTTCTCTCCTTCGTCCACCCCGACGACCAAGATGAGCTTGCGAATGCATTCAGCGAGATCGTGCAGAGTCCGGGCGCACGCATACTCGGTTCACGCCACTGGGCCGAGATCTCTTTTCGCCTCATCGCCGCCGACGGCACCACCTTGCCTGTCGAGATCGTCGGCATCGGGGGCCTGCTCGATACGGCGGTCGGCGGCATAATCTACGAAGTCCGTACTGCGCAGCGCAGCGACCTGCTTCGTCGGGTGCTCGATGGCCTGAGCAGCGGCGCAACGATGCTGCAGCTGCTGTCACTTGTTGGCGAGATGATCGCCGCTCCCCCGCTCGATCTCGAGGCCGTGATTCTGCAATCGTCCCCGCACGGGGGACTCGTACTCGCAGCATCGACATCGACCGAGCTTGCGGCGGTACTCCAGGGCAACCACATCGGTGCACCGTGGGAACAGCTGGCTGGGGATCCGACGCGCGTTGATCTTGCGAGCCTGGAACCAGGAGTGAGAGAGCGTTTCGAACAATCGAGCTTTCACGATCTGTGGTACGCGTCCGTCGAGTCACAACTGACGGCCAACACGCTGCGTATCGTGGCGGCATCGCCTACCCATCACGTTCCGGCGAACGGCCCGCGCAGACGGCTCAAGCGCGCTCAGGAGATTGCCGCCGCGGTGCTGCTTCGCACCCAGGCCGATGTGCTGCTCGCCCACGCTGCCGACCACGACTCGCTCACCGATCTTCCCAATCGAGCGGCCTTCTATCAGTTGGCCGAATCGCTCGATCCCATGCTCGAACGCGGTGCACTCCACCTGGACCTCGATGGGTTGAAGCCGGTCAACGACACCTATGGTTCGTTCTGCGGTGATGCAGTGCTTCGTATCGTGGCCGACCGTCTGCGTGCCGCGGGTTCCACCGCCGACATCATCGGGCGGATAGGCGACGATGAGTTCGCCATTTTGCTCACTCGAGACGGAACCGCGGAACCAATGATGGACCGGGCGGTCAAGCTCGCGTCGGCGGTGCTCGAAGCCGTGAGCGATCCAATAGTCGTCGCCGGGCGCCCGTTGCACATCTCGACCAGCATTGGCGTCGCCGCGGTTCCAGCCAACGTGAGCACCGACCACCTCATGACGTGGGCCGATGCAGCTATGCACGATGCCAAGGCTGCGGGCGGCGGGCGAATCAGCCGCTTCGGCGTCGCCTTCGGCTGAGTGCCTCTGGTGTTCTAGAACACAGGAAAGACTGGCTCACCTGCGCGTTCTGCGCGAGCAAGTGCGTGGATGACCGACCAATCGCCGTGCTGATGTCGAGCGATACCCATCACGATGTCGATGATCTCTTTCGTCACATCGGGCGAGAGTTCCGGGGTGGGTGTACCCACGCTGTGTGCGAGGTCATCGATGTGCATGCCGATCTCGATCATTCGGGTGCGGCAGAAGTCATCGAGGGTCAGCATGCGACCGCCAAGTGCACCTACGAGACGGTCCTCTGGTTCCTCGGGCAATCGGCTCGCGAGCAAGTCGGCGACTTCGGTGGCCCGAGCAGCAATCTGCTCGTGCCCGGCCGCGGCCTCGTCGGCGGAGACCTCTTTTATCCGCTCGTGAATGGGCGAATCGACTGCAGCGTGGAAGTAGCTGACCTTGGTGAGCAACTCATTCTCGGGTTGCCGCGCTGGCGGTGTGCGATCGAGATAAGCCAAGGTTGCGCCTGTCGCTCGAACCAGATGCGCTGCCAGCGCCCCAACCGTCATGCCCGCTAGTGCGCTCGGCTCATGCCATTGCTCGCGCACCGGGGTCGAGTCGACCAGCGAAGCGGCAGTCGCCGCCGAATCGATGACCATGCGACGAACGCGAGCAGAATCCATGGTTCGGGTTTACACCATCAACAGACACAGCCAGTAAAACCTGGTATGACCTTTTCGACACCGCTGGAACGCGCCGGCGACAACCTCAGCGGCCCAATGCGTGCGCCCGTTCAGATGTTGGCGGAACAAAGCTACGACAACCACCTCAGCGTGCACGACGAAGCCACTGCGGGATCGTTGGGTTTGAGCGGCGCCCCCATCGAGGGCCCCACCCATTTCTCCCAGTTCGACCCACTGGCTTTCGAGCTGTGGGGCCAGCAGTGGTTCGAGACCGGCTGCATCAGCAGCCACTTCACCACCATGGTCGTCGAGGGTGAACAGGTCCGGGCTCACGCCACGTCGACCTCACCGACGTCGGCATCGATCCGTGCGATACGAGACGACGACGCACCCGTTCTGGCAGGCACCATCTCGATCGCACCCCACCCCTCTACGGCGCTCGAAGAACGGCTCGCCAACCGCCGTGATCCAGGCGAGCTGTTCATCATCGACCAACTGGCCGAGGGTCTTGTCAGCTCCGCTCCCATCGAGACCACCATGGACCTCACCACCAGCAACGGCGCCCTCTACCCGTTCTCGCTACGGCGAAAGCTCGAAGGCATCACCGAACGCAGCCCGTGGTACGACAGCGGCGACAATCCCTGGGGTCGTCCCATTGTGCCCATGGAGATGCTGAGCGTGCTGGCCAACAAGGTCGGCGATCGGTGGCCGATCCGTCAACCTTCGCTCGGCCTGTTCCTGGATCTCGAAGTCCGACTCGAAGGCACTCCCGTCTTCGTCGACGAGACCTACCTCGTCGAGCGCGAAATCGTCGGCTTGTCGGCCAGTCGTCGAGTCGAGTCCTACTGGACCCGCAGCTCGTTGACCGAAAAAGCGACCGGCCGACATGCGGCAACCGTCTTGTTGCACTCGGGCGTCTTCAAGGACAGCTACCCCGACTACCCAGTAGAAAAGCTCGCATGAAGCCACTCGACGACATCACGGTGATCGAAGTCGACAACTGGATGGCCGCGCCGTCATGCGGCGCCATTCTGGCCGACATGGGTGCGAACGTCATCAAGGTCGAACCGCTGAGCGGTGACCCGATGCGCAACATGATGCGGCCGCCCAAACTCCCCGACGAACTCAAGTCCTACGACTATCAGTTCGACGTCGACAATCGCGGCAAGAAGTCCGTGGCCATCGACATCAGCAACGACGAAGGCGCGGCCGTGCTGCACCGACTCGTGAGTGACGCCGACGTGTTTCTCTGCAACCTTCTCGTCGAACGTCAAGAACGCTTCGGCATGGACCCAGCCACGCTGCTCGGGCTCAACCCGCGCCTGGTTCATGCGACATTCACGGGGTACGGGACCACCGGCCCCGAGGCATGGCGCCCGGGCTACGACGTGACTGCATTCTTTGGGCGATCGGGCCTGTACGACGCCATGCGCGAAGGTCAAGACGGCGACGTGCCGATGGCTCGACCTGCCCAAGGCGACCACACAGCTGGCTTGGCGTTGTATGGAGCAATAGTGTCGGCCCTGCGGCTGGTCGAGCGCAGCGGCGAAGGCCAGGTTGTCGAATCCTCGCTGTATGAAACCGCGGTTTGGACCCAGGCGACCGACTACAGCGTCACCGCCATGGACAAGGCGCCACTTCGCCAACGTGGACGCCACAACCAGATCATCGCCACCGCCAACCGCTATCCATGTGGCGATGGCAAATGGGTTGTCTTCAACATGCCGAACGATTCGGTTTGGCCACACTTCGCTCGCACGATCGGTTGTGACCATGCCCTCGACGACGAGCGTTTCGTCGATTTGCGCAGTCGATTCCAGAACATGCCGGCGCTGGTCGACATGATCGACCTGGCCCTGGCCGAGCGATCACGCGACGAGTGGGGCCAGATCTTCGACGATGCCGGCCTGATCTGGGGACCGGTGCTGGCACTGCACGAGGTCGTGGTCGACCCGCAGGCGCTTGCGCTGGGTATGTTCCCGACGATCAACAGCCCAGAGATCGGCGACTACACCACCGTTGCCAACCCGTTGAAGTTCCGCACCGCCGATGTCGGCCCACAGGGACCGCATCCCAAGATCGGCGAACACACCCGCGCCATCCTGGACGGCGCCGGTCTATCGGCCGACGAGATCGATCGCCTGCTCGACCGCGGCGTCATTGGCGAGATCGGCAGCAGCGACTGAACACAGATCGATTGTCTGGGGCGCATACCCCAGCGCCTCGAACGCAAAACCCCAGCGATCTTCGACCAGCGATGCCGACCGTTCGCTGATGGCAAATCCGTTCTTGCGATAGTTGCGCTGACTGTCGACATAGGTCTGCACCCTCGGCGCGGCCTCGCTCCAGCCGGCAATGCCGAGGCGTTCATAGATGTGTCTGACGGTCGCAAACGGCTGCGCGTCGAGGTCGGCGTAGGCGACCTCGACCAGATTCTCGGCCGGGATCTGGTGGCGATCACGCAGGTACGTGGCCATCACTCGTTCGTAGATCGCCAGCACATTGTTCTCGATGAGTTGGTCGTCGAACTCCTGCAACGACGTGAGCGCAAGGATCTTGCGATGCAGGTTGATGGCCGACGGATAGACCTCGTAGGGCGAACGATGGATGGCCACGAATTTCGCGTCGGGGAACAGCTCGAGCAGCATCGGGATCCGAGCGGTATTCACCGGGTTCTTCAGCAGCAGCCGACGGCCGTTGTCCAGCAGCGATGCCGTCTTCAGGATCTGCAGGTACTTGCACCTGACTTCGTTGCCGATGCGGCGAGGGGTTTCGTCGAACAACACCCCCTGCTTCAACAGATCCAGGGCTTGTCGAGGAAAGAAGAACTGCATGTACCACGAGTACGGCGTCATCTTGGCCAGCGGTATCTCTTCTTCCTGGGGTGCATCCATGGGCCATATCAGGTTGTCCATTGGCCGTTTCTGTGGGAAGACCTTGGCGAACAGGCTCGGCAGCCACCCACGAGTGGATACCGCGCAGTCCGGGCTCAATGCCTGAGCCATCCGAACACAGCCGAACTGCTCGTCGTGACTCATCAGGTTGTGCAGATGGGTGGTTCCGCTACGCCAATGTCCGATGATGAACACCGGTGGTTCGTCGAATTCAACCGATCGAAGTTCGTGGCGATGGCGAAGCATCTCGAACATGCGCAGGGGAGACCCTGCGAACCCGCCGGCAAAAACCGCCGCTGCTCGCCCCAGTCGTCGAGGCGACATCGTTGGCAATCGTTTGGTGTTGCGAATGAACGAGGATGGGCGAACGAAGGAGATCAAACCGAGCTGGTAGCCCAGGTCCGAGTGCTTTGACTTAGACATCGTGTACTCCGGTGCTGTCGAGGGTGGGGTCAGGGGTGGTGGGGTCAGGGGCGGTCGGTGGGTAAAGCGCAGCGATCACCGCGGCGGTGAGCAGGAAGAAGACGCCACATACCGCCCAACTGGCGCGGAATGCGGCTATCTCGTCGGTCGACGTTTCCGAGGTACCCACGATCGCAACCGCAATGGATATGCCGAAGGCGAGTGCCACCTGACGGATCGTGGTGTTGCCTGCGGCGCCGACCGCATATTGCGTCGGTGGAACGTCGTGCATGCTGGCCGCAGTCAACATCGGGAAGCCGATTCCCACGCCGATGCCCAACAAGATGGCGCCGGGTAGAAACGACGAGGTATAACCACTTGTCTCACTCACGCTGAGCAGCCACAGCGCAACCGCTGCCACCGAGATGAGTGCGCCAATGGTGATGATCAGTCGATAGCCGTGCTTGGTGCACAGGCTGCCCGCAGGTCCAGCAGTGATGGCCATAGCCACTGGTGCCGGGGCGATGGCGAAGCCGGCCTCGACGATGCTGTAGCCCCAGACCTCGACCAAAAAGGTCGGTGCCAGGACCAGCCATCCGGCAAAACCGGCACCGAAGAACAGCGTGCCGAGTGCACCCGTGCGATAGCTCGGCACGGCGGCCAGCGTGGGCGGGAAGAGTGGGGATCGATGACTTCTGGTCCGCAGGACGAATGCGGTGAGCGCCACCAGGGCAACCAATGCGGCGCCCAGGACCACCGGAGCGAACAGTCCACGCACGCCGGCGGCAACGATCGCAAACACCAATGCAGCCACTCCGGCAGCTCCCAACGGAGGGCCGATCAGGTCGACGTCTGTGGGCGCATCGGGGTCGTTGCTCTCGTGTAGCAGTCGGGGACCGAACCCCAGCGCAACCAGGGCAATGGGCACGTTCACGAGGAACACCCAGCGCCAGCCCGCGGCGTCGACCAAGAGTGCGCCCAGCGTTGGTCCCACGGCGGCAGCGAGTCCCGCCATCGCGCCCCAGATACCGATCGAGGCATCCTTCCTTTCTGCGGGGACGCCGTGCAGGATCAAGGCCAGCGAGGCCGGCAGCAACAGGGCGCCACCTACGGCTTGCACGACGCGGCCGGTGATCAGAATGCTCACCTGCGGCGCCGTTCCACTCATGACCGAGCCAACCGCAAAGACCGCCATGCCGATCAGGAAGATCCGTTTCCTCCCGTGTCGTTCTGCGAGCCAGCCGGCGATGAGCATCAGTGATGCCACCCCGACGTTGTAGGCGGTGAAGATCCATGACAGCGTCGACCGCGAGCTGGCCGGGAAGGCCGCTTCGATCTCGGGAAGTGCAACGGAGATGATGGTGATCTCGAGTGCAATGAGGAACACCGCAATCGATGCCAGCACGACAGTCCAGGTGCTCGTTGTCGGCGCACCAGCTCTGGGCGTAGTGTCCGTCACCACCGCAGGCTCGCTGCGCAGATCGATGACCTCTTCCCTGGAGACAGCAGGCTGTGAGCCGTTCATGCGATCGCCCCTTCGGATGTCGGCGCAGCATCTTTGCCGAAATTCGTGTCGAGCGCGAACGCCATGATCGTGTCGAGGTACTCCGATCCCGGAGGCATCTCGACACCGAAGACTCGCAGCACGTCGTGGTCGCGGGTGGCGTCGAAGATCGTGTTCACCCGTGCATATGGCAGGTACACCGCACACTGGTCGATACATCGCCGGGCGATCCGAGCCTTGGTGCGTACCGACCCGGCTCGTTTGGGCAGGCGAGCCATCATGGCCACGGTTGCCGTCAGGCAACGCCATCGAGCCGGGCCGAGCATCTTGGTGTCCGACGGTTCGAAGGCCGGGTGCAAGCCGGCCTGCTCGCTGGTGCGCCGGATCACATCGGTTGCCGTGATCGCCTTTGGTCCTGCGGTTACGTGGTGGGTATGCAGCGCCTTGGCATCGAGTTGCGAGAAGATCGCCATGGCGTCGACCAGCACGTCGATCGCGATGCAATCGACCAATTGGCGTCCGCCGAACGCAAATGCCGGCAGTACGCCTCGGGCGACCATTTTCATGGGCACATACAGCACGTTCCAGTTTGTGGTTGCTCCCGTTACCGAGTCCCCCGCGATGATCGACGGACGATGAATCGTTACCGGCACGCGGGTGCTGGCATGGCTGCGCAGATAGCGCTCTGCTCGGGCCTTGGTCTGTTCGTAGGAGTTGCGAAACGAGCTGGTTCGGTCGGGCGGCAGATAGTCCGAATTCACTCGGCCCTTGGCGAGCCCAGCCACATAGGCCGTGCTGACATGGTGGAATCGTGTGAACTGACCGTGTCGTTCCGCCGCCGCCATCGCAACCTGATGCACGTGTTCGGTTCCAACCACGTTGATCCGGTGGGCTTCGTCGAGCGGCAGGTCGAACGACACCGACGCGGCGCAGTGGAAGATCTCGTTTGTCGCCATGGCAACGTCGTGCCAGGTGGCGTCGTTCCAACCAAGGTGCGGTTCTTCGATGTCGGCGCGTAACCATCGAACACGCTTGCGGTAGCGGTCTGCGTCTTCGCCGGCGAGTTCGTTGAGCCGCTTCTCACCTCGCTCCTGCGCAGCCGCAGAAGAGCCCGCCCGAACCGGGCAGATCAATTGCTTGTTCGAGTCTTTCAGCAGCTTGATGAGAAGTTCGCCCCCGACGAATCCGGTTGCACCGGTGATCATCGTTTCGAACGTCGTCGTTCCGCCATTGTGAATCTGCTGCACGGCAGTTCCTTTGTTAGTCGCCGCACTGAACGTACGCACCGGCACCCGTAACGGTCTGTCTTGGTCAGCACACCCGACCCGTGACATCGGACACGGCAAAAACATTTCGATCTCGGGAACCAACGGCTTCGAGCGCTCGTCGTACTCCCTGAAGCAGCCCCACACGCAGGAAGCAAACCTCATGACCTACCCACCGTGTCAAACCTCGTCACCCAAAAACCGCCGCACGGAGCGAAACCGCTCTTCAGGCCTAACCATCGCAGCAGTACTGCTGTTGTTCACGCTGCTCGGCGCAGCATGCGGTGGCGGTTTCGACAATGCGGACACGTCGGCTGACTTCTCGGTAGCGAGCGACGCTGCAGACGGCATGGCCATGGAGGAATTCGACAGTCCCGAAGCCTTGTCCGACGCCGGCGACGACTTCGAGGTGGCGGCAGCTGCCGAGGAGGCACCGGCCGACACCGACCGTGGCAGTGACGCTGCCGGATTCGCGACCACCGGTGCCGCTGGCTCCGAGGCCACCGCCCAGCTCCCCGATCTGGGTCGCGACATCATCTTCACCGCCTCGTTGGAGATTGCATCGACCAATGTGTCCGAAGCCACCCGCCAGGCAATTCAGTCGATCGAAGGTCGAGGCGGTTTCTTGTTCTCACAAGAGACTCGCGGCGGAGCCGGCGGCACCAGCGTGCTGACGTTCAAGGTGCTACCCGAGCATTTCCAGGCCGCGCTCAACGATCTCGGCGCCGTGGGCGAGGTTCGTTCACAATCGATTTCTGCCGACGATGTGAGCGCCGTGGTTGTCGATCTCGAGAGCCGCATCAACACCGCCGAGGCCAGCGTGATGCGCCTGCGCAACCTCCTCGACGATGCCAGCGAACTCGAAACCATCGCCACCCTCGAGAACCAGCTACTCCAGCGGGAGACCAGCTTGGAGCAGTTGCGAGGCCAACTACGAACAGTACGCAACCAAGTTGATCTGGCCACCATCACCGTGTTCGTCTCGGAGTTGTCGAACCGCCCTGGTCTTGCGCTCGAGGCCATGTCCTATGAAGGCCACGACGGTGGCTTCGGGTGTTTCGACACCAGCTCGGTGCGATCGATCATTGCCGGCGACCCGCTGACCGTTTGTTACCGCCTGACCAACACCGGTGACACTCCACTGGTCGACATCACCATCGACGATGCAGTACTCGGTGCTTCGGTTGGTTCGGTCGTGGTCGTCGATGGTTCGATCATGCAGATCGATCCCGGAGCCTCGGTGCTCGTTGCTCATGAGACCGAACTCAGCGAGGCAGTGCGGGTACGCACATCGGTGACCGCCACTGGACTCGATGCCGACGGCAACGAGATCGATACGGTTGTGCAGGCCACCGCCGCCACCATGCGCTTCGACATCATCGATACCGACGACGGCATCCCCGGCTTCGGCGAAGTACTCGCCAACAGCTGGAATGCCCTGGTCACTGCTGCGGTGGTGATCGCTCTCATCGCCGTGGCCGTGGCTCCATTCGTGGCCGTGGCATTGCTCGTCGGCGTTCCGATCTGGAAGGTCATCAAGCGCCAGCGCCGAGCACAAGCAACCGCTCGCACCGCCCAGCCGGCTCCACCTGCGCCCCCAGCGCCCCCAGCGCCTCCGACCAAAGACCCAGCCGACGCCTCTAGCGACAAAGAGGCCGCTATAACTTCATAAGAAGACTTCTCGCCCCACGGGTGCTGCTCGAGAGCAGAACCTCGAAACGGCAACAATCTGGGACTCGTCACTGGAGGGGGTGACGAGTCCCTTCTTCGCGTTTTGCTTGACGTGACTCATCGGTGCCATTACCTTGGCTAACAAGCTACCTTGCGAACCAAAGTAGCTTAGATAGCCGAATACCGTAGATAGCCGGGTACCTGTGATAGCAGGACACCCATTCGAGAACGACGCTGCCAACCGGAGCATCCGTGGAACACAGTTCACAACTACTGAAAGGAGTCCTCGATATGTGCTTGCTCGCCCTGATTGCCGAAGAATCAAGTTACGGCTACGAAATGGCGAGCAAACTGCAGTCTCGAGGACTCGAACTGGTCAGCGAAGGCAGTATCTATCCGCTGTTGTCCCGGCTGCAGAAGCGGGGTTACGTCGACAGCTACTTCGTGGAGTCACCGGGGGGTCCGGCTCGCAAGTACTACCGCATTCAGCCCAGCGGCACCGAACGGTTGCAACGCTGGGCGGGCGAGTGGACCCGTGTGTCCGACGGCGTCGGCGAGATCCTTAAGGGAGGAGAGTATGTCTGATATCAACACCATTCTGAATGCCTGCGAGTTGGTGTGGCGACAGCAAAGTGTTGGGGCCACCTCGATTGCAGACATGCGTGTTGAACTGGAGTCGCATTTGATAGACGCCCAGGCCGCAGGCAAATCACCCGAGTCGGTGGTGGGGTCGAACATCGATCACTTCGCCCGCTCATGGGCGGGAGGCCAACCAATGCGACCAATTCCTTCGTCGGTCACCACCGCCCAGTCAGAGCGCGAGGCCGAGGCCGATGCGACCAGGGTTCGCCTCTACATCTCGATCGGGGCGATCGTTGCCGTTACGTTGCTCGGCCTGCTACTGGGTCCAAAGAGCGACTACAGCGGACTCGAAACCTGGCAGTGGCTCTTTGTGCTGTCCACATTCACCTTGCTCATCGGTGAGATGTTCACCGGTGGTTTCTTCGTCTTGCCATTCGGCATTGGTGCCGCCGCCGCTAGTGCCCTCTCTTTCGCCGAAGTCGAACCGCCGGTCTTGATCGTGGTGTTCATTGTCGTTTCGGCATTGTCGCTGTGGGGCCTGCGCGAATTTGCTTCCAAGGACGACGACGTGATCGTGCGAGTGGGCGCAAACCGCTATGTCGACGAGACCGCCGTGGTAACCGAAGAGATTCACGGCGTGGGCAGCGCCGGCCGGATCCGCTTGGGTACCGAGAGCTGGGTGGCCATCAGCGACGGCCAGCAGTTCATTCCCGAGGGTGCGCTGGTTCGGGTCAGCGAAGTGCGAGGCACCCGCATGGTGGTGACCGCCACATGAGCAACCACCACCAAGATCAGACAGTGCTGCGTGCCAACGACGTTTTGTGCCGCGTAGCAAACAAAACAAAAGCAAAACAGGAGAAGAAGTAATGGATCCACTTGCAGGTTTTCTACTGCTGGTCATCGTGTTGCTGGTGGTCTTCGCCGCCCGCGGCATCCGGATGGTCCAGCAATCTGAGCAGGGCCTGGTCGAGCAGTTCGGTCGATATCAGAAGACGGTTGGGCCGGGTCTGCGTTTCATCGTGCCGTTCATCCAGAATCTGCAGCGGGTCGACATGCGTGAGCAGGTGGTCGATGTTCCTCCTCAAGAGGTGATCACTCGTGACAATGTGGGCGTGACCGTCGATGCGGTTGTCTACTACCAGGCGACCGATCCGGTGAAGCTCAAATACAACGTGGCGAACTTCATCGTGGCCGCGACCAAGCTGGCGCAAACGAATCTTCGTAACGTGGTCGGCGACATGGATCTCGACGAGGCGTTGACGTCTCGTGACACGATCAACAACGAGTTGCGCAACATCTTGGATGTGGCAACCGATGTGTGGGGTACTCGGGTGGTCCGGGTCGAGATCCAACGTATTGATCCTCCGGCCGATGTCACCGACGCCATGCACCGCCAGATGAAGGCAGAGCGTGATCGTCGTGCCCAGATCACCGATGCCGAGGGCACGAAAAGTGCTGCGATTTTGAAGGCCGAGGGTGTCCGCGAGTCACAGGTACTCGAAGCCAATGGTCGGGCCGAAGCCATCAAGCAGTTGGCCGAGGCCGAGGCCTTTCAACGGGTCACGCTGGCCGAGGGTGAAGCCCAAGCGATCGAGCGCACCTTCCGAGCAATCCATGACGGCAATCCAACGCCGGACCTGCTCGCCGTGAAGTACCTCGAGACGCTCGGGACGGTTGCCAACGGCCAGTCGACGAAGATCTTCATGCCGCTGGAGACCAGCGGAGCGCTGGCATCGCTCGGAGCGCTGGGCGAAGTCTTCACTGCCAAAAATGACGAGGTGACCCGCTAGGGAACCGCTGCTTTCGAAACGCCCCGCACGCGGGTCCGGCCCATTCGGGTACCGGCTCGTTGTCCGGGGCGTTGTCGCGTCTCGGCTAGTCGGGCTGGTCGCCGTACCAGTCGAGCCAGGCGCCATGGGGGTGACTCAATCCCAGAATTGCGGTCTCGTCGGCTTCTCCCCCGCCGATCTCGACCCGGCCGATCAGTGAGTCGATGACTTCGCGTGCAGGGGGTTGACCGAGCTCGGCGACCACGCCACGGCCCTCGAGGCTGTACCAGCGAACCCGTCGTTCACTCTGTCGAAGCAGTGCCAATACGGCCAGCTGCGTCGCCTCGGGTAGGTAGTACCAAACCCAGGTGGTGGTCATCACGAACGCCGCGTCGATCGGGGCTGACTCGAGAGCCTGCTCGACACCCTCGACGGCGTCGGCAGCAATGATCGTGTACGGATGCGCCTGTGCAGTCTCTATGGCAGTGGCCATGCGAGCACGGCGCTCTGGTTGCGTTGGCCATAGGCAGGCCTGCAGCCACCGGGCCTGATCGGCATCGCTGACCTGTACGGGTGACCGGTCGACGCCGATGCGCCATGCAATATCGGCATGCGTGGCATTGATGGTCGGGGTACCGCTTCGAACCTGGCACTTCAGTGCCAGGCGGGCATCGTGTGGCCCCGTTCCGGCCGACCGCCCATCGATCTCGTAGTCGATGCGAAATCGATCGATGTTCAAATTCAATCCGCCACTCGTTCCGAGATCGAGCCAGGCCAGCGGTTGTCGAGCACGTTCCTGGGCGTCGATCAGCATGAGCGCAAGCACGGCCGATCTTCCGACCTCGTTGGTCTGCGTGCGGTTGCTGCGCAGCAAGGCATCGATCGCCGACCGGTTGGTCAGAACGGCGTCGGCGAATACCGGGGTCACCGGCTGCGATGAGGTGCCGTCATAGATCTCTCGCAACGGATGATCGAGACCTGCGAGCAGCAGGTAGTGCACCGCGGCGAACAACAAGTTCGGTTGTCGGGCGTCGGGATCGTGAGCGGCGATCAGCGCCACCAGGTCGGGGTGCTCCCCCAGGTGGGCGCATACTTCTGCGTAGACCGGTGCATCATCGGCGAACGAAGACTCGCCATAACTTCGGTAGAACTCGATCAACTCACCATGGCCGGACACCGCCCGAACGTAGCCGATTGGGGCACACTGGCATCGTGACCGTCGAACCCTCTGCGCCACCGAACCTGGTGTTCATCATGAGCGACGACCATGCAGCTCATGCCATCTCCGCCTATGGCAGTCGTATCAATCACACACCGAATCTGGATCGTATTGCCGACCAGGGCATGCGGCTCGACGCCGCCTTCTGCACTAACTCCATCTGTGCTCCCAGCCGGGCCGCGATTCTCACGGGCACCTACAACCATGTGAACGGTGTGACCACGCTCGACGCTCCACTCGACAACACCTTGTGGAACTTCCCGGGCGAGCTGCAGCGGAACGGCTGGCAAACCGCCATGATCGGCAAGTGGCACCTGGGACACGGTGCTGGCGCCGACCCGTCTGGCTTCGACCATTGGCGGGTGCTGCCGGGCCAGGGCCACTATCACAATCCGGTCATGCTCGAAGCCGACGGAGTGGTCGTGGAACGGGGCGGCTACGTGACCGCGGCCGAGCTGTTGATCGAGCTCGACCGGGTGCAACGCCGGGTCGGCGATGATCCCTTCCCCGGCGCATCATCGGCTGGCACCGGTGCCTGATCTCACCAGTCCATCGGCGCTCGACCGGAAGTACGGCGCCATCCTGCGATCCTGCAAGGATGACTTTGTCACCGAGGTGTGCGACACCACGGTGATAACCCAACATGGAGCGGCTGCCATCGCCACTCCTGATTGGCCGGGCTGGCCATGCGGGCTGGCCGCGGACGAACCCATCATCGAGACCTTCGTGGCAGGTCTCGATGAGGTGGTGGCGACGAGTGAGAACGAACCGTTCGTCAGCGCATGGATGCCACTTGCGGCGTGGATGAACCGCACGGTGCGCACGGCCCTCGCCGATGTCGATGTTCATCTCGCTGGTGACGCCTTCATCACCGCATCGCTCACGCCGACGGCGCTTCTCGAAGGGGTGGCGCACCTCGACGACGACCAGTTCCTGCCATCTGATTCTGTTTCGATGGTGGCGATCATCGGTGATCTCGCCGGTCCCCGGATTGCGACTGCACCTGTGCCTGCGGCGCGGCTACGCCCGTTGGCGCCTGTCGTGTTCCCCGATGAACTTCTCGACAGTTTCGCCCGCGATGCATTGAATCGCTGTGTCGCTTCCGCTCAGGAGTTGGTCGTGTTCCCGCAGTTCGGACAGCTCCACGCCGGCCCTGCAGCCGAGCATGTGGCTCATCTGGCCGCCAGCCGCCAACTATTGGTCATGCGAGCCGCCGTACATCCTCGGATTCGCTCGACCGAATCGTTGGTCACACTCAGGGCACTGCCCCATGAGGTGCTCCCGGTTTCTCGGTCGTCTCGGTCGTGATTTCCGGCAAACCGAGCGACGCAGCGAATGCGATACCGAGAAACACCGCAGTGCCCACGAGCGCGGCGCTGAACCCGCCCATGACGAACAGGATTCCCGACAGCAGTGTTCCCACCAGGCGCCCGGCGGCATTGGCGGAATAGTAGAACCCGACGTCGAGCGCAGTTTCGTCGTCGTTCTTCGAGTACGCCAGAATCAGATAGGAGTGCACCGACGAGGTGAGAGCGAACAGCACTCCGAAGCCAAGGAGACCAGCGACCGTGATCAGCGCCTGCAGTTGATGTTTCGACACAGACACGGCGATGAGGATCGCGATGGCGGCCATGGGAGGCAAGAATCCGTAGGCACCGAACGACACGTTGCGCAGCGCCTTCAGCATCTTGGGTGCCACCGCCTGGATCATGCCGTAGCCGATCACCCACAGGGCGAGAAATGCGCCGATGGCGGGATAGGACCAGCGCAGTACGTCGTCGAGGAAGACCGGAAGCGCCACCACGAACCAGATGTCGCGAGAGGCAAACAAGAAGAACCGAGCGATCGAGAGGCGCTGGATTGCCGGCGACTTCTCGAGCACTGCACCAAGTCGGGTTTTCCGCTGGGCCCGACCCACCTCACCCAGCAACAGCAACACGAGAGCGAGCACAATCGCGAGCACGACGGCCATCAGCGCGAGTGCTCTGTCGAAACCCAACCAACTCAGTAGCGCAGCGCCGATGAAGAAACCCACTCCTTTCAGGGCGTTCTTCGATCCGGTCAACACCGCCACGAACCGGAAGAGCTTGTGTTCGGGCGCCACGAACTTCACTGCGGTCTTGGAGCTCATCTTGGTCAGGTCCTTGGCGATCCCAGACAGCGCCTGCACGGCCATGACCCAGCCAACCGCCACCCACTCACGCCACGATGTTTCGTGCAGCGTCAGTGCGAGCAGGGCGATGACCTGCAGTGCCAGACCGCTGACCAATGTGCGATGGAGTCCGTGGTTCGCCCCGAACCACCCGCCGACCAGATTGGTGACGACACCGAAGAACTCATAGAGCAGGAACAACAACGCCAGCGAGACTGCGCTGTACCCGAGATCGTGAAAGTAGAGCAGAACGATCATGCGTAATGCGCCGTCGGTCAAGGTGAACGCCCAATACGAGCCGGTCACGAGCAGGTACGACCGCATGTCCATCGAACGAGCGGCGAGAGACGTCACCGCCCCAGTCTTGTACATGGGCGCCCGCGACGGGAACAATCGATCGGCTCTACGATGGCAGCCGTGAATCCTCTCTTCGTTGCGCAGATCTCGCAGCTCACCGCGTCGGATTGGATTGCCGCGGGCGCAACCGCACTCGTCACCGTACTGATTGCCATCGTCATCCGGCGCCTGACCAAGCGGCGGATCCGCAAGAAGGACACACACGCCGAGCTCATGGACTTCGGTGGGCGTCTGCTGATCGCCCTGGTGCTGTCCGCCGGCGCGTACTACACCCTCGAGGCGCTGAACGTCGAGCTCGGGCCGGCGCTGGGTGCCTTCGGTATCGGTGCCTTGTTCGTGGCAGTCGGGTTGCAACCGCTACTCGTGAACATCGTTGGTTCCGTCGTTCTGCAAGCTCGCCGCCCGTTCCGCCGTGGCGATCAGATCATGAGTCATGGGTTCGAAGGCACGGTGCTCGATATCACGTCGACGTCGACGGTGCTGCTGAGCTACAACGGCGAGTCGATACATATTCCCAATGGTCAGGTCCTGAGCGAACCGCTCGTGAACTGGACACATGAACCCGTGCGGCGCACGATCCTGCCCATCAGCGTCCCCTACGGATGCGAGTTGCCGCGGGTGCTGGCCATGGTCGGCCGTGCCACCCGGAAGGCACTGAACGACGAGAATCTGCCCCCGGCCGAGGCGCTTGCCACCAGTTTCGGCGCCCATGGCATCGACATCGAATTGCGTTTCTGGCATTACAGCGATCGCCTGGAATCACAAGTCGCGCTCAGCCAGGTCATCGTTGCCGTGAACGACGCATTGAACGAAGCGGGCGTGGTCATTCCGTTCAACCAGCTCGTCATCCATCCTGCCGAGCTGCCCGCAGTCGAGGCTGAGCCCGCACCGGCGACACCCCCGACTGCCAGCAACTAATTCATCAGCTCCCCGGGCGACAGCAGGGGTTCGATGGCCTGCATATAGTCGACCAGCCGGGCGGCGACTTCGAACGCCAGCTCGGGGTCCTCGAGATCGGGTGCCAACCACACGTCGGAGACCCGTCGCCAGTTCTCGGCGCCGAGAAACACTCCTGCTTCGGCCTCGTGGCCGAGCAGTCTTCGCCATGACCCCTCGTCACGCAGCAGCTGTTGCAGAACCTGTTCGTTGCGCGCCGGGTCCTTGTACTCGGCGTGGAAGCCGATTTCTATCGCCATGCCGTCGAGCCCATCGACGTGGCGTCGGGTGATGATCTGGGCTTCGTAGTGAGCTCGCGTCGGTTTCTCGTCTCCAAACCAGGCTTTGATCCCGCGTCGGTGCCAGCGCAGATGCAGCGGCTCGCCAGCGGCTGGGGTCAAGGATCGAACAGCATCGGCGACCTGTTCGAACAACTGCGTCTCGAGCATGTAGGCAACGTAGCGTCGGGCTTATCGCAGCGCGTACACCGCTGTACTGAGGGTCCCTGATCTGTCAAGATGGCAACTTGCAAACGTCTTCCACATCGGCATTCTTTGATGGTGTTCCCTTTCCGATGGCGCTACTCGACAGCGGGGGCTCCATCCACTCTGCCAACGGAGCCTGGCGAGATGCCGCCACGGATCAAGGCACCGCTGCGAACGCCCTTGGCCTGATCGGAAGCGACGCCGAGGATTTTGCGGATACTGCGAAACTTGTCGGCGACGATCGGGTGGCCGACTGGCTCGATCTCGATGCGAACGTGTTGCGAGAGAAGCGATGGTCCCGTTGCCATTTGTGGCCCCAGCCGGACACCGACCTGATCGTTGTGGCCATCATCCCGCTGCGCGAGACTCGCAGCGGCAACTTGTCGCGGATGGATATCGACCACATCGAACGCATCCTCGAACACACCGCCGATGCCATCACGATTGTTGCCGAAGACATGTCGTTGCGCTTCGCGAGCGGTATCGCGACTCGGTGGCTCGGCGTGTCGGGTTCGTCTTTCGAAGGCCATCATGCGCTCGGTTTCGTGTTCCCCGATGACCACCACATACTGATCGATGCTTTCGCACGGTGCATCGAGAACCCACGGTTGCCCATAAAGGCCCGCTTTCGCGCCGTGCACGAGAGCGGCGATCTGATCTGGGTCGAAGGCAACGGCACCAATATGCTCGACGATCCGGCCATACAGGGGATCCTCGTCACATTGAATGACATCACCGAGCTGGTCCAGGCTCGGGCCGCAGCCGAGTCGAGTCAAGCGGAACTCGAAGCCGAGAAGCAACACTTCGAGACCCTGGCCCAGTTCACGCCCACCGGGGTCTTCGAGCTCGACGAGGACAACCGAGTCACCTATCAGAACAAGCGCTTCGACCAGCTCATGGGGCTCAAGGATCACACCGAGTTCGACTGGGAACTCATCGACGAACGCGATCGCGATGCGCTCCAGACTGCGATGTCTCGCGCCAGCAGCGAAACCACCACCCAGTCGACCGTTCGTCTCACCCGACCCATGCGTGACGGCGAACCTCGATGGCTCGCCATTCGCGCGGTGCGCCAAGCCAGCGGCCGAGTGTTGGCCTCGGTCGAAGATGCCACCACGCAGATCGCCAGGCAAGCCGAGCTTGCACACCGAGTTGACCACGACGACCTCACGGGACTACCGAACCGAGAGAACCTGCTCGAACTGCTGAAAGGTCTGACTGAAGCCCGAGAGGACATCGCGATCCTGTTCCTCGACCTGGACCATTTCAAGGACATCAACGATGGACTCGGTCATCAGGTCGGCGACCAAGTGTTGATCGAGGTCGCCGAACGGATCCAAGCGGTGGTTCGCCCCAGCGACATCGTCGGGCGACTGCACGGCGACGAGTTCCTGGTCGTGTGCCGCCGCACGCGAGATCTTCGCATCGCACGCGAGATCGCGTCACGCGTCGTCGAGTCGGTCAGCGCGCCACTGAAGTCCGCGCCGCAACAGCTCGTGGTGTCCGGCAGCGTGGGGATTGCACTGAGCAGCGATGTCGACAACGCTGACACCACACCCGAGAAGCTGCTCGTTGCTGCCGACGTGGCCATGTACGAGGCCAAGCGTCGGGGCGGGTCCCGTTCGGTGCCGTTCAACGAGTATCTGGGCAAGCGAGCCGCAGATCGTCTGCGGCTTCACGGCGAGGTGCAACGGGCGGGCGAGCTCGACGAATTGGTGGTGCATTACCAGCCGATCGTAGATCTGCGAACCGGTCAGGCGGCGCGAAGCGAGGCGCTGATTCGCTGGCACCATCCAACACAAGGCTTCATTCTCCCCGAACGCTTCATTCCCGATATCGAGAAGTCGGAATTGATCGATGATCTCGGCACGTGGGTGCTCGACCAGGTCCTCACCGACCTGGCTCGATCTGGGCCCGCAGCGTTACCTGTCAACATGAACGTGTCGCCCCGCCAGCTCAGCGGTGACAACTTTGCCTCGTCGACCCTGGATCGGTTGCAGCACCATCAGATTCCGGGTCACCTGATCACTATCGAGATCACCGAACTGGTCATGATGGAAGAGTTCGGTCCCGTCGAGCGCCAGCTGCACCTGTTGCAGAGCCATGGCGTCGGCATCGCCATCGACGACTTCGGTTCGGGCTACTCCGCGCTTTCTTACCTGCAAAGGTTCCCATTCGATCAGGTCAAGATCGACGGGGTCTTCGTGCAGGCAATCGACTCTGTCGAACGCGATCGAGCGATCGTGAGCTCCATCATCGAACTCGTCAAGTCGCTCGGGTGCACAACGATTGCCGAGAAAGTCGAGCGCCAAGAACAAGTCGATGTCCTGCTGGAGCTTGGATGCCCCTTGGCACAAGGTTTCCTGTTGGGTAGACCTGAACCGCTACCGAACGGTCGACTCTAGGGCTCGTACGGACCTGACCTGGTCCGACCGTTCCCGACGCGCAGCGGCGCACCGTCGGCTTCAGCTCGAGAGTTCGAAGCCCTGATAGTCGGCGGCGGCGACCGCATCACATTGCTCGGCGTAGGGCGGGAAGCCGAGCAGCGGCATGAACACCCGGGTCTTCGCCAGGATCAGAAACCGGGCCTTGGTGTGGCGGCCGTCGTCGCTGTCGACTTGCCAACGTTGGGCGGCTTCGTCGTAGCGAGCACCCTGAACGCGCGTGTTGAAGCCAAAGTACTGGCGCTAGGAGACTGCGTCTGTGCCCGACGAGCCTGCGAAGAGCAAGAATGCAGCTGCGGCCACGCCGACGAACACGGCATTCACCCCGATCGCGAACGAAATCGATACGGCGTCCGCGAGCAGCCCGCTGAGAACCGGTGAGACCACCACGCCGATGTCGCCGAAGGTCCGATACAAACCCATGGCCGCACCACGTTGATCCTCGGTCACCAACTCTGCCACGTAGGCAGCCGGCGCCGGACCGGTGATCGACGAGCCGAATGCCGACATGGTGAGCCCGATGATGAACACCGGCAGTGAGTCCGCCACCGCCACGATGCCGATGCCCACGGCGATGAGCGCAGCAGTGGGAACAATGATCGTCTTTCGACCGAACCGGTCTGTTGCAGCCCCTGCCGGCCATATCAACACCACCCCGATCACCCCGAGCGCCGTGAACAACACCCCGAGCTGGTCGACCTCGAGCCCGAATGATTCGCTGAGCTGCAGCGGCACCAGTGTCTGGCGCACCCCTGCCCGCACGGAGAAAACGCCAATGGTCACCAGTCCAACGAGCAGGAAATCGTTGGAGCGAAGCAGCGCCCAACGAGATGGTTGCTCCCCGATGGTGTTCTGGGCCGCCTTGGACTGGGCAGCGCTTCGGGTCTCGGGCAGCCGGAACAGACTGTAGATGGCCGTCAGCACGCTGGCGCCTGCGACCACATAGAACGGCATCGAAAGCCCGTAGCGATCGGCGATGAGGCCGCCGAGCGCAGGTCCGAATCCAACACCGACCAGCAATGCGCCCTGATTGGCGGCAATGAAGCGTCCCCGCTGCTCAGCCGATGCAATGTCGAGCAGATAAATTGTGGCTCCGGTCATATAGAGCGCCGAGCCGAGTCCGGCAACGAATCGAAATGCCAGTAGCACCCAGATCGTGTTCGCCAGACCCGAGCCGAACATGCCGAGCGCAGTGACCAGCGGACCGCCGATCAACAGCTTGCGACGGCCACTTCGGTCGGCCACGATCCCCGCAGGCACGTTGGTCAGCAGGCGGGCCAGCCCAAAGGCCGTCACGGTTGCACCAACGAGTGCGGTCGATACACCGAAGCTGTCGGCATAGAGCGGCAGGATCGGGCTCACGATCCCTTGGCCGGCCATGACCAGGACCGTCGAGATGCAGATCGCTATGAGCTGTTCGTACTTCTTCACGAGACCCGAAACGTTCCGAGTCCATCGTCCACGCAGTGAGCGTAGGCGCCGAGCGGGAGCGCAGAAGAAATCTCGCGCCGCGTGGCTACGTGCACGCGTGGAGTTTTCGCCGAGATGTAGCGCCACGGACCAGCGCCCATCTACCAGGCGCTCATGGCGCTACGTTCTGGCCATGGACGTGAACGAAACCGAACATGCCTATCTGTATGACCATGTGTGGGGACTGCTCGCCACGGGTCGCGCCGATGGATCGCCGCAGATGTCGATGGTCGCGTACGACTGGAACGGCCGAGATCTGGTCATCTCGTGTCGCAGTCGAGCGGCCAAGTACGTGAATGCGAACCGCAATACCAACGTGGTGTTCGCCGTGCCCGACGATCTCGACAACCTGACCGTCACCGGCACGGCCACGTGTCACGCCCGCGGCCCTGAACGCGACCAGATGACCAGGCGAGTGCGGGATCGACTTGCCGACGGACACCAGTGGGCATGCGACATGCTCGACGCAGACATCGACGCCGGTCTCGACGAAGCCAACCGAGTCATCATCCAGATCGATCCGTCAGCAATTCATCTGATCAGGCCACGGCACTAGTGTCGAGGACATGAGCGAACAGCTGGCACCAGGCGAGGCACGCGAGATCGGCCCCACGCTTTTCGATCAGCTACGGGCTGACCCGACCCCACCTCCCCGAGCCCTGCTCACCGAGAGCTATGACTTTCTGGGCGACGACGACATTCCGTATGCCGTCTACACGTCGACCAACTATGAGCAGGCGGAATATAACTCGATGTGGCCCAAGGTCTGGCAGTGGGCATGCCATGTCGACCACATCCCCGACGCCGGCGACTACTACGTCTACGACGTGGGCCCTCATTCTGCGCTTGTCGTGCGCGGCCACGACGGCGAGATTCGGGCGTATTACAACGCCTGCATGCATCGCGGCACACAATTGAAGCCTGCGGGCAGCTGCGGATTCTCGAAATCGTTGCGCTGTCCGTTCCATGGTTGGACATGGGACCTCGACGGCACCATCGTCGAGATTCCCGGTCGCTGGGATTTCCCGCATGTGACCGATGAATCGCATCAGCTACCGCAGATGTCGGTCGATACGTGGATGGGGTTCGTGTTCGTGAACTTCGACCCGCAGGCCGACCCCTTGCAGGACTGGCTCGGTGCCATGGCCGACCACTGGGCCGATTGGGGTCTCGAAGACCGCTACATCGAGACTCATGTACGCAAGCGCTTGCCGTGCAACTGGAAGGCGGCAGCCGAGGCATTCCTCGAGGCGTATCACGTACGCGAGACCCACTCGACAGGCAAGATCGGTGACGAGGTCACCGCCGCCTATGACATCTTTGGTGACAACGTTTCACGCTTCATCCACACCACGATGCTGAACAGCCCTTTGCGCAATCCACCTCGCACCGAGCAAGAACTGCTCGCTCGCCAGGCCAGTCGGCGCGGCACCGATGCCACCGAGCTACCCGACGGCACGAGAGCTCGTGACGTGTACGCCAAGATGATCCAGGACTCGATGAGCGAGAAGTACGGCCACGACTATTCGCATCTGAGCGAGTCGATGACGCTGGATTCGATCGAGTACTTCCTGTTCCCGAATGCGTTCTTCTTTCCCGGGCTGCAGTTGCCGATGGTGTATCGCTTCCGCCCCGACCCCGACTCGATCGATCACAGCTACTTCGACCTGCTGATGATGCGACCACGCCCGGCCGATGGCAAAGTGCCATTTCCGCCCGAGGTCATCGAGCTCGACGTCGACGACAGCTACAGCCTGGCCGAAGGTCTGGGTGGACTGGGCCGTGTCTACGACGAAGACACCGCGAACATGGCGGCACAGACTCGCGGGTTTCGAGCCAGCCACAAACGCGGCCAGACGCTCGGCAACTATCAAGAAGTTCGAGCGCGCCATCTGCAGCACCGGGTGCGAGATTACCTAGGCGCCTACCCCACCGATTGACCCTCTGGTTGGCGTGGTTAACCTGAACGCGATGTGGCCATGGAAGCCACCAAGGGTGTCGAAAGCTCAGGCACAGGCCGAGCACGCCAACCGTGATGCCCAAGATCACGATCACGACAACTTGTGGAGCGCTGCCAAAGAGCGAAGCCACGTCTCGAAGCTAACAAAGGCGGCGGCGCCGGTCAGTTGAGTGGGGTGAACCGGATGATGGCGGTGCCTTCGCCGGTGTCGTCGAACACCGCGGTAACTGGCGCACCGATCTCGACGGCGTCGACATCGCAGTCCACGATGTTCGTCAACATCATGGGGCCTTCATCGAGTTGCACATAGGCCAACACGAACGGCAGGTGCTCTTTCCATGTGCGGCTGACACCGGCCCGGGTGACCGAGTACGAGTAGATCGTGCCCTGCCCCGACATTGTCGTCCAGGTCATCGACGTGCTCTGGCAGTCGGGGCAGATCAATCGCGGGTAGAAGGGTATGAAGCCACAGACGTCGCACTTGGCGAGATCGATGCGACCCTGCGCCGTGGCGTCCCAGAATGGTTGGGTTTCGATCGTTGGGTGAGGCGGTTTCGCCGGCAGGTATGACTGGTAGGAATCGGTCATTGGTCTCTCCCCAGGATCAAGGTGGCACTGCCCATGCGAGTGGCCATCGAACCGCCGGTGCCGTGGGCCAGAGCGAGCTGGCAATCGGGGACCTGTACCGCAGCGTGCGCTTCACCCCGGAGTTGGCGGACGGCCTCGATCACCTTGGTCATGCCGCCACGGTTCGCTGGATGGTTGTTGCACAGGCCGCCACCGTCGGTATTGAAGGGCAGTTTTCCAAACGGGGCCTGTAACGCTCCGTCGAGCACGAACTCGCCGCCCTTGCCCTTTTCGCAGAAACCGAGGTCTTCGATCGTGACGAGCACGGTGATCGTGAAGCTGTCGTAGATCGATGCGTAATCGATGTCGTCGGGTGTGACCTGAGCCTCGTCGAAGGCCGCTGCGCCCGACGTGCGGGCGCCGGTATAGGTCAGATCGACTCGGCCCGAGTTGGTGCCTTTGAAACCGAAGCCGGTGCCCAGCACCGGGATCGTGTGGCGGTCGAGCGTTTTCGCCACCGCTTCGCTGACAACCACCAAGGCTCCTCCCCCATCGGTGATCACGCACGCATCGAGCAGATGAAGCGGATCCGAGATCATGCGTGATTCGAGGACCTGATCGACGCTCACGACATCCTGCAGAAAAGCACCGGGGTTGTGCTGAGCGTGGGTCGAGGCGGCGACCTTGATCTCCGCGAGTTGCGCGCTGGTGGTCCCGAACTCATGCATGTGCCGGGTGGCAGCCATGGCGTAGCCACTGATCACCCCCATGCCGAAGTGGTTCTCGAAACCGGCCTCGGGAGCGCTGCTGAAGCGAGCGCTTCCGCCGGGGCCGGCGCCTCCGGTTCTGGGCTTGCCCGCCAGAGTGATCAGCGCAACGTCGATCTGGCCCGCAGCAATGGCTTGGGCTGCGTGTTGCACGTGCAGCAGGTACGAGGAGCCTCCGGTCTCGGTGTCGTCGAGCTGGTGGCAGTCGAGCCCCAGATAGTCGGCCATGGACAGCGCCCCGAAACCAGGCGCGTCGCCGGCCGAATAGTACGCATCGACGTCGGCCATGGACAGGCCCGCATCGGCCAATGCGCCAACCGCAACTTCTGCATGGATCTGGGGGACGGTCTTCTCAGGAATCTCACGTAGCGGATGCTCAAACACCCCGGCGATGTGCGCCACACCTCGAACACTCATGGCAGAAAGCTACCGGGCCGTGCGCGAGACTTCTAAACCTTGCGCTACTCCCATGTACTTCTGGACCTCGATCACACGCTCTTCGACACCGAAACATCGCTTCGGATGGCCTACCACGATGCCCTGCAATCGGTCGGCGCCGACGGCTCGCAATCCTACGAACGGTTCGACGAGATCAACCAGGCCTTGTGGCGCAGGGTCGAGGCTCACGAGCTGACTCCGCCCGAGGTCCACATTGCTCGATTCGTCGAGCTGGACAGCCAGCTCGGCCTTGGCGCAGACCCGCAGGACATGGCCGAGGCATTCGCCGTTGGAATGGGTGCACACGGCGAGCTCTACCCCGGAGCGCTCCAGGTCCTCGATCAGCTCGCCACCAAGGCAACGCTGGCATTGATCACCAATGGTTTGAGCGACATCCAACGAACTCGAATCGATCGCCTCGGTATTCGTGGCCACTTCGCTGCGGTCACCATCTCGGCCGAAGCCGGCACATCGAAACCGGGGGCTGCGATCTTCGACCTCACGTTCCAGGCGTTGGGCGACCCCGATCGATCGACCGCAGTCATGGTGGGCGACAATCTTGGATCCGACATTGCGGGCGGCAAGAATGCAGGGATCGCAACGTGCTGGTACAACCCCGCGGGAGCAGCCGCCAGCGATGCGCACCCGGCCGACTACACCATTGGGTCGCTCGATGAATTGGTATCGATCATCGCAGGCGAGTGAGCGTGGTCTGATGACAACACCGGGGTTCCACGGCTGGAGGGTGGTGGCTGCCGCGTTCGCAGCCTTGTTCGTCGTCTATTCGATTCAATTCAGCTTCGGCACGTTCGTCGATGATGTCGTCGCCGACACCGGTTGGTCCGAGACCCGGCTGCAACTGATCTTTGCAATCTATGTATTCACCTACAGCGCACTGTCGGCGGTCACCGGCGCGTTCACGGACCGATATGGACCCCGTCGAGTCGTCGCCACCGGCGCAGTTCTTCTGACCGCCGGGTACGTGATCTGGGCCAGTGCGCCCAACCTGTGGGTGGCGTTTCTGGGGTTGGGCGTCGTTGCTCCACTGGGGATGAGCGCATCGTGGGTGCCATGTAATGCAACCGTGGTGCGTTGGTTTGTGGCTCGCCGCGGCACGGCCCTTGCGGTGGCGACGTCTGGCACCAGCATGGCCAACATCCTGGCCCCACCCGTGGCCGCCAGCTTGGTGCAGGCCTATGGATGGCGAACGGCACTCACTTCGTTTGCGCTTACGGGCGGCGTGATCATGTTGGCCAGCTCTTGGTGGTTCCGACGTGACCCGGAGTCGATGGGCCAGCATCCCGACGGGTTGAGCCAGCCGCCACCACAAGATGTCGCCGGTCCGGGGCTCGAAGCTGGTCACGCCATGCGCACGGCCACCTATTGGCTCATATTGGGCATGTATGCGCTCTCGTTCCTCGTCGTGTTCGTGCCGTTCGTGCACAGCAATCAGTTCGCGATCGACATGGGTGTTTCGCCGGTCACCGCAGCCACGGTGATCTCATCGATCGGCGTGGGCGGACTCGCAGGGCGCCTGTTCGTAGGCCCTCTGTCTGACCGCTTCGGCCGCAAGCGACTGGTGGCCATGGCCTTCGCACTCGAAGCGGTCGCCTTCATCGGCATCGGGATCTCTCAGGGTTTGACGTTGCTCTATCCGTCGGCGGTGGTCTTCGGCTTCTCCTATGGAGCAACCGTCACCCTGTTACCCGCGCTCGTTGGTGACTATTTCGGTCGGGCCCACGCCGGCGCAATCGTCGGCAGGATCTTCGGTACTGCCGGGGCGCTGGCCGCGGTGGGACCATACGTGGCTCAACTGCTCGTGGACTCATCAGGAAGCTACCGATTCGCGTTTGCCCTCTCGGGGATCGCCAACGCCGCTGCCTTCCTGATGGCGACGCGACTGCCGCAGAAACGAGTAGCCGCTCTTCGAGGGCAGATCGTGCGGGATTCGAGCGCCTCGATCCTATGACCGGGTGGTCCGGCGGACATGGCAGAAGGTCGCAGGCATGGAACAGACCCTGGCTCGCATGAAAGCCGTGATCGAACACGACACCTGAACAACGAGTGCGAGTTACTGTTGAGCATGGCAGAACTCACCACGTTCGACCCTGACCACGATCTCGACGAAGTGCTGGCGGTCTTTCAGCGCGATGGCGCTGTCATCATCGGTGGCCTGATGGATCCAGCGCTGCACCAGCGGGTCCATGATGAGTTGCAGCCGTGGATTGCCAACACTCCGAAGGGCCGCGACGATTTCACTGGCCGCCAAACCACACGGACCGGAGCACTCGTGGCGCGCAGTCCGGCGTGTCGAGAGCTCGTGATGCACGAGACCGTGCTCGATCTGGCGCATCGTTTCTTGGCACCGTTCACGAACAAGATCCAATTGCATCTCACGCAGGTCATCAACATCACGCCTGGTCAGGGCACCCAGCCGTTGCATCAAGATCGACTGGCGTGGGGTGGCTACATACCTGCGGGCGTCGAGCCCCAGTTCAACACGATCTGGGCGCTCACCGACTTCACGCTCGAGAACGGAGCGACACGGGTCGTGCCGGGCAGCCCGCATTGGGACGGCGACCGTCGCGCCACCGACGACGAGAAGACGCAGGCCGTCATGGAAGCCGGATCTGTGCTGCTCTACTCGGGTTCGGTCACTCACGGCGGTGGCGAGAATCGGTCCGATGCCGACCGAACCGGTATCAACATCACGTACTGCCTGGCGTGGCTTCGCACCGAAGAGAACAACTATCTTTCGTGTCCCCCCGATGTCGCCAAGGATCTGGATCCAACGCTGCAGGAGCTACTGGGCTACACCATGGGAAACTATGCCCTCGGCTACTACAGCGACCCGCACGCCATCGACGGAGCGACCGACATCTTGCCGCCAGAGCACGCGCTCGGCCGAACCCCCAGCGGCGACGAGAAGATCCTGGGCTGAAGGGTCACCTTCGCCCGGAGTAGGTCGCTTTCAGAGGCGGCCGATACGTTCGGCGAGCAGTGCGAAGAAGCGGTCGCTGTCCAGATCGTTGGCGACCCAGGCATTCTTCGACCGAGTCGTTGCTTCCCACCAGTCGACGACCGTTGTGCCCATCGTGAGTTCGGACTCGGTTTCGATCTCGACGTTGCAGCGCCGGCCGGTGAAGATGTCGGGCTCGAGCAGATAGGCGATCACGCAGGGGTCGTGGAGCGGGCCGCCTTCCATGCCGTAGCGCTCGATGTCGAATCGTTCTGCGAAGGACAACATGCCAGCGGCACTCGTGGTGGCCTCTGTCGCCTGGTCACGGAACGCAGCGATCCGTGCCGGCGAAGTGCGGGCCTTATGGGTGACATCGAGAGGCATCATCACGATGTCGATGTCGCTGGAAAACACCGTTGCGGCAGCAGCCGGATCGACATAGATATTGAACTCGGCCATCGGCGTCACGTTGCCGCCTTCGAAGTGCCCGCCACCCATCAGGACAATCTGGTCGATCTTGTCGGCCAGGTCGGGCCGTTGGTCGAGCACGTCGGCAAGGTTCGTGAGTGGCCCGAGCGGGCAGAGCGTGATGGCATCGTGGAGTTCGAGTTGCTCGATGATGAACTCGGGGCCAAAACCCGGTGTCGCCGCAATCGTCGGATCGGGACGGCCTGCACCGTCCAGGCCGGTGGCGCCGTGCACGTATTCTGCGGTCACCAGCGGCCGGCCCTTCGGTCCGAGATGTCCTGCGACCACCGGCACTTCGGCGCGGTTCGCAAGCTCGACCATCATGAGCGCATTCTTGGTCGTGAGCTCCAGCGGCACATTGCCGCCAACCGTGGTGATGCCAAGGACATCGAGCTCGTCCGGAGACGCCAGAGCGGTCAAGATCGCGATCGCATCGTCCTGCCCCGGGTCCGTATCAATAATGATCTTGCGCATCCACCCACCGTAGAGCGCATCAGATGGTCGCAGTCGCAGCCTCGACCCCAACCGGTTCCTCGCAGCCTCGTGCATAGCCCGCGATCCATTTGCCTATATCCCGTGTCAGCAACGAGCTGCCGATTCCGTTCGCGATGGAAGCAACGATCTTCGGGCGCACAGAAAACGTGAACGTCAGGTCGCCTGCGTTCCCGAATCAACTTCCGTCAGGCTCCAGCCACCGGCAAAGTTGTCGAAGAACCACGGCCCCTCGACCATCTCCATACCGACCTGAGTCGGCGGTCGGAAGCTCGTGTATTGCGACACCATGCGCAGTCGATGGCGGACCTGGTCTCGGTTCGCACGCCCTTGGCCGGCACCACGGCACCGTCGAGCAACTGCTGCTCGGCTACGACGGGTCCCACCGATATCGAATCTCACCCGTCGTCTGTGACACCGCAAAAGCCACATCGATCACCACCGGAACCACAATCGACGACTCCACCCGCCGCATGACCGCAACGACAACGACCCCGAATTGTCCATGCGCCTGGCGCATGGACAATTCGAACGAGAGTGTCGCACCCGCGTTCTAGCGTCGTTTGCATGGGTTCACGACCACGCCGCATCAACTACGAGCATGCTTATCACCACATCGTCAGCCGGGGAACGGATCAATGGATCATCTTTCTGGACGACGAGGACCGCCACAGATTTCTTCAACTACTCGCTCGGGTCTGCCGCCGATATGGCGTCGAGGTGCTCGCGTACTGCCTGATGGGCAACCATTTTCACCTGGTGATCTACGTACCGAACGCAAACCTGTCCGACGCGCTACGAGACCTCAAAAGTGCCTATGGCACCTCGTACAACAAGCGTCATGGACGGACCGGACCGGTCTACGGTGCCCGGTTCTGGTCCAAGGTGATCGGCGACGACGAGCACCTGCTCGATGAGATTCGCTACAACCATCGCAATCCCCTCGGTATAGACCCCCATATTTCGCTTGCGCACTATGAATGGTCAAGCCACGGCATCTACCTCGGACTGCGGCCCTGCCCTCCTTGGATGCACCCTGAGTTGGCTCAAGACATGTTCGGGCCGAACTACCAACACACCGTCGAGATGCCGCGCCATTCAGACAAGATCCAAAACCGACCCGGCCAAATTGTCCATGCGCCTGGCGCATGGACAATTCGATCGGAGCCGTCGCTGAGTGAGATCCTGCTTGCGGTAGCGCATTGCGCTGATGCTGAGGTCACCGATGTGGCCCCCTCTCTACACAATGGCCTTATCGGCATCGCTATTCTTGTTGCGAGCGATCTCGGAGGTTTCTCTGCCGAAGAGATCGCCGAGCCGTTTGGCTTCAGGACCAGGGGCGCAGTGCAGAAGCAGCTGCAACGAGCCCGCCAGCGCGTCAGTGCCGACGCCACGAGCGCGGCCCTGCTCTCTGCCGTCGAGCATCTTCTCCAACACCGCAGAGCGGCGTAGCTGCAATTGTCCATGCGCCTGGCGCATGGACTTTTCAGTCGGCGAGGTAGGTGGGGGCGGTGGGTTTGAGTGGGCGGGCGTACCAGAGGGGGCGGCGCAGATTGTTCGGGCCGGGACCCGGGCGGGTCTTGGCCAGCCACTCGAGGTAGGCCTCGCGCGACTTGTTGGTGTCGACCACGACGTCGCCGTACTGGTCGCCTTTCTCGGCCGGGGTGACTCGCACTCGTTGATGCCAGCACTGCATGCCCGAGATGGGATCAGGTTGCACCGCGAACGTCAGATTCTGGTGCACGCCGGTGTCGTTCCACCAGATGCGCTCGGTGTCGGCGTCCTTGCTCTTCCAGCGACGAATACCATCGGTGCGATTGAGCTTCCAACCACCTTGACCATCGTCGCTGATCTTGGCCTTGCCGGCACCCCAGGAACGGGCCTTGTCTTCTTCGATACGCCAGCGACCCATGTGATGCGACGCAGCAACGATGCCCGGGCGGATGCCTTCGGTGCGCCACGCCTGGATCACGAAGTGACCAATGCGCGTGGTGATCCGCACCAAGCCGTTCTCGTCGATGCCGAGCTTCTCGGCGTCCTCGGGATGGATCCAGAGTGGGTGACGGTGCGAGATCTCCGACAGCCACTTGCTGTTCGAAGACCGGGTGTGAATCAACGTCGGAATGCGAAAGGTCGGCAACAGGATGCGTTCGTTGCCTTCCATGTCCATGTCCTGGTGATGCACATGCGACGGGATCCACTTGGGCGTGGCGTACTCGGGCCAGCCCCATTCTTTGAGCGTGGTCGAGTACAGCTCGAGCTTCTTCGATGGGGTGACGAAGCCTTCCTTGAGCTCACCGTCGATCTCGATGGCTGGCGAACCGTCGCCGAGTGAGTCGAGTGTGATGTCGGCCAGTGTGTCGGGCGAACCGTCCCACGCGCCGGCGGTGCCAGGCTTGCGGTAGACGCCACCTTCGTCCTTGTGTGATCCCTCTACCGCGCTTGCATCTATGTTGCGTTCATACGGCGTCGTCTGGTCGCCTTCGATGGCGAACGCGCCGCGGTTGCGCATGAACTCGAGCGGCGTCTCGCCGACGGCAGCCGCAGCTTCGGCCAGGCCGGGAACCGAGTCGCGGAACATGATCGCGTAGTACTCGTCGATACCGATCGGGGTGCCGGGCTTGGCTTCGCTCTCGAACCATTGACGGATGCCCATCGACCCGTCGGGGTCGATACGCCAGGACAGGTCGATCCAGAACTCGTTCTCTTCCCAGACTTCACCGGGGTTGTATTCGTGTGTTCGCGACTCGGCGGTAACGACGTCGCCCTTGCCGCGAGCAGCTTCGATCTCGGCGTAGCGACGGAACACCGGCTGACGAAACGCAATCCAGCGGCCGGCATGGGTTTCGTAGCTCACGACGTCGTGACGCTCGGCGCCCACGCCCATGGGCAGCACGAAGTCAGCGAACCATGACGTCTCGCTCCAAGTGGGAGTGAGGGCCACGTGGCAGTTCACGAGCGCCTTGTCCTTGAGCGCCTCCATCCAGGTGAATCCATCGGGGTTTGTCCAGATCGGGTTGTAGACCCGGGAGAAGTAGGTATCGAGTTTGCCTCGGCCTTCCTTCAGGAAGTGCGGCAGCAGGATCGACATCTCGTGGTAGCTGAGCGGGTACTCCGGGGGCCATTCGAGATGATTCCACTTGGTGATCTTGGGTGCGCCAATGGGTGCCTTGGGTGCAAACTTGTTCCACCCGTTTCCGCTGGTGCCGCCGACGGTGGCCACCGAACCGGTCATGACAGCGATGAAGAACAGGCAGCGAGCCACCTGCCACCCGCCCTCGTTTCCGGCACCGGCAGCTCGCCAGTTGTGCGATGAGAACTTGGTCGGATGGGCCCCGATGATGGCGGCGATCTCACGAATCTTGGCGGCGTCGATGCCGGTGATGCCCTCGGCCCGTTCGGGGGTGTATTCGGCGTAGTGCTCTTTGAGCGCCGTCTCGACCGACTCCCACTCTTGGGGCAGATGGGGGAACTCTTCGGCCAGGAAGGTGTCCCAGTTGACCCAGCGCTTGACGAAGTCGCGATTCCAGGTGTCGTTCTCGAGCATCTCGTGAATGATCGATAGACACAGGAACGGTTCGGTGCCCGGCCAGGTAGGCAGCCAGTGGTCGGCCTTGGATCCGGTGTTCGACAATCGCGGGTCACACACGATGACTGTGGCGCCCTTGGACTGAGCTTCGATGATGCGCTGCGCATGCGGGTTGAAGTAGTGCCCCGACTCCAGGTGAGCGGAGATCAAGAAGATGACTTCGGCATTGGCATAGTCAGCCGACGGCCGGTCATGGCCCATCCACGACTGGTAGCCAATGCGAGCGTTCGACGAGCAGATGTTGGTGTGACTGTTGTGGCCGTCGACGCCCCACGCCTGCAACACCCGGTTCGTGTAGTTCGTCTCGCCGGGGCGGCCGACGTGATACATGATCTCGTTGTTGCGCTCTTCTTGGATGGCCGTGCGGATGCGCGCCCCGATCTCGTCGAGCGCTTGATCCCAACTGATGCGCTCCCACTCGCCGCCACCGCGCTCGCCGACCCGTTTCATCGGATACATGACCCGCTCGGGGTCATACACCTGGTTCAGCGTGGCCGGACCTTTGGCGCAGTTGCGGCCCCGGCTTGCCGGATGCTCGGGGTTCCCTTCGATCTTGTCGATCTCACCCGTGTCCTGATTGAAATAGCAGACCAGGCCACAGCCGGCCTCGCAGTTGAAGCACGACGTGGGCACCAGCGTGTACTTCTTCTCGACCTTGGTCGGCCACGCCTTGGCATCGAACTCGGTCCAGTCATGCCACTGATCCAGCGGCGGATAGTTCGTGAGTTCAGTCATGCTGCTTCCTTCGCAATCGCAGCGTGGCTGCGTTCGGTGCGTTCTGCGGCGGTGTTGCTCCGCTCCGCTCGGGCCGACGTTCGTCGGATATGGCATCGGTTCGGTTGAAGCGGCTCGCCCCTCGCTCGCTACCCGCTCGTCCCTCGCTCCTACGCGGGATGGTGGTCAACTCTGCGGCACTGCCCGAATGATTCATATCGCGGATCTCAATCACGACAGGGGGACGCTTTGGCCGGCGCGGACGAAGGAGTCTTCGTAGGCGAACATGCCGACGAGGGCCAGCACGCCAGCCACGGCGACGTACGCCGAGTGGGAACCGGCGCTGAGTGCAAAGATCAAGATGGCGGCAGGGATGACGATGCCGATCACCACGCCCCCGGCCCAAAATTGTGTGCTGTACGCACCGTGGGTCATCTCGTGCACAGCCAACTCGACATGGCGGCTTCCCTTGGACGTGAGTTCCATGGCGATCAGAGCCGCGGTTGCCACTAGACCGGCGAGAAGTACCCAGCAGATGGCTCGGCCTTCGGGGACGTCCATGAAGACTTCCATGATGGCGTAGGTTGCGCCGCCGGCGGTGACCGCTTGAGCCAACAGCGTTGGCAGAAGCAGTGGGGTCTGCCACAGGTCACGGCCTTCGCACTGACCGAACAAGAAGGCGGTGTAGCCAGCGGTGCCCAGGCCGCCCAGCACCGCAGGTATGGCCAAGACCTTCAGCAGGCCGCTGTTGTCGGCAAGCCCGCCGATGAACCACAGCCCACAGACCAGGGCGAACGCCATCAGGATGTAGGCGCCCTTGACCAGCCACGACTGCCAGTTGCCCTTGGTGATCAGATAGTGGAAGCGGCCGGGTTGCTTCAGATCCGAGATCAGCAGCACACCGGTCAAGCCCAGGAACACGCCGGCGATGATCGGTGGCACGATGCCCACCGCGGCTTGCTCATCGGCGTGTCCCATCAGCACCAGCAGCGCCGCGACCAGCATGACGCCGGCTGCAATGGCCTTGGTGACCAGGTAGCCCGAGACCTTGGCTTTCCAGGTCATCTGGTGGGCCGTGGTGTAGGCGGTGCGAGCGACTACACCGGCTTCGTCGGTCGGCTTGGAGCCGAGTGCCACCGGCACAGACGGATGGCTCTTGCCGCCGGGGTCGCCGGCGAACAGTCGATCGGCCCAGATCATGCCGTCGTTCGACAGTGCGCTGCGGGTGGGGTCCAGCGACGCCTGGTCGGCACCTTTGTAGAACACCTTGGGCTTGGTGTTCTGCTCGGGCGCTCGCACGGACGTCTCGTTGCGAGCGATGATCTGGTTGATCTTGCTGGCTGGGTCGTCGAGGTCACCAATGATGATCGCCTCGGTCGGGCAGACGATCTGACACGACGGCTCGAGCCCGACTTCGACCCGGTGATTACACATGTTGCACTTGTGTGCCGTGTTCGTTTCCGGGTTGATGTAGAGCGCGTCGTAGGGACATGCGTTCATGCACGACTTGCAGCCGATGCAGTTGTCATCCTGAAAGTCGACCACGCCGTTGTCGGCCCGGAACAGTGCGTTCGTGGGGCAGATGGTCATGCAGGGTGCATCGTCGCATTGGTTGCAGCGCATCACCGAAAATTTTCGTGCCACGTCGGGAAAGGTGCCGGTCTCGATGTACTTGACCCAAGTTCGATTGACCCCCAACGGCACGTCGTGTTCGCTCTTACAGGCAACGGTGCAGGCATGGCAGCCAATGCAGTTGTCGCTGTCGAGCACAAAGCCCAGTCGTGTCATGGTCCCTAGGTGACCAGAGTCACGACATCAGCGCAAGAGGTCAACTCTTACTAAGGTCATAGCTTGAACCTATGACTAGTCGGTAGGGTCAGCCCATGCCCCTTGGTCCTTCGTTTCCCGAGATCGCGTCACTCGACCTGTTCGTGTCGGTGGTCGAACTCGGCAGTGTCAGCCGAGCTGCCACCGCCCATGGTGTGGCCCAACCGTCGGCCAGCAGCCGCCTGCGTCACTTGGAACGCCAGCTCGGCCTGACCCTGCTCGAGCGGAGCCCCACCGGTTCGGTGCCGACCGATGCCGGGGTGGTCGTTGCTGGTTGGGCCGAGGCAATTCTGCGCTCAGCGCACGAGCTGAAGGCGGGACTGCAGGCGTTTCAAGCCGAACAATCAGGTCGTTTACGCGTCACCGCGAGTTTCACCATCGCCGAGTATTTACTGCCGCAGTGGCTCGGTCGCTTTGCTCGAGAGCATCCGGGCGATTCGGTTGCGCTCGAAGTCGCCAACTCCACGTCGGTCATCCAACGCCTGCATGACGGAAGCGCCGATCTCGGGTTCATCGAAACGACATCGACACTCACCGATCTCGACGAACAGCTCGTTGGCACCGACGAGCTGATCGCTGTGGTTGCCCCGACACACCCGTGGGCGAAGCGCCGCCAGGTGCCGGTCGAGGCTTTGGCCGCCACTCCCCTGGTCACTCGAGAGGCCGGATCCGGGACTCGCGAAGCACTCGAAGCCGCCCTGGCCAGTCTCGACCTCGGCCCTCCGACTGCGATCCTCGAGCTCGGCAGCACGTCGGCGGTGCGCTCCGCAGTGCTCGACGGCAACTCACCCACCGTCATCAGCCGGCTCGCGGTGGCAGCCGAACTCGACGCCGGCTCGCTGGTCGAGATCGAGGTCAAAGACCTGGTGATCGGCCGCAGTTTGCGAGCCGTCTGGCCCAAGCGCAGTCCGCTTCCTCCGCTGGCGGCGCAGCTGCTCGACAGCTTGCGCTGACCAGCAGATCTCGGCGTGCAATCATGGCAACACACTCGTAACAGGCGCCCAACACTTTGGAAACACCGGCCGGTTTGACTGTCTGCATGGCACGCACACGCGAGCCATACACCTGACATAGCGCAAATGCACCTGGTTCGGAGTTCCCCCTGAAGAAGGTGCACGTGCGCTACGTGGCCATATTCGTCGACTCGATATTCCCCCCGAGTTGTTCGATTTTGTCGGAGCTCTCCGTCACCTTCCGGTGGCGGAGAGCACGGCTATGCCCCGGCAGTGTCGCTTGTCTTGCCGGTCATCTTCGGCCCGAGCCACATCACGCCGATGATCGAGCCGATGAGACCACCGGTACTCGACAACGCCAGGTCGCCAACGGTGTCGCCGTAGGTCAGCGCGAGGCCACCGGCGCCGCCGAAACCGTCTTCGCTGACCGCCCATTCGAAGATCTCCCACAACACGATCATGAGTGCGCCGAATCCGTAGCCCAGCAAGAGGGCATCTCGTCGATCGTGCACATTGCGAAACCGGAAGGCATGGAACGCTATGACAAGCCATACCCAGTTGATGGTGTGTAACACGTCGTCGGTCACCACGAACTCGTCGTAGAAACCCAACAGGTTGCCCAGCGTGTCGAGCAGGAACGGCAGCGACAAGAAAGCATCGGCGGTGTGCGGGTACGGTTCCCAGTTGCGGAAGTGAGCCAGCAGCGGCACCAGGATCGCGGGAGCAAGAAACAGCGGAGCGCGAGCGCCGATCGCCTTACCTTCGAGCACATCGGGCGGGAAAAAGATCGCTATTGCGAACGAGAGTATGAGCGCAGCCTTGACGACGTAGTTGAACCTGGCCATCGATGGAAGCCGGTCGGTAGCCAGCACTGCGCTCTTCGTCACCCAATCGAGAGTAGGTGGCGCTGGTCACCTAAGCTCGACCAATGAGTCTTGCGATCCAGGTGGAGGGGCTGACCAAGTCCTATCGAACGAAGTCGGGCGAGACAGTCGACGCCGTCAAAGGCATCGACTTGCAGGTCACCGAGGGCGAGATCCTGGCCTTCCTGGGATCCAATGGCGCCGGCAAAACCACGACAATCGAAATCCTAGAAGGATTTCGAGATCGAACGTCGGGCGACGTGTTGGTTCTGGGCGAGGACCCACAGGATCCATCGCCAACATGGCGCGAAGACATCGGCATCGTGCTGCAAGAGTCTGCGCCGGACCGTGACCTGACTGCGCACGAATCGGTGTCCATGTACGCCTCGTTCTACGACGCGCCCCGAAACGTCGACGAGGTGCTGCAGATCGTTGGTCTGGCCGACAGTACTGAGCAGCGCACCAAGGCGTTGTCTGGCGGACAGAAGCGGCGCCTCGATCTCGCCATTGCACTCGTCGGCGATCCCAAGCTGATCTTCTTGGACGAACCGACCACCGGTTTCGATCCCTCGGCGCGCCGCGAGGCCTGGCACATGATCGAGCAACTGCGCGACGTCGGCGCAACGGTCTTGCTGACCACCCACTACATGGACGAAGCCGAACACCTGGCTGACCGCATCGTGGTCATCAGCGATGGCCGCATCGCCGCCGAGGGCACCGCCGCCGACCTGGCAGACCAAGTCAAGCTGCTCACCCGAATTGGTTGGGACCCGGCCGAGGTTCCGCTCGACGCACTGCCCGACGGCTTCCGCGCTGCGGTCCAGGCCGAAGCTCATGAGCTGATGATCGAGACGACCGAGGTCACCGCAGTGGTGCATGCGCTGACGACCTGGGCTACGTCGAATGATCGGCGTGTCGACTCGCTCTCGGTGATGCGGCCAAACCTTGAAGACACGTTCCTGCGACTCACGGCCGAAGGAGACGCCGAATGATGGCCAAAACGCTGAGCTCGGCCAAGTACGCACTGCTGAGCTTCCGCAGAAACCCTGCGGCAACGTTTTTCACCATCATCTTTCCCATCTTGTTCCTGGTGATCTTCGGCTTCGTCTTCGGCAGCGAAACAACCGGCCCGCCTGACCAGCAGGTCGACGTCGCCACGTTCATCGTGCCCGGCATTCTGGGATTGTCGATCGTGTCGGCCACGTTCGTGAACCTGGCCATGGGACAGGTCATTCGCCGAGAAGCAGGTCAGTTGAAGCGGCTACGCGGCACGCCGTTGTCGCCGCTCAGCCACATCATCGGGCAGATCCTGTCCGCGCTCGTAATCGTCGTCTTCATGACCGTGCTGGTCACGGTCATCGGGCGTTTGTTTTTCGGGGTGGAGTTCAACCTGAATTCAATCGGCGTGTTTGCGCTCAGCATTGCGTTGGGCTCCGTTGCGTTCTCCGCCCTGGGGTTGGCTATCACCGCCATTATTCCCAATGACGATGCCGCGCCTGCCATCACCAATGCCACGGTGTTCCCGCTGTACTTCATCTCCGACGTCTTCTTCTTCAGCGACGACGACAGTTCAGGCTTCATCGACACAGTCGGCAGCATTTTCCCGGTCAAGCCATTGGTCGAGAGCTTGCAAGACAGTTACAACCCGTTCATCGAGTCGGTGTCGATCCCGTGGGCTAACTGGGCCGTGGTTGCCGCCTGGGGCGCCTTCGGTGTGATCATCGCTGCCCGGTTCTTCAAGTGGACCCCGCAAACCGAACGCCGGTAACGCTGCGTCGCCAGATGGCGACCGAAACTACTTGCGGAACTACTCGACTCGGCGCCGCTTTGCGTCGCACTCGCGCTGGGCATGGATTTCTGCGCCGAGAAGCACCACGAAAGCCGTGATGAACAACCACAACAGCAGGATCACGATGCCGCCGATGCTGCCGTAGGTCTCGTTGTAGCTGCCGACCGTCGATGTGTACACCGTGAACAGCGCTGACAGGCTGATCCACAAGACCATGGCGGCAGTGGCACCAACGGTGACCGGGCGGTACTTCGTGTCGCGGTCCGGGCCCAGGTAATACAACGCACTGAGGGCAATGATCATGACCAAGCCGAGCACGGGGAAGCGCAACCAGACGAACAGATCTGCGGCGGTGTCGCCCACGCCGTCGACCGAACGAAGGATCGGCGGCATTGCTGCGAGCAAGAAAATGGCGCTGGAGATGAAGATGATTCCGCCAAACGTCAACAGCACTGCAGTGCCTCGCAACTTGGCGAAATTACGGGTCTCGACCGTGTCATAGATGGTATTGAGCGCCCCCATGAGCTTGGCCATGGCCCCTGAGGCGGTCCAGAACGCCAGCAACAAGCCCACAACGAGCCCGGCAATCAGCCCGCCCGTGCTTCCGCCCGACACCCCTTCGAGTTGATCACCAATGATGGTCTGAGCTTCTTTGGGAAGTCCCGACAGATTGTCTTCGACTTGCTGCTTCACGGTTTCTGCGTCGAGCACGAGTCCGGCGATTGAAACCACGGCGAACAAGGTGGCTGGAATCGCCAGCAAGCCCCAAAACGCAATACCGGCAGCGACCACCACCAGATTGTGATTCTTTATGCGCTCGCCGAGCTCTTTGAGCAGTCCGGGCAGTGCTTTGGGACTAGTCGGCGTGAAATCGATCTCGCCGTGCGCATCATCGGCCAGCGCCTGCGCCGCGACGTCATCGAGGACGTCTACTTCCGCAACGGCGACCGGCGCAGCCTCGAGCAGCTCGCCACCAGAGGTGCCGTTGGTCTCGATGCTCTCGTCGGAGTCGACAAAGTTCTGCTGCAACCAGCGTGCCGTCGGCGCAGCCACTTTGGGGCCGAAGACATCGCGACCAAACTTGCTCTCGCTCAAGCGTTCGGTCAGTTCCTCTCCCCACGACGGCATGCCTGCAACTGTACCCATTGCCTCGATGGGGGAAACCCCGAGGGCTCGGCTCGGCAGGGCTCGGCTCGTCTCGAGGACCGTGACGATGCGCCAAGCCGTGCCGTGCACGGGCCGTTCGACTCGGCGATGCCGACTCGGTCAGCTCGTGGATCTCCGACGCCATGGCTGATCGCGATGCCAAAGAGAAGCGGCTCGCCCGTGCTGCTCGCCCATACCGGCACGAGCGACGTTGTCGATGCCGCCTTGGTCTCGCTCGCCCATCACAACGACCAGATCGTCGCCGATGACCCCGGCGACATAGACACGCTGGTGGCGGTCACCAACCGACGAGTCGACGCCGTGACCAGCTGACATCGACCCGTCGCCGTCCGAGGGAAATCGCAACCGGTCGGCGCACCGCCTATCGTCTGAAGGCACCCACGACCTGGTCGAGAAATTGGACGAACGATGAGCGACACGCTGACCCATACCGCCGTCACCGAAGCGGTCGCACGCGCTCGAGTGGCTCAGAGGCAGATCGAGAACTGGACGCAGCAGCAGATCGACGACATCGTCACCGCCATCGCATATGCCGCGACTCGTCCCGAGGTCGCACAGCGGCTGGCTGAGCTGGCAGCCGAGCAGAGCGGCCTGGGCAACACGGCTGACAAGGTCACCAAGATCATGCGCAAGACTCTGGGCACCATGTCGGACCTGAAAGGCGCGCCGTCGGTCGGTGTCATCGACGTCGACGAGGCACGCGGGGTCACCACGATCGCCAAACCCATGGGTGTGATCGCCTGCATCCTGCCGTCTACGAATCCTGGCGCAACGCCGATCAACAACATGATGATCACGCTCAAAGGTCGTAATGCCGTGCTGCTGGCACCGCATCCTCGCGGCGAAGCCACGTGTGCCGAGTCGGTGCGTATCGCCCGCGCCGAATTGGCCAAGTTGGGTGCTCCCGAGGACCTGGTGCAGATGGTGAGCGTTGCCGGCGAGAACAAGGAAGCCGGCAAGGCCATCGCCGCCGAATTGCTGGCCCAGGTCGACTACTCGCTCGTCACTGCCGGCCCCGCCAACGTCGACATGGCCTACCGCGTCGGCACACCGTCGCATGGCGTCGGGGTCGGTAACGCACCGGTGATCATCGACGAGACCGCCGACATCGATGCCGCCATTCCCAAGATCGTGGCCAGCAAGACCTTCGACCATGCCACCAGCTGTTCATCGGAGAACTCACTGGTGATCGACGATTCGGTCTACGAATCGGTGTTGGTCAAGCTGCAGGATCACGGCGGTTGGCTCGTGCCCGCCGAGCAGAAAGACCAGCTGCAACAGGCCATGTGGCCCACCGGAAACCTGAACCGCCAGGTGGTGGCACAACCGGCGAGCCGCATCGCCGAGGTGGCCGGTTTCGATGACGACGCAGCCCACACTGCCGACTTCTTGATCGTCGAAGAGTCACAGATCGGTCCAGACCATCCGTTCTCGGGCGAGAAGCTCTCAGTGGTCCTGGCCGTCTACCGGGTCAGCGATTTCGACCACGCGCTCGACACCGTCGAAGAAATCTTGGCCTACATGGGCGAGGGTCACTCGTGTGGCATCCATTCGCAGGTCGACGAACGCGTTGAGCAACTGGCGCAGCGCGCACGGGTGTCCACCGTGCTGGTCAACCAGCCCCATGCCTACAACAACGGCGGCAGCTTCGACAATGGGCTCGACTTCACGCTGTCGATGGGCGCAGGCACGTGGGGCGACAACGATACGTGTGAGAACCTGACCTACAAGCACTTCTTGAACTACACCTATCTGGCCCGCCCGATCCCCAGCACCGAACCCACCGAACAGGATCTCTTTGGTGAGTTCTTGGCCCGCACCGAGCACCAGGGCTGACATGTTCGTCGAAGAACACGACGCCAAACAACTGATTGCATCGGGGGGAATTCCCATTCCGCCAGGGCAGGCGGTCCGCTCTGCCGACGCGGCCTACGGCGCCGCCGGCGAAATCGGCGGCCCGGTCATGGTCAAGGCTCAGGTGCCGTCTGGCAAGCGCGGCAAGGGTGGTGGAATCGTCAAGTGCGACACACCCGACGACGCTCGTGAGGCAGCTGCACGTCTTCTCGGTTCCGAGCTCGGCGAGTTCAGCGTGGACCGAGTACTCGTCGAGGGATGCGCCGATATCGCACGCGAGCTCTACGCCGCCGTCACCATCGACCCCGCTGCAGGTGGCCCGCTGCTGATGCTCTCGACCGAAGGAGGTATGGACATCGAAGAGGTACATGCCAACTCGCCCGACAAGGTCCAGATGCTGCCCATCGACATCGAGACGGGTCTCGGCGCCGGCCAGGCGATGGACCTTGCGGTCGGCACCGATCTCGACCCGCAGGTGCATGTGGCGCTGGCTGGCATGTTGCTCACCCTGTACGGCCTGTTCCGCCAATACGACGCGCAACTGCTCGAGATCAACCCCCTCGCCGTGACCACCGATGGCGATCTGATTGCCCTCGATTGTAAACTCGTGATCGACGACAACGCCCTCTTCCGCCAAGAAGCAGCGGGGCCCGAGCGCCATATCGGCACCGCGCTCGAACTCGAGGCAAAACAGCAGGACTTTCTGTTCGTCGAGCTCGATGGTGATGTCGGTGTCCTGGCCAATGGCGCCGGTCTGACGATGTCGACCATGGACGCCGTCACGGCCCACGGCGGCAGTCCGGCCAACTTCCTCGAGGTCGGCGGCATGGCCTACAAGCGGGCCACGCCTGCGCTGGGGCTCGTGCTGAAGAACCCCAACGTCAAGAGTCTGCTGGTCAACTTGTGCGGGGCCTATGCCCGCACCGACGTGATCGCCGAAGGCTTGATCGCCGGGTTCAAAGAACTCGAGCCCGACATCGCCGTGTCATTCTGCATCCACGGCACCGGCGAAGAACGAGCACAACAACTCGTGCGTGAGGAGCTGGGTATCGATCCGCACGACTCCATGGACGACGCCGTACGAGAAGCCATCGCCAATGCCGCCGCTCGCTCCGGAGCTGGCGCATGATCTCCTCGAAGCCAAACGTACTGGTGCAGGGCATCACCGGCAGCGAGGGCACCTACTGGACCGAGCAGATGCTGGCCAACGGCACATCGGTGGTGGCCGGTTGCACACCCGGCAAGGGCGGCCAAGAGGTCGCCGGGGTTCCCGTCTACAGCAATGTGGTCGAAGCGCTCGACGAACACCCCATCGACCTGTCGGTGATCTTTGTGCCCGCACGGTTTGCCAAGGACGCGGCCGTCGAGGCCATCGAAGCCGGCGTCCTAACAACCATCGTGCTGGCCGAGTTCGTGCCGGTCCATGACACCATGGAAATGCTGGCGCTGGCCCGACGTGCCGAGGCCAAGCTGATCGGCCCGAACTGTCCCGGCATCGTGTTTCCTGGTCGTGACTTCGTGGGCATCATGCCCGGCTGGTCGGAACGGCTCTTCTCCCCCGGCCGTATCGGCGTTGTCTCCCGCAGCGGAAGCCTGGGTGCGCTGATCAACCTGAATCTGGTGGCAGGCGGCTTCGGCCAATCGGCGTTCCTGGGCCTGGGCGGTGACCCGATCGTGGGCACCACCTTCCGTGACGCACTCGAATGGTTCGAATTGGATCCCAACACCGACGCCGTCGTGCTGCTGGGCGAAGTCGGCGGTCCCATGGAAGAGGAAGCCGCCGAGTTCATCCCATCGATGACCAAGCCGGTCGTAGCCTTCATCGCCGGCCAGAACGCACCCGAGGGCAAGAAGATGGGCCACGCCGGCGCCATGGTCTCCGGCGGCAAAGGCACCGCGGTATCCAAGATGGCCGCCCTCGCCGAAGCCGGCGCCCACGTAGCCACCGTCCCCTCCGACGTCGTCACCCTCGTCCGCAACCTCTGAATGCATTTACGCAGTTCGCTTGGTTGGGTCTGGGCCTGCATTTGTAGAGTGCGTTCGTGACGAACACGATGGACACGGACACACTTCGAGCCAAGTACGAAGAAGAACGAGTGAAACGGCTGCGCCAAGATGGCAACGAGCAGTACATCGAGCCGATCGGCACGTTCGCTCACTATCTCGACGATCCCTACGTCGAAGTCGAGGACCGCGAGCCGCTCACCGGCGAAGTCACGTTCGCGTTCATCGGTGGCGGCTTTGCTGGGCTCATCGCTGGTGCCCGCCTGAAGGAAGCCGGGATCGACGACGTCCGCATCATCGAGAAGGCAGGTGATTTCGGTGGCACCTGGTACTGGAATCGCTATCCCGGCGCAATGTGCGACACGGCGGCCTTCATCTACATGCCCCTGCTCGAGGAAACCGGCCACATGCCGACCAGCAAATACGTCAAGGCACCCGAGATCCTCGAACACTGCCAACGCATCGCCAAGCAGTACGACCTCTATGACAACGCAGTGTTCTCGACCGAGGTCACCGAGCTCGTCTGGCACGACGAAAGCAGCCGTTGGATCATCCGCACGAACCGCGGCGACGAAATGCGCGCCAAGTATGTGGCCATGGGTACCGGTCCGCTTCACCGACCCAAGCTTCCCGGGATCGACGGCATCGAGACGTTCCAAGGGCACAGCTTCCATACCAGTCGCTGGGACTATGACTACACCGGCGGAAGTCCACGTGGCGACCTGATGACAGGTCTGGCCGACAAGCGGGTTGGCATCATCGGCACCGGGGCGACGGCAGTGCAGTGCATTCCTCACCTGGCAGAGAGTGCCGGTGACCTGTTCGTGTTCCAACGCACGCCATCGTCGATCGACATTCGCAACAATCAGCCAACCGACCCCGACTGGTTCAAGACGCTGGAGCCGGGCTGGCAACACGAGTGGTTGTTGAACTTTACCACCTTGCAGACCGGCGGGTTCACCGACGAAGACCTGGTCATGGATGGTTGGACCGACATCTCGCAGCGCATACGTGACAAGGCGCTCGAGAACGGCGACTTCAGTGAAGAAGGACTGCTCAAGGCCTACCACGACAGTGACGATGAGAAGATGGCCGAGATCCGGGCCCGGGTCGACGCCATCATCGAAGATCCCGAGACTGCCGAGGCCCTCAAGCCCTGGTATCGCCAGCTCTGCAAGCGGCCGTGCTTCCACGACGAATACCTCGATGCGTTCAACCACGACTCCGTGCACCTGATCGATACCGACGGCAAGGGCGTCGACCGCATCGACGCCACCGGCGTGTTCGTGGGTGACGATCACTACGAACTCGATCTGCTGATCTATGCCTCGGGTTTCGAAGTCGGCACGTCGTACGAGCGTCGAAGCGGTTTCGATGTCGTCGGGCGCGATGATGTGTGTCTGTCCGAGTTGTGGGACAAGCGCATGACGAGCCTGCACGGCATCCATGTACACGGTTTCCCGAACATGTTCGTGGTCGGCCCCGGTCAAGGCGCCAACCTGATTTCGAACGTGCCGCACAACCTGGTCGAGCGAGGTGCCACCATCGCAGCAATCGTTGCCCACGCCGAGGCCGAAGGTGCCGAACAGATCGAGACTACCGAAGCAGCCGAACGAGCGTGGGTGGACATGTTGGTCAGCGGCGGTCGCAGCTTCGGGGCCGACCCCAGCTGCACCCCCGGCTACTACAACAACGAGGGCAAGATTCCCGAAGACGGAGAAGGCACGCTGCTCGGACTCGGCTACCCCGACGGCCCCGTCGCCTACTTCGACTACATCAGAGATTGGCGATCGTCGGGCGACTTCGAGGGCCTCGAATTCCGCTAGGAGTGCTTCACCGCTCCGCTCGGGCCGACGTTCGTCGGACATGGTCGCCCGCCAAACACTGCGCTCCGTCCCTCCGCGCTTTTCGCTCGCCCCTCGCAGCTCTACATGTAGCCGCGCATGTGGGATGCGGCGGCGACTCTCTCGATGGCGATGGCGAAGGCTGCTTGGCGCATGCTGACGCCGTACTTGTGGGAAGCAGCACTGGTTTCGTCGACCGCTTGGCGCATGCGCTGTTCGAGGCGCTCAATGAAGAGCGCTTCTTCCCAGGTGAACTGTTGGATGTTCTGCGTCCACTCGAAGTAAGAACCGGTGACTCCGCCGCCGTTGGCCAAGATGTCGGGCACGATCTTGACGCCACGCTTGTACAGCGCTGAGTCGGCGTCGGGTGTCGTGGGATTGTTTGCCCCCTCGACGATCCACTCCGCTTTGACCCGAGCTTCGTTCGCCATGGTGATGACCTCGCCCAATGCCGCGGGGATGAGCACATCACAGTCGACTTCGAGCACGGCACCGGATGGCAACGGGTCAGTGTCAGCCAGCTCGGTGACCGACTGGCCGGATTCGACCAATGCTTGGGCTGCATCCAGGACTATGCCATCACCGTTGTAGACACCGCCAGCGATATCGGAAATGGCAACGACTTTTGCACCTCGCTCCACGGCGGTACGAGCTGCGTAGATGCCCACGTTGCCGAAACCCTGAATGGCGACGCGCAGACCTTCGAGCGACCGCCCTTCGAGTTCGAGCGACCGTTCGAGCGTGAAGATCACACCGCTACCAGTCGCTTGGCGCCGACCGGGCGCACCGCCGAATTCCAGTGGCTTGCCGGTGACGATTGCGGGGGTATAGCCGGCCTTGGACGAATACGCATCCATGATCCACGCCATGACCTGCGGGTTGGTGTTCATGTCGGGGGCGGGCACATCTCGGTAAGGGCCGAGCACATGGGAGATCGACGCAATGAACCGGCGAGTCAGCGCTTCGAGTTCGCGCTCGGAGAGATCCTTGGGATCGACGTTGACACCACCCTTGGCACCACCAAATGGCAGATTCAACAACGCAGTTTTCCAGGTCATGAGCGAGGCGAGAGCTCGAACCTCGCTGATATCTACCGCCGGGTGGTAGCGAATGCCGCCCTTGTACGGGCCACGAGCGCCATTGTGCTGTACCCGATACCCGCGGTAGAGCGTCAGACTGCCGTCGTCGCGATGGACCGGCACCTGAACATCGGTCTCTCGATACGAAGTCTCGAGCACCTCGAAATATCGATCTTCGAGGTCGATCGTGGCGGCGGCCTCTCGGAAGTACCGAGTGACCATTTCATCGGCGCGCATGATGCTCCAGGTTGTTGAGAGTGAGGTGACAAGTCGTGTCTTGGAAACTCGATCGCCGTCGGTTGCATTCCCCCACGGCCATCGGCAGAGGGCCGAGCGCTACTCGTCTACAGGCGATTCTGAGCTCCTAGGTCGCGTAGTGCTTGAGCGATGCCAGGTAACTGAGACAGCTCGGCGTTCAGATCTTGTTCGCTGATCGTGTCGACCCGACAGTCACTTTCCGCACGGATACTGGCCGTGCGATGACCACCGTCGCTGGGCGGCGCCAGCAATGCGAGTTCGCCGAAGCAGTCGCCCGCCGCCAGGTCGCCAACATGATCACCGTCGCGCCACACGCTGGCTCGACCGTCGAGAATCACCCCGATGGTGGCTCCGTAGTCGCCCTGTTGCACCACATCGTTGCCCGACGCCACCGTCATCGGTATTCTCATCGAGGTCAACAGGTCTCGTTCTACTTTCGGGCAGCCAGCAAACAGTGGTGCTTGGCCAATATTGTCGAGAGGGTTCGCCATGTCCGAAAGTTAGCGCATCTCGACGCCAGGGTGTTCAGTGCGGTTTGGATGCCAACAACCCGCGGTCGACCAGGTCGACGATCTGCTCGTCGCCCATACCGAGCAGTTCCTGCAGCACCTCGGCATTGTGTTCCCCGAGCGCCGCCGTGTGGTGTTCGTCGGGTGGGAGTTCGTCGCTGCTACGGAAGGGGAACCCGGGAATCGTCACGTCACCAGCCAGCGGGTCGCTGACCGTTCGTACCGTGCCGCGCTCGATGAAGTGTGGATGTGCCACAGCCTGGTCGATCGTAAGCGCCGGGCCATGGGGAACGCGTGCTTCGGTCAGCGCGGCGATGACTGCGTCATCAGAACCCAGGCTGGCCATCCACGACTCGATGATGTCGGTCAGTGCCTGCCGGTTCTCGAGCCGCATGGGATTGTTGCGGAAGCGCTCGTCGGTGGCGAGTTCGGGCTGCCCCAGCGCCTTCCACAAGTTGGGCATCTGCTGCTCGGTGCACAAGATGATGATCCAGCCATCGGGGCTCTTGAATGACCCCGCAGGCGCAAGGGAGTTGAAGTTGCGCCCGGCACGAATGGCCTCGGGGGCCTTGCCGTCGTCCATCGAAACTGTCGTGACGGCGGTGTCGTGCATGTGAAACAGTGCGTCGACCATGGCGATGTCGAGATGGGTTCCCCGGCCCGTTCGTTCACGATGGAACAACGCATGTCCGATTGCCCCGAAGGCGTGCACGCCGGCATTGGTGTCGGCAATACCGCTGCCCACGAAGGTCGGCGGACCATCGGGTTCGCCGGTCATGTGCATGATGCCTGCCGTGGCCTGCGCGATCAGGTCGAAGCACGGCCGGTTCGAGAACGGACCGGTCTGCCCGAACCCCGAAATCGACGCCATGATCACGTCGGGCTTGATCGCCGAAAGCGCTTCGTAGCCGATGCCCTTGCGATCGAGCACCCCTGGGCTGAAGTTCTCGACCACGATGTCGACGTGGGGCACGAGGTCACGAATGATCTGTTGACCCTCATCGGTGAAGATGTCCAGACACACGCTGCGCTTGCCACGATTCTGCTGAATGTGCAGCCCCGAACGCTTGTTGATCCGGGGCGCGCCCGCACGGTTCGGGTCGCCGTAGGGCGGCTGCTCGATCTTGATCACATCGGCACCCAACTCGACCAACAGCCGGGTACACGAAGGCCCCGCCAGATACCGAGTCAGGTCCAAGACCTTGACACCCTCGAGCCAACGTTGATCGTTCATGCGTCAACTCTGACACTTGGCGCAACACCACAGGTAGCGCAGCGGCCCCTGGTCCTCGAACAGAACGAGGGCGGAGCGATGCTGATTGTCGCTCCCACGACTTCGAGCGTTCTTTTTCGAGCAATCAACGGTCGTCAGAGCGACAGGCTGAATCAATCGTCGACGCACTCGACGCGGCTGGTCTCGGAGATGGATTCTCAGCGCGGCACAGGGATTTTGGTGGCACTGATTATCTGGATGAGCATCCAGATCGACCCGATTGTCAGCACGGCGACGCCGACGGGCACAAACACCACGGTCAGGATTGCAGCCGCCAACCACCGCCAACCGCAACGCATGATCGCTCGGCCGACAGCAGTTTGGATTGCCCGCCACGAATCAGTCGCGGTAGCGGCGGACTATTGCGGTGGCGTCCATGCGATTCTCGCCGGCGTCTTGGGTGGCTTTGAGATAGCCGTTGACCAGTTCGGTGAGTGGCGTGGCTGCGCCGAGTGCGCTGGCTTCTGCCTGCACGAGGCCGAGGTCCTTGGCCATCCAGTCGACGGCGAAACCGAAGTCGAACTCATCGTTCACCATGGTGTCGCCGCGATTGCTCAGGTACCAGGACCCGGCGGCGCCCTTGGTCACCGCAGCCAACACCTTGGTCATGTCCAAGCCCGCTTTCTGGCCGAAAGCAATGGCCTCGGCCGCACCCTGGATCGCACCGGCACACAGGATCTGATTGCACATCTTGGTGAGCTGACCGCTGCCCACCCCGCCCACCAGGGTGACGGCGGACGAGTACGCATCGATCACCGGCAGCGCCTGTTCGAAGTCGGACTGCGCTCCCCCACACATCACGCTGAGTGCGCCGTTCTCGGCGCCCGCCTGACCACCCGAGATCGGCGCATCCACAAAGCCCACACCCTGCGCAGCGCACGCCTCGCCTAGCTCTCGCGCCAGCTCAGCCGATGCAGTTGTATGGTCGACGAGCACGGCGCCTTCGCCGAGCGTCGCCAGCACGCCGTCGTCGCCATAACTGACGGCCCGCACGTCGGCGTCGGCACCGACGCACAGGGCCACGAATTCGGCGCCAGCAGCCGCCGCGGCTGGCGTGGCACATGGCGTGCCTCCATGTTCGGCGGCCCATCGCTCGGACTTCGCCTGGGTCCGATTGAAGACCCGCACCTGGTGCCCGGCGGACACGAGATGTCCTGCCATTGGGTAACCCATGTTGCCGAGACCGATGAATGCTGCGATTGCCATAGGGGCAATCTACTGCGCCTGCCTCGCCAGGCCAGAACAGCAGGCGACCCCACGTAGAGAGTGACCGCTCGCCACCTACAAATTGGCCACGAGTCGCTGCAGCGGTTCTGGAATCTCCGCCGTCGGAAGCCATTCGATGATCCCTCGGGCATAGCGAGGCTTGCGACCAGCGCGGATGCCGCAGTAGTTGTGCAGGTGATGCTCGATCGAGCGATCCCGTTGATGGGGCTGCTTCTGCATGGTGCGAAACCGTTTCAGCTCGCCCTGCGATTCGATGAAGTCGACCATCTGCTCGATTCCCATTGCTCGCAGCAGTTCATCTTCCAGATCGGCATCACAGACATAGATGTCGTGATCATAGAGGTGCCGGGCAAAGTAGCTTCGTTCGGGAGCATCACACAGACCAACCAGGTCGAGGTCGCAACCCCTGGGTCCGTACTCGTTCACGAAATGCCCGATGCTCGTTGCGCCGCCCATCGCTTGGATGATCACGCCTGCGGCGGCCGGGTCACGACCGAGTGCTTCTGCCGTGGCCTCGACGGCAGCGCGGTCACTCGCACCCTCGACCAGCACGACGGTCACGGCTTCAACCATGGCGGGCGATCGCATCGGCGAGTTGCGACAGGTCGTCGAGCACCACCGAGGGCTCGCACAAACTCGAGCCTCGAGGCACCGGTTCGTTGTGTTCGCTGCGATCAGCGGTCGAGATCAGATGAACACGCTGGTGCCACCGGGGCCGACCAACAGGCCGACGATGACGAGCACGGCGCCGTAGACGAACTGGCGGCGGAAGAGGGCACCGATCCCGGAGAGTACGAGGATGACGGCGATGATCCAGAGGAGGAGAGCCATGAGCAGTGGTCCTTTCGGGTTGATGTGTGCTCAGAAGATGCCCGCCGAGCACCGTGCCCAAACCTCGAATTCACGGCTCCCTGTTCTCGAGTACATCGGCAATGCCACGAAAGCTGGGGACCGATGCCAACATGCCGATATGTGAGCAGCGCACCTCGCAGGGGGTTGCGCTCTCGTCCACGCAGGCTTGCCATTCGACGACGCCATCGGACTTGGACCAGATGCTCGTCCACGGCACGTCGACGCCGAAAGGTGAGAGCAGGTCAGCCTCGTACAGGGCGTCGGCGTCGCGGTCATCGTTCGGCCCGATGGGCAGGTACGACAATATGCGCAGCGTCTCGACCGACGCCCGCAACAGGATCTGTCGAGGCAAGTGGGCACGCACCGGCGCTGCCAACGTGATCAGCTGCGACACCAGCTCGGGGTGTCGTTGGGTGGCAACTCGACATTGCTGCCCACCTCGGCTGTGGCCGATGAGGATCGACGGTGATCCGCCGTGTTCGAGCGCAACGATGATTCGTTCGGTGGCACTGGTGCTGGTCGACACATTGCGACGCAGGTCGGCCACGACGACGTCGTAACCCGCTTCTGCAAGCCAGGTCTGCAGCGCGGTTGCGCTCGACGCACCCGCCATGTAGCCGGTGGCCAGCACGACCCGTTGGCCCTGCCCGTCGGCCAGTGTCACGGGATTCGCCCCCAGGCGCGCCCGTTCACGCGGAGCTCGTGCTTCATTCCAGAGCGGCCGGCCGATAGCACCGGCAATCGGTGAGGGAAGTGGAGGTAGTGGCACGGCGCTGAGCGTAGGACCGAGTCGTGTTCAACGCACAGTCGAACCTCACCTCAGAGGCAGCGTGAAACCGACCTCGGCGCCGCCTCCCGGTGCTGCTCGCGCCCATACCCGACCGTTGTGCTCGTCGGCCGCCTTGGCCACGATTGCCAGACCCAGGCCCGAGCCCGGCGCCGATCGGTCTCGGTCGCTGCGATAGAAGCGATCGAAGATCTTGGCGCGCTCGTCGGGTTCGATTCCCGGTCCCTGATCCGACACGAACAATGAACCGTTCGCCACCGTAACCGTGATCGGTACGCCCTCGGGGCTGTACTTGTCGGCATTGGAGATCAGGTTCTGGGCAGCCCGCACCAAGGTGGCCTGGTCACCAGCCACCATGCTCGGTGACAGACGTCGCACCACCGGGCGACCGGACCGTAATTCGAATTGCGCCAGTGCAGCGTCGGCCACCGTTGCCAGGTCAACCGGTTCGAAGCTGGCCACACCCCGTGACGCCGTGGCCAGTTCGACCACTTCGGCGAGAATGGCGCTCAGCTCCGCCAGTTCGGACTTGATGCTTGCCAGGGTAGAGCGGCGCTCGTCGTCGCTCAGGTCCCCAGCCATCCCGAGGAAGTCGATGTTGGCGCGCACACTGGTCAGCGGTGTTCGCAGCTCATGGGCAGCGTCTTGCACCAGCCGCTGTTGTTGATCTCGGCTCGCACCCAGCGTCTTCAACAACGAGTCGAACTCTTCGGACAACCGGCCGATCTCATCATCTCGCTCCAGAAGTATCGGGGTGGCCAGATCCTCGGTCGCAGTGATCGACTCGACGGTGCGAGTCAGTTTGCGCAGCGGCCGGGTCGTGGTCTGGGCAATTCCCCAACCAAGCAGCGCAGCCAAGCCCGACATGACCACACCGACCAACAACAATCTGGACCGGAGTTCGCCGAGCAGTGCGTTCGTGGTGCTCAAGCTCTGCGCAACCTGAACCGCCCCGCCACCTTCGACATGGCGGGTGATCATGCGGTACTGCTCGCCGTCGATCTCGACCGTCCGCAACAACGGTGCGCCGAACTTTGACAGGAAGTTCCGATCGGGTGACTCGAAAGGCAGACGCACCCCCGCCGTCAACAGCACGGTCCCGTCCTGATTCACGAGTTGTACTTCGGCATCAGACTCCACCAGCGCACGAATGTCCTCGATCACATCCCCAGCCGCAGAATTGTCGATGGACCCTCGACCGGCAGTTTCGCCGCGCCCCGGCCGGACGAGTCCGGGACGGCCGGAGTCGACGCGCCTGCCTTCGGCGATGTCGAGCGATCGGGTCTCGAGAAAGCGGTCGACGTCGGCGTTGACCTGGCGGCTGGTCGAATACGCGCTCACCCCAGCGGTCACGAGAGCAGTGAGCGCCGCCAGCAGCGTGAACGCCAATGCCAATCGAGCACCCAGTCCGAAACGTCGCCGACTGGTCCGCCGGCTCGTGGGCTGCATCAGGGCCGCAGCACGAACCCGATGCCACGCACCGTCTCGATCATGCGATCAGCGCCGCTGGCTTCGAGTTTGCGACGCAAGTAGCCAACATGCACATCGAGCGACCGCGATGCACCGTCGAAGTCATAGCCCCATATACGTTCGTACATGACGCCTCGCTCGAGCACGATGCCCACATTGCGCAGTAGCAGCGCCAGAATCTCGAACTCGGTCCGGGTCAGCTCGATGGGAGTCTCGCCCATCGTCACCTCATGGCGTTGCGGATCGAGCAAAAGATCACCTGCAGTGAGCACCTCTGACTCATCTGGAAGCACCCGCCGCAACAGCGCCCGGATGCGAGCAAGCAGCTCTTCGAGTTCGAACGGCTTCGGCAAGTAATCGTCGGCGCCGGCATCGAGCCCCGCTACCCGGTCACTGACCTCGTGGCGGGCGGTCAACATGAGCACCGGAGTGCGGTTCCCACGCTCGCGGATGCGACGGCACACGGTGAGACCGTCGACAAAGGGCATCATGACGTCGAGCACGATCAGATCGGGCTCGTGCTCACTGATGGCCTCGAGCGCAGCGGCGCCGTCCTTCACGGTCATGGGTTCGTAGCCCTCGTAGCGCAGTATGCGTTCGAGTGCCGTACGAATCTCGTTGTCGTCTTCGGCAACAAGCACGGTGGCTGCTGGTTGATTCATGATCGGGTCCCTGTTCGGTCCAAGGGTAGTAACTGGAACCCCCTGGCAGGACCGGCCAGAGGGTTCCGAGCTCTCACGCGGGGTAAGCCCCACGCAAGTGTGAACTAGTGACCACGGCTACCAGGAGCTTGCGGCGGCTCACCGAGTTCGAGCTGCTGCTCTGATCCTCTGGCGCATTCGAGGTTGGGGTCTGGTCGTCGGCATCGGGCATAGTGGGTGCACTCCGGGATTGGTGGACTGCATTCAGCCAAACGGATGGACAACAAGCCGTCGCCAACGCTTTGACAAGATCGTGACAAGACTTGCATGCATCGGCCAGTACGGTTGGCCTGGTGATTCATGTGGTGGCCCTTGCCGGCAATGGCGGGAACCGTGCCCGCTGGGCTCAGCTACCGCAGCCACTCGACAACGTCGTCGGCAACGAAATTCGTTTGCAAGGTGTTTCACTTCCCGGGTTCGAGGGACTGGCGCTTCCGCACAAGAACCCGACCATCGATGACTTCGCAGCATGGCTGGCAGATGCAATCGACGCGCTGGATTCGCCGAAGGTGTTCTTCGGCACCGGCATCGGTGGCTCGATCGGGCTTCAAGCCGCGCAACGGGCAGGTCTGGCCGATGCGTACATCTTCCACTCGCCTGTCGGCCCCAACCTGGACACTCGCTTGTTGCCCAAGCTCATGAAGCCGCCGCTGGTGCGCAAGGCAGCCAAGCGTCTGATCGGCGGTCCGGCTGGCCGGGTGCTGCTGCGTAGGCGGTTCGGCAACACACTTCCGCCTGCTGCAATCAACGACTTCGCCCAGGGCTATCTCGATTGCGAAGCGTTCGAGGTCATGTGGGACATCCTCGACGCCGATTGGTTCGATGCGCTCGAACCAATCGCCGAGCCGACCGCGCTCGTGTGGGGTGCCGACGACGGCGTGCTCGGCGCCGATCTGGCAAAGGACTTTTCTTCGGTCCTACCAGATGCCGAAGTCATCATCGAAGAAACATGGGGGCATTATCCGATGCTGGAAGATCCAGCAGGTTTCGCATTGTCGATCAGCGCGCTGAGCCGCAGGTTGCTCCGGTGATTCGCCCTATCGGCTCGGGAGGGCTGGCCGCGTCGGGAGTTGCGTCGAAGGCATCGCGACTCGACGATGCCCTGTTGGGCGGTCTGGCTGTTCCGAGGTCCTCGGTGGTTCCCGACGCTATGGACGCAACAACCGCAGCACAGCAGGTCGCCGAACGGCACCGAGCACCTGTTGCCGTACGTTCTGCATTTGCCGCCGAAGATGGCGACAAAACGAGCCTGGCCGGGCACTTCGACTCGTTCCTGAACATCGAGCCCACCGTCGACGCAGTGCACGATGCCATCGAACGCGTGCGGGCCTCGGGCACGGCGGAATATCGACGCGACGTGCTCGTCATGGACATGGTCGACGCGCAGCAGGCTGGCGTGGCCTTCAGCGAACCGGGCTGGCTCGACGACCTGGTCAACTACACCGATGGCTTGGGCGACGCCCTGCTGTCGGGCGAAGAAGCGGGCCGATCTCTCGAGCTCGATCGGCGACGCCGACAGGGCGACACGGCGCCTTGGCAGGGCCGCCTCGCAGAGCTGCTCCACGACATACGCCACGTGTTCGGCGATGAGCCCTGGGATATCGAGTTCGCCGACGATGGGACACGGTCGTGGCTTCTGCAGATCCGACCGATCACATCGTCACCGGTCCGCAATGACTGGTTCACCCTGGCGAATCATCGCGAGATCCTGCCGGATCCTCCATCGGTTCTGATGACCAGCTTGATCGAGTACGCCGCACCTCAGCTGACCGGACCACTCGGGATTCTGTCTGGCAAAGACAGCGGGCGGCGTTTCATCGAGGTGTTCGACCGGCGGCCATATCTCAATCTCTCGCTACTGACCGACTTCCTGCGAGACCTCGGGTTACCAACATCGCTCGTGGCCGACTCGCTCGGCGGTGGCACCGGCGCGAGCAGCCCGATCGATCCGTTGCAGATCGCTCGTCGGCTACCCACGCTCGGGCAGATGGGGGCCCGCCAGCTGGTAGCTTCTCGAACAGCACGCAAGGTGGCGAAACGGCTCGCTGCAGTTCAGCCCAGCCGCTCCGAAGGGTTCGCACCGCTCGTCGAACAGGCCGCAACCAGCTACGTGGCTCTCGTTGACCAGATGGCGTCGCTGGCCACCGCGATGGCCGTGCCTGTTGCGCTCGTTGGCAAGTTGGGCACGCTCGACTATCACTTGCGGAAGCAACGGACGTCGGCCACGCAGATGTTCGATGGGCTTCAGGATCTGGCCGCCATCGCCCGAGGTCGCACCCAGGTCTGCCATGAACTTGGCGCCGGCAGGCTGCCCCTCGATCCGACCTTCGAAGCAGCTTGGTCGAGTTGGCTCGATCAGCACGGACAGCGGGGCGCATTCGAGAGCGATCTCGCCCGGCCCCGCTACCACGAGGACCCCACCGCTGTTCTCATGACCGTCGCTCGCCTGGCAGGAGCCGAACGGCCGCAAGCACAAGCGACTTCGTCGGCGAAGGCAGCGCTCTCCGCTCCCGTCTGGGCACTGGCGAAAGGACCAATGGCAGCACGAGAAGCCATCCGAGCCGACGCTATGCGCGCCTTTGACATTCATCGGCGGGACCTACTGCGAGTCGCATCGTCGGCGGTGGATTCGGGCGCACTCACTTCGGTCGACGACGTGTGGATGCTGACGATCGACGAGCTCCGCTCGATTGATGAAGGCGCGACATTCGACGCCACGTGCATGAGTGAGCGCCGCCACGATGTGGAGCTTGCCGCCGCCAAATCGGTGCCAGATCTTCGACGCCGCTTCGGTCACATCGACGCGGACACTTACGAAGACGGCGTGCTTCATGGTTTGCCGCTCACCACCGGGAAAGTCAGCGGAACTGCATGGGTGCTCACCGAACCGACAGACGAGCTGGCGCCCGAACTCGCAGGCATCGCGGCGGACGAGATCGTGTTGATCGCCCGATCGGTTGATGCTGGATGGGTGCCGTTGTTCGGCCAGGTCGGGGCGGTCGTGGTCGATATCGGCGGTGACCTGTCCCACGGATCGATCATCCTGCGTGAGATCGGTCTAGCGTCGATCACCAACACGCGCCACGGGACCGAAGCAATCACAACGGGTGACCATGTCCGGCTCGACGCCGGCGCAGGCACCCTCTATTTCGGCGACTGAGGAACTCAGCGCTCTCGCGCTACCACGGGAAAAGTTCTTCGAGGACGCGGTAGGCGCCAATGGTCAACGTGGCGTCGAGATCTATGGGCACCGATCGTCGAAACACGGTGCTGACATCGTTGTCGACCGTGATCGCCCCGATCTCGACCGGCGTACGCCGCTCGACGAAGTCGACCACGTTGGTCAGATGATCAGCCAGGTAGCCCTTGCGATTTGCCTTGTTCGTCGCTGCTTCGGCGGGAGCGCCGTCGGAGACGACGACCAGCACCTTGCGCCGTTCGGGGCGCTTCATCAGCCGGCCGTGCGCCCAGATGATTGCCTCGCCGTCGATGCTTTCTCTGAAGTGGCGGGTGAGTTGCATGGCCGCCAACGAGTGGCGGGAGCGCTTCCATGTGGTGTTGGCGTCTTTGTAGACCACTCGACTGATCTCGGCGATGCGACCTGGATGTTCGGGTTTGCCGGCTTCGTGCCAGTCTTTGAGCGCCCTGCCGCCAGTCCATGCTCCTGTGGTGTGGCCCAGGATCTCATGCGCAATACCGGCGAGGTCGAGCGCTCGGCTCAGCGTGTCGGCCAGCACTGCGAGTGTTTCGTATCGTTGGGCCTTCATGGAACCCGAGTTGTCCATGAGCAAGCTCACCACGGTGTTGGATCGCAGCACATGTCGGGGTCGCTGAAAGACATCGCGCACCATGGGATTAGCGATCACCTGGGGCAGCCGTCGGCCATCGATGATGCCTTCGTCGACACCGAATCGCCATTCGTCTGGGGCGTAGGTGCCGAAGAGTTTTCGGAGCCGCAATGCGATCCGGTGAGCGCTCACGGCTTGAGCGTTGACGAGCTGGTCGAGCTCGGCCCGAGCGCGGCGACGTTGGGCCAATGGGTAGAGGTCGGTTCCTCGTAGTTCCACGTCGTACTCGGTGGTGAATGCCCGATAGTCGCCCAGCTCGAGCAAGGTCTGGTCGCGTTCGACCGGTGCCATGCTGACGGCGATACCCGTCATGCCATCGTCTTGGCCGGTATCGAGTTCGAGCCATTCCGGCGGCACCAGCATCTGGTAGCGAGCCGCTCCGGTGGTCCCATCGGCGAACTCGCTGGCCTCGGCGAGTTCGGTGATCAGCCGTGCGATCTCACGAGCATCGGCCGCGTAGGCAGCCTGGTCATACATGTGTGCGTGAAGCTGCTGAAGCGCATGACCGATCAGACGACCGAGCCGGGCCCGCGGCATCTCGATGATGGCATCGACCTCTTCGTTGGTCATACCGAGTCGCAAACGGGCTCGAGCCATGTGGGTCAGCGTGTACACCAGCAGGCCCACGCCGCTTTCGGCCACGCCGTTGGCCCGAGCATGTTGACACCACGCGTCTGAGGCCGCAGCCAGGTTCTGTTGGATACCCCGCAGGTCAGGTGCGAGCGCTTGGCATCGCAGCTGCTCGAGCATGTCGAAGATCACTCGCTCTAGAGGATCTGCGGGTGCGAGCGACGCATGCAGCGATCGATCGGTATGTCGCAGGATCAGCGCCAGCGCGTCGCCGAGTCCGCGCATGACATGAATCGATTCGTTTGCCGCCAGTGTCAGAAACGGCGATGCGATGTCGACCCGCTGGTTGTCGGTGGTGAGTCGCCCGCCGCGGAACTCGGCTTTGGGGTCGCGCCCGATCGCCCGAAGCGCTGCTGAGCGTTGTCGTTCCGCCGCCCGGTTCATGGTCAGGAACCGAAGGCACGTTGCCAGTACTCATCGAGCAGTGGCCACTCGGCTTCGTCGCACTTGTTCAGGAACGAAAGCTCGAACGCACGGCGGATATCACCGAAGATCTCGGTGTTCTCCGCCCAGTCGATCACTGTCCGAGGCGACATGACCGTTGACAAGTCGCCGGCGATGAAGCCTTGCCGAGTCATGTCGGCCATGGCGACCATTTCGGCGACCTGTTTTGCTTGCGGCACGCGGCCGAGCACGATGGCGCTCTCGGTGTCGGCATCGAGATAGTCGAGCCGAGCCACGATGTTCCATCGATCGACCTGCGCCTGGTTGAGTAACTGGGTACCGTGATAGAGACCGGTCATGTCGCCGAGTCCCACGGTGTTGGCGGTTGCGAACAGTCGGAATCCGGCATGCGGGCTCAGGACCCGATTCTGATCCAGCATGGTGAAGCGCCCTTCGCGTTCCAGGATCCGCTGAATGACGAACATGACGTCGGGTCGACCGGCATCGAGCTCATCGAACACCAGGGCGACCGGTCGTTGGATCGCCCACGGCAACACGCCCTCGACGAACTCGGTGACCTGCTGACCGTCGCGAACCACCACGGCATCACGACCGACCAGATCCATACGGCTGATGTGACCGTCGAGATTGACTCGCACCGTCGGCCAGTTCAGGCGAGCAGCAACCTGTTCGATATGGGTGGACTTACCCGTGCCGTGGAACCCCTGCACCAGTACCCGCCGGTTGTGCATGAACCCGGCAAGAATCGCCTGCGTCACATCGGGATCGAATTTATACGCGGTATCGATCTCAGGCACATATTCGGAGAACTCCCCCGCATCAAGCACCGGAACGTCGAGCGAGCTGTCAAACCCGAACAACTCAGAGGATGTAGCGAGCTCAGTCACGGTCTAGAACCTATCGAAAGAGAGAAAGCACCCTGGGGTCTGACCCAAGAGATGACTACCAAAGAGTGTGTATCGCAACACAGACAAGGGCAAGGGACGAGCGGCGCAGGGACGGAGCCGCACCAACCGGTCAGCAACCATGTCCGGCGAATGCCGGCCCAGCGGAGCGGTGACACGCCGCGGACCGGTGAAACGCAGCGGAGCTACACGTAGTCCTTGTATTGGGGCAGGTGGCGTACTGGCGTGCTGAGGGCATCTTTGCGGAACGGGTCGCCCAGTTCTTGCGTGCACATGATTTCGATGACCGTGGTCTTGCCTTCGTTCATCTGGGCATCGATGGCATCGGTCAGGGCTGCACCGACATTGTCGATCTTGTCGACTCGGATGCCTTCGGCGCCCATGGCGATGGCGATGTCGGTGTAGCTCTCGCCGCCGTCGAGTTCGCCGGCAACGAAGCGGCGTCCGTAGAAGTCGACCTGGTTCTTCTTCTCGGCGCCCCATTGGCGGTTGTGGAACACCACTGCGGTCACGGGTATGTCGTGACGCACGGCGGTCATGATCTCGGTCATGCTCATGGCCCAGGCACCGTCGCCGGCGTAGGACACGGCGGGGCGATCTGGCGCTGCCTTCTTGGCACCGATGATCGTGGGCAGGGCGTAGCCGCAGTTGCCCCAGCTCATGGCGGCGAAGAAGCTGCGTGGTTCTTCGAAACGCAAGTAGCTGTTGGACACCGAGTTGATGTTGCCGATGTCGGTTGACACCATGACCCGTGGCGGCATGGCCTTTTCGAGCTCGCGCAGCACCTGTCGGGGGTGCAGCCAGTCGCCTGGCCAATCTTTCTCGGCGGTTTCGATGGCTTCCATGGACCAGTCATCGGTCTCATGGGTCCAGGCGTCGAGTTCGTCTTCCCACCGCTGCTTCTCTTCGGCGGTCTTGGCGGCTCGCTCGTTGCGGGTGGCGTCGCAGACGAGTTCACGGTCGGCCAAGCGTTCGAGCAGCGCAGACGCGGCTTCACCAGCGTCGCCGTGGATACCCACCGAGATGGGCTTGACCAGACCAAGCATTTTGTTGTCGGCATCGATCTGGATGATCTTGGCGTCGGCGGGCCAGTAGTCCATGTCGTGCTGGGGAAGCGTGCCGAACGGGCCGAGGCGGGTGCCGAGAGCAATGACCACATCGGCTTCGGAGATCAGGCGCATGGCGGCCTTGGAGCCCTGGTAGCCGAGCGGTCCCACCCACTGTGGGTGCGAGGCCGGGAACGAGTCGTTGTGCAGATAGGTGTTGGGAACGGGGCAACCGAGTCGCTCGGCCAGGGCCACGCATTGGTCCATGGCGTCGCCCATGACCACGCCCCCACCCGAAAGCAGGACAGGGTTCTTCGCGCTGGCGATCAGGTCGGCAGCCTCGTCGAGCTCGGCGGCGCCACCGGCACCACGTCCGAACTGGGCGGGCTTGGGAATGCTGACATCGATGTCACCGTAGAAGCGGTCACGAGGAATGTTGAGCTGAGTCGGGCCCATCTCGCTGAGAGCCCTGTCAAAGCACCGCGATGTGATCTCGGCCATGCGCTTTTCGTTGTTCACATGACCCTGGTACTTGGTGAACTCTTCGAACATCGGCAGTTGGTTCGCTTCTTGAAAACCGCCCAGGCCAATTCCCATCGTGCCGGTCTGAGGAGTGATGATCACCACCGGCGAGTGCGCCCAGAATGCGGCCGCAATGGCGGTCACACAGTTTGAAATGCCGGGGCCGTTCTGGCCGATGACGACACCCTGCTTGCCGCTGACCCGGGAGTAGCCGTCGGCCATGTGGGCGGCGCCCTGCTCGTGCACCACCGGTACGAGCTCGATGCCGGCGGGGGCAAAGATGTCCATGGCATCCATGAATGCCGACCCCATGATGCCGAATGCGGTGGTCACGCCGTGGGCTACGAGGGTCTCGACGAACGCCTCGCTGGGTGTCATTCGCGTCATGGAAATTCCTTTGTCTGTGGAGAGATTGTGCGTTGCCGAAGCAACATATGGGTGCCCCGATCGGGCGAATTAGAGCCTATAACAAATCTGTGAGAAGGTTTCATTATCCGGAGATATTGACCGGACCGGGCGCCGTCGACAGCAGCTGCAGCGGGTGCGTCAGATCGAGCCCCGCGAATCGTTTGGCCTGGGAACGGCACGAGTAGCCGGTGGCGACCACATGGTCGGCCCTCGATGCACCGAGCTCCTTGGCCCACGACAAATCCCACAGGTCACGCGACATCGACTGATTGCCGATCTCGTGGCCGAACACCCCTGCCATGCCGCAACAGCCGATCTCGGGCTCGTGCACGTCGTAGTCGGCGGCACGCAGAACCGCCGCCCAGCCTGCGGCCAGCTCCGGCTCGGTCGCTCGTTCGGTGCAATGGCCCAACAACAGCACCGACGAATCCTGGTGCACGGGCGTCAGTCGACTGGACCGCGCCAACAACACGTTGACCAGCGATCCCACCTGCGCCGAGGGATACGACGCCATGATCGTCGGGTATTCGTGCCGATGCAGAAGTGCAACCGCTGGTTCTACCACGATGGGCGTGGCACCGGTTGCGACGATCGAGTGGACCAGCTCGGCCTGGCGTGCAACCGCGTTGGCGAATTGCTTGCGTCGACCTTTGACATGATCGAACTTGCCCGACCCGACGAACTCGCTCACCCCCACCTCGTAGCCCAGCGACTGCAGCACCAGGACCGCGAGCGCCAGGATCCCGGGTTCGAGCGCCGATGTGAACACGTCGCGCACCAGCACCACTTCGAGTCCGGCTTGACCAGCGAACGTAACGTAGTTCCTCGACTCAGTGGGCTTGGGGGCGGGAAGGTCGACCAGGCCAAGCAATCGTTCGGCCGGCCTTAAACCAGCTCGTGCCAGCCGTGGGAACCTTGCGGCGAGCGTCGCCAGTTCCTCGAACCGACTCATCACATGATGACTTACCGGGCGTTTCTGTCGAGCGTGATAGTCGTGCAGAAAACGAGACTTCAGCTCGGGGATATCGACCTCGACCGGGCAATGACCCGTGCACGCCGAGCACGACAGGCACTGATGCAGGTTGGCGGCCAGCTCGTGCTCGAACGCTGCATCGGTCCTGTGGCCGCCAGCTCGATCGTTCAACCATGTACGAAGCAGGTCGACTCGGCCTTTGGGTGACAGCGCCGGATCGCCCGATGCCTTGTATGACGGACACATGACTTCGTCGGCCGCGTAGTGATGACACAGTCCGTTGCCGTTGCAGGCAAATGCCGAGTCGAAGTCGCGACGCACCGACAATTCGACTGCAGCATCGATCTGGCCCCGCATCGTGGGCATGCTCACGTCGGTCAAGGGCTCGTTGGAGCCCAGGGGTCGGTACAGCTTGCCCGGGTTGAAGATATCCCGGGGATCGAATGCAGTCTTGACCTGGCGCATGAGCGCGACGGTGGCTGCCGGCAGGACCTGGTCGACATGAGCGCCGCGAAAACCGCGCCCGTGTTCACCCCACATTAGCCCGCCGTGTTTGGTCACCAGAGCAACGACCTTGTCGGTCACATCGGCCACGAGTTGGCGCTGTGTTGGATCGGTGAGATCGAGTGCTGGCCGCACGTGGACACAGCCGACGTCGGCGTGGCCGAACATGGCGTACATGAGCCCCGCATCGTCGAGTGTTTTACGAAACTCGGCAATGAAGTCGGGCATGGCCGCCACCGGGACCGCACAGTCTTCGACGAAGGCGGTGGGGCGGGCCGAGAGTTCGGGACCACCCAGGGCCACTTTGGCCAACAGTCCTACGGCATCGGCGCGCACCTTCCATACGGCAGCCTGATCGGCTGCGTTGTCGATCACGCTGCGGGTCCGGCTGCGCCCGGTCGAGACAATGGTCGCCAAGATGGCATCGAGATCTTCGGCAGCTGCGCCGGTGTACTCCAGCAACAGCACCGCGCCGCGGTGCTCACCAACGGCCTCGCCCAGCGCTGGCCAGGCGGGCGACGATCGGCCGCGTTCCAGGGTCGTCTCGTCGAACGACTCGATCGCCTCGGGTCCGGTCTCGCGCAGGACAATTGCGTCTTGGAGCGCAGCGTTGAACGTGTCGTAGCTGGCAACGATCAGTCGTGTCAGATCGGGAATGGGACTTACGCTGATGGTTGCTTCGACCAGGATCCCGAGCGTGCCCTCGGCACCGCAAACCAGTGCAGTTGGATCGACCATGCCGTCCACCCGGAACCGGTCGAGCCCGTAGCCGCTGAAACCTCGAGCCAGTTCCGGCAGACCGAGCGAACCGTCTTCTGGCAGAGCCATGTCGAGCAGTGACCGCCACAACGCTCCCCCACGACCGGGTTCGGCGGCGCGTCGTTCTGCTTCGGTCTCGATGACGGGCTCGGCGACCCATTCGGTGCCGTCGTCGAGCAGCATGACCAGCCGCTCGACATGACGGTGTGCCCGGCCATGTACCAGCGAGCCCTTACCGGCGGCGTCGGTGGAGATCATGCCGCCCACGGTCGCTCGGTTGAGCGTCGAGGTATGAGGTGGCCAGAACAGGCCATGTTCCGCCAAATGCGAGTTCAGCTCGGCGGTGACGATTCCGGGCTGCACTACCGCCGATCGGGCGTTCGCATCGACACTGATCAGCTGGTTCATGTTGCGTTTGAGATCAACGGTTGTGGCCTGGGTCAGGCTCTGACCGTTGGTGCCGGTTCCACCGCCGCGCGCCACGATGGCCACAGGATCCGTCAAGGCATAGTTCGCTCGCAACGACGCAGCAATCTGTGCGGCGTCGTCGGGAAGCCCGACGCGAGCGGGCGTGAGCTGATAGATCGAGTTGTCGGTGCCGTAGACCGTGCGGGTAGCACGGTCACTGCGCCACTCGATCTGCCTTCCCTCTTCGGAATCGCTCGTCGTCACCACGGAGCCCCGATCCTACGTTGACTAGCATCTCCACGGGAAGCACCGGGGGGAAGCACCGACATGCTCTGCAACTATTACGACGTCGCAATCGACGGAGGCGATGAAGCCTTCAGCATCGATGCGTCGAACATCACGTTTGGCCCGGGTTGTCTGCGTGAGTCCGGTGACATCGCCAAGAACCTCGGCATTTCGCGGATTGCGGTGTTCACCGACAACGCGCTGGTCGACACCGAACACGTCGCCACGGTTCTTGCTTCGCTGAAGGCATCGGGCGTCGATGTGGCGTTGTACGACAATGTGCGGGTCGAGCCCACCGACGAATCATTCAAAGCCGGTGTGAAGTTTGCGAACGATGCCGATGTCGACGGCTTCATCTCGGTCGGTGGCGGATCGGTCATCGACACCGCCAAGGCAGCCAACTTGTACTCCACCCATCCCGCCGAGTTCTTGGACTATGTGAACGCACCCATTGGTGGCGGCGTCTCGGTGCCGGGCATGCTCAAGCCGCACATTGCGTGCCCCACCACGAGTGGCACCGGCAGCGAATGCACCGGCATTGCCGTGTTCGACCTGCTCGAGATGAAGGCCAAGACCGGTATTGCATCCAAGATGCTTCGCCCCACCCGTGCGCTGATCGACCCCGAGACCACGGCCACGCTGCCCGCCAACGTGGTTGCCGCCAGTGCGTTCGACGTCTTGAGCCACGCGCTCGAGTCCTACACCGCTCGCCCCTACACGCAGAGGCAAGCGCCGTCTTCGCCGTTCATGCGGCCGTCGAGTCAGGGCGCCAATCCATGGAGTGATCTGGGTTGTGGCGAGGCACTTCGCCTGATCGGCCAGTTCATCGAACGAGGCGTGCACGATGCGTCGGATACCGAGGCGCGCCATCAGCTCATGTGGGCATCGACCCTCGCCGGCATCGCGTTCGGCAACGCCGGATGCCATGCACCCCACGGCATGTCGTATGCGGTGGCCGGCCTGGTCAAGGACTTCTGTCCCCACGGGTACCCCCAAGGCGAACCCATGGTGCCCCACGGAATGTCGGTGATGGTCAACTCGCCGTCGGTGTTCCGCCACACGGCTACCGGCAATCCTGAACGTCATCTCGACGGTGCCAGATGGCTCGGCGTCGATACGGCGGACCTGGCACCGAACGAAGCCGGTGGCGCCCTGGGCGACCGCTTGGTCGAGCTGATGCAGGCGACCGGCATGCCCAATGGCCTGGTCGGCGTGGGTTACGACGCCGCCGACGTACCCGCACTGGTCGAGGGCTCGCTCCCCCAGCGACGCCTACTGGACAACGCCCCCATCGACATCGACCGCGAAATCCTGACCACCCTGTACGAAGGTGCCCTGAGCTACTGGTAGCAAAAATCTACGTGCGAAGCGGTTTGTCGACGGCGGCGCCGGTTGTGGCCGCTCACGTTAGCGAACGAGCTGCACCTCTTGGCTGTAGTCACGTCAGTCGACGAGCAGCGCCTCGGCGTCGCCACGAAATCGAGAAGACGTCGGCAACCAGATCAGCCTGGGCCTGAAGACCGAAACCGGCGCCGCGGCCATGGCCGAGCTGCTTGCCAGAACGACCAAAGCCGGCCCTTGCGGACCGGCTTGTTTCTTTGCTAAGACACCTGCTGAGCAATTAGAGTGGTACGGCCCATTCGACCGTGGTGCCGGCCCCGGGTGCTGACGTCACGGTGGCCTGGCCGCTGAGGGACGCCGCCCGGTGGGTGATGCTTGCAAGCCCGTTGCCGCATAGGTTCTGTCCGGTCGAAGCTGCTGGGGTGCTCGAGACGAATCCGTTGCCGTCGTCTTCGATTCTGAGATACAGCTCGGCAGCGTTAGCGGCGACGGCAATCCGAACGGCAGTCGGGTTGGCGTGCTTGACGATATTGGTGACGGCTTCGCGCATAGTGGCCAGCAGCTCCGACACCAGGTGAGCTGGCAGTTCGTCGATAGGTCCATCGAGACTCACCTCGGGTTCAAACCCGAGTGGGTCTTTGAGATCTGCTGCTATTGCCAAGATCTCTCCGCGAACGCCTTTGCCCCAGTCGGTGGTGGACCGAATTCCAAAGACCGCGGTGCGGATCTCCTTGATGGCCTGGTCGATCTCGTCGATTGCATCGGTGAGCCGAGCCTTGGCGGTCGGTTCGGAGACGTGGGGGATCGTGGCCTGCACCGACATACCGGTGGCGAACAGCCGGCCGATTACCTTGTCGTGCATGTCACGCCCGATGCGCTCCCGATCCTCGAACAAGTCCAGACGGTGTTGGGTGATTTGATTCTCGGCGAGCTCTATAGCTACCGCGGCAGCGGAGGCAAACTGCTCTATCGCAGTAACGTCGCCTTGGTCGAAGGGTTCTGCGTCGCCGCTACGCACCAGCGATAGGACACCGAAGATGTCATCGACGCCGTGTAGTGGTGCAAGCACGATTGATCGAGCGTGACGTTCGCCGACCACCGACAAATTCTCGGCCGAGAGTCGAGGGTCGTGGTAATCCGTCAAGTCAGCGTTTCCGTTGGCATACACCTCGGCGATGACGCCCTGTGATTTGCGGAAGGTGAGTCGCGACTTCAGATCGTCGTTGAGGCCAACAGAGGCTTCGATACTTAGTTCGTCGTCGTCGCCGCCGTCTGGAGTCAGAATCATGGTGGCGGACGCATCGAGCGTCTCGTGTGCGCGCTCACAGATCAACTGAATACCTTCGAGTCGCGTTGCACCCCGCAGCATGGCAAGACGCACATCGGAAAGAGCACTGCTCAGCGCCTCTTGGCGGGCCCGGACGGACGCGGCTTCTACACGTTCGGTCATGTCGCGGACCAAGGCAACCATGACCCGTTCCGGGCTCGATGCGCTAGCTGGCGGATAGTTGATAATCACTTCGACGGCGACGTCGCGACCGTCTTTGCGGCGGTGAACCGTGTTGAATCGCAGTCGCGAAAGTTCGCCATCGACCAACGGCGCAATGATGTCCCGGAAGGAGGTGCGGGTGAACTCTGGCTTGATATGAAGTGGTGTCATGGTCAGCAGATCGGCGCGGCTGTAGCCGGTCTGGTCAATGGCGCCCTGGTTGACGTAGGAGAATCGCATCTCGTCGTCCGGGTGAAACATGAACACGCCGTCGTGGGTTGCGTCGATTGTCGATTGAATCGCTCGGGCGCGAGCTTCGGCCTTGGCCCGGTCCGAAACGTCGCGAACCGCAGCAATGATCCGAAGCTGACCTTGGACATTGAGCGGCGACAGGCTTACTTCGACCGGAAACTGGGTGCCGTCGGCGCGCTGTGCCCATAACTCGAGCCCTGATCCCATGGTGCGGACTTCTGGTGCAGCGCGAAACCGAGTGCGATGAGCAGTATGGGCCTGAGCGAATCGTTGCGGTAGCAGTATCTCGACTGGGCGGCCGAGCAGCTCGGCACGGTCATGACCAAAGATTGCCTCGGTCTGGCTGTTGACCAACTCGATCAGGCCCCGCTCGTCGGTCATCACGAGTGCGTCGGGTGAGGCTTCGACCATGGCCCATGCCATCTTGAGATCGGCACCGTTGCTGAGCGCGAGTGCGTCTTCGGAGTCCGATGGTTGGAGTGAAAGGGTCTGATCGTGCATCAGTTCGCAGCCACAACGCTCAAACCGTCGGCCTCGCTGCACAGCATCGGCACCAACGGTGCGGGGCCCGCCTGCGCAGCCCGGACTGCGGGCTGGCAAACCCCGGCTTCAGATTGGCAATCGGCGAGGATGACCGGGTGACGATTGCTCGCATCTGAATCGCACGCATCTAGTGGCGACGCACTACCTGCAACGCGCGCCTGCACACTGGTGAAACCGTCGCTGTCCATACCCACCTCTCCGTTCCTGCCCCAGCCTAAACGGATAATCCGAATCAAGAGTATGGCTTAAGGAGACGTGGATTGCAAGGCTAGTTGAGACAGCTAGTGCCGCAGTCGGCGACGACGGTGTTTGAGCGTGCGGTGATGAATGGTCGTGAGTCGTGTCGCATGTAGTGCTCAGCAGTGTCCCAATTTATTGGTGCGACCGACAACCACTCTCGAACTCTCTGCCCGCTTGATTGTCGCGATTCGCGTCGCCCGCTAATGAAACGACAGCTCCACCGGCGAGATGAACCCGGGAGGTTTGGTCGCAACTACGGAGCAGCGGACTTCGTCTAAAACGGTTTCAGCGGTATTTCCTATGACCAAGCCGGGCACACCGGTTCGGCCAACCGTTCCTATGACCAGCAGATTGATCTGCTTCTTGGCGATCACTTCAGTCACAACGCGTGCTGGGTCGCCCTTCTGGACATGTATCTGCCAAGGTGCAGCCTCAATATCGGAAGCGGTGAGCAGTTCGCCAACTGCTCGGCGCTGCCTTGCCTCCTCGTTGGTTAAGAGTTGTTCGAGCTCCGATTCGGGGATCTGCACGAACGCAGACGACCGCAACGCTGACTCGCCAAAGAGCTGCCATGCAGCGACGACGTGCAGCTCGCCACCCGAACTACTGACCAGGTTTGCTGCGATCTCGAGAATCGAACGGTTCAATTCGAGCTCATCGGGATCAGGATGTATCGCCGCAAGCACCCGTTGGGTGCGGGCTCTTGTCGGACGAATCACCCACACCGGGCAAGGGCACATGCGCAATAGCCGTTTGATTGCGGCGCGATATTGAGAGCCTTCGTCGGTGGTGACGACCACCAAGTCATGGCCACCCTGTAGTACCTGTTCGATGATGGCTAGCCCAGGACGGCCATATCGAACAACAGTCTCGGCGCCGAAGTCACCGGTGTTGGCTGCGCACTTGGCAAGCTTTACTAGCAGCAGGTCCTCTTCGGCTGCGAGAACCGCGCGCGTGTGCTCGGCGCCGCGGATTGCTCGCTGGATTCTCGACGGTTCGTCCACGATGCCGAACAAGGTGACGGACGCTTCATTCCGGCGTGCAAGCTCAACTAACCGCTCGATCGCGGCGGGGTTTTCCTTGTCGCCGAGCGGGCTGAACAATATGTTGTTGAATTGGCTCTTGCCGACACCTTCATCCTTCGGTAGCGCGTGGCTTGCAACACCGGGCAACGGGCTCATCGCCCAGCGTTGGCTTCGTTTAGGTGACGATGTGTCACGCCTCCGCTGCGGTCCTTGCAGTCGCCGTAGGCGTGGACAAGCTGGGCAACATCCAGACGATGCCTGGCGGGGAGAGCGGCCATATGAGAGTCGAGCTCATTGAGGTGTTGGACGTCTTGTTGTTCAGGCATCGCTGCATCCCGGACGGCGGGCATGTCTCCAACGAGTGACTGCATGAGTTTCTCCAAATATGGACCGAAACCCATCAGAGCAAAGGATGCCTCTATGGCCTAGGGACCAAGGTCAACTCTGCCGATAGCGGTACTCAAGAACCACTCCCCCTGTTCGTCATGTCATCGCCGGGCGCGTCGTACTCGTGGCCGCGGGCAACCCGTGCAGAAACTGAAGGGCAAAGGGCCTTTACTGGGACCTTTGCCCCTGGGCCGCTGTTCGAGCGGTACGTACACAGGAGCTATGGAATCCGATCGACCCGCTCCTACTGCCGCTACTACTGCGAACGCTTCAACGGCCCTCACCGGCGACCCCGGGCCCGACCGAATCATGCAGCCAGCCTCCAACGAGAGCATGCACAAGAACAGCTGCGGGCCGTACCTGCTGAGCGTCGGAGCACATCGGTGAAGGTCTTAGTCACTGGGGGCCGAGGTTTCATCGGCTCGGCGGTTGTCAGACGGTTGATCTCCCATACGTCCCATCACGTGATTAACGTGGACAGGTTGAGCTATGCCTCGACAGAAGGCTGCGTAGCAAGTGTGGCCGACAGCCCGCGTTACGTGTTTGAGCACGCCGACATCTGCGATGCTGACCGTATGGCTGAGATCTTTGCGGCAAACAAGCCGGAAGTGGTCATGCATCTGGCCGCAGAGTCACACGTCGATCGGTCGATCGACGGCCCAGGAGAGTTCGTCCGTACCAACCTGACGGGCACCTATACATTATTGGAGTTAGCGCGCAGTCACTCGGTGAGTCTGTTCCACCATGTCAGCACCGACGAGGTGTTTGGCTCGCTGCAGCTGGCTGACAGCTCTTTCACTGAGTCATCACCCTATAAGCCGCAATCTCCCTATGCGGCCACCAAGGCCGGAGCCGACCATTTGGTCCGCTCGTGGTGCGAGACGTACGAATTGCCAACCGTGATCACCAACTGCTCAAACAACTACGGACCATTTCATTTCCCCGAAAAACTGATCCCACTGATGGTGCTCAGAGCACTCGCGGGCGAAACTCTGCCCGTGTACGGAACGGGCGCCAACGTCCGGGATTGGCTTCACGTCGATGATCACGCACGAGCGCTCGTCTCGGTTCTCGAAGACGGTCGTGCTGGTCAAACGTACAACGTTGGTGGAAATGCCGAGCGTTCGAACCTCGAGGTAGTGCAGGCCATTTGTGACCTCGTCGATGCGTTTGGGGTGCCGCTCGGCACCGGACGAACCCGGCGAGAGCTCATCCGGTTCGTGAGCGATCGCCCCGGACATGATTTTCGCTACGCCGTCGACTCATCGAAGATCACTGCCGAACTGGGCTGGTCTCCGACGAGGACATTCGAAGAGGGACTGAGAGAGACCGTGCGCTGGTACATGGCGAACGAATGGTGGTGGCGACCGCTTTACGAAGGCCAGGCCACCACCCGTCGTGGCCTGGCGGTCCAGCAGACACAGCGAATGGGAGCGTCGAGATGAGCTTGAAGAAGTTTCGGCCAGACCTCGCGAGTGCGTCACCCGGATCGTTGCTACAGGTCGAGCCGACCGAACTGAGCGATGTGCTCGAGATCACGCCGATGAGGTTCGCCGACGACCGAGGTTGGTTTTCCGAGGCATGGAACCAGGATCGGTTCGCCGAATTCGGGCTGCGCTATGACTGGGTTCAGGACAACGAGTCGCTATCAGCGCAGGCGGGCACCTTGCGAGGCATCCACTTCCAAATCGAACCTGCGGCACAGGACAAGCTCGTGCGCTGCGTAGCGGGCCGAATCTTCGATGTCGCAGTCGATCTTCGCCGTGGTTCTGCGACGTTCGGCCGGTGGGTCGGACGAGAACTCAGCGACGAACTCGGTAATCAACTCCTCATACCGAAGGGCTTCGGCCACGGGTTTGTCACCCTTGTTGCCGGATGCCGGGTTCTCTACAAGACTACGGCTCCGTACGCGGCCGAGCACGACTGTGCGATCGCATGGGACGACCCGTCGCTGGCTATTGGATGGCCTGTCGATCGGAGTGCCATTACCCTCTCCAGCAAGGATAAGGCTGCACCAACGCTAGCCGGTTCGCCGATGCTCTTCGACTGATCCATTTGCTCTGAGCCGCTTTCACTAGAGGAGGTAGGCGGCAACGGTCGTGCGCAGGGTCTCACGAAAGTTCGGCAGCGGCGCATAACCACTAGCGACATACAACTGGTTCGACAGCGCCGAATTCGACGGGCGCCGTGCTGGCCGGGGTGGCGACAGATCCGCCGTGCAGATCGGCGAGACGCGATCCGGGTCCTCCCCGGCCGCAGCCAGGACTGCTCGAGCGAATTCAAACCACGAGACGGTCTCGGCGTTCGTGACATGCACAAGCCCTGCGTGTCGAGCCACCGCAAGCTGTCGCAGCGCCTTGGCGAGGTCGGAGGTGAAGGTCGGATTCCCACGTTGGTCGCAGACGAAGCGCAGTTCGGGAATCTTCTTGGACAGCGAAAGGATCGTGGCAACCATGTTGTTGCCGTGTTCGCTGCACAGCCACGACGTTCGCACGATGGTTGCATCCTGCCCCGCAGCGAGTTCACCTGCCAGCTTCGAGCGCCCGTAGACACCGAGTGGATTCGTTTGGTCGGTTTCGACGTAGGCGGTCGTTTTGGTGCCGTCAAATACGTAGTCAGTCGACAATTGAACAAGGTGCGCCCCGACGCTCGCTGACGCGACGGCGAGTGTTGCGACTGCCCGATGGTTGACCGTGTCGGCTCGAACAGGATCAGTCTCGCAATCGTCAACGGCTGCCCATGCCGCACAGTTGATGATGATGTCGGGTTGGCTCTGCTCGACAACTCCGAATACCGCTGCGCTGTCCGTCACGTCGAGTTCTGCCCGGCCGAGCGAAACGACATCATCCCCATGGCTCTGGCACAGTCGCACGACGTCGACACCGAGCTGTCCACCGCTCCCGGTAACCAGGACTCTCATGGACACACACCGGCATCAGCCCAACGCAAAACACGTAGGGCTCGAAGCGTGTTCCATCGACTCGGACCACCGGTCGGTTCTATGTCGAACCAGAGCGCGAGGCCGAAATGGCGCAACAGTCGAAGGGAATAGGCCCTCGAGGTCCACGAGACATCGCCGCATATCGTCTGGTCTGATTTTTCCATGTTGGTATTAGGCCTTCGAGATTGGTTTGCGAACGGGCGCCATAGAGCCCAGCTGGTCGTCAGCTCCGGTAGGAGGCTTGGCGTCAAGATCGGTCAGCTGGACCCCGGGCATGGAAACGCCGGATCGAAACCGCCCGTGATGTTGGCTACAGATTCACCCCACTTGCTGCAGCATCGCCCGAAGACTCGGGCGGCAACTTTGGCACCAAATAGTCATTCAACAAACGTTCGCCAGCAGCGACCCTGGCGATCGTCGCGATCAGGGGAAAGTCTTTGATCTGTTTCAACAGCAACGCCGCTGCTCCAGCCTGCGCTGCCTCGACAGGACCCCACTCCACTGCGACTCCCGCGGTAATGATCACGCAAGCAACGTCTGGTGCCAGCACCGCCAATTGGCGACACACGTCGAGGCCGTCGCCCTCGCCGATATGGCCATCGACCAACGCAACCCGAGGACCGAGACGTTCGATTTCGGTGACGGCCCGTGTCACATCATCAGCAGAGCCCACAACGACAAACCCCGCTGTGCTGTCGACAAGATCGATCAGCTGAAGTCTCACGAAATCGTGGTCATCAACGACATACACCGTCACATCATCAGAAGAGCTCACATGTCTTGTCCAATACCGGACTGGTCAGCGAATTTGCCCACTTGCCCACGGTGAGCACGTTCGGTCGTAGTGACCAGGGTCAAAGGGCCCTTCAGCGAAATCAGCCAGCAGGCTTCACGACAAATTGCTTGCACGACGGCCTTCGCATTGAAAAATAAGCCCCGCCGCAATTGCCCCGAGCCCAACAACGAGGATCAGCGCCGAGTCAACCCCGGTCATTGGGAGATCGCCTTCTGCTTCATCGTCGGTTCCAGCATCTCCGGCATCAGTGGTGTCATCGGCGCTGGCTTGAATCAAGATGATCCGACTGGCGTCGGGGCCGTAGTCGGCTTCGCTGATGGTGCCCCCGAGCGGGCCTTCGATGAAGTCAGCGAGGGCCTGTTGGTACACGATGCCCACCTGACTGAAATCGAGGTCAGTCAGTGGGTAACAGTCGCCCCCGTTGGCAAGAAAATTTACCGTGGCGAGAGTTACGGGATCTCCGGGCACTACGTCGCCATCAGCCACGATTCGTGTGCCGTCATCAAGCGTGAGGTCAATCACCCGTGAACCTGGGTCGCCAATAAGTGCGCAATCACCTTCATGATCGATCTGTCGGCCGGGGTTGCGGGGATCGACAGTCGCGGTGAATCCTGCGACCTGAGCGAATCGGCCTTCGGCTTCGGGAAGCCCGGACGCTGCGTTCTCGAGCAGGTCCTTGAGCGTGTCCCGCGGTACCTCTCCGGTCACGACGAAGTTACCAAACGGCGCGATATCAAAGGTGTCGGCTTCAGTAATCTCCCCGGCGGAAATGACCGCATCATTGCGAATCCCGCCACCGTTCGCAACGGCGATGACGGGCAGAGGTGCGCCGAAGTCCTCGGCGCGCTCAGCGCCTGCATTGAGGATCGAGTCCGCAAGTAACTGGCCTTCGTTCGTGCTCATCGTTCGCACCGAAGTTCGCCGCCCGTCGAGGTCAACCTGGCTCGTGCCGATGACATTGGCGTTCAGGGTTTCGACGGCCTCGGCGAGAGGCTCGATCACCCGTGACTCAACGTCTGGGTCGGGGTCACCGTCAGGTGGTACACCGATAGCGGATCCGACAATGTCGGTGACGTTGCCATCGGCATCGAAGGTCACATCGAGTTGTCCAACACACCGATATCCACCAGGACCCGTCACGGTTGGAATCTCGCCGATCATGAGGGGATACGGTGCGGCGGCATCTTCCTCGGGCAGGCAGGTATCGCCGTCGTTCTTGAGCAGCTCGTCGCCGCCGCCAGCAACGACCACATCGATGCCGACAAGTAGCGGAACGAGTTCCTGGTCTTGGGCCAGACCTTGCAAGTGGCTGATCAGAATGATCTTGTTCACGCCCTGGTCTTCGAGCGCTGCCGCTTCGGCGTTCACCACTGCGGCCACGTCGCCACTGATCGTGACACCGCGCGGACTTGAGATGTTCGAAAGTCTCGGTGTGATGGCTCCGATAACACCGATGCTCGTGTTCCCAACGTCGACTATCGTCGACGAAGCTATCCGGCCTTCGTCGACCAGCGCTTGCAGCCCGGGCTCGCCGCTGAAGTCGGCGTTGGCACTCAGGAACGGGACTGCAGGATCGAACCCCGAAACGAACGCCTGGGTCACATCGGGACCAAGATCGAAGTCATGGTTCCCGAGCGCCATGGCGTCGTACAGACCGTTGAGCGCGAGCGTGTCGTAGTACGGCGGACCCTTGTCCAGGCTGGCGTTGAGTTCCTTTGACGCCAAGAAGTTGTCGCCAGAAGTGAGTGTGATCACGCCGTTGGTCGTCACGTTGGCTTGTAGCTCTTTGACAACGGCGACGAACCGGGCAATCCCGGGATCCCCGCTATCGGCATCCGGCAGTATGTTCGATTCGCCGTCGTTGTTGTGCAAGATCGTGATCGTCACCTCATCTCCTTGTGCAAGCGCCACGGGCGATCCCAGTACGAGCGAGAACACCATCAGGCCTAGCGCAACGAACAGTCCAACAATGCGTTGTTTCAATCTCATGTTTCCTCCAGAAGCCGACGTGAGCCAAAGCTAACTGCGGCCCTTTTGCCGCTCTAGGGACCTTGGTAACTACCTTCGCAACGCTGAGGGTCCCGAGTAGATGGTCGGTGACGTCGCTGGTGGCAGGGCCGCGTCATGAAAGTCCACCGGGCGCACGACGACCCGTTCCTTGACCTCGCCCCAAGGGCACTCGTCGGTTTGGCTACGTCAAGCGGCTCTGCCCACGCTTGCCCGCCCAGTTGATGCGTCAAGCTTCGTGCCGCAACCGGCAACACATGGTTACCGCTATCGCTCCAACCAGGACATCGGCTGTGTAACCGCACCGTGGCTCGTGATGTCCATGAATTCACGCTGACCTGGCAGATTCCCGACGCAGAACCTTGCACGTGCATGTGGCTTTGGTCCCTACAGGCGGTGGTGTAGCGCGCAGATGATCGTGACGTACCGGAACGAGAGTTTGTCTGCTCTGGGGTGAGGGCGCCACATGTTTCACGATCGAACCGACGCTGGCAGGCAACTCGGCAGAAGACTGAGCGAACTGAACAAGGGTGGCGAAGCTGTCGTTGTGGTGGGGCTGCCTCGGGGAGGTGTGCCCGTAGCGTTCGAGGTTGCGAGGGAGCTATCTGCGCCTCTCGATGTGATCTTGGTGCGCAAACTCGGCGTGCCGTTCCAACCCGAACTCGGAATGGGTGCCATCGGCGAAAACGGTGTGCGGGTGCTGAATGACGAGATCGTGAAGGCGGCGCAGGTCAATGAGGGGCAGATCGCGACGATTGAGTCTCGAGAGCGCAATGAACTCGAGCGGCGCGCCAGACGCTACCGGGCGGGTCGGATACGCACGCCGCTATCGGGTCGAGTGGTGGTGGTGGTCGACGATGGGGTCGCGACAGGTTCGACGGCAAAGGCGGCGTGCGAGGTCGCGAGAGCTGAAGGAGCCAAACGAATCATCCTGGCGGTTCCGGTAGCGCCGCTGGACTGGGCGAACCGCCTGGCGGGAGCCGCTGACGAGTTCATTTCGCTGGCGACTCCGTCAGACTTCGTCGGGGTCGGTCAGTTCTTTCGAGACTTCACCCGGACCAGCGATGATGCCGTGATTCGGTGTCTCGATGCAGCTCACGAAGCTCGGTCCGGTCGTAGCGCTGCCACTACCGGCGAGCAGATCGAGGTGCACACTGGCCACGGGCCCCTTCGAGGACACTTGAACGTCCCCGCCACTCCAGTAGCGCTGGTGGTGTTCGCACACGGAAGCGGGAGCAGCCGACACAGCCCGCGCAACCGCTATGTCGCATCTGTGCTCAACGATGCCGGTCTTGCGACATTGCTCTTTGATCTGCTCGCCAGCAATGAAGAGCAGGACCGGTCCAAGGTGTTCGATATCGAGATGTTGGGTCAACGATTGCACGAGGTCACTCGAGTGATCACCACCGATTCGCGTTTCCAAGATCTTCCCGTTATGTACTTAGGTGCGAGCACCGGCGCTGGAGCAGCATTGTGGGCAGCAGCGCAACTCGACTCGCTGGCTGGCGCCGTGGTCTCGCGTGGTGGACGCCCTGACCTGGCTGGCCAGTACCTGCAAGGCGTTCGGGCTCCGACGTTGTTGATTGTTGGTGCGAACGATCCAGTGGTGCTTGAGCTAAACAGACAAGCTCAGTCACAGCTTGGGTGTGAGAACCAACTCGTGGTGGTACCTGGTGCCTCACATCTGTTCGAAGAACCGGGAACCCTGCAAGCCGCAGCCGGTCTGGCGCGTGAATGGTTCCTCTCCCATACGAGTACCGCCGCCAGGCAATAAGCAACGCATCGCACAGTATCCGCCTCGACGTCGTAGCTCATCGACCGGTTCGAAGCCGCCGACGTCGAGGTTGCGTCAAGGTGATCCGAGTGCCTCGATCGCGTCGAGAAGATCTTGGCGATCGAATGGTTTGGCCAAAACGGTCGCACCGGCGGGCAACGACGACCTGTCACCGGTGGAACTCGCGCCGGTCATGAACAGCACAGCAAGATTTGGCAGGCGCTCCACGAACCGGGTTGCGAGCTCGGCTCCGTCCATGTCGGGCAGTTCGAGATCTGTGATGAGCAGCTCCGGCCCGTAACCGAACTGCTCGAGCGCAAGTTCGGCCGCCGGCGCCGCAACCGGCGCATAGCCAAGCAAGCGCAACTCCTCGACGAGAGCACTACGGACATCCGCATCGTCTTCGACGACCAGCACGCGCATGCCTGGGGGCTTGGGTTTACTCTGCGACTCGTGACTGGAGTCCGCCGGGCCGGGCGGGGCACACGGTAGCCACATGGTGAATGTTGTGCCAGCACCGAGCTCGCTCTGCACCACGATGGTGCCGCCACTCTGGGTGAGAGTTCCGTGGGTCGTGGCCAGTCCGAGCCCGGTTCCTTGCCCCGGCGCCTTGGTCGTGAAATAGGGATCGAAAATCTGCAGCGCATCTGATGGGTCGATACCAACACCGGTGTCGGTAACCGCCACCTGAACGTAGGCTCCTGGTTGCACAGCTGGCCATGCAGGCGACTCGTGGGCGCGAACGAGATCGTTCGTCGTCGCGATCGTGATCGTGCCACCCTCGGGCATGGCGTCGCGTGCGTTGATCGCCAGATTCAAAATCAACTGCTCGAATCGGGCTCGGTCGAATGAGGCAGCCGCCAGATCATCAGCCAGGTTGAGCGAGAGGTTGATATTGGCTCCAAGCAGACCAGACAGCATGGTCAGGACCCGCCGAATCTCTGCGTTGACATCGGTGGGCTCGGGGTGAAGTTGTTGCTGGCGACCAAGGGCGACGAGATCGGCGATGATCTGTTGGGTGCCATCGATCGTCCGTTGTACCGCAGCGATGTCTTGGTCGACCGGATCCGCAGCAAGCCGCGCAAAGCGGTCGAGCCTGAGCCGAATAGCCGACAACGTGTTGTTGAAATCGTGAGCCATGCCGGCCGCGAGCCGACCCGTCGATTCGAGGCGCTCGGACTGGGCAAGTCGTTGCTGCATCATCTGTCTGTCAGTGATGTCGATGCCGGTACCGATTACAACCCGCACCGAGCCGTCGGGGTTTGGCACTGTGGTGTTGGTCCACGAGATAGCGCGCCGCTCACCGCTGGCAGTCAACCAGTCGTTCACATGGGCGCTCGGCTGGCCGTCGCCGATCAGAGTGGCCAACACGCGAGAGACATCGTCACGTTGATCCTCGGGAACTAGCGAATCGAATGAGCGTCCGATCACGTCGCTCGCAGCGATACCGGTGACAGACTCGCACGCTCGATTGAACCGTGCGATGGTTCCGTCGGGAGCGATGACGACAACGAGGGCGCCAACGGTGTCCAGAATGGCGTCTGTGAAATCTCGCGCGGCCTCGAGTTGCGACAGCGCCAGCTGCTCGCTGGTCACATCAATGATTGTTGAGACCGTGCCGGCGGGATCGCCGTTCGTGTTGATGTTGGTCATCACACCATGGTCCAACCACCGCAGTTCCGTAGCACCCTCAATTCGGTAGCGCACCAGGGACTCCGATGCACGTGTCTGGGCTTCCCTGAAGGCGGTGCGAACCCGATTCCTGTCATGTACATAAACGGGGCGTAGCCACTCGTCCATCGTGGTCGCCGTTGGATCACGGTTGAGTAGCTCATCGGCCCGTCGATTGGTGAACACGACACCGCCGGCTGCATCGGCGAGCATGATGCCTGCGGGAGCGGACTCGAACATCGCACGCAGCCGCTCTTCTCTGATTCGCACCTCATCTGTCTCGAGCTCTTGGCGGCGATCGTGGATCGACCAGCGAATCTCGGGATCGCTATCTTGCTCTGCGGAAGTCACCGCGGCTCGCAGGTTGACGGGGATCGCCTCGCCGTCTTGTATCGCGAGATTGAGGGTGAGGTGGGCCCCAGGGCCAGCGGTCCCGATGCGACTCAGATGGACATGAAAGGCGCGCCGATCATCGGGCCAGATAAAAGTCGCTAGCGCCTTGCCGATCAGAAAGTGCCGCGGTCGTTCGAAGAGATCGCACGCCGTTGCGTTGACTTCGCGAAGGATCCCGTTCTTGTCGGTGATGACATAGCCATCGGGAACAGTGTTGAACAGGTACTGATAGCGCTGGCGCTCGGCTTCGAGATCACCGCGATTGGCAATGAGTTCGCTGTTCTGGGCCTGCAATTTCTCGACGACTACGGCAAGCTCATCAAGTGCCTCGGATGCGACTTCGCGTGCATCGGCACCGAGATCGGCGCGGTCGATCAGCACAAAGAGTCGGTCGCGCAGCCGCTCGACCTTATTGCCGGCGTCGGTCATGGTTCGCTGACTGGGTCGATGAGAAGTATGAAACGCTTGTCGAGCCGGGGATCGTTGGCGGTGCTGGCGAGCCGACCGCAAGATCGGTGGTCAGTGTTGGCAAAGCCTGGACGCCACCAGCTGACGCGGCAACCACGACGGGCGCGCAGCCATTCGAATGTGCCGCCAGCAGCTGTGATCCCACATGACTAGTGTGACGCAGATCGACGGCCAGGTGTGTATTGGCAGCAATTCAGGCCACCCAGCCGCCCCGGGCTGTCATATAGCGCAGCCGTAGGTCTGCAATAAGCTCATCGAGTTCAGTGATGGCCTCGCGAAGTCGCACCCGAGACTCACCTTGTTCAAAACTGATGGTTGCGCTTAAATGCAGCCCAATGCCAAAGAGCACGTTGATCGTCTCAGTGACAAGTGCGTCGATGGCCTCAAGCGACTGTTCATCGAGCGCGCCAGCGCCGCTCGAACGGAGGTCGATCATCTGCTGAGCCGGCGCGTCTGCCACCCGCCTCGAATAGTTTGAGCAATCTTTGCGTTGTTCTCCATATGGCTGCATCACATCAATTTTCGTAAAGCGAACTCGACGGAGCCCCGTGGTGCCTCTCAACAGAGCATCAACTCAGGTGCCGCCATTCGACGTGACTCTCAGCACAGAATAAGCTCTCTCGATGTCTTCCGCTGGGAAACATTCCGGTCTGATTCTCGTCGTCGATGACGACGAGAACGTGCGCGGCGCCTTGCACGACACGCTAGAGGATCAAGGGTACCAAGTGGCCGAGGCCGCAACCGGCGCTGCTGCGAGGGTGATGGCAGCTGCACTTGAGCCCGATCTCGTGCTGTTGGATTTGGGCTTGCCTGATATCAGCGGCCTCGACATCCTGATCGATCTGACCGGCGGTTCGGCGGCCGCGCCGGTCATCATCCTGAGCGGGCGCTCCGGCGACACCGAGACCGCAATTGGCCTCGATCTCGGGGCAGACGACTACATCACCAAGCCCTTTAGTGAGCGTGTACTGCTCGCACGGATCAACGCAGCACTCCGCCGCGCGGGGCAGGCCAAATCGCAGCCCCGACTCAAGGTTGGAGGACTTGTCATTGATCCGGCAACTCGAGATGTCGTTGTTGACGAACAGCTTGTGGACCTCACGGCCAGGGAATTCGACCTGCTGGTTTTCTTGGCCAGTGCACCCCGTCAGGTCTTCACCCGCAAACAGCTGCTTGAGCAGGTGTGGGGGTCGTCGCCGCAGTGGCAACACGAGAACACGGTAGGGGAACACATCTATCGAATTCGCCGCAAACTCGCGACGAATGATCGTGATCGATGGATCGAGACAGTGCGCGGCGTCGGTTACCGGTTCACCGGCATACCGGACTGAGCCGAGGCAACGGTCAGGTCGATCACGGTATCCGGGCTCTGGAAGCCGCTCAGGTTTGCTACGAGTCCGTCGACAGCGTTGACCGACGCGTCAACACGGGCGGCGGTGAAGTCTGCCACACCATTGCTTCGAATGGCACTGAGCGCACTACTGAATTTGCGGAGATCGGTCAACGTCGAAGAAAAAATCGAGCCGATCAACTCGGGGCTGTATTCACAAGCTGCGGCGGTTGAGCGGCGGGAATCGGTGGTGGTCACGAGTTACTCCTTAACTGGTCCGGATATCAGCTATCTAAAGGATTACCGATCCACGTGGATTGGATGCAACACCAACACCAACACCGCATCAACTCGGCCGGCCCGAAGAGCTCGGAGCGCTCAGATGGTGAGCACGATCTTGCCCGGACCATGCCCATAGCCGAACCGTCGCAGCGCAGCTGCAGCCTCGCTCAAGGGATACACCTGGTCGATCACCGGGGCTACAGCGCCCGTGTCGATCAACTCGGTAAGGGCATCTAGACTACTGGTCTGGGCCTTGGCAACGTACGCTTTCACCTTCTGACCTATGAACGGCCCCATGATCAAAGCGCCGGCGATGCGCGCCATTGGACCGAGCAGCCGTTGACCGCCGTCGCTGCTGCACAGGATCAACCTGCCATTCGGAGTCAGTGCCCGGCGGCAGGCAACCACTGATGCAGAGCCTGCGATCTGAAAGATCACGTCGTATTCGGGGCCCTGCTCGGTGAAGTCGTCGATCGTGTAGTCGATAATGTGTTGTGCCCCGAGCGCCCGAACCGCCCTGGCCGACTCCGGGCTACATACCGCAGTGACCTCGCCGCCCATCGACGCGGCGATTTGTACGGCGAATGTGCCCACGCCGCCCTCGGCACCGACGATCAGAACTCGTTCGCCTCGCCTGAGCTCTGCTTCGTCGCGAAGTCCTTGCAGCGCGGTAACACCAGCGATCGGAACCGCGGCCAATTCGGCAAAACTGAGGCCGGTCGGTGCCCGCGCAATACCGCTCTGGGAAGCGACCGTATATTCTGCGAATGTTGCTCGGCACTCGCCGTAGACCACATCTCCGGGCCTGAACTTGGTCACTGCCGACCCGACCGCCGCTACTTCACCAGCCATATCGCGTCCCAGTACCTCGATCTTTGGGCGACGGAGCCCTGTGTGGAGCCGCATGACCAGAGGTTCGCCTGCCATATCGTGCCAGTCCCATGCTCCCACCGACGCGGCGCGGACTCGAATCATCACTTCGTCTGCGGTCAGGGTGGGCTCTTCGATCTCTCGATACCGCAGCACGTCCGCGGAACCGTAGTTGGACCGCAGAATCGCATGCATGGTTGTTGTTCGTTGGGCGTTGGACGTGTTGGTCACAGCAGATCCTCAGGTTGGTGCACCTTCGAGCGTCATCGCCGCTCAGACCGGCTGCTAGGGACGAAGGCCCTTGCAGCCACGAAGCCCGACTGATGCGCAATGGGGCGTGTTGGATGATGACGCCGAAGTAGCGCAGCAAGCGTTGAGCAGCCCGCCCCCTCAATCGCGACGGCGTGTGGGCCCGACCGCTGCAGCGCGGGAGAAGAGGGCCGGACCCACACTGGGGGAGTCGGGTAGCTAGCGGTATGGCCGCTCGAAATCGGCACGGCCATGCGCATTCGGCTCGCTACACGACCGAACTGGTTGTCCTGCACATCGTGATCATGCATTCTGCGATGCCTTAGGGACGATGGTCCTTTCTCGTTCGCGGGCTGCGGCTCGGTCCAACAATGTGAGTGGGGCAGCTCGATCAGCGTCGTACACAACGCCGCGGCTCGCCGCTTTGATGAGGTCCGAGTAGGAAAGCTCGTGCGCACGTCGAACAACCGCCAGACACTGGCTCTCGAGCAGTCGCGCCGTCTGCATCTGATGGCCGTCAACATGTTCACCCCTGGCATGTTCCCGGGGCACAAGCACCGGGCATTTACCAGCCCTGAAGGCGGTCAGAGCGATGCCCGTGCCTGCGTGCGCGACGACAAGGTCTGCTGATCGGATGGCTTCTTCGAGTCGCGTGCTCGGCACCATGGGCTCGTTCGCTATACCCAGGTCGGTGCAGTCGGTGCAACCGGTCTGCCAAAGGGTGTGCGCGTTTGTCGGGAGAAGAGACGTCAGTCGTTCTACGAGCCGCCGAAACCCGTAAAGCTGGGTCGTACCAAGACTGACGACAACCCGGCGAATCGCGAACGAGCCGACGCGTGAACCGAGCGAATAGCCGTCAAAGACCGACCCTGCATAGCGCCATGTCGCGTTGGACCACCGGCGATGCTGGGTATACATGTTCACCGACCGCAGACGGTGCAATAGGCTGCCGGTCAGCGAGGGACCGTCTGTTCTGGTGGCACTTTCCACATAGTGAGTCGGCACCCCGGCCGCACTGGCGATCGGCAAGTACGCCAGCGCCAGGCCGGATCCCGTGCTCACTGCGGCTTCGAACCCGCCGTCTCGAAGCAGACTCCAAGCCGGAAGCAGGTTCTGCGCGAGCCGACCGAATTGGCGCGAGCTGACTTCTGGCACGTACACAACGTCTTGGTCGGCAAGTAGTGATCGGCTCTGGGCCGTGTCGGCGGTGACCCATAACCGCTCACCTTTAAAGGGGAGTCGGGCGTCAAGCAGATGCAACTGCTGAAGATGGCCGCCCGGGTTGGCGATCATGAGCACTCGCGAAGCTCCGGGTTCCGTCATGGCCTGCATTGCGGTCATGAGCTCGGTGGCACCGGTGCCACCTCAAGACTTCGCGCCAGGCGCATCAGCACGTCGGACTCCGATCCGGTCAGCGTCACGAGCACACCGGGACGCTCCTGCCATGAAAGGCGAGCGACACCGTCGTTGACGATCAGCGAGGCTGTCGTGCCTCGAATCGGCGTTGTGACGATCAAGTTGTCGTGCTCCGCTGCTGCCGCTGATTCGGGCACAAAACCTGAAACCGATGACACCCGAATGCTCACCTGGTCGCCGTTTGGGCCAACCACCTCGGCGCCAAACACGATTCCTTCCATCTCGGTAGTCGGGAATGGGGCATAGAAGGCGCGCTCGTAGTCGCGTTCGAGCCCAACATCGCCGACGGATCGCAGCGCAAACTGCAGCCCCTGGTCACCGACCGACATGAGCGCTCCGAGTGTGTCGAGCTCACGAACCGAGTGATTCGAAGAGCTCAGGCGCAGGGTTGCTCCTTGTGTTTCTTCGAACGCGATTGTCGAGGATTCACCGTGCTGGATATCTCCCGCAGTACCGAGCGGCATCGGGTGAACGACCACGGCCGAGGTAACACGCCCCAGAGTAGGTACCAAACGTTCGACGAGCACAAGACCTGGCTGAGAGACGCCACTGGCCGATCTGTGAGCATGAGTCGCAGCAACGGTCCAGTCACTATCGGCCGGCGGTAGGTACAACAAATCTGGTGCCTCCATGAGCGGCACGCTTTCAAGAGGCTCGAGTTCGAGTTGACGCACCCGAGCGTTGTTGTCGGAGACCGGTCGTAGCGCTTCGGCCAGCGCTTGGTTCGTTCCTGCCGTGCCGATCATCATCAGTTCGACGCCGTCGTCGTCTATCTCGACATGTAGTTGATCGCAGTGAGCTCGATCAGAAGCAGAACAAACCGAGGGCGCTGAGGCAGCGACTGATGCCGAGAAGACCGCCACATCGCCGGCTTCGCCGAGAAAGTAGGTGCGCCAAACTGACCGTGAGGCGTCGTCGGCGGACGAGTAGAGCTGTGTCCATTGTTCGGGAAGATGTGCACCGGGGTCCGCCACACGTCCGACAACGTCGCCCGTGACAGTAACGAGTTCATCCTTGGTGAGGCCGAAGCCCGATGCCGTCAGCTCGCCAACCGTCGGCACGTCCAATTGAACGAGATAGCTCAGCACTGGGCCAGCAGGCGCTACGAGTGCATCGATCCCCCCGATCTGGATCTGTGACACGCCTTCGACACCGGGACCGGTAGCAATGGGAGTAAAGCCTCGGTCGATGAATACAAGGCCGGAGACCAGCCCTGTCGAATCGGTACGGGAGAATGCTGCAATCGGCGTGGCCCGCGGGATACGCAGGATCGACTGCAGCTCCACGCCGATTGACGGCCCGGTCGGAAGATGACGAAGGTCGTCGAATTGACCTCCTGCTGCAGGCGCGGCGGCCGCACTTTGACCAAAGCCGCGGGAGGTCTCATAGTGCGAGGCTTCGCTACCCTCTACGCCGTCGAGCGCTACGGTGTCGACTGAGGTGTCGGCTGGGCCATCGTGGCGGCCGGTGAGAAGCAGGGCGATAGCTCCGATACTGCACGCTGCAACCACAAGCGCAGTCAGCAGTGCCTTCGCTCGCAGCGGCACGGTGCGCCGTGCGCGCGTCGACGATCTCTGCTCCGAGGCAGGCTCGACGAGAGCCCGCAGCGGGCTGTGGTGATTCGACATCATCGCCGGTTGCTCTTGACGCTTCGCTGGCGGTCATTTTTTGGCGAACCAGAATGAGTCCGTGCTTTCGTCTTTGGCTGGGCGACTTTGGGGGTCCGTCCATTGCGGCCATGGGCCTTGATAGCGGATTGAGATGATTTCGATTTGTCCGAGGGCCGGCCCTTGCCCCGTTGGTTTGATGTGTTAGTGCGCCCCTTCTTTTTTGTAGTGTCCGCGGCTATGTCTCCATCGCCATTTGGGGCGCGGGAAGCATTGCCGACTGGTTCGGCGTTGTCTTCAGCGTTGGTGACTGCCTCGCTGGCTTGCAGCGCGCGACCTGCAACTTCGCCAGCGTCGAGTTCAAGTATCCGAGCCACGCGCGCTGGTGGCATATCGGCGATGTCGCTCAACGCCAGAATGGCGCGCTGTTCCGGCGCAAGCGCGAGCACCTCGTGCCACAAAGGACCCGGCGTATCTTCGCCGTCTGGACTAGCCGGTGGTTCTGCCATGAGCTCGTTGAGTGCTTCTCGGTAGCACCAGTCGGACAGGTCGTCTGTCGTCTGACCTTGTTGGCGTGCGGCCCTGGTCCTGGTTTTGGCGGCGAGGGACTCTGCGTGCTGTCGATCGCCACCAACGAAGTGCAAAACCTTGACGAGCTGGTCCGCATTCTCGACGTCGCGACTAGCCAGAGAAGTCGCCGGCGGGTTCGTGCGACGTCGACGCTGCCAGATCTGGCTAATTCCCTCGAGAAGAAACGCCGCGCCAACGCTCAATGTGAACCCGACTAAAGCGAGCGCCATGCGTACCCGGGAGCGATCACTGAAGTCCGGACCGGCGGTGACCCCAGAGCTGATTACCTGGGCGGTGATCCGATCCGTCTCGGGGGCGTTGAGCAGGTTTTGTCGCCGATCCAGATCGATGGATACGAGCTCCGTGAGGCGCTCAACGGTGCGCCGCGCAATCTGCGGCGTCTCATCGGTCGCTTCGATCCGCAAGATCGGGGTGCGGCTCTCGGTGCCGACTTCGTAGTCACTCGTGAGACCCTCGGATTCCAGGCGCATGCTCACACCGGGGTCGGAGATCGCAAACATGGTGACGGTGGCCACCGTCGGCAGTGTGCCCCCAAGCTGTTCTAGCGGGTTGACCTCGTCGATCGTGATCTCGCCATCGAAGCCATTTTCGATCAATCGTTCACTTGGGCCCACGAGAAGGAGCGCAGCCTCGGCGGTGTACTCGGGCTGTATCGATTCGGTTCGATTCAGCGTTAACCAGACGGTGAGCAGGCCCAGCAGCGCCACGACCCACGACCACCGAAGCAGCGTTTTGAGAATCGGCATCAGCCCAACTGTCGTGTCAGGCGCATCATCAGTTATGTTCCACTCGCGCATGGCGGCAGTGTGCGCGGCCTCCCACATCCGCCTTAGGGCCAAAAGGCCTCTATCGCAGTTGAACAAGATCTAAGACGGGGACCTTTGTCCCTAGCCCATCCATCCTCGTGTACACCAGGCTCACGAGGGGGAGGAGGTAGTGCGCATGCCGACAACGAAGAGCGGCTCGCAATCAGTCGCCGTGATGGTCGTGAACTGGAACACGGCTGCACTGCTCCAGGACTGCCTGAAGAGCCTGGAATCTCTACCTGAGAATGACGAACTCGAGATAGTCGTGATCGACAATGCGTCGTCCGATGACTCGGTCGAGGTTGTACGAGAGTTTTTCCCCGACGTCAAGCTGCTGGAGAACGCAACCAATGAAGGATTCGCCAGAGCCAACAACCAAGGAGTGTGCTGTTCGACCTCGCCGTACATCCTATTGCTCAACAGCGACACCATCGTTGAACCAGGTGCGATCGCAAACGCTCGTGACTACCTGGCCGCCCACGACGACGTAGGCGCTGTCGGTTGCAGGATCATCAACCTCGATGGCACGGTTCAGAGCAGCGTGTTTCGCGATCCGAGTCTGAGGGGTGTGGTTGGTGTAGCCCTCGGTCTGAGCCAGCTCTTCCCCAACAGCGAGTGGATGAATGCCGATCGCTACGGCCGAGCCGACCCAACCGTACCAACCTCGGTCGAGGTCATTATGGGGAGCTTCTTCATGGTCCGTCGCAATGACTTCGCCGACGAGGACCTACTCGACGAGGGCTTCTTCATGTACGCCGAGGAAGCCGACCTGTGCCGGCGCATTCGAGAGCGTGGCCAGCAGGTCCACTTTCTGCCGATCCCTGGCGCCCTGCACATTGCGGGAGCCAGCACGAGGTCGGCTGCACAACGCGCCTGGTCCGACGAGGCAAAAAAACGAGCCCAGCTCCGGTTCATCAAGAAATGGAGCGGCTTGCCGGCCGCGTACATCACCAACCTAGTGATGACTATTGGCATGGTTCCCCGAGTGGCCGTTTGGGCCGTTGCGGACGGCCTTGCCGTGCTGCGTGGCGGTGCCCACGGCCGGCTGCTCAGGGCACGCGCCGGCCGTTTCCACCTGGCGGTGATCGTACGACCAGATTTTATCGGCCGGCGATTTCACGGCCCACCTGTGCAGTGACTGTCATTGGTCCAGCCAACCCCGAACCGTCGACCGTTCACTCGTTCTCAAGAGCCTTGCGTTGGTCGTACGTCCTCGACGGTGGCCGCCAGATCATCACGACCGCCATCACGTTCGTGCTTGCGCGAATGCTTGGTCCGAGCACCTTCGGGTTGATCGCCCTCGCCTTGGTGTTCGTCTTGTTCGTCGACATGCTGCAGCGTCAAGGACTGACGGCAGCACTCGTGCAACGTCAGCGGCTGAGCGAGAGGCACCTGGACGCCGCCTTCTGGGCGATCCTCGGCGTGAGTGTCGGCCTAACCGCCATCAGTATCGCCCTCGCTGGTGCATGGTCGAGGGTGAACAACCTGCCCGAGCTCCAAAATGTCGTAATCGTGTTGTCGTTGGTGATCCCGATCAAAGGGCTGATCATCGTTCAAGATGCGGTCTTCCGACGTGCGATGGACTTTCGCGCTCTAGCCATTCGTACCAACGTTGCGGTGGTCGGTGGTGGTATCACCGCGCTGGCACTTGCCGCCGCCGGTGCAGGTGTCTGGGCGCTGGTCGGCCAGCAGCTCACAAGCGCAGTGCTCGGCCTGATCCTCATCTGGAAGCTGAGCGACTGGCGTCCGCGCATGAGATTCTCCTGGGATGCGCTGAAGGACCTGCTGGGCTTCTCGAGCCTGTCCTTTCTGGCAACAGCTGCCGTCTTCGTAGGCAACCGTAGCGACGCGCTGCTCATCGGGATCTTTTTCGGTCCGGTGGCTGCAGGCCTCTACTACTTCGTGACCCGATTGGTAACGATGGTGACCGATCTTGCTTCTCGAGCGCTGCAATCTGCAGCTTTGCCCGAATTGTCGCGATTCCAGAACGAGCCCGAACTATTCCGCCACCGCACAATGACGATCCTTGGAATGAGCGCCATGATCGCACTGCCACTTCTCGCCATCTTGGCCAGCACGAGTGACGATGTTCTCAAGCTCATCGGGGAGCAGGAGTGGGGACTGGCCTCCGGGGCACTGCAGGTACTCGCACTGTCGGGAGCGTTCCGAGCGCTCACCATGTTCGTCGGGCCAATGTTGCAGGCCATCGGAAGGCCCGGCCGGTTGGCGCGTCTGTCTGGCTTCGCAGCGGTCATCAGCGCAGCAACCTTCATCGCAACCGGTGCGTGGCTTCAGGATGCATCGACTGGCGACCAGGTGATTGGACTTGCATCCGCTCGTGCAGCTGTGGGCTTCATCATCTTCCTCGTGTACATGCGCCAGGTGTTGCTACTCACGGGCACCACGGCGAGCGCTTGCATGCGCGTCGTGGCACCAGCATTCGCTGCCGCAACGTTCGCATGGGGGGCCGCGCTCGCCATGCAGAACATTGCGGCTGGGCTAGGCCTGCTGCCGCGCCTGATGCTTGAGGTAGGTGCCGCTGGTCTTGCTGCTCTCGTCACGCTCGCTGCTTTGGAACCTCGGCTTCAACGCTTTTTGGCCGAGCTGACAACTACCGCGAGATCTCGCCGCCAACGACCCAGCCTGACTCGACCGCGTCGGTAGGCCACCCCACCAACCAACAAGGCTGCACTCGCCGCCCGCTGCGTGGGCTTCAGATCACCAACGGTCATCGCCGAGCGCACGTACTCGATATACAGCCGTTGTCTGGCCGTTAGTCGTGATGACATCTGCGGGTCGAACCAGCGAAGTGCGTCGGCATCTGACACGTTTGCTCGGCGCGACATTTTGTCATGCACGCGACGCTGAAAGAGCGGCGCACCGTCGAGATACACGATGTCTCCGAGTAGCGCACACTCGACAAGAAGTACATAGTCGGAGGCGACAAAGCTACCAATTCGCCGCGTCCGCATCAGAGCGTCGCGGCGGAACAGCCCGAATACCGAAGCAATCAGGTTGAGCTGCGTCACGATCTGCAGTGCACGGACGGCCGGATGCCGAGCAGTGGTGTGTGCTCGGTCGCCGTGAACACGCAGAGGCTCGCCGTGCTCGTCGATGAACTCTGCAGGGGGATGAACCAGCGCGGTGGTTTCCGGTGCCCGTTCGAATGCAGCGATGCAGGAACTCAAGAAGGTCGGGGCGATGAGATCGTCGTGGGCCGCCCACTTGAAGTACGTGCCTTCAGCCATCTCGAACACTCGGTTGTAGTTCGCTGCGGCACCGAGGTTGTGCGGAAGTCGGTCGTAGCGGATGCGAGCGTCTCGCGCCTGATACGCCTCACAGATCTGTTGGGTTCTATCGGTGGATGCATTGTCGGAAATGATGATCTCGATATCGTCGACGTCCTGGTCTAAGATCGAGTCGAGCGCTTCGGCCAGAAAGTCCTCGCCGTTGAAGACCGGGACTCCAATGCTTACGAGGGTCATAGGTTAGGGAAGCGGCGTGATGATGACGTCGCCGAACGCGACGTCCAGGTGATGCGCGAGTAATAGCACCGAACCTGATGCTGGTCCATCTGGTTCAAGGATCTCCACATGCCATTGCCCCGGCTCCTCGGTTCCTTGCAGCCATGCCTTGAACTTGTAGTCGGTGCCGCCGGCAACGGTCTGTGCCCGGGCCTTGAAGACGTAGGTCGCTCCGTACGTCAGATCAAACGGCTGCTTGGTCTTGGGCTGTCCATTGTTTCCCATGATGTTGAGTCCGTTGGTGGTTGCGTGTAGGCGGTACCACGCAAAGGCACCAGTTGGCCAGAAGCCCCAGTTCGGTTGCCGGTTTTGGACCGGGCTGTGACCGAGCCAGCGCAGACCCATGCCTACGAGTGGCTGGCCGCTTTGCTGGGTGCCACTGCCTGGTGCGAGGGAGTAGACGGTGACCGGCACCTCGACTTCGTAGTTCTCCCACGTCTGATCACCAATGGCAATCGCCCGGTCATATCCGGTTTCGAGCGTTCGAAGCTCACCACCATTGATCGTCCACTTGCCGTCGACGACCTGCGCGCCATCGCTCGGCGCGGTAGCAGACGCCCAATCTGTCATGTACAGCGTAGGTGGTGCGGCTGGCTCCCAGATGACGGTCACTGCTTGAGTCGAGACATTGCCGAGACTGTCAACAAGCGTGAGCAACACGTCGTTTGTGCCGAGGTTCAGGTCGCTGGTGTTGATCTCTACGTTGAAGTCGCCGGGGTTGTACACGCGCCGCAGGTCCGACCCGACGGTCAAGTCGCGAGGCGCGCCCGCGTTTAGTCGAAACGACAGCGAGTTGATCCCATCAGAGTCCGATGCACTGCCGAGAACGTTCACGAATTGCTGGGGAACACCGTCGTCGCCGAAGAGCTGGCTTGGTCCGTACCACACGTCGATCACGCCATCGTTGGTCGGAGTTTCGGTCGCAGTTGCCCCTGGCGGTGGTGTGGCCGTTGGACCCACGGGTGGTGTTGGGGTCGCTGCCAACGCAACGGTCGGCGACGGCGACGGCGACGGCGAGGGCGACGGCGGCAGAGTCGGCACCGGTAAGCCGGTTGATGTGGGTGTGGGATCTGCGACTCCGTCTTCGGGCAGAAGCGGCGCCGCGGTGTCAAACACATAGTCAACGCTGCTGAGAAACGCAGGATTCGGGCCGGCGTTTCCGGCTAAGACTCCAGCATCGCGCGGCACCATCACAAAGTCGAACGAGCCTGCGAATTGCCAGTCTGTTCCGTCGGGCGAGTAGTAGGCGCTCCATGTATCGGTCGTGCGTTTCAGCCGGAGTCTCGACGTGTCTGCGGGAACGACCATGGAGAGTTGACGGCGGGGTCGGCCAGCAATGGAGCGAGCTGCAAAGAGACGAAGTTTTCCTCCATCGTGGTACACGTCAAGTCGAGCCCAATTCAGAGCATCTTGCTCGACAAGAATGCCCTGAAACTGATACCGCTGCGATGGAATTGTCGTAAAGCCGACCTCGAGTTCGAAGTCGGTGTCGAAGATCGGCTGCACGAGCCGGACCGCGTCGTTGGGCCGCCATGCGTCGTGAGAAGTTCCCGCAGGAATCGAGATGTCGAGCTGCGCATTGGCAGTTCCGGCGCCGCTCAGCCCTACGACCGAATCGCTCAGAGGATCGACAAGTTGCCATTGAGGCCCGAGCGTTGTGGTGTTGAAATCGTCAGACACAAAGCCCGAAACTTCAGCAGTCGAACCCACCGCCGTGATCGGCGGCGGCTCGTCGGTGCTGCTGGTGGCGAGGATCGCCGAACCAAGAACAAGAGCGATTGTAAGCAGAGCGGGTGCCGGTGCAGTGAACTTCACGGGCTCATCGTGGGTCTTTGTTCGCTGGGCCAGCAGGGCCAAAGGTCCGCGTTATGACGCGAGGATTTGGGACCTTGGGCCCTAATCGACCGAATCGAATGTGCACATATTTGCCCCAGCCTGCCAACCGGCATGAGCGGCGATCACCGATCGCGATAGGAAAAGGTGCATCTGAAATGACGACTCCACGATGAAGGTGGGAATTCTGGCGGGCGGACTCGGGACCCGCTTGGCTGAGGAAACTTCGATTCGCCCGAAACCCATGGTTGAAATTGGCGGCATGCCAATTCTCTGGCACATCATGAAGCACTACCACCAGTACGGACACCGGGATTTTGCTGTCGCACTGGGCTACAAAGGGGACTACATAAAAAAGTGGTTCAGCGACTACGCCACCCTTGGCGACGACCTTTGTGTCAGCACGGCGACTGGAGAGATAGCAGCGCTCTCCCGATGCGAGCGGCCCGATTGGAACGTCAGCCTGATCGATACCGGTGTGGACTCGATGACCGGTGGACGGATAAAGCGCCTCAACGACTTTTTTGGCGACGAAACATTCATGGTGACCTGGGGCGACGGGCTGTCCGACATCAACCTGGACACTCTGGTCGACTTTCACAAAGCCCATGGCCGATTGGCAACCGTCACCGCAGTGCGGCCGCCAGCTCGATACGGCCACATCGAGTTCGACGGCAACGTGGTCACCAGCTTCACAGAGAAGTCGCAGCTCCACGAAGGCTGGATCAATGGGGCGTTCTTCGTATTGGAGCCCGAGGTCTTGGAGTACATCGATGGCGATGACGTCATGTTCGAGCACGCTCCCCTCGAGAATCTGGCCAAGGACGGTGAGCTGGTCGCCTATAAACACCATTCGTTCTGGCAGTGCATGGACACAGTCCGTGAGAAACATCTGCTCGAAACAATGTGGGCCGATGACGCAGCGCCATGGAAGACCTGGAGTTACTCATGAAAGTGCTGGTGACGGGTAACCGCGGCTACATAGGAACGGTTTTGACACCGTTGCTCGAAGCGAACGGGCACGACGTGACCGGGTTGGATAGTGACCTGTTTGCGGCGTGCACCTTCCACGGCCAGGTGCCGTCCGTTCCCACGATCGCAAAGGACAGCCGAGACATCGAACCAAATGACATCGACGGCTTCGACGCAATCATCCATCTCGCTGGTCTGTCCAACGACCCGCTAGGTGACTTCCGGCCCGGTATCACCGACGACATAAACGCCCAGGCGTCGATCCGGCTAGCAAAGCTCGCCGCCGACAGCGGCGTCGAGCGGTTCCTCTTTGCCTCGTCCTGCAGCACCTATGGCGCGTCGGGCGATCAGTTCTTGGACGAGTCCGCGACATTCAACCCAGTCACGCCGTACGGCGTCTCAAAAGTTGACGTCGAACACGCCGTGGCACCGCTGGCGACCGACAGCTTTTCGCCGACCTTTCTGCGTGCGTCGACTGCGTATGGGTGCTCCCCCCGGCTGCGATTCGACCTGGTCGTCAACAACCTGACCGCGTGGGCGGTCACCACCGGCAAGGTGCTCATCAAGAGCGACGGAACTCCGTGGCGCCCGCTGGTGCACGTCGAGGACATTGCCCGTGCCTACGTGGCGATCCTCGAAGCCGATCGCGAAGACGTGCACGGCAAGGCGTTCAACATCGGCACGACGACCGAGAACTATCGCGTGAGCGAGGTAGCAGCGCTTGTCGAGAAAATCGTTCCCAATTGTGAGGTTGAGTTCGCGGCTGGCGGAGGGCCCGACAAGCGATGTTATCGAGTGAATTGCGAGCGGATCGCCACGACCCTGCACGGCTTCAAGCCTCAGTGGACCGTCGAGCGTGGGATCCAACAGTTGTGTGACCAATATGTCGAAGCAGGCCTCAGCGTCACGGAATTTGAGGGTCCGCGTTTCAAACGAATCGCGCATCTCAAAGGTTTGGTGGCCGACGGCCGAATCGATGACGAATTCAGGTGGACGAAATGACCCCTTTCCTTTGCCGCTCGTGCGGCTCCGACAACATCTATCCGTTCCTGGATCTGGGTTTGCACCCGCATTCCGACGGATTACTCAAGCAGGCCGACGAACCCGAGGACGTCTATCCGTTGAAGACCGTGTTGTGCGAGGACTGCACGCTTGTGCAGATCACCGAGACCGTCGATCCGGTGATCCTCTTTGCAAACGACTATCCGTATTACTCCTCTTTTTCGCCGTACCTACTTGAGCACAGTCGACGTAACGTCAAGGACCTGATTTACGAACGTGACTTGGGTCCGGACAACCTGGTCATCGAAGTCGCCAGCAACGACGGGTATTTGCTGAAGAACTACGTCGAGGCTGGGGTTCCGGTGTTGGGAATCGACCCCGCCGAATCTCAAGTCCAGGCGGCGAACAAGATCGGAGTCACCAGTGTCTGCGAATTCTTCGGTCGTGAGTACGCGGAGACGCTCGCCGCTGATGGCGTCGTGGCCGACGTGATTCACGGAAACAACGTGCTTGCCCATGTCGCCGATACCAACGGCTTTGTCGCCGGCCTGGCCACGGTGCTGGCCGACGATGGAGTCGTCGTAATTGAGGCTCCCTATGTGCGCGACCTGATTACCCATGTCGAGTTTGACACGATCTACCACCAGCATCTCTGCTACTTCTCCGCGACCAGCTTTAAAAATCTCTTCGCTCGGCACGGTTTGTACCTGAACGATGTCACCTGGCTGCCGATTCACGGAGGTTCCCTGCGCTACTTCGCAAGCAAGTCGGAAGGCGCTTCAGAGGACCTCAGCGCACTGCTCGCCGAGGAACGGTCGATCGGTATCGGCACACGTGAGTACTACTCGGACTTCGCCGACAGAGTGGTTGAACTCAAGGACAATCTGGTGACGCTGGTCGATCAGCTCCGGGCGGACGGGAGCTCGCTGGCGGCCTATGGCGCTGCCGCCAAAGGGGCGACGCTGCTGAACTACACCGGTATTGGAACCGACGTGCTCGACTTCGTGGTCGACCGCAACGTTCACAAGATCGGCAAGTTCATGCCGGGCCAGCGGATTCCGATTCGAGAAGTCGACGCGCTGCTCGCCGAACAACCGGACTATGTGCTCGTGCTGGCATGGAACTTCATCGACGAGATCGCAAACCAGCAGCATGAGTACCTCGCTCGAGGGGGACAATTCATTCGACCGGTTCCCACTCCCGAGATCATCGAGGCTTCGCCATGAGTGGACGGCCGTGTCCAGCGTGCTACGCACCGGAAACCTCGGTCTTCCACGAGCAGCGCGACGTGCCCACCAATAGTTGCATCTTGCTCGAGACCGCAGCGGAAGCTCAGGCATACCCACGAGGTGACATCGTGCTAGCGATGTGCCGTGGCTGCGGTTTCATCTTCAACCAGGCGTTCGATCAGAAGCTGACCGAGTACAGCGGTCGGTACGAGGAGACCCAAGCGTTTTCAGACACGTTCAACTCGTTCCATGTAGCACTTGCCGATCGGCTCATCGAAGAGCACCAGCTGCACGGCAAGTCTGTTCTCGAAATTGGCTGTGGCAAAGGTGAATTCTTGAAGCTGCTCTGCGAACGCGCCGGCGCCCAGGGAGTCGGCTTTGACCCCGGGTATCAGGCGGGCCGCCTTGCGATTCCTGATGACCTCGACGTGAGCTTCGTCAAGGACTTCTATGACGAGCGGTACGTGGACCAGAGCGCCGATTTCGTCTGCTGTAAGATGACACTCGAGCACCTGCCCGCCGCAAAGTCCTTCATGGATGTCGTGCGCTCCACCATTGGCGACGACAGTTCCGACGTGTTCTTTCAGATCCCCGAGGCACGACGAATCTTCGAAACGTTGGCGTTTGAAGACATCTACTACGAGCACTGCAACTACTTCACCGCAGGCTCGGTGTTCGCCCTGTTTCAGCGATCCGGATTCGACGTGCAATCGGTGAACATCGAATACGACGATCAGTATTTGACGGTCGAAGCTCGTCCGAGCCCCACACCGCCAGCGCCGGGTCCGCTTGCCGACCCCACGGTGATCGAGGAACTCTGGGCGCTTGTCAATAGCTATGACGCTCGGGTGGCCGAACTGCTCGCTGAGTGGCGAGGAGCGATCGACAAGTCGATGCTGGTCGGCAACAACGTCGTGCTCTGGGGGTCCGGCTCGAAGGGCGTTTCCTTCCTGTCGACGATCGGCCGCGACGAAGACATCGCTGGTGTCGTTGACATCAACCCGCATCGTTGGGGTCACTACATGTGTGGATCTGGGATTCCGATCGTGGCCCCGCAGGACCTGGTCGACATTGCACCGGACCTGGTGATCGTCATGAACCGTGTGTATGTCGACGAGATTCGGGCCGAGCTAACCGGCCTTGGTCTCCATCCCGAGATCCGGGCTTTGGGCGCCTAGTGTCTTGCCTCGCCTGTGGCTCACTCGCTACGGAAACGCTGCTGCACCTCGGATCGGTCCCCGTTGTCGCCAACGAACTCTACGACACAGCTTCCGAGGCGGTCCAGGCGGCCAAGGGAGAGATGACTATTGTGCATTGCAAGCACTGTCATCACTTCTTCAACTCCAGCTTCGATGCGGCACTGGTGAACTATTCGTCGAACTACGAAACGTCGCTGCACTATTCCGAGGTATTCCAGGCCTACACCGCCAACGTGGTGAAGAAACTCACGGCCGACTACGGCGTGACCAACGCAAGGATCCTCGAGGTCGGGTGCGGACGAGGCGATTTCTTGAACCAACTGTGTGAAGCCGGAGACAATGTCGGGCTCGGGTTCGACACGTCATTTGAGGCGGGACGAACAATCGCAGAACTCCACGACAATGTCACGGTCCAAACCGAGTATTTCGGAGCCGAGACGACCCTGTCACCGGTGGACCTCGTCGTGTCCCAACAGGTCCTTGAGCATGTTGGCGATCCCACAGCCTTTCTCGAAACGCTCGTCAACCACCCTGCCGTCGCGGGCCGGGACGCGCTGTTGTATCTCGAAGTTCCCAATGGTCTCTACACGTTTGCGAATGATGGGATCTGGGATCTCATCTATGAACATGTGTCCTACTTCTCGCCGGACTCACTCCGCTCGATCGTCGAGCGCTCTGGCTGCGAGATCCTCGAGGAGGGCAGCGCATTCGGCGGGCAATACCTGTTCCTCATCGCCTCCATCTCGGCGAACGCCGCTGACCCGAGGGCGCTTGCGCCTGAGACCCAATCGGAGATGTACACGTTTGTCGACGGTTTTGCTTCGCGCCTGAAGGCCAAGGTCGACAGTTTCGCCACACTTCTCAGAACCAACCCGTCGAGCACCTACATCTGGGGGGCTGGATCCAAGGGGATCACGTTCTGCAACTTGCTCGACACCGATTGTCAGCTGGGTGGTCTTGTAGATCGGCACCCACGCAAAGTCGACCGCTTCATTCCTGGCACTGGACTCAAGGTGATCTCGCCACTGGACCTTGCGTCGACTAATGTGGAACAGATAATTGTCATGAATCCGCTCTACACCGAAGAGATTCGCTACGACCTTGAACGTGCCGGCGTCGAAGTCGCACTCATTGACGCCTGACGACGTGACGCCGGGCGCCGAGCGTAGTTATGGAATAAGCCCCGACTCACCAGCTCTGCACCTAGGTCGGGATCGAACCGATGCCACCACGGACGCCTCGTAAGCTCCGCGCGCAGGCTCGGCCGCAAGAGAACTGGCTCGGGCACGATCGTGAGTCCCTGAGGTTCAATCGAAGCTCGATGTTTACCTAGCGCAGCAATAGACCCAAGGCTGAGGTTGAGGGTTGCAGTTGCGGCGGGGAAGAAGAAAAAGTCGAACGTCGCACACGTAGCGGCAGCCACGCCAAAGGTCGCAAGTAGTGCCACACTGTGATGCCGTGCCTGATTTGTTGCGCTGGTCTTTGCGGCCACGAGGGCCAGCATGGCGCCAGTAGCGAAGATGAGAACCAATGTAGACAGGCCGAGGTACCCAGTCGTAACGGTCCGTTGAAGATAGGCGTTGTCAAGCACCTGGTATTGGTCAGGCAGGAACGTGCCCACGCCGCGACCGAACCAGGGTCGCTCGCCGACATAGCCGCCCACCACCCCATAGTCCTCGGTCCTGCCGGTCACGCTGGCATCGGTGCTCCAGTTCGTGAAGAGCGAAAACATCGTCCCGAACAGGCCAGGTACGAGCGCTCGGAGTACCACCAGCATCGCCATTGCTGCGCCCAACGCCCGCCATCGCGTGCGCGCCGACCAAGCCCACAGCAGTACACCGGCAGAGACGCCAACCGCAAGTACCGCAGTGCGCGATACGGCAAGCAATGACGCGCTGAAAATCAGTGAAGCCAGGGCGAACCGGCGCCGACGAAGTGTCTGATTCAACTCATGGAGTGCGTGGTGGATGGAGAGAGGTAGAACAAGTGCCATGGTCACGGCGAACTCGATCGGGTGGTCCATTGAACTCTTGACCCGTACAAGATCGTTCGAGCCGCGCGTGCTCAGGTTGGCGATCTCGGTATTCAGCGAGAGCCCCGGAAAGCGGATATTCCCATACGGGTCGAGCTTGGTCACGAACTGAAAGAGGCCAATCGCTGCAACTGCGCCTGCGATGTAGGTGATTCGCTTGGTCAGTCGGTCGACGTGCGCTCTGCTCGGCAGGCCTTCGCTCGCCATGAGCACGACCCCCGCTGTTGCTACCAGCGTCAATATCGCTCGATCCGCCGAGAGCGACTCGGCCGAGGTCAGACCACGATCGTGGGCCAGCGCGTAGGTGATTGCCACGACCGCTCCGTCGATGAACAGAACCCAGCGCCAGATCGCTTTCTCGGTGCGAACATCTGGCAATAGGCGCAGAAAGCACCAAAGCACAAACAGCCCGATCGCAAACAGTGACGCCGGCCTACCGGCAGCTCCCAAACCTGGGACGACCCAGCGCGCTGGAATCAGCATGACCAGGACCGTAAAGATCGTGAGCAGCGGCACTGCGTCGTAGGCGACGCGGTGGGTAGGCGTGACTCTGATCTGCTTTGCCGCTGGCATTTGACCAACCTAGGCATCGCCCCGTTGCAATGACAGGGACTTAGTGCTCTGATTCGTTTCCTAGACGATTCGGGTCGATCGACATGGTGCTTGTCCCCTAATTTTGGGGAACTCGCGTTGTCAGAAGTCGCTTAGTTCTGCGGTCGCTGCTCGATGTGCGCAAATTCGGGGTACGTCGCGACGTCCTTCGACGTTGTAAAGCGGCTAACGTCCTTTCGGGCGCGGGCCTACCAACCGGAGACTCTCGAGTGAGCAATCAATCACCGAGGCGGAAAAGCCCAAGCGAACACCATCGGCTATACGCCGGCCTCACCACGGTGGCTGCCCCGCCTGGCACCCAGCGGCGTCCGCGCCCGCCCGTGAGCGCTCTGCCTCTACCTCGCAGTCTCTAAGCCCCGAACCGGGTTCCTGCGCTTTGACGCGCACTCTTGCGCGTCCTGCACGGAACCGAACCGATCTCTGAACCTATTCCCGCTTACGTACTAATCGATCAAGGACAGCCTCATGAAACCTCGCTTTACCCCTCTACTACTTCTTTTCTCGCTCGTCAGCGCATCCTTAGTAGTGCTCGGCGCCCCTCAAGCCGATGCTGCGACGCCGCGCGTCGACGCAGGCGGCGCTCTCTACTTCGACGGTGAAAACGACTACGCAAATCTCGACACATTGGCGGTGCGCGGTACCCAGCTCACTCTTGAGGCCTGGATCCACAGCGATGATCTTGCGAACTGCGCGTTCCACGATTGCCGTATCGTCTCCAAGGCCGACGATACGCCGAACAACGACCACTACTTCATGCTGAGCACGATTCGTGTTGGCGACGAGGTTCGTGCTCGCTTCCGACTCAAGACCAACGGCAAGACGACGACGCTCGTTGCGTCGAGGGGCGACATCGAGGAAGGCCGGTGGCATCACGTTGCCGGTACGTACGACGGTCGCACCATGCGGGTGTTCCTGGACGGCAATCAAGTCGGCGCCGTCAACAAGCGTGGCCTCATCACCCCGGGTTCCAAGATTCCGGTCTGGGTCGGGTCCAATCCAGAGATCGCGTCGTCTCGCCCGTGGAGCGGTGCGATCGACGAAGTCCGTATCTGGAACCGGGCCCGCACCGAGCCACAAGTGCGCTCGTCGATGATTCGCGAGCTCCAGGGTGACGAGTCCGGGCTCGTTGCGTACTACAAGTTCAATGATGGCGCTGTCGAACGCGATAGCGCAGGCGACAACCACGCCGTGCTTGGATCGACCGGGCGCTCGGACCGTAGCGACCCGTTCTCAGCACCTTGGTCGGCGATTGGTCGCCCGTTGCTCATCGACGCCCCACAACCGGTCGAGGTGCCGACACCGGCTCCGCCGGCCCTGAACTTCACACCAACACCTATCGCCGAGGTGCCACCGGCACCGACGGTTACGCCGACCGCCGAGGCCTCAACCGATCTACCGGTGCCAGCTCCGCCAGTGGAGCTACCCGACGGCATCTGGTCGCCCGCTGAGCGGCTGCCAGATGATGAACCTGAGTTGGTCAAAACCGACGTGACCACCGAACCAGAGCCACAGCCAGAGGCAGAATCCGATCGGACCGTCGTGCCTGAGGTGACGCCAGAACCTGAGGTGACGCCAGAACCTGACGTGACGCCAGAACCCGACGTGACGCCAGAGCCTGAGGTGACGCCAGAGCCTGAGGTGCCGGTCGAAATCGAATCCAGCGAAAGTGAAACTGCCGCCGAACCTGCGTCTGAGCCAGCGGTAGCGCCACTCGAACTACCCGCAACCAACAACGTCGCGGACACTGATTTCTTGTGGTTTGACGGCATCGATGATCACATTGATCTTGGCCCCGTCGAGGTCGGCGCTGCCAATGCATTCACCGTCGAGGCATGGTTCACGGCAAACAACTTCGCCAACTGCGAGAGTCAGGACTGTCGCATCGTGGCCAAGGCCGACGGCGTTCAGTCCGACGATCATGATTGGATGCTGAGCACGATTTCTCAAGGCGCAGATACCCGACTTCGTATGCGGCTTCGGGCTGGGGGTACGACCCACACCTTGATCGCGTCGTCCGGGGATCTGCGCGCCAACCAATGGTTCCATGCCGCTGGCACCTATGACGGTGCAACGATGCGACTGTTCCTCGACGGTGTCGAGGTCGGCGCCCAGTCAGTCAGCGGACCCGTCGGAACCACCGGCGTCAACGCATGGATCGGTGGCAGCCCATCGGGTGCGACCCATCGGCCATGGGCTGGCTCCATCGACGATGTTCGCATCTGGAGTGTCGCCCGCACCCCGGCCCAGCTAGAGCTGCACAAGGACTTCGAACTGACCGGGACCGAGCCGGGACTCGTTGCCTATTTCCCGCTCAACGGTGGGATCGCCCTCGACCTCGCCGGAGATAACCACGGCGAGCTCGGCAACGCGCCAGACATCGACGAAAGTGATCCGCAACAGTACCTCGGACACACCGCTGCTCCGCTGGTGGTCCGAACCCAAGCAGCTGCGCAACTTCCCCAGGCTGCGTTTGACGATGCGGAGACGACCGCTCAACCAGCCGGGGGCGCAACACCACCAGCGCCGAGCGGCCAGACGCCTGCTGGATGGGAGCAAGCTGTTGGGAGCCAGAACATGAACACGATTCGAAACTGGTACATGCAGAACACCGGCTACCAAGCGTTTCACAGCGCCAGCCTTGGGCGAACGCTGACGCGCTCCGACCTCACGCATATGAATGGTCTCACCATCTCGAACGACAACGTAGTCATTGAAGGTGCCTACATCGATGGGCCCGTCGTGATCACCGGCAACAACGTTGTGATTCGTGGATCGATCATCAATATCGATTCCCACAACTACGGCGTAAGAGCCACTGCTGGAAACAACTGGACCGTCGAGTTCGTGACCTTTACCAACTCCGCATTCGAGGCGAGCGGCAGCTACGACGACAAGGGCAATCGCCCGATCTTTGCGTCGGCACCGGGTACCGCTCGTTTCAACCAGACACTCGACGGTTTCTCGTCGGGCTACCGGTCCGAGAACAGCAGCGATCAGCTGTGGGAGTACAACTTCAACGACCGCATCGTTCGATCACCCGGCTCGCACAACACCTCGTTCACCCTTCGGTCGAACGTCGGTGGCAGCGCGAACCGCAATATCACCATCCGACGAAATCTCCTGATGGACGGAACCTCGGGTGCGCTCAGTTTCTACACCCGCAGCACCGGTGTGCACGAAGACATCGTCTTCATCGAGAACATCTTCGACCTGCCATACACGCAGTACACCAACTTCTGCGTGAACAAGGGCACCAGCCATGGCGGCAACGTGTACCGGCACAGCAACGTGCAGTGGATTGACAATATCTATGGCCAAACGATGACGGCGCAGTGCGGCAGTTCCGGACCAGCCCGAGGCGAGCGCGGTGATGTCGAGTCGGGCAACCGCTACGTCAACGGGAGCCCGCTCTAGCGCGCCGAACACGAGACCTGCTGACCAACTGGTGGCCTTTGCGCCACCAGTTGGCTCGGTTGGCCAATCGCCTGAGGCGAGACGCGGCCATGACGTGTGCTGGAGCCTGCTGGAATGGGATAGAGAGCAACTCGGGAGCAAGGCCTTCCAGCAGCGTCTGGCTCAGTTGGTCACGACGCCGCAACTCCTCTGGGAGTCGACGCACAGCCTTGACGAAGGGCCACTGACAGAAGGGTGCGACTTGGCGGTGGCGCTTGCCGGTGCCGTAGATCTGAGGCGCAGCCCAGCACCCAACACGCATCTCGCAGTAGGCCAGATCGAGCACGGTAGCGAGATCGAATTCTTCGACAGCGACAAGCCACCGGTCCGCTGCCTCGATGAATCGACGGCGCGGCGGAAGACCGAAGCGTCCCACCAAATCGCGGCCAGAGAGCGGTCCCCCCACATCGTCGCCATCGCGCCAGTAGTAACCCCGCGCAATCTCGCCACCTGTACCAGAGAGCTCCAGGGCGATCCCGTCGACAATCGCTGCCGGTTGGCGCGTCCGGGCGTTGACGCCTCCAACACACCAGCCTGTCATCTCGAACCACCTCTGCCGTTCGGCTGTGGAGCGTAGCTGGGGGCGGTAGACCGCATGCTCGATGTCACACAGCGCAGCCAAGCTGCGGGCGACATGACTGTCGACCGACGGAGTCGAAGCGACCAGCGTGTACGTCGTCACCGGCAACGCTTCGACCAACGTGATCCCAAGCAGCAGCCGTGAGTCGCGTCCTGCAGTCAACGGGAGTCGTACGGGCACCTTCCGGTCATGCAGCGGAGCAATACTGGCGCGCAGCGCGTCGACGACTGGTTGAAGGGCTTCGCTCTTGGTCTCGAGGTTCTCTGGCCAGAAGCGCTGCGCCAAGAAGGTGTCGAGCGAGAGGTGGTGATTCGGAAGCAGTCGCTGAAGCCCTTCGTAAGGAGTCAGCCCAAAGGGGTACCACGCGTCCTTCAGGAGTTCGTCGTCGGTTAAGCAGTCTGAGCCGAGGACCAAGTCGACACCAAGAGCCAATGGGGTAGACCCGACCCGCTGACGAGATGGGCTAAAGACCACCGGCAGGGTGGCGCAGGCATCGGTGGCGACACCCGGCCGCAGCGGATCGGTGACGATGACGCAGAACGAGCCGATCAAGCTCTGTGAGATCTTGGCGGCGTCGAGATCGAAGTCGTCAGCAAGCTGCAGCCAGCCATCGTCGAGGGTGAAACGGGTAGTGGTGGTGGCATCCACCCGTCCAACAACCCATCCGCACTGCCCGCGCCGCGTTCGCATGCCTCGCCACGGCGTTGTCGAGTCGGTGATCAACACCCAACCGTGACAGGGCGAGTCCGCGAGGTCGACAGCCACCGCGTCGGTCGCACGCGCCAGCAGGAATTGGCCAGGACCTATCACGCTTCTGTCGGGCCTCATGGCAGGGTTCGGGTAGCAATGAACGACTTGGCAGGCAGACCGGGTGCAACCCGTTCTTCGATGATGGAGGATGTCGGAAAGAGATCTCGCATATCTGCACGAGTGAGCAATTCGGTGTTGTCAGCGGTTCGCATTGCACCTGCCATGGTCTTCGCTCGCGAATGCACGAGCGGCCAGTACCGAACCACGAACCCGCGCCCGCGCCGAGGGAGAAACTGCTGAAACGGGAAAAGCACGTGCGGCTCAATGGGGAAGTAGCGATTGGGCGTCTGCACCCAGTGGCGAGCGCCGAGCCGATGCACCGTGTCGGCGAACAGTTGTCTCCGCCCTTCGTCGCCGACATGCTCGAGCGTCGAATTCGAGAAAACGAGATCGAACCGCCCAATTTGGACCTCCAACGGCGGGTCGCAGGCATCTCCTGCGTGAGCGGTGAACCAGCTGGGAATCAGATTGCTCGATTGGGGCGGCAGAGCAGTGTTCAGGGCGGTAACCGACTTCGGAGTGGTGCGCAAACGCTGCCAGAAGTCCAAGGTTCCCCCGAGGTCGAGCACGTGCATCTCCCCCAGTTCGGGGAACAGGGTAAGAAAGCGCTCTGCCCGTCGAGCGCGGGCGCGGGCACCGAGTGACTCGGGGCCGTCGACCAACCTGTTCCGCAGCGACGAGGTCATGGTGTAACTCGTGTGCTCTCGTCGCGGTTCCACGACGGTGTCGACCCACGCCGGGTGCGGGCAAGTGTTTTGGCGATTGCATTGACGCCCAGATAGACCGGCAGATCACGCCAATTGGTCGCATCTTCGCGTAGTACGTCGGTCCACGATCCGTCAGCCTCCGACGCGAAGCCGTCAGCAATCTCGTCGTTTCCGGCAAAAACTCGCGTTTTGCGATAAATCAACTCCCGCAACGATCGCGTCGCTGCGACTGTGGAGTGCTGGGAAACGATGCACCTTTGCGCCGGGGGAAACAGCTGGTGAACATAACGGTCGTCGGCCACGACATCGGGGAATACACCGAGCCTGGTCCGGCCAGCCTCGGACAATCCGTAGACACCGCGTCCAGCCAGCCCGGCACGGATCGACGGCAGCTTGGCCCAATAGCGGTGATAGGACCGGGAGAACCGGTTGGCCCCGGTCATATCGATATGGACCCCTGTCGTGGCCGCCAGGACCCCTGCTTGGGCGAGGGCGCCTTGGAGCTGGCGGACGCCTCGTGTCGGAAGTTGCACATCTGCGTCAAGAACGATCACGGGCCCCGGGGCCGACTCTGTGAGAGCCTGGTTGAGTGCTTCGATCTTGGACGCCGCTGGGATCTCCATTACGTGAACCTCGGATCGCACGTTCCCGATCTTGCGGGCACGCTCGGCGGTGTCGTCGGTGCAACCGTTGCATGCCACAAGCACCCCAAACTCGTCTGGACGTGCGTCGGCGAGCAAGATCGGAAGAGCACACGTCTGAACTCCAGTCACACAGTGATCTCGTATGCCGTCTTCTGCTTGAAAAAAA